>Ga0180732_1001336_pt1 | contig 15624 bp, 12 predicted proteins | sample KR11_01MetaG_FD_148674 | JGI IMG/M metagenome (GOLD analysis project Ga0180732, IMG submission 148674) | Groundwater microbial communities from the Olkiluoto Island deep subsurface site, Finland - KR11_0.1 MetaG | ecosystem: Environmental > Aquatic > Deep subsurface > Groundwater | place...
TTTTGCATATAAAGATCGGCTCGTTAATGGTCCACTCAATTTTACACTTTGTGCACATAACAACAACTGGAATTTCTTCAATATTGAGCTCTGCACTGGAAAGCGTGGTGTCCTTTGCCAAAATTTCAAAACAGAACCTAAGGCTGTCAGGTACTACTGAAGATAGCTTGCCAACTTTCAGGTTAACCCTTTCAACAGGTATATCCTCCATGCCGGCTGGAATTGAAGACGTGGCAATCTCGATTATCTGCCTTGCAATTCCCATTTCATGCATAATTAAAAAAGCCTTTTAGCATTAAAATTTTTCTATGCCATCCCCAAATCCACCGCCTAATTTTACGAATTCCTTTAGTAATAAGGGCTTGCAGCGATTTTGCTTGCACCTGAGTATTACAAATAAAACATTATAACCCTATGTTTCTCAAGGGTTCTCCGATTTTGATGGTGAATTAGGGCATCCTTAAGGGTATGACTGCCTGTTATTTTAGTATATAACGCCTATTGCTTTATAACAATATGGTCTTCCATTATGAGTAACTGAACGAGTTCTAAGTGAGAGATGAACATAGTTTGGAATTAATGCCTATGCAAAGCAAGATATTTGTGTAAAATACTATAGAATTAATTGAGAACGATTATCTTTTAAAACAGATTGGAAATCATCATGTAAGTTCGAACATGATTGTTATTTCTAATAGGATTGGCCCTTTGAATAGATTTTTGGGTGGTCTTGGAAATGGTGAGGCATCCTTTACTGCACTAAGAGCCGCCTGGTCCAGCGCCCTGTGCCGCGAACTCTCGACAACCTTAGAAGAGGAGATGCGGCCGTCAGTCTCAATCACAAAACGGACAGTCACCCGACCTTCAATCTGTTTTGTCTTGGCCGCACTAGGATATCTTTTGCGACTTTCTATTCTGAGCCGCACTATCTCGAAATAATCATTGGAGGTCACGTAGTCGCCCGTATCTGTCAAATTATCCGGAATATCCGGCATACTTATACTTTCTACAAGCGAGTCCGGCAAATTCTTCTCCAAAGGATCCATTTTCATATCTTTAAGACTTGGGATGATCCTTTCGCGCACAGTCAGCCTTTTGATGTCTTTTGGCCGTCTTGGAGTCTTAGGCAGTAATCTTGGTCTGGGAATATTTCTTGAAGGAGGTTTTGAAAAATCTTTCAGTGTTAATTCGATATAGGTCAATGCTTCCGAATGATACACCCCTGCAATGTGCATGAATATCATCAGGTGAATACCAAGAGAAATACTGACCAGGCCGCGCAGCAGCCAGTTGGGTTTTGTTTTCAAAATTCTTTCTCAGTGGCCAGACAAAGCTTCCCGGCACCGGCTGCCTTGGCTACATCCATGACTCTGACCGCCTTGTTTAAGATCACAGATCGATCAGCCTTGATTACTACCAGTTTATCTTCATGCCCGCCGATCATTTTCTTGAGCCTTTCAAAGAGATTTCCGAGAGGAATTTCCTGATTTTCTAAAAACGCCCTCCCTTCTCGATTTACATAAATAGTAATCTCCTGCTCTGTCTGGAGTGCAGAGGCCTTGGCCTGGGGCAGCTTGATCTTGATACCTTCGTCCACCATAAAGTTGGTGGTCAGCAGAAAATAAATCAGAAGCAGAAAAACGATATCAATCAGCGATGTGAGAGGCACCTGTATCTGGTAACGGGGCCTTTTCTTACGGTGAACCAGCATAATAGTTCCTTATAGAAAAATATACCTTTTCATTTATCAAAAGATTATTATTTCGTCAGGCTGGCGATGGCCTTGATAAAGGTAACAGCTCCATCCTGAAGCCGGGCTTCGTATCTGTCCACACGGGAAATTAGATAGCTGTGGGCTACCATTGTGGGAAGCGCCACGGACAGACCCAGGGCAGTGGTCAACATGGCTTCCCAGATTCCACCGGCAAGAACTGCGGCATTGACCTTACCGCCCATCTGCTGGATTACCATAAAAGCCTTGATCATACCGATCACCGTCCCCAAAAGGCCGAGCAAAGGAGCTATGTTGCCGATAGTACCAAGGGTCTGGATGTATCTGGAAAGGCCTCTCACTTCTTCATCCGTGGCATGGACGATAACCGTCTCCAGGATTTCCCGGCCATGGTCTTTGACCTCAATTGCCTGTCTCAAAATGCGTCCCATAGGAGAATTGCTCGAACCGGCGAGTTCATAGGCCTTGGGATCTTCACCCTTTTTCAAGAGATGGGCAATTTTTTCCGCCAAACCAGCTCCCCGGCTGCGCATCCGGCCAAAACGGATCAAACGTTCCAGAAAAATGGCCAGGGCCATAACAGAACAGAAAAGGATGGGCGTTACAAGAACACCACCTTTTGCAAGAAAATCAATCATGTTATCCTCCCTTATTTTGACCTCACCTTCTCACCTGCCATATCCTCAGTATCCGGTCTTCCATCGAAATCCAGATCCCGCTTACGTTTGATCAAGACCTCGGTATCATCGTATTCTTCCCAGACATCCGGCTTCCCATCGCCGTTTGTGTCTTCTTTAATGAATGTCAGACGATTTTTTTGATAGAAATACCAGGTATCCACCCTCCCATCGCCGTTATTGTCCTCTTCCGCTCTTACAGCCTCTTCGGAATCATTATAGAACCAGGTAATATTAAGATGTCCGGTATTTCCGTTGTCCTCTTCGCTTTTTATCAGTCTGCCGTTTTTGTTATAATGTTCTTTCAGATCAAGTCTGCCGTCGCTGTTCTCATCCAGTTCTTTAAGCCTTAAGACACCTTCTTTGTAAAAAAAGCAGGCATCCAAGTTACCATCATTATCTCCATCGATTTCCATAACCATGGACCATTTCGGCCGATTAAACCACTGGGTCGTTTCAAACCGCCCGTCATGGTTATCGTCTTTTTCCACCCGTTCCTTTTCTTCTTTTTGGTTGAAAAATATTTTAACATCCGGTTTTCCGTCTTTATTCTCATCATGGGTTTGAAGGGAGATCTTCCCCTCTTTATAAAATGAAATGGTTTCCATAGATCCATCACCATCCGCATCATATTCGACTTTGACAGGACTACCTTTCCTGTAGATTCTGATTCTGTTAATACGTCCGGTGTATCTTGTGTCTTCTTCGATCTTTTCAGGAAAGCCTTCGCCATCAAAATGGCAAAAAAGGTCTTTTTTACCATCGAAATTGGTATCCTTTTCCTGATAAAATGGTTTTTTATCTTTGTAACGGGTCAAAATGTCATATGCACCGTCCTGGTTGGAATCTTTTAGCTGCTCAAATGGCTCGCTGTCCTTGTAACTGGTTACAATTTCAAATCGCCCGTCATGGTCCTGGTCCTTTTTCTGTGTTGCGATCTTTCCCTTTTGATAAGTGCGAAAGGTGTCCATTTTGCCATCCCCGTCAAAGTCATGACGGCTTTCCTCCGGAAGACCTTCTGTATTATAAAAGATAAGCCTTTCCGCCAGTCCATCTCCATCCTCATCCACCTTCTTCTCAACAGGTTTATCGTCCTTGTAGGTTTGCCGGACGTTTACCTTTCCGTCTCCATCCGTGTCTCTGGTGCAAGAAAAAAGCCTGCCTTCCTGAAAATGGTAAACAGTGTCGAACCGGCCATCCCCATTACTGTCCTCCTCCAGTTTGGAAATTTTTCCTGCTCGATCAAAGTGGGTGATCTGGTCTGTCTTTCCATCGTTGTCGGAATCCTGTTTAACAATATTTTCTTTTGCCAATGCCGGCCCTGGCAGGAAAAGAAAAAAGATACCGGATAAAACTAAAAAGAAGAAAAAATTTCGCATACCCCATTTATTCCCTTCGATTTATGTTCGCCGCACCATAGGACCCAGCGTTCATCTTCAGGCGGGTGATTCTTGACATATTCGGATAATTGCTCAGCCGTAACAGTGATGCTTCCCAGAGAATGGATCTCTGTGCCCTTGCGGCCGGAATCGTCCTGCGCCATTGAAGCGGATGAAACAAGAAGGGATAGAAAGAACAAAACAAGAATGCCCGTCAGCAACGCCGGACGTTTCATCCAGGATCTTTGGAAGGTCTTTGTGAGGTTAATATGATATGACATCTTTAATCTTTAGCCTTGTCAACCAGGCGCAAGGCCATGAAGAAAAAAACACAGCCCAACCCGGCCAGAAGAACGTATGACCACGGATTAGGGGTCATACCAAATGATGACGCCCGAATCGCTTTTGCCGCGTGAGTGAGCGGCAAAAGACCAAGCACTTTTTGCACCAACACAGGCATTCGGTCCAAAGGGAAGAAAGTCCCGCCTAAAAAGGCCATGGGCATGATGATAAAATTGGTGACCAGCACCTGGTCGGCATGGGATTTGACCAGCATGGCAACACAGACAGCCAGCGCAGAAAAAATCATTGCATTTATAATTATGGCAAGCCAGAACCAAAAATTGTAAGAAAGCACAATACCAAAAACAAGGGAAAGACATAAGATAATACAAACAGACAAAAGCGCCCTGGTAATTCCAGCCAAAACTTCACCTGTCACGTAAGCCATGTTTGAAAGAGGGGCGGCCTGGAACTCTTCGAAAATGTGCCAGTAGAAACGCGCTATATTAATTTCGCCGGCTATGGCAAATGCCTGGGTCATGCTCGACATAGCCACAAGCCCGGGGATAAGAAATTCCAGGTAGGTGTGATCCTGGACGATCACGTCACGACCCATGGCAAAGCCGAATGCCACAAGATAAAGCAGTGGCGAAACCGCCATGGATGCGATCTGTTTAAAAAGCTTTCGCCTTAAAATCAGGATCTCGCGGAGATAGACGGCAAACCAGCCTTTCATGGCGCCACCTTCTTTCCCGTAAGTGATATGAAAACATCTTCCAGATTCACCCGCCTGAGGGAAAAACCGTTCACCTGGTCATGTATGCTGTTTTGCGCTTCTTGCCGCGTATTGAAATAACGGGTATGAATCTGACCGTCCTTCATTTCATCAAGCGCCCATTTTCCCATCTTTTCCATGAAGCGTTGCGGCGTATCAAGCGCAACGAGTTGTCCTTCATCGAGAAAGGCCACGCGTTCGGCCAGGAACTCCGCTTCTTCAATATAGTGGGTTGTAAGAAAAATTGTCGTGCCGTCTCCCTGGATTTTTTTAATGAATGACCAAATCTTCCGGCGTATGGCCGGATCCAGGCCTACGGTCGGCTCATCGAGGAAAAGGATCTTCGGTCGGTGCATCAGTGCCCTGGCAATCATCACCCGGCGCTTCATGCCGCCTGAAAGCTGTTTAATAAGCGCACGCCTCTTTTCTTTAAGTTCCATATATTCCAAAAGCTCCTCAATGCTTTGCCAGCGCTGCTTTGCACTCATTTGAAAAAGTCGTCCGTGGATGTCCAGATTTTCTGAGACGGTCAATTCGTTATCCAGGTTGATATGTTGGGGCACCAGTCCGCACTGCATCTTGGCCTGCAGGGGATCGGTCTGGATGGAATATCCATTCAGATAGGCCTTTCCTTTGCCTGGAATTGTGAGACCGGTCAGAATGCGGATGGTTGTGGTCTTCCCGGAACCATTGGGACCCAGATACGCAAAGAGTTCTCCCTTTGGTATGTGAAGACTCACACCTTTTAAGGCATGGACGGTTTTATAATCCTTGCTTAAATTTTCGATTCGGATCATCGTCCGGCTCCGTACAGAGGAATCACCTCTTGCTTAAGCACCTCAACGAGGGTTTCGGCCTTTAAGTCTTCGATCTTGAAGTAGAGCCCTCCGAGGTGCAAGGAAATTTCACGGGCCAGGCCAAAGTTGATCAAGCCGGGTTTTTCAACGTCTATGACCACACTGCGGATGCGTCCGTCTTCCCGGATGGTTGCGGCCATCTCGATCGCTTCCGGCAGCGGTTTTCCGCCTGATAAACTCACGTTTCCCTTACCGTCTGAAATAAGCACAATGATCGGACAGGTGTGAGGGTCCTTTCTGAGCTGGCTTTCTATCATCTGATAACCCAGGGCGATACCGTGGGACAGGGGGGTTTTCCCGCCGGTGGGCAACTCTTCAAGAAGCTTATAGGCAAGTTCCACGCTGTTTGTAGGCGGAAGCAGCACGTCCGCCTCAATACCGCGAAAGGCAACCATGGCAATCTTATCGCGTTTCTGATAGGCGTCAAGGAGAAGCGAAAGAACAGCAGCCTTGGTTTCGATCATTCTTTTCCCAGCTCCCATGGAACCGCTGGCATCCACCACAAAGACGATCAAGTTGCCGATCCGTTTTTCCCTCACCTTTTGTCGAAGGTCGCTCCTTTCAACGGCGACGGCGACGTTATCCTTTTGGCGTCTGTTCTGATAGGGGGCAGCCGCGCGAATGGTGGCATCTAAGGCCAGGTCGCTGGGATGGTCGTCCTGCCTGCTTTTAACATAGCGGCCTGTTTTAAGCACCGTGCGGGAGCGAGTTCTTCTGCCTGAGCCTTTTCTGAAAATCCGGTCCCTTCTGGTGGGAAACGACTTGATCCTGAAGGGGCTTCCCACGGGAAAAACCGTCTCTATTGCAGGATTTAGCTGCGAGCGGCTCTCTTTGGAATCCTTGGCCTCGGCTTTGGACTCCTCGGCCTGATCCTCTTCGGACCTGCCTTCCTCTGACGGTTGCGGCGGAGGTTCTTCCTGCGGCTTCTCGTCGGATTCATCTTGCTGCTGGTCGTGATCATGTTCATGTTCATGATCGTGTTCATGATCGTGTTCAGGTTCCGGAGGAGGAGGCGGCGGCGGGGCCATCCTTGTGCGATGGAGGAGTACAAACTCAGCGGCTGCATGCACGTCTTCTTCCCGCACTTCCTCTCGTCCATCTATTGCGGCAATAGCCCGGGCCGTCTTACGCATGACGATATCGGCTCGATGGCCGGCGGTAAAGGCTTCCTGGGAAAGCTGTGAACAGAGGCGGAGTATCCGCTCCGAAATCCTGACATGGGCAAGGCGCCTGCGGGCGTAAAGAATGGTTTGCGCCAGATATTCCTGTTGCTGTCTGTATGTTTCCAAAAAGAGGTCTGGGCTTTCGTCGAATTGTTCCCGCAGCTTAAGGACCTGCAAACGAAGCTCGATATTTGCGGGTGCGCCGACTTCCACGCAAAGCCCGAAACGGTCCAGAAGCTGGGGCCTGAGTTCCCCCTCTTCCGGGTTCATTGTCCCCACAAGGATGAATTCAGATGGATGCGCAAGGGAAATTCCTTCGCGCTCAACAATATTTATTCCCATGGCCGAAGCGTCCAGAATGATGTCCACGATATGGTCATGGAGCAGATTGACCTCGTCGATATAAAGAATACCCCGGTGGGTTGCAGCCAAAAGGCCATGCTGCAGCGCCTTTTTCCCATGTTTGATGGCTTCTTCCAGATCAAGTGCCCCCATCACTCGATCCTCCGTAACCCCTAATGGGAGATCGACCAGGGGAATCTTTCTCATTGCGACGGGCAGCTTGTACCCTTGCCGCCTGCGTTCCCGGCATTGAAAACAAAGATGTCCCTTGGGATCGCAACCATAAGGGCAGTCCGCCACAACCTCTATTTCCGGCAGCAGTGCAGCCAGTGCCCGGACAGCCGTGGATTTGGCTGTCCCTTTTTCGCCACGGATCAGAACGCCTCCGATGGAAGGACAGACAGTGTTCAAAAGGAGTGCTTTCTTCATCCTTTCCTGGCCTACAATAGCGGAAAAAGGATAAACAGATCGATACGCCCAGCCGCCAGTCGTCACCGGCAACTCATTATCTTCCATGGATCTGGCGCAGGTTGTTGACATAGTTCTTTCCTTTCTATTTTAAAATGCCCTCTTCAACACATACTTCAACCTAAATTGCCATAAAATGTTTCAATCTTTCCGCATCCATACCGATTTTCTGGAATGGCTTTTTGCGCATCCGATGAGGCAGCGTCATTTCCGCGGCTTCAAGCACATCGCTACGATCGACCTGTCTGTGGCCATAAAACGCGGCTAATGTTTTGGCCGCTTTCATCATGACTATGTCGGCCCGGTGGCCGTCAACCTTCATCTCGATGGCGATCTCGGCTATCAGTTTGAGCATATCGTCCGGCAGGTTCACTTCGGATAACAGCTTTTTGGCCGCTTCGATGGATTGACTTAGATTTTCTTCTTCTTTGCGCCACTGTTCATAAAATTTTTCGGGATCTTCTTCAAAAGCCGCTCGGCGCTTGACAACTTCGATCCTCTGGTCCAGATCGGAAATTCCCTCGATCTGAATGCAAAGTCCAAAGCGGTCCAGGAGCTGTGGCCGAAGTTCGCCTTCTTCCGGGTTCATGGTACCGATGAGAACGAACTCAGCAGGGTGGGAAAAGGAGATGCCTTCACGTTCCACGGTGTTAACCCCCATAGCTGCCGCGTCGAGAAGCACGTCCACAATATGATCATCCAGCAGGTTGACTTCGTCCACGTAGAGAATCCCCCGGTGGGCTGCAGCCAGGATTCCCGGTTCAAAGTGTTTTTCCCCTTTTTTTATCGCCTGTTCCAGATCAATAGTTCCCACAACACGGTCTTCAGTGGATCCTATGGGAAGATCCACCACGCGGATTTTCCTTCGCCTGGTGACAAGTGCTTCACCCTGAGCAATAATTTTAGAGCACATGGGGCACAGTTGTATGCTCTTGTGGGCATCACAACCGCAGAAGCAGTCCGAAGCCACTTCGATTTCAGAAAGTAGATTAGCCAAGGCTCTGACAGCGGTAGATTTTGCCGTGCCCTTTTCACCGCGGATGAGAACGCCGCTCAGTTTCGGGTTGATGATGTTCAAAACAAGGGCCTTTTTCATCCTGTCCTGCCCCACGATGGCCGTAAACGGATAATTCTGTTGATTCGTTTGCATAATTCGCCTTTATTTCAGTTTTGCTTTAAATTCCTGCATCATGTTGTTCCATATTCCCACATCTTCAGGAGCCATAACATCCACGGAGCCTCCCTGGAAATCCCCTTTAACTTCACCCATATTCTCCTCAAGCCAGCCTTCCATTTCAAGATACATCTCCTTTAGCTCTTGCAGCACTTCAGGATCGGCATTCCAAAGGCCGCGGCTTTCAGCTTCAAGCAGCCTGCGGCCGATTTCCTCCAACGCCCAGGGGTTATTTTGCTTGAAAAATTCCCTGTTCTCCTTATCCATTACAAATGTGCGTGTAATGTCGTCAAAGATCCAGTCGTCCACCTCCCGGGTTGTCGATTCCCAGCCGTACACGCGGCCCACGCGTTTGGATATGTCTCCGGCCCCTTTGTAGCCATGCCGTTTCATTCCTTCGACCCATTTTGGATTCAGGAGCTTTGTCCTTACCACGCGCCTGATTTCATCGGCCAAATCCCGCACTTGTACTTTTTCGGGTTCTCGGGTATCGCCGTAATAGGTTTTGACCTCCTTACCGCCGATTTGCCTGGCCGCAGCGGTCATTCCCCCATGGGTCCCGAAGTAGCAGCAACACCCGAACAGGTCATGTTCGTCGCTTACCACCTTGTTAAATGTTACGTCAACCGTGCCAAGGCTGCTGATCAATTGCTTCGGCGATTCTATTCCGAATACTCCTTTGCCGTATGCATAGCTGTTCCAATAGACAAAAATATCCGAAAGATCTTTCTCGTCCTTCCAGGCCGAGGCATAGACTGCCAGGTTGACCCCTGGCTGGTATGTTCCTGGTTTTGAGGCAAAGATCCGCAGTGTCGATTTTCGCCAGCAATCGTCTTCATTGTCGCTATCTATGTCGGATTTCATTTTCGCAAGTGCATGCTTGCGAACAAAGTTCATCTCTTCCGGTTCATCCAGGGAGGCCACCGTATGGATGGCTTCATCCACCAATTCTATGCAGCCCGGGAAATTATCCCGCGTTATTCCGGATACCCGGATGGTCACGTCGATCCGCGGCCGCCCCAACTCTTCCAGGGGGATGACCTCTATTCCCTTGACGCGGCCGTCGGAAAGCCACACAGGTCGCACCCCGAGCAGAAAAAATATCTGTGACATTCCTTCACCGTCGGCCCACATGATGTCGTTGCACATCCAGAACATGGCCACGTTTTCAGGATACCGGCCTTCTTCCTGCTGGTGCTTTTTGATGACGGAATCGGCAAGCATCTGCCCGACGCGAAAAGCGGCTTTGGTGGGTACGCGCCTGGGATCCAGGGAATAGAAATTTCTTCCAGTAGGCAGGATATCGTCTCTTCCCCTGGTGATCACTCCCGAAGGCCCGGCAGGGATGTATTTTGCGTCAAACCCCTCAAGGAGAGCATCAATCTCCATTGAGTCCTCGATGCGGCCGTTAAGATCCCTGATTCGGGCACAAATTGCTGAAAAACTTGCAAGATAGCTCTCATTTACCAGATGCTCGCCCAAAATCAGGCGGATCCCATTTTCAAAGTTTCCGTTTCCCTTGGATTTGAGGGCTTCTAAAACCACAAGCTTTCCCAAAGAGTCGATTTCTTCCAAAAGCTGGCCGTGGCTTTTTATCCATCTTGGGTCGACTTTGCCAGGGTCATCCAGAAGATCGAGGAGCTCAAGCCCCATAAGCCGGCACAGGTTTTTGCGCAGAGATTGATCCTGGTCGGCATCATATCGCAGGATCGAGTAGATAAAATCGATGCGCCGGTCTCCTTTGGGTATGTCTCCGAAAATATGCATCCCGTCCTGTATCTGGGTGTTCCTGATGCCGCTTAAGGCTTCGTGTGCCCTTTGGGCCACCTTATCAAAAGGCGCCTCCTCCTGGCCGAGCTTGATCTCTTTATCCAGACTTGTTTGCCGGATCAGATCCAGGATCATGTGCTCAAGCTGATGCGCTCGGGTTTTATCAATGATTTTGGCTTGTTCGTATTCACTTAAGAAACGTCCCAGTTCTTCCAGCTCTTCGTATAGCCCCCCTTGAGTCATCACGGTCTGCATGTGGTTTACAAGTGTGGCAAGGCCGCGCCGTTTAGCGATAGTTCCTTCAGGGGGGTTGTCCGCGTTGTAGATATAGAGGTGGGGGATTTCATGGATACAGATGTCGGGAAGACAGCTTTCCGAAAGCCCGACCCCTTTTCCGGGCAGAAATTCAACGTTCCCGTGCGTTCCCACATGTACGAGAACGTCCGCTCCAAAAGAATCTTCCAGAAAGCGATAGGTAGCCAGATACTGATGCGGCGGCGGTATGTCCGGATCATGCAGGATCTTGCAAACCTGACCGTCGCAGCGAGGGCCGGCACATCCACGCTTGGGCTGTACGCAAACAACCGCAGCGCCGTAAGAAACACCGGTAATGACGATTTGGCCATCATACACCATGGCAGGCGGCACGCCGTTTACTTCCTCTCCGGGAGGATTTCCCCATGCTTCGGCCACCCGCTCACGAACATTTTCCGGAAAGGTTTCCCACCATTTTAAGTATTGTTCCAGGCGAAGAAGCGAAAGTGCCCCGCCCTTGTTAACGATCTCATCCACCGTGGTCCAGCGAAATTCAGAGACAGCCTTTCGGTCCATGATATTGTCGATGAGATCTTTGCCGTCCGCTGGTGCTTCGACAGAGTAGCCTCGTTTCTTCATGGTTTGCAAAATGCGGGCTACACTCTCCAAAGAGTCGAGATTGGCCGCACCTCCAACCGTGGCCTCCACGGACGCGCAGGGATTATTATGGAGGATGAAGGCGACTTTACGTTCGGGAATGGGCTTTTGCCCGAGGTCCACCCACTTTTTGACTCTCCGGGCCAATCTTCGGCACCGCTGCCGAATCGGTGTACGTTCTTCAACCAGGGCACCTGTATCACCGTCTTCGCTACGTCCGGCCCCTCCGATGATGATAGGCTCGATCACACCTTCGAATTCGGGCATGGCTACCGACCAGCTTATGTCGGCCCCAATGCCCTGTTCATCTGCTTCCCATTCTTCCTGGGTCTTGTAAGAAGATACCACAGGCTGAAAGACGGGAACGTCGAGCTGTTTAAGCAGGGCGACCCCGCCCCGCGCTTTTCGCGTATCAGACAGATTGTCTTCTCTGCGATTTTCAAGAAAAAAGGTCTGAAGCTTTACAAACGCGTTGATGCGCGCGTTGCCCCCCGGGGTTAAAAAGAACTCTCTAACGACCTGGGCGCTTCCTTTGGCGCCAAGACCAGCATCCTGCACGCTGTAGGAAAAGGCCGGCATTACCTTAAGACCCTGACCCTCAAGTTCCGATATAAGGAGGTCTTCCACCTGAAGGTTGTTGTTGACCCAATAGTGACGGGAGAAAAGGATTCCCACCACCGGTCTCTGACTTCCGACTTCTGACCTCTGACTTCTGACCTCTGACCTCTGACTTCTGACCTCTGACTTCTGACCCCTGTATCCCTCATACCATTCAAGATATGCATCAACCGCCGTAAAGTGCGAAACCGGCGCCCGGGGGTGATACAAACCTTCCCAGGGAACCTCCCTTGGCGGCTCGGCCCTTGTTTCGACCCCAACTACCTCTTTGGCAATGAAGCACAGCATGTTGGTGAAGTTTTCCTCGCCTCCGATTGTTATGTAGTCGTAACAACGCTGAACGATTGAGGGGCTCACAGTAGAAAGCGCCCAAATGGCGGGATCATGGCTCACGCAGACGATTGGGATAGTTTTACCGATCGTCTGGAGCTCTTTCTCAATCGTCTCCCAAATCGGTTCCGCAGAGCGATAGAGAAAGATCATGTCCGCATCCTTCAGCTTTTCAAGGATTTTTTCCGTTTTTTCAGGCTCTCTCTCCAGAGTTCGGGAAGAAAAGAGGGTTAGATCGAGCCAGTCGATGTTTTTGCTGGCGCGAACAAGCATGGGAACATGGCTGTTCCACATAATGGCTGTGACTTTCATGGCATATCTCCTAATAACTATAGACTTTCAGATAAATAATTTCACAAGGCCAGAAGGAGGAAGGCGTATTAGTTATACGTCGACGACTGATAACGCAGTGAAATTAATTATCTGAAAGTCTATACTCCCTCACCGGCCTGACCGGCACTATATGCGGATGGCCGTTACTTTCGTTTATCGTTGCTTCCACTCCGTAAACTGATCTTATGTTTTCAACGGTCATAACTTGCGATGGTTCCCCTGTGCAAAAAATTTTGCCTGCATTTAACATCACAATCGTGTCGGAAAACCGGGATGCGAGATTCAGGTCGTGCATAGCCAAAATAGCTGCCATCCCTTTTTTTTTCACCATGCCGGAAATCATTTCCATGACCTCCATCTGATGTCTCAAATCGAGGTTGCTCGTGGGTTCGTCCAAAAGTAAGTAGTCAGTTTCTTGTGCAAATACTCTGGCCAACAGGACTTTCTGCTTTTGGCCGCCGCTTAACTGATCAAAATCCCTTAAGGCAACATCCTCAAGATCCATAGACCTCAAGACGTCCGCCACTACTTCCAGATCTTTTTGGGACGGTTTCCAGACGATATAGGGCCTTCTTCCCATCAAAACAGCATCAAATACACTTATGGGGAACCTGGATGGCGATGCTTGAGGAGCGTAACTTATACACTTTGCCAGGTTAAGTCTCTTCATCCCGGAGGCATCCCTGCCGTCAATCAGGATAGTTCCCTTATCCTGTTTCACTATTCCGATAATACACTTTAAAAGGGTCGTTTTTCCTGCCCCGTTAGGCCCCACTATACTTAAGACCTCCCCTTTATGCAGCTCTATTCCAACATCTTTTAGAACGCTTATATTTTTGTACCTGAAATCAAGTCCGTTAATGCTTAACATTATCAGTATGCTCTTGTCTGTGGTTAATCATAACTTCAGCCACTATGATTCAAAGTGCCTTGAGCTAAAAATGCAAGCTCAAAGCTCAAAGCTGAAAGCAAGAGAAGAAGAGTCTTTGGGTTTTTTACTTTGAGCTTTGAGCCTTGAGCTTTCAGCCCAACAAGGGGTACTTTAGGCACTTTAAGTTACCAGTATTCTCTTCTCTTTTTCATTAGTAAATAGAGAAAAAATGGCACGCCTATGAAAGAGGTGACAATCCCTATTGGTATTACCTGCGGGGCCCACAAAGTCCTTCCCAGTGTGTCTGCCGTTAAAACAAGCACAGCGCCTACGAGGGCAGAGGCCGGAAGAAGGAACCGGTGATCTCCACCGATAATCATCCTGGTTATGTGGGGAGAAACAAGTCCTATAAAGCCAATCACGCCGGTAAAACATATTGCGCCTGCTGTGATCAAAGAGGCAAGAACTATCCCAAGCATTCTAACTTTTTCAACATTTACCCCCAATGCCTTTGCGGACTCATCCCCGGCAGAAAGGAGATTGAAATCCCATGACCACTTCAAAAGAACAGGGCAGGGAAGCAGTATCATGACAGCAGCTATGCTTATTTCTTTCCAGCCAACTTTGGACAGACTTCCGAAAAACCAGAATACAATCTCATGAACTTGCTCCATAGTCCCCATATATTGAAAAAAGGAACTAAGCGAAGAGAAGAGAAACATTATGGCGATTCCGGCAAGTATCATTGTCTCCGTGGTGAAGCCTTTCAATCTCGCTATCCCGAGAATGAGAAAAGATGAAAGCAGGGCAAAGAAAAACGCGTTACCGGCTATAAGATATTCGCTGTAAATCCCCCCGCCGAATACTATTACCATTACAGCGCCAAAGCCGGCGCCGGATGCTATCCCCAGGGTATAGGGAGATGCCAGAGGATTTCTAAGTATAGCCTGAAATACAGTTCCGGCAAGACCGAGCCCGCATCCCACTATAACGGCCATGACTATGCGGGGAAGCCTCAGTTTCCAGACAATTGCATGGGCCAGCCCTGTTTGTTGAAAAAGCGCTGCAAACGAATCTTTAACCCCTAAGGATGATGCGCCCTGGGAAAGGGCTATTAAAGCCACGCCAAACAAAACCGTCACCAGAAGAATTATGAAAGAGAGTTTCCTGCCGGTAAGGTTTTTGTATTGTTGAGATATGTTATTCATATAGAAGTGTCCTTATTGAGCTGAAAGCTGAATGCTCAAAGCTCAAAGCAAGAAAAAAAATATTTGGGTTTTTACTTTGAGCTTAGAGCTTTGAACTTTCAGCCTTGAGCTTCCATTCCCCAAGCTCAAGGATACACATATACACCTTGATACTTGATGCCTTGAAACTTCTCCAGGTACTCCCTGTGAAGTTTTTCCGGATCAAGAAAGTTAAAAACTTCAGGATGAAACCATTTCGCCATATAGCTTATCCCAATAATTGCTCTTGGACCTGTCCAGATATCAGAACTAAGCACATACACCTTGCCGTCCCGTACAGCCCGAATGTTATCCCATGCCGGGCAGGCCATGATTTTGTCTCTAACACTTTTCAGGGGATCAGGATCGATCATGGCGTAGCAGTTGCCGAAAGCAGTGGCTTTAATGATAACCTGGGGATTTTTTGCCAAAACCCATTCAGGAGTTATCTCCGGATAAGGTATGGAAAAATTAGAAGCAATATTATGGCCTCCTGCCAGAACGCACATCTCGTGACCGCCGGAACCGGGTCCGGCAGTATGATACTTGGAATAACTTTCAACGTACACATCGGGCCGATTTCTCAGAGGCATTGATTCTCTTTCTACTAAGTTTAGTTTCTCCTGGTACCAACATATGAGTTGCCGGGCCTCCTGCTCTTTTCCCAGAATACGGCCAAGGATTTCTATTTCTTTTACCATACTGCGCATCTTGT
>Ga0180732_1001337_pt1 | contig 15597 bp, 13 predicted proteins | sample KR11_01MetaG_FD_148674 | JGI IMG/M metagenome (GOLD analysis project Ga0180732, IMG submission 148674) | Groundwater microbial communities from the Olkiluoto Island deep subsurface site, Finland - KR11_0.1 MetaG | ecosystem: Environmental > Aquatic > Deep subsurface > Groundwater | place...
CATGAGGTATTTGGACAGGCAATTTCACTGAATTTTGATTTTGGTCCACGAATTCCCATATTGATCACATAAAAGTATTATGCAATCAATGGTATTTAAAACATCAGTAGATTATAGGGTCAATACCGACGATCGATTTACCCTCTAATAACATAGCATAGAGTAGTTTGGTTGTAATATCATAGACCACGGTCTCAGATTTGGAAAAATAATAATATATTATAAAATTTTTAATGGATTCATTTAAATTAGAATTTATAATTTTCTGTAGAATTTTCGTATTCACTTCAGGATTAATAATAAAACGTTGTTTTATTGCTGAAAAAACTCTTTTTCTGCTTCCCATAGAGGTTTTATCAAAAATATTTTCTTTAAAAACCCTTTCACTTATTTCATCTAATTTTTTATTGTCATTTAACTCTTTAAAAAAGATTTTTGTTTCTTTAATAAGCGAAAGTGCCCCGGTAATTCTCGCTGAATAATCAATATCCTTCTTTTCCAAAGTGGTCACCAGATTATAATCATGATGCATTTGATGGATTAAATACATTTTCAATTAAATTTCGTGGTTTTATCCACCCACCTCCCTTTTATAACCCAAAAACCATACTGACATCTAACCCCCCATGAGCAACAATCGAATCATCCTGGTCATAAAAGCAAGCGACATCGATGTCTCTTCTCTTCCCGAAGATAAAAGAGACATTAAAAGCAGGGCATTCAAAGATGCTGTGTATGATCATCTCTTGAAAAATTATAATGTTTCCAGGGAGAATATCCTGGTGCATATACAGAATGACATCATAACGATCGAGTGGAGCCCCCAGGAAAAAGATGAAAGTTTCGATGCTGAATTCCAGAGGTCATTGCGCCTGCTCACGGATGGCAAATTAGAAGATGCAAGATTCATCCTGGAAGATCTGGCGTTCCGATCGCCTAAAGACCTAATGTGCTGTACAACCTGGGGATGGTCTACAGCGAGTTCCATGAACGGGATATTGCTATTGATACCCTGAACAGGTGCGTGAATATTGTTCCTCTATACTCCAATGCCTGCCATGGGAGTGGCTTACGGGCGGCAGGATAAATTAAAAGAATTGCTTCAAACCTTGTATTAGCAAATGTTTTTATCTAATTAAATAATATTGTATATCCGAATAACTAAGTTTATAGTTTCCTATGCATTAAAAAAGGGAAGGGACGCTCGTCGTATATTGAGATTACAGAAGAAGGGAAGAATACATTTGAAACATTCATAAAGGTTGCTACCGTAGGAAATAAACTTGAGGTCATGTTATATTAAGAGATGTCGCAGGATAGTGAACAATACTACGAGATATAATACGAGAGGTTTATGGAATACACATACGACGATATAAATATCCTGATCCAGGATACGCCGCTGAAGCTCCTAAGAGCAGATCATGCCCCTCTCATAATCAGTTTTCTGTATCAAAGCTTTAAGAAGAATAATAAAGATACGATAACAAATACCGAGCTTAAGACCGCTCTCTCTGATTTTTTATATAACCTTAACTTGACCCTAGGAGAAACGGCTTTCCCAAGCACGGCACAGGAGTATCTCGATACATGGGCAAATATGGATTTCCTGTATAAACATTACACTACTACCAGCGATGAGCCAGTGTTCGAACTAACCCCGGCATCGGAGAAAGCCCTGGGTTTCATAAAAGAACTTGAGAAAAGAGAGTTCATAGGAACCGAGTCAAGGCTCATTAAGATATTCAATCATCTGAACGAGATTGTCTACATAAGCACGACTGATCCACAGAAAAAGATAGAGGAACTACAGAAGAAACGGCTTGAAATTGATAAGGAGATTGAAAGAATAAAGTCAGGGCAGGTTGATAAACCAAATAATGTTAAAATCCAAGAGCTTTATTTTGATGTATATGATACAACTAGCAAACTGCTATCTGATTTTAAACGGATCGAATACAATTTCCGTGACCTGAACCGTAAAATAAGGGAACAGCAGGTGCATGACAATCTATCGAAAGGAAGGCTTCTAGATGAAGTTTTTCAGTACCAGAACATGAATATATGGAACACTGCGCAGGGACAGAGTTTCAAAGCTTTCTGGGATTTTTTGATATCACCATCTAAACAAGATGAGTTATCCAGATTGATCGAATTAGTATGCGGTCTGCTGGAGATCAAACCTCTAAATAAGGATGATTTTCTTGAGAGGATAAAGATTAACCTGGTCGATGCGGGAGATAAGGTAAATAGAACAAACCACGATATGAACGAACAGCTTAGAAAGTATATAGATGACAGATCTTACATTGAGAGCAAACACATTAGGGAAGTCATCAAGGATATCAAACATTATGCACTTCAGGTAAAAGACAATCCACCACGAGATCGATCCTTCTTCTCCATAGATTCCCGCCCCAGTATCGGATTTATAATGGACCGACCGTTATTCAATCCAGCAAAGAGTCCTGATCTCAGGAATGTTGTGATTGAAGATGGCGACCCCGATTCCGTGGATATACTTGCACTCTATAACCAGATATATGTCAACCCCGAAGTGCTGAAGCACAGGATACGTCAGACGCTTAAAACAACTAATCAGACAACATTAAAACAGGTTACGGATGCTTTCCCTATAGAAGATGGGTTGGAAGAACTCGTCACGTATCTCAGTATAGCATCCAAATCCAGCAGGTCAGGTTTTAATGATGATATAATGGAGATAATAATTGTACGGAACCGCCGCACAAATAAACGGTTTCAGGTTGAAGTACCTCGGGTGATGTACTATAAGTGAAGGAGGAATAGAAGAATGATAGCACCTTACGCTGCCGTTGTTATAAGGCTTCTACAGGGGGTTGTTTATAACGATGAACGAGACAGAGATCTATGGAACTCTCTAGTAAAGTACCGGGCTGATATAAAGGAATATTTCGAGAAGATAGGGATAATCCTTCATGTGGATGAATCGGAAGGATTTGCTTTCTTGAAACAACAGCAATTCGAACCTGAAGAGAACTTCAAGATACCCAGCCTCATCGGAAAGCACCAGTTAGGTTATCCTGTAACATTGCTATGCGTTCTACTGGCTGAGAAACTAACCGAGTTCGAGTCGAAGGGAGAGAATACGATGCTTGTTCTTGATGCGGAAGAGATCAAGGAGATGTTGCGGATATTCTTACTCGAGAAATCCAACGAAGTAAAGCTTCTGGAAAGTATCGATGCCCATATCAGGAAACTGGTCGACTACGGCTTTCTGCGAGAACTCAGTGATACTGAGAATAAATACGAGGTAAAGCGGCTTCTGAAAGCCAAGATACCTGCAGGATCCCTGCATGAAATAAAGGACAGATTAGAGGAGTATGCAAAACAACAACATTCAGAATGAACCCCAACCAGAGGACGGGCTGATAGGGTTTCGCCTCTACCGGTTTGAAGTATGGAACTGGGGAACATTTAACCAGAAAGCATGGAAAGTCGGGCCAGACGGCACCAACAGTTTGCTTACAGGCGAGATAGGGTCAGGAAAATCCACATTGTTAGATGGTATAATCACATTACTGGTGCCACCGCATAGTATCGTTTATAACAAGGCTGCAGGGGCATCAAAAAGCGAGAGGAATCTTATATCATATATTCGCGGCGGGTATCGGAATGTGAAAGGAGATCTCGGGGATGAGTCGGATACACTATATCTGCGTGAGAGAAACGATTACTCTGTGCTCTTGGCGTATTTCTACAATGTAGGTCTTGACCAGAAGGTTACATTAGCCCAGGTCCTCTGGCAGAAGAACGATAACGAGGCAGGTAAATTACTTGTCGTATCTCAACAGGAACTGAATATCAACGAGCATTTCAGATTACATCAGGGAGAAAAAGACGTTTCCCTGCTTAAGAAACGGATAAGGTCGTTAGCCAAGACCGATGTTTTCAACACATATACGGATTACAGCTCAAGGTTCCGGAGCATCTTTGGTATTAAGACAGATGAAGCACTCTCTATATTCAATAAAGCAGTATCGTGGAAGTCAGTGGATGATATGACTATGTTCGTCCGGGATAACATGCTCGACAGACCCGACATCGAGGAAAGAATAAACGAACTGAAGAGAAATTACGAAAACCTCACAAACACATATACTAAAATCCAGATCGCCAGAAAGCAAATGGAACTATTAAAGCCACTAGTAAAAGAGGCTGATGATTTCGAAACACTGACAACCGTGGTTAAGGAATTACAGGAATGTTTGGATGCGCTGGACGCATTCTTTGCGTTTCAAAGGAAATCGCTTCTTCTGAAAGAGATAGAGTCTCTCAACAACGAGCTTGAGGCTGTTAGAAACAAGATCGATGAACTCACAGCCGATCTGCAGGAGCAGAAAGAGAAAAAGGAAAAGATAGAACAAGCGTTGGGAGAGAATAAGGAAGGTCAGAGAGTGAAGGAGATCATAATCAGCATACAGCGGCTTGAGGACATTGTACGGGTTAAGTCAGGGAAAGATAAAGAATACTCAGACCTGTTAAAGAATCTGGGATTACCGAAACCTGAAACTGAGGACGGTTTCTATAAAACACTGGAACAGATCGAATCTCTCCAGAGAGACATAGAGGTAAAGAAGACTGAAATAAATTCTATCAGGTATACACTGATCCCGCAGCAGACTGACGACTATCGCATTCGTGTCGGTCTCGATACAGAGATCAAGTCGCTGAAACAGAGAAAGACACAGATTCCGAACAGGTTCTTAGATATGCGTTCGATGGTATCAAAAGACTTGGGAATATCGGAGAAAGATCTACCGTTCGTTGCCGAACTGTTGAAGGTGAAAGATGATGAACGGGCATGGGAAGGTACTATAGAACGAGTACTGCAGTCGTTCGGTCCAAGTATGCTTGTGCCTGAGAAGCATTACAAGCAGATAAGTCATTATGTAGACAAGACCGATCTAAAAAAGAAGCTGGAATATTATAGAGTACCGAGCACATTTAAGTACTTGGTCGCAAAGGAACCGCAATCGAATTCTCTTGTACGGAAGGTCGATATAAAAGGCGACTCGGAGTTTTATGATTGGATTGAAGCGGCTCTCGTAGAGAAACATAACTACATTTGCTGCGATACCATAGAGCAATTCCAGAAAGAGCACAAAGCCCTTACCATAAACGGTCAGACAAAAGGAAACGAAAGACATGTAAAAGACGATCGAAGGGATATAAATGACAGATCGCATTATATTCTCGGCTGGGATAATAAAGAGAAAGTCCGTGTACTCGAAGAGCAGTTGCGTGAAGTCTCTGTCAGGATATATGAGACCGACAAGAAGATAAAAGAGATTGAGACCCGGGCAGACCAGTTGAATGCAAGAAGCACGGATCTACATCTCCTCGCGCAATTCAGGGATTATGGAGCAATTAACTGGCAGAAGGATGATGCTGAGATCAAGAAACTGGCTGCAGAGAAAGATGAGCTTGAGCGAAGCTCGGATGTATTAAAATCTTTAAAGATCCAGCTATCTGCTGTTGAGGCAGAGCTCAGGGATACCAACGGAAGACTCCAGCAGACATCCGACAGAAGAGCGGAGATAGTGGCCCATATCAAGGGTTACGAAGAACATCTGGAAGGTTGCCAGTTGTTCTTAAACGATCCGGCGTTTGAAATAAAAAAAGTGAGTTTTGCTAAGATAGAGACGTTCTTGAAGGACGCGCCTCTCCAGATCAAGACAATCGATAAATTACTGTATGAAACAAGAAGAACCATAGATGCTTTGAAGGAAGAGCATCGCAAGAAGTTAGCCGGGTTAAGCATTAGCATAGTCAGAAGAATGCAGGAGTTCTTGAGCGGATATACTGAATACACCACAGATTCCAAGGCGGGAATCGAGTATATTCCTGAATTCAGGAGAATACTGGAAAAGATAGTATATGATGATCTGCCGAAACATGAAGAAAAGTTCAGAGATTTGCTAAGAGTGAATACAGTACATGATATCGTTATATTCAAGAGCCATCTGGACGAAGATTCCAGGAACATCGAGACCAAGATAAAGAGAATAAACGAATCCCTAGTTGGAATAGAATACAATCACGGGACGTATATAATGCTCAAGGCAAATAAGATATTTGATAATGATATCTCTGAGTTCAATGCAAGATTAAAGGAATGTATGGCTGATGTTCTTGGAGATGCAGATAACCAGTATGGAGTGAGGTTCAATAAAGTAAAGGGTATATTGGACAGATTCAATAGCACGGAAACCGTGGACATCAACTGGAGCAAGAAAGTTGCTGACGTTAGAAACTGGTACAGGTTCAGTGCAAGTGAAATAAACAAAGCAGATGGAATGGAGATAGAATATTACAGTGGATCTTCCGGGAAATCGGGCGGGCAGAAAGAGAAGATGGCTTATACGATTCTTGCATCTGCTCTGACATATCAGTTCAGTATTGAGCAAGACCAGACAAAGTCCAGGACATTCAGGCTTGTTGTCATAGACGAAGCGTTTGGAAAAGGTTCTGATGAAAGCACCAGATATGCTCTTGACCTCTTCAAGACGCTGAGATTACAGCTTCTCATGGCGACTCCTCTTCAGAAGATACATATTATAGAGAATTATGTGGACACAGTACATTTCGTTGCGACCAACTCAGATGGAGAGTCTGCTGTAAGACGCATATCTCATAAAGAGTTATCGGAAGAACTAAACAAACACCAGATCATATCAATGGACCAGTCGCAGCCATCGGCTGATAATCAACCCAACGCTGTGTCGGATACGACGCCGCAAGCTACGGATACCGCAACCAGTTTACCTCAATCAGCACCAGCCGCTACCGAGACTATCGGCACGGAGTCTTATCATGACATCGTATTGACCAAGCAACCAGATTCTACCCAACAAGGAAGCACTGGGAATGACAGCGAGCAAATCAGCGCTAAAGAGAAGGTGCAGATATGATTACTCCGGAAGAGATAAGAACCCAAGCAGAACGCTGGTATAAAGAGTTCCTGATCTCCTCGATTAGCGGCGATGTTTTCTTCCCAAAAGACATTCGGTTCGGAAAGATCAAGCCAAAAGAAACCGTGGAGGATTTTTCCAGAATAGATAAAGAATTACAAAGCCTGCGGCACAAGTCAAAGGAACATCTCGGGTATGGCTATAGAACAGAGTTTGTAAGAAGAAACGACCAGAAGATCGGGCCTCAGCAGTTTCCGAACAGGATTTATTTCGATACCGAGACTGATTACTTGAAGTATATTCATAAAGAGAAAGAGTATCTTGCATTCAAAAAGGAAGTAAGTCAGATCACTAGCAGAATTCCGAGGCTTCAGGACTGGGTTTTACAGAACCCGTTAAAGGTTATCGAGAATCTCGGAAAATGGAATGATCTTATAAAAGTCTGCGATTATTTCATAAAAAACCCGCGCCCGAACCTATACAATAGAGAACTACCCATAGAAGTCCATACGAAGTTCATAGAGGATAATAAACCTCTATTGAAGCATCTGTTAAATTTCCTTATCGAAGAACACATCAATAAGGATGAGGAGTTTTTTGAAATAAGGTTTAACCTCAAGTATAGCGAGCCTTTGATAAGGCTAAGAGTTCTGGACGAAGATATCTCAAAAAAGTATTTTAGCGGGTTGACGGATCTGAGCATTACCAAGACAGATTTCAACCATATCAACCTAAGCTGCTACCGGGTCTTTATTCTTGAGAATATGCTCAACTTCCTCACGTTACCACCATTAAATAACTCAATATCGATCTTCGGAAAGGGGTTTCAGCTCAATTTGTTAAAAGATGCCAGATGGTTGAATGATAAACATATCATTTACTGGGGTGATATTGATACACATGGTTTCCAGATATTATCCCAGCTACGTTCATATTTCCCACAAACCCAGTCATTGATGATGGATTCTGAGACATTTAACATGTTTAGAGATTTCGTGGTGCAGGGAAGCGAGACCAGCGTGGAGCATCTGGATAATCTAACACCTGAGGAAGACCAACTCTTTAAACATTTACTATCAACAAAACAAAATCGGTTAGAGCAAGAGAAGATCAGCCAGACATTCGTCTTAATGAAAATAGGAAAAATACTAAATCTAGGCAATATATGATTCCTTAATACCTGATATAAAGTTATAGCTGTTAATCCAATTCCGATTAGATGCAAATATGATTTTCGGGTAAAGCCCCACCATGATGTTGATGCGAGGGCGCTTTTCTGTTGCATCGAAAAGGGTCATTACTCCCCACCTCTCCCCGTGGCTGAATTCCCACCGCTGCTTTTTGATTCCTTCAAACACACCTCTCGTAGCATCCTCCGACAGCGCAAGATGAGTGCGCCGATATGCCTGCAGAACCACCTCTTGCCTGCGCGCTTGGCTGGGAGTGAAACACAAGCGTCCAGACGACAGAATTACCCTCTCAGAGAATCCCATCGAACCAAAGATGCCAATCAAAAATACAACTGAAAAGTGCAGATTTAATTTTAAACCAAATAAACCTATATAGTAAAATCTCACAATAACTCAAAATAACCTATAATTATTTTAACTGAGGTAAATGATGGAAATAGCTACAAGTCGGCAAATTCATGAAATAATTGAAAGCGTTTTATTGCCCGATGATCTGGAAAAAATGCGAGATGTTGATGTTATTATACCTCCATCTGAAAAAAATAACCTTTTGCTAGCTCTTGGATATTTCATTCGTGGAAGATATAATATAGAAACAAGCTGGAACTATGAAAGGACTTACGAATATTATATAAAAGCCCTGAGATTTTTATCAGAATTTAAAATCAGCAATTTAGAAGCATATGAGCAAAATATTACCGCATGGCTAGAGAAAATAATAAATGGACACTTATTTCTTCAAAAAGCTGAAGCGGCATGGACACTTTGCAGTTTTATTGAATCACGCCAGCTTTATGATGAAGCCATGAACTCATTTGAGGGTAGTATTCGTAGGCATGAACAAGCTATGCCCACTGATTTTGAAAAATATAAACTATACTCAGAAGGCTGGAAGAACCTTTCGGCTGGAATGGGTTTAAATATGTTGGGTTTTCAGGAGATAAGACAGGGTTCCGTGGAACAAGCATTAACAAATTTCTCAACAGCTGAAGAACGATTAAAAATGGCAATCGAAAACTTTTCGAAATTGGGAAATGTTTTGGGATCTCAAGATGCTAAATCGTATATTAATGACATTGAATGCTGGAAGAAACAAAAAATGCTTACGGCTGCAAAAACCAGAGTATATTGGATGGATTACTTCTATTTTGACTCCCAATCAGGATTTGAAAAAATCATGGCGTACCTTAAGAAAGCGAGAACAAGCTCCCCGTCTGAGCTTATTGTTCCATTAAAATATTCACAGGAGTTCAAAAGAGTATCATCTGAGCTTGGTACCATCACAATAAAAACAAAGATTGATGACTGTCAACTTCCAAAAATAAAAATCACGGTTTTCCTTCTACAAGATTATACATGTATGATAGAATATTCAACGCTTATTGATGAAAGTAAGGACATATTCTCATTATATCTTTTGAAAATTTTGAATTCTGGTGCGGTCCCAAGTTATGATATCAAATTCGAACCCGTTGAAGAGTGGACTGAATCATTTGAAGGTAATTTCAGGCTACATGATCTTTCTGAGGCTATATTGGGTAAATTATTATCAATTGTTAAGGACGTGTCAAAACCTAAATTTAATAATTCCTATACCCTACTTGAAGTATCCCAATTCTCAGAGCCAAATGTTAGTATCAACAACATATTACAAGAGTACCCCTATTTTAAAGGTCTTTTGAATGTATCAGAGATGATAACTTGGATGAATCTTTCAAAAATACTAAATGAGGATATAAAAGACATTGGCTCTGAGATGAAAGTTGACGGGATAATATCAGTATCAGAAGACTCTGCTATCTTTTTAACCCCGACCTTACCGGAGTGGGAAACTCAGATGTATATGGGAACCTTGATGTATCTTCTGGACCTGAGAAATATTATGATTAAGACTGAGTATGAAATGGAATATCGGACTACCGAAATAAAAGAAAGACTTTCCACTCTTAGGGCATTGATAGAAAGGAAGAAAATGATTGGGAAAGCCCAAATCACAGGACTCATATTAAGCAATATCGACATAAGAGTTTACTCAATCCAACTCATGGATATGTGTAATCGTCTCAATATGATGAGGGCCCGTGCACTTAGCGGGGTTTCAGTCTTCGTCGATCTCGCATCCCAAAAAATTGGCATTCCTTATCTTGTCTCTGAAATAGATTTAGAGATAGAGAAAACTGAGAAGTTATATGGAACGATTTACGAGATGAGTCAAGAATATCTGTCTATGATTATTTCGATAAACTCTGATGTCTCAACCCAGGCATTTAATATTCTGAATGTAATTATGCTTGGCTCGTTGGGACTCTCAATACTCACGGCCACATTGCAGACTCCTATTGAACTATCAATTGCGAGTCTTGGTGTATTCGCAACTGCCTTTGTAGGCTATATTTATCTACGCTATATCAAATACCGAGTAACACATATTTACTCTTAAGTCAGAATTTTGCGGCCTACTACTATTATGTTAGAACCAAATTTATTGAATGGGATTTTATCGATTAAGCCTTTATCCAGTTTTGCCAAGAAAGAGGTTAAATTTTTTAGACTTTTAGAGGAGTTAGGGTTTGAGGCGATTGTAAATGGAACTATATTTGTTAAGTTGTTAATTCCATAATAATAAACAATTTTAATATTTGATGCGGCTAATTCTTTTTTGATTTGATTAAAAGAAAAAAATCGCTGAGGAATATATTCTATTGTACCATCATTTTTAATATGGGGATAATTGATAGTTCCGTTCGGTCCTTTTAATAACTTGTAGTAAATATCCTTAATTGAAATTTTATATCTGAAAATGTCTGCCAAAGAGTCTAAACCAATCCAAAATAACTCTAATGAAACATAATTATCAAAACTCAACATCAACATTCCATCAGGTTTTAATACCCTTCCCATTTCCTTTATTCCTTTTTTATGGTTTATTATATAATCCAATACACTTCCGCAGCAATTTACAACATCAAAAGATTCGTCTTTAAAAGGAAGAAATTCGGCGTCAGAGGTTAAACAAAAAGAGTCTAATTTTTGATTTTGAATCTTGTAATTGGCAAGTCTAATTAGTCCCTCTGCAATATCAATTCCTATAACCTTCGCGCCAAGATTTGTTAGAAGGATAGTCTGGAAACCACTTCCGCATCCAATGTCTAATGTGTTTTTTCCGCGAATCTTTTCATTAAACAGTTCTATGATGATGTTGTTCAGGGAATCGTAGTAATTTTTCCAATATTCATCGATGATATCGTCGTATTCATAGGCAATTTGATTGTAGAAATCTATAACTTTTTTTCGTTTTATCCAATTCTGAGATCTGCAACCATTGAAATCTATATTTTTTTCTTGAAAAATGTCCAATTGATCACCATCAATAATAATTATAGGTTATTTTGATATAATAAGACCCCGTAATTTTGGTAAAAAGCGAGATTATCGACTAAGAATCTATCCAAAAAGGATCAATTGTTGGCACGCTGTAAGAATTACAGCGTTCTAATCAAGTATCCTTGCCAAAAGCCAATATTTATCTGTTCTATAATTTTACAATATTTTTCGATAGAGGTAATAACTCAAAATATAAACTCTCTATTATGACATACTCATCCTGTTTCTCGCATTGAATTTTGTCAATACTTTCTTTTTGTGTTTTTGTGAAACCTCGGTATAAATTTGAGTCGTAACAATACTTGCATGTCCTAGTATTTCCTGAACTGCTCTTATATCCGCTCCATTATACAATAACATTGTTGCCATAGTATGCCTCAAACAATGCGGCGTGTAGTGATTCTTGATCTTTGCCTTCTTACAGTATTTTTTGAAGATATTCTCGATGGAAAATATACTAAGTCTTTCCTTACCTCTATTTAAAAAAAGCGCCTGCATACCTGTTTGAATGTTTTTTCTATAAATTAGGTATTCTTTTATAGCACTCAAGACTTCATCACTTGAGATATAAATTATCCGCTCTTTCCTGCCTTTTCCAAAAATTAGAATAGTTCTTTCTTGGAGGTTTATGCCATTAACATTTAGTATTACCAGTTCACCAATACGCATACCCGTAGAGAAAAGAATTTCTAATATTGCACAGTCGCGATAAGCTCTAGTCAAATTATTATTTTTTAGATATACGTCATTATTTTTTTCCTCTAGCTCCTGTAAGAATTTTATTTCATTATAAGATGCCCTTAATAATTTTTTAAGTTCTCTTTCAGATAATACTTTGGGCAAGCGTTTGGCAACTTTATATTTTTGCCTTATCTTCCTTGTAGGCGAATCAGCGATTATTCCTTCTTGTTCAACAAAATTAAAGAACACTTTGAGTGTAGCTATTTTTCGTTTAATGGTCGTATCCTTGTAATGATGGTTCTTTTCTAATAGCTCAATGAATTCTCTCACATTTTCTGTAGTTATTTCTTCGACCTCTCTTTGTTTGAATATTTGACTAAAGATCTTTAAATCACTTTTATAGGCTTCTAATGTCCTTTCAGATAAATTTCTCTCCACCACTATTGCATTTAGGAATGTCTCGATACTGAACTCGATTTTCATTTTATCATCTCTTTTATTTTCATGCAGATAGACCTCTTTCAATTAAAAATTATGAAGGATCTATTTGATTTTTTAATGGTTATATGGGGTTTAGGTTCTTGACAGGCAAGGTTCGGGATGGGTAAGCGATGTTAAAGCAGGCATCGACTGGTCGGTTTCTAATGTGATGCAAATCGACGAGCGGATAAAGAGAAAAATCCGAGAAACGCAGATCTCAGCTTCCACGGCGCAAGGATGTACAGTGATGCTGCAAGGCTCAAGGTATACCAAAAGAGTGGGGCATTCCCGGGTATTACAAAGACAAAAGGACTGGCATCGCTGAAGACCGTGCTTGAAGAAGATGCAAGGTTCCCCGCAACAAAGAGCGAACTGATAGAAAAACATGGCTGGAAGGTGTTCGATTTGAACGAAAATGACCATGCCAATGCAAGCAAGCTGCTTGAAAAATTGCCTGACAGAAGATATGCAATTGTTGAAGAGGTAATAGTTAAGCTTAAATTAAAATACTATCAAGTCTTGCGGAATCAAGATACTGAGAAAACAGGTGACGTTAATATGAGATTTATAGGAACAACAGGAATAACAAAAAAAGGCAAACCTGACCTCAGAACAAGACCACAAAGAAAAAAGTATAGTATAGAAACAAAGGAAGGTAAATCACTACACATATATGGAAAAGGAGTCGTTGACGTTAAATTAATAAAAGAAAAAATAATACCTATACTCGATGAAAAGAAGATAGATTTACCAGTCTTAGTGTGTAGTTATCGTTCAATAGGTCATGTGCTATGGATACCAGGCAAACAAGTTAAAGGATCAAAATCGTGTGATTGGGAAATAAGCAAAGACCGAACAATCAGAAAAATCAAGAATACCAAAGTTTCGGTATAGAATTCAGCCGCTCTGCGAACTTGCAAGCCGTGAGATAGCCATACCTCTTGAATTGAAAGGCGAATTCAGGTGGATAGTGTTCCTGCCAAATAAATCAAACGGCGCAGGCGCGCTGAACAGGTATTACGGCGTGATGGCATACGGCAAACTCAAGGTGCGCGGCATTGAGATGCGGCGTAGCGATACGCCTAAACTTATCATAAACCTGCAGGAAGCTATGCTCTCAAAACTTGCTGAAGCAAAAACCGCTTCTAAGTTTTACCCGAATATTCCTGAAGCTATCAGAGTATTAAGGGAATACACTAAAAAAATGATGGATAACGAATGCGCCCTTTCTGACCTGATTTTCGAGACCCGCGTGTCCAGAGGGTGCGATGATTACCGGCAGTTCAATAACCAGCTTGCTGCTATGAAGCAGCTGCTGCAGGAAGGCGTAGATACGCAGCCGGGACAGACAATAAGTTACATAATAATGCATAAGTCCAGGAATTATCAGAAGCGAGTGATGATACTGGAACTTGCTGATGAGAACACGCAGTACGACAGGGAAAAATACCGCGAATATCTTCTGCGCGCTGCCGAGAGTATGCTTATTCCCTTCGGTTATACAGAGGAACGGCTGGATGAAATGATGAGATCTTTTTTCGGGTTGCTTTTCGGTGGATATTCGGTTCTAAATGATGCTCTTGATGCCGATATACCGAGAAATAATATTTCTTAATCCATTTTTTAATTTTGTAAATAGACCGATAAACATATGTGGTTGGTGGTTAAATTGTTGATAAAAAGGCTATTAATGATTTATTAATGTAGAATATATATGGATGAAGATAAGTGGTAGGAGGATTAAATCACTGGTAGATGTAAAAAGGGAGTTTAAGAATGAATCTTAATGAAATGTTATTCTGGACTGAAAGAGATGATTTAGAAAATGATGAAACCTCTAGCAAAGATCCTCTCGGAACAGAAGCTTTTGCTGCACAGCTTGCAGATTTGATTTTGCCTGGCTTAACATCCCTTACAAGACGAATTCGCTATGTAACGCTTATTTGTTTATGGCTTAAATATATCGAAAAAGAGTTACAAGAAGAGAATGTAGAAAAAATAATTGAATATATCAAAAATTTTGAGAAGCTCGCAGCTTTTTGCATTATCAGAGTATATAGAGATGATAAAGATCGAACAGAAAGTTTACAGGGTAAAAGATATGCAAAAGCATACTTTGATAAGAACATTCCATATTTTTCGCTCGATAGCAGGACTTATCCATTTCTTGTAAACCATGGTTCGGCTGGAGCATTTGCTTTTTATAAAGTTTTACTTAAAGCCTTGGGGTATATTCAGAATGATAATGAGTTTTCACTTACCCCTGATGGAATAGATTTAATTGAGGGACTTCAGATACCTCATATCACATTTATTAAAAATATTCTGCAAGGGAAAAAGGAAAATTCTAGTAGCAAAAAATTTGACACGTTAGGTGAGTTTTTCGGTTTGAGCAACTTCAAAGCACTTGAAAAAACAAGACTAAGATCTGCTTTGTTTTCCAACGATATCAGAAGAACCGCTTTTATGCTCATAAAAAAACATAAGCAAGACTCCGAGTTTGACACGCTTTCAAACATCTCAAAAGTAAAAATTTCTAATGAAGTTGAAAAATATGTTGCAACTATCTGTGATTATATCATAAAATTTGAAATGTTAAACCGTGAAATACATTACGTCTTTTATTCACTTATGAATATTGATGCGAACCAGATCAGTATAGACGATTTTATCAAAAACATAAACATGCAAAAATGTTTAAAAAAAATTACAGGAGCTATCCTTGACGATTATTTAGAATTTCATGCAAACCATGAACAATGGCTTAAACAATATGACGATCGTCCTTATCAATTTTTTAACGTATAGGAAAGTATAAACGCATATCCATATCTTGCAGTTGAATTTTCACCATTAAATTGATATTCTTGGCTTTCATTCTTGTGTGTGTCACTAAAAACAAAAACCAA
>Ga0180732_1001338_pt1 | contig 15589 bp, 28 predicted proteins | sample KR11_01MetaG_FD_148674 | JGI IMG/M metagenome (GOLD analysis project Ga0180732, IMG submission 148674) | Groundwater microbial communities from the Olkiluoto Island deep subsurface site, Finland - KR11_0.1 MetaG | ecosystem: Environmental > Aquatic > Deep subsurface > Groundwater | place...
AAAGATAGATGATTTGTTATCTTCATTAGGGCGACCAAAAACAAAAACTCCGGTTTTATCTTCTGCCGAAAAGAAGAAGAATTATAAAGACCTTAAACGAACAAATAAGATAGAACTGGCGAAGACTATTAGTTCGGATATTAGCAAGGGTATTGACCGTGCATTTGGCCTATTAAGCACCAGACTCAAAAATATATCCCCAGTTCTATTCCAAGAAGTACGAAATAAGGTTATCAATCCGTCAAAAATCATAGTGGCGGAAAGAACCAAAGAGGCACATCAGTTGATTGACGCAATCAATACGAAATTAAGCGATGAGGACAGGTATGACTGGGAAGTTGCTGTATGGCAGGCAGACGAAGAAGTTAAAAATAAAATTATTAAGAAGTATGGATTAGAAAAAGAAAACGAACAAAGACGGAAAATGCTTGATATTATTTATCACGAAGCACAATCCGTTGGTATGGATATAAATTACAGGGACGCATACGACCCAAGCGCAGTTAAGAATTTTGATGGTCTATTAAAAGAATTAGACCGCAGAGAAGAATACGCCCCGATAGTATCAGCATTAAAAGCCGCCCAAAAGAAAAAAGGCAGACCGTTAAATAATGACGAAAAGAAACAGATTGTAGATTCTCTATTAAGAGGGTTTAGAGTATCGGGTCTAACTTTATCTAAACCTGGATTCGCAAAAGAAAGAACTCTTATTCGAGATGATGTTAGTCTGATGAAATACTACTATGGTTTTGAGGAATCAACAAGCAGATATATCGAGGCGATGACTGAAAATATACAGGAACGGAAATTCTTTGGCAAGACCACAAAAGAACTCGTTGATTTAAGAGCAAATATAAGTAGATTGCAAACCACTACTGCGAAACTTGAAAATGGAAAGACAAAGAAGAAATGGGATTTAAAAACTCAACAGTTTATTACATTAACTCCTGAAATGGTTCAAAATGAAATTACTAAAGCAAAAACCAAACTTTCTGCATTAGAAAAAGAACTCGAACTCAAAGATACGGGTATATTAGAAGAATCCATAGCTACCTATGTTCTCGACTTATTAGAAAAAGGCACTATCAATTATAGCCAGCAAGTAGAAATGCAGCAGATATTTGAAGGCATATTTAAAACCACCAGTTCAAATAAATGGATACATACCGCAAGGTCTTTGGAGTATGCCGGTTCTCTGGCGCAAGTTCCCGCTGTAATTACACAGTATTTTGAAGTTGTACTATCGGTATTAAAAGCGCCAGTAGAAACTTTGCCTAATTGGGTTCGTGCGCATCTCAATAAATCCGAAATAAAATTAAGAGATATTGGCGTTGCACATATTGGGCAGGAATGGGTAGATGCGGATTTAGATAAAGTAGTTACCGGACTATTAAAGCCTTTTGAGTTTATTGATAAAGTTGGCAAAGAAACATATATAAACAGTGTAGTTCAGAAGTATCGTAAAATGGCGATAAAAAATCCTGATGCCGTTAAAAAAGAACTTTCAAAATACTATCCCGAAGAAGCATTTGATAGTATAATAAGTTCACTGTTAAGTGGCGTTGTGGATAATAATGTTAAGGGTTTTGCCCTTAATGAACTTGCCGATGTTCAGCCTATTTCTAAAATGGAAGTACCTGAATTGTATGCAAAGGCTGGAAATCTGCGAGTATTCTATATGTATAAGACATTCGTTCTTAAACGATTAGATATTCTGCGCAATCAGGGATATAATGAAATAAAAGCTGGAATAAAAACCGGAGACGCCAAAAGAATAGCAAAAGGATTAGGGCGATTGATATGGCTTGCGTTTATGTTCTCGCTTGCCGATTCTTCGGCGGACGCTATTAAGGATTTGATACGAGGCAAACCACTTGACGATATGGATAATTATATTATAGATAATTTATTACAGATGATAATGTTGAGTAAATACTCTATAAGTAAATCTACCAGAGAGGGATTTGGCAGTTTATTTAAGGATAATATCGCATTGCCAATTTCTAACATAGATTCTGCATTTAAAGATGTTATGACTTTAATAAATCCAGAATCAGAAAAAGGCAGTGAAGTGGCAAGACGTATTCCTTGGATGGGCGACTTGTATTATTGGTATATGGGCGAAGGTGCAAGAAAAATAGACGAAGGTGTTTATGACAAGGAATAACAATGTCCGATAGATATACGCCCATAACTGATATTAGCAATAGCACAAACCTGTCTGCGACTGCGCCGCTCGTTTTAACTGGCGATACCTTATCCATACCTGCCGCTACAAGTTTAGCAAATGGTCATTTGACTTCTGCCGATTGGACTACTTTTAATAATAAATATGATTCTGGCGACAGTCCTTCCTTTGTCAGGGGAACATTTACAGAAGCGATATTATCGCCTTTCGTCATTACCTCGAATGTGGTCAATACTAATCTCAACGCAGATTTACTTGACGGCCAGCACGGTTCGTATTATGCGGCGGCGGCCAGCTACCTTAACCTCGACCAGACTACTCCGCAGGATATTATAAACGGTCAGCCTGATTTTCTTGCGGGTTTAAGGGCAGGTTCTACCAACCAATTATCCATTGATGTTTCGGGGAATTTCCTTACCATTGGCACGCTCGGAGTAGGTGCGATAACCGGAACATCTCTTAAGATAATTGAAAGTGGTGTAAGTCCGTCTTTATACGGCATCTTTTCTGTTCCCAATTTATCATCATCCGATAAGACCTATACTTTTCCGACTGTTTCCGGTTGGGTTGCTTATTCCAGTGTAGGAACTTACGCTGGAATAGACAGTTATATCAACCAAGCGGTTTTAACAACTTCAAGTCCGACCTTTGTGGGACTAACTCTAACTGGCCTTGCCTTATCATCAGGTTCAATAACCAGCACTACCGGCGCAATATCTTTTGGAGATGAAAATCTTCTTACCACCGGCACTCTCGGTTGCGGCGTAATAACTTCTACCGGCAGTTCTACTTTCGGCACTACGTCAGAGGCAAGCAATACTTTAACCATAGCCAATTCCGGCACTGACGTTGTTCTGACCAGCACTACTGCTGCATTGAGTATAGGCGCGGCAAGTTTCGGCGCAGGGGCGATAACGGGAACGATAGGCAGATTTACTACGGGAATCTATGACAATGCCGGAACTCCGTTATTAAGCGCAAACTTCGGAACAAGAAAATTGTATGCCCCTGACGGCACTACAGTTCAAATAGATTATTCGCTTGCCCTTGCAACATCTATTGGCGGAGCGGGCACTCCAAGAGCGGGTTCGAATTTTGTAGGCGAGTTTGCAGGTACTGTTGCTACTTACGCTACAAGTTCTAACTTTTTTGGTTCTTATGCAGGTTACAATGCCTGGGCGGCGGACGCATCGAACTTTTTTGGCTCTTTTGCGGGCTATGCTGCTATTTACGCTGCAAGTTCTAATTTTTTCGGAGGTCAGGCTGGGAATAGCGCATCGGCTGCGAATTTTTCTAATTTTTTTGGTGGCGATTCTGGTAAGACGGCTACCAACGCCAGTTATTCCAATTTCTTCGGTTATCGTGCCGGGTATTTAGCGACCAACGCTAAAGATTGTATATTTATAGGTTCTTATTCCGGTGCGTCTGATACGGTTAATAATACCGTAAGTGGAACGTCGATAGCAATCGGCAGATATTCAGGTACAGGCGGGTATAAAGACTCGATAGCACTTGGGCACGGAGTGATAAATTCGGCAATACTACAAATGAATTTCGGCAACGCATTATTTTTAACAGGCATATATAATTCCGACACTCCCAGTTCAACGCCACTTACGGCAAGCGCAGTTTCAATTCCAGGCACTCTCGGCGTTACCGGCCTGATTACGGCGAGTTCTGGAATAGCGACTCCCAAAGGTGCAATCACATTAGCAGCAGGCGCAACAGCGATAGCCGCTACAAAAAGTTTTCACGTGATAACTGGCGATGGCGGAGGCAATACTATTGCAACGATTACCGGCGGTTCGGACGGTATGATTTTGAGATTATTATTTGTAGATGCACTTGTAGTAATTACGGATACCGATGCGCACACTGCAAATACAGTGGATTTATCAGCAGCTTTTACAAGCGCAGACGATACAGTGCTTACGCTTATTTATGACGGTACATCGTGGTATGAAGTATCAAGAAGTGTTAATTAAGAAAAGGAAAGAGAAAATGGAAAAACAAAAAGTAGCAGCACAGAACAATGTCGAAAATATGTCGGGCGAAGCACTGGCAGAACTCATTACGCAGCAATTTCAGCTTCTAATGCAAACCCAAAACAACATTGCGGTAATTCAAAATGAATTAGCAAAAAGGAAAACCAACAAAGTCAAGGAATAAACAATGACACCAGACGAAAAAGAGCTAATAGTAGCGACTATTACCAACGCCGTTCACGCCGGTATTGACATTTACGCAGAAACGGCAAAAAGAGTAATAGATGAAAAGATAGACACTCATCAGAAAATCTGTCAGGCCGGTATGCCGAATATGATTGCCATTGCAGTAAAAAAAGCCGTGAATGGCGATAGCAAAACGAATGGCGAAAGATTTTCGGCGTGGGCGATGCGCAACTGGCATCAGATTTTAATTGTAGGCTCGTTGTTTCTAATTCTTCTGTCTCGTTTTACCTCAAAACCTATAACGGCGGCTGAAATTCAACTGATAGCTAATCAGGTAAAAACTGTTCTCGCCCAACCTGTGGAGAATACAAAATGACGGAAATAGACGATTTACAAATTAAATACAAAGACCTGTTTTTAGCAAATACCGCTTACAAGAACAAGGTTCAAGAGCAAAATGAGCTTATCACAAGATTAGAAAGAGAAAATGAAAAGCTAAAAGACTATATTAGACTCAATCGCTCGACTTTGCCGCCTTAATCATAATTCATTTTCTACTTCTCCTTCCTTCCTCTGACGCAGGCGGGTAAATTACGAGATACTATACTTTTTATATCGTTAAAGTGATTTCGTATCCTGCCTGCGTTTTTTATTTGCCCGTTCTGTTTTTAATTGCTTTCTCCCGTCCAGCCAGTCGGAAATCAAAGTGGGTCTTTTGGCTAATAATCCGTCAAATACATCGTCCGAACTTAATTGACTTCCACCTTTGGTATATTTACCTTGATTACATCTTAAATGTGCCGCTTGCAGATTTATAGGCGCATCTGCGCCGCCTTTCGACAATGCTTTTATATGGTCGATGCTTTTGGATAGCGGATTAGGATATTTAAACCGTTTGTCTATCTTGCGTCTGCAAAGCTGACAAGTCCAGCCATCTCGCTCAAAAATATAAGCATCGGTATATGGTTCGTGTGAGTTGCCAAGTTTTAATGCTTTTCGCTTTCTATTCCTTTGCCGCTTTTTCTCTGGATTAGCAAGATGGTAAGCCTTTGTATAGGTTTTTATCTCTTCTTTGTGTGCAAGTTTATATGCTTTTCCACGAGCCCTTATCTTTTCTTTATTCGCAAAATAATAGGCCTTTCTCTTTTCTTTATTTGCAAGCCGATAGGCTTTTCGATGGACTTTTATCTTTTCTTTGTTTGTAAGCCGATATGCTTTTACATGGGCTTTTATCTTTTCTTTGTTCGCAAAATAATAGGCCTTATGATATTCTTTTCTGCTGGTTTTCATAGTACTATTTCCCATAATAGTTAATCCCAAATAGTTAGTGTGGCAGAGCAGTTGGGAGTCTGCTTTTTCGGTAATGAACCTATCCACACCACAATTTAAATCATTTCTTATTATTTGTCAAGTCTTTTTCATTTTCCTTTCAAATTCAATTTATAGTACATTCTGTCCCGTTTAGTCCTCATTTTCCTTATTTTCCTTTCAAACTCAATTTATGGTACATTTTATCGGAACAGCCGATTTGTCGCCTCTACGGGGCAACCAGCGGCATCATTTGCCTTATTTATAGCGTCTATGACGGCTTTGTCGTTAAAACGCCATCTCCATTCCGGTTTTTTCCGGCAGTCGGAATAATAGGTTCTCGAACCGTCCTCGCTAAATTCAATTATAATTTCTGGTCTCATTGTTTATCCGGAAGCCACAATCCAGTTTTCACAATTGCTTCATTTTCAGACATACCTGCCACTATCTTTTGATTTTCAGCCTTTTTAGCTTCATACGCTGACACGGCTAACGAAAAAGAAGTTGTAGCAAACCATTGATTATCAATCAGGTAGATATGAACTATCTCGCCTTCGGCAATCTCGCGCTGTATAAAACGAAGCAATCGCCGGTCGGATTTCCGAATACAGCGAATACGCAGATACCATATCAGGTTGCCAATTAAATTAAACATCTTATTCATCTTCTTGTCCTTACTAAACTCACTCATTTTATACGCACCGGTCTCGCTATCGGTAATTTAATATATTTATACAACTCTCTGTCCGGCCAAAAAACATTGGGCGGGAAACGACTCGGTATAACAGAAGAAGATAAAAACTTATGCCATTGAAGAAATTTCACTATCAATTCGGAACAATGCGGATTTTTTGTTGCAAGCGGTCTATATTTTGGCAATATCAATCGCACAATCTTATCGAGCCGAAATTCACATAACAACAATTCCGACAATCCCAAAATTCCATTTTCATACCTGTCGTTTTTATGTTTCTGCCAAAATTCAAAATCAGCGTCATAAAACTCTTTATTCCGTTCAAAGTCTAATTGTATCGCCCAGACCTTGCCATTGTAATTATCGAGCCATTGCTCAAACGGATTCCTTTGTACGCCTTTTTTGGGCGGCAGTGTCCAGCTATTGAGCGTTGTCGATTCGACTACTTCAAGGTCGTGGGACAGATAGCCTTTATATATTCTTGCCGTATGCGACAGTTCAGCGGCCTTTCCCTTAACGCCGGTAAGACGATTAAACCACATAATCTTCTTTGACAAGTCGCCGTTGCCGGAACAGACTAAAATATCAAGAGATTGTAATTTCATGTCGAACCATTTTTTTTTTTCATCGCTCATTTTTCAAATCCTTTCAAACTATGGATAAAATAATTAGCATATTTTTCGGCGCATTTTCTGCATATTACCCCAGTGTTAGAATCCGCAAACGGTGTCGGTATTGAATCTTCTTCAAGGACAAAATCGCCACAAGAATCACATTTTTTTTCTGGCAAATGCTTAACATACTTTTTAATCACGCTCATTTTTCAGTTCCTTTGATATTTTTCGCACAGATTATTAGTCCCAGTGTGTAATCGCCTGATATGACAATATACAGATATACATTTATAACCAGTCTTGAGTCTTCCGCCGCAATGCCTGCCGCTTTTACAATTCCAACATCTTTTTTTCATTTTCCACCGTAAGACCTAAACAATATCATATCCGTTGGAATCTTTGCCTTTCTCCATTCAGAGGCTAACCAACGTAATGCCATTTCTTCAATTTCGCTTTCAGGCGTAATTATTATTTCACTACCAAGAGTTATTTCAACTTTCATCTTTCAATATCCTTTTAGCTGCTTTCATTACTTTGTTCAAATAAGCAGTGCTGCGAGTTAAATAGCGTTCAGTTTCAACAATATCCACCAGCATTTCTGTTTTGCCCCAAGACTGATTTGGTGATGGAATGGTGCGCTTAATCTGTATAGTTATTTCGGTTTTTGCCACAATAATTATCCTTTGCCTACTTTTCTTAACACTGCATCCTCATATTTCAAACTTTCAATCTTCGCTTTGAGGGCGGCCACGACTTTAAAGTAATCCAGGTCAAGTTTCAAGTTGTCAATCTCCTCCGCTTGCCGGTCGATAATATCGCAAGCCTCTTGAATAACCAAAGAACATTGTCTGGTTGCTTGTTGCGCAATGGTATCATCAGGCTCTTCTTCGGCTACAATAAAATACTTGCGGTTTTTCTTTACAAAGTCGCCTATTTTATATTTTTCATCATTCATTTTTCAGTTCCTTTTAAAAATATAACCGGCAGGTTTCTCGTTAGCTTGCAAAAGCGTAGAAACGAATCTTCAACCTGCCTGACAACTTACAAACAGGTTTGCATAAGATTAAATCGCTGCCGGTTAGTTACTTTTCAATAATCTGCTTTTTCTGTCTTTCTATTATTGCTTCATAACGGTCAAGTTCAGCAATCAAAGTCTCAATCATAGTCCTAACACCGTAAAGATTTCGTGTTTCAGGTACTCCTTCAAAATCATCAAGAAATTCCATCGCTTGTTGTTTTAGTTTATCGCTCATTTTTCAGTTCCTTTTAAGATAGGATTACTTTTTTGTATGTATTTTTTCAACTCATAAATTTCGTCTAATAACTCATCTCGATAAACCTGTACCCAGCAACGAATATCAGGACAATTATCTGTTTTTGGCTTTGGGCATTGTTTGTACGCTTCAATTGCCGCCGCCTGACGGTCGAGTTTGGTTGCAAAATCCATAAGCGTATTGCTCATTGCTGTTGACCTAAAATCTGTCATATCAGGATTATCTTTTAAAAACCATTTTACTCGTTTTACATATTCGCTCATTTTTCAGTTCCTTTCAGGGCTTACCCCTTTTTAGTTCTATTTCCAAATCAAAATCTTCTGAACAAAAATCACTAACATATCTTCTTAGCCGTTCATTCTTGGCTTTGAGGTCGGCAATCTCCTTTAATAGTTCACTAACTTTTACACCCCAAGCCACACAACTTCGTCCGATAGATTCCTTTTCTTCTTTCAACTTCCCAATCTCCGCCGCCTGACGGTCGATAATGGACTGCTTTGACAGGCACACGCCGCAATATGATATTGCATAAGGCGTTGGTGCATCAGGCAAAGACCTGCATACATCGCATAACGTCATCGGTGGGCTTATCATTAGGCCGCAACGCCGACAATACGTAAAACCTATATATCCACCGCCATACGTAATGCTATTTTCGCTCATTTTTCAACTCCTTTCAAAAAATAATATGAGTATGATGTGCTATTACGCCAAAAGGTCATACTTACGCCTCCGGCACGCCTTTCGGATTTCTCTACTCAGCACCTGCCAACTAAATGGCGAGATTATGCAAGTTCGGTCATTAGCCGTTAACCTATTCCTTGGATGATGGCCGCTTCGAAGCCTACATTTCATACTCATATTAACTTTTCACACTGGCGGGCAGAATTTGTTATCAACCACGTTTTCAGAGAAAAACGTATGAGTTCGTCATCTGCTTGTTGCAAGATTCATTCTCTGACTTCTGCAACGCCTTGGCTTTGCGAGCCGCCGCCAGTTATATTTACTTTTAAAATAATGCTGACAGGCAGGTTGAAACCATCAATCTATCCTGTGCAATCTTAACCACGTTAGCCATTAAACGAGAGCAAGCTCAATCATTTAATTCAGATTTACCGCCTATGGTTTTAGCAACTTTCGCCACTGTCAGCACTATTTACTTTAGCTTTAATAAGCACCGGCGGACAGGTGTTTCTATAAAACAACCTGCTACTACCTGTAAGACAAGGCCGTCATCAATACCGCTTTTCAGCAGCCGCCGGTTTTTTTACTTATCAAAACTTATCAAAAACACTATTAAAATTATAATTCCAATGGCTACGGCGATTATAGCAAACCTCCCTGTCTGCCATAATCCCATAGCTATATCACGCCAATTCCATTTAAAAGGGAAATACATTTATATCTCCATAATGTTTCTATTACGGTAAAAGCATATACGGTAATCCGCTTAAACTAATGGCTTGACCTATCTTGACAAAATCGTTACCATCATAAATAAACGCAGACTTACCGAAATTAACGCCAGAGCCATCGGAAATAAACAAGTTTGCGTCTGTAATAGTTGAGGTTTGCATTGCTTTGCTATAATTCAGAGTCCATTCTTCGCTTGTTTTGTTGCCTGTTTTGGGGTCATATTTAACAATATGTTTATATCCGCTATCGAGACACCCCGCCGCAAGAATCATTGCAATACATAAAATTAAAACTGTTTTCATTTCATTTTCCTTTCTTATACCCTTTTAAGTTTTTCCTTGTCCATTCTTTTCTTTTCGGCAAAATCAACTTCTTTTTTAATTTCTTTGAGCTTTTCTATTGTAAGTTCTGGTTCGCTTGAAGTTATATCTACTAACTTTGTTTCCACTATCTTTCCTTTCTTAATCAGTTCCTTTAACCGTTTATCAGTATTTTTTGAAAAAATTGTTTCTATGCCGTTTTTTGTCAATATACATACGCGGTCAACATATTTTTTAGCCAGTCCAAGTTTTGCCGCACTGCGTCTTGATGAAAAGACCATTGTTAATTTTACTTCCGGTCGATATTTATTTATCAGTCTCAATTTTCTTCTGCTTCGGGCGTCAAACATTCCTTTCATTTCAAAGTATTCAAAACTGCCATCGTTATTTAAGACATCAAAATCTACTAAATAGCGGTCGTCTGGAAAATGAAACGTGGTCTGTTCATAAGCGTAATCCTTTATCTGTTTTGCGTCTTTTAATAATTGCAGATACCGTGCCAGCTTTACTTCCGCTTTCGACCTGAAATAATAAGTCTTATTATTGTATAAATTTAAAGCCGTGATAGTTGCTGTTGTTGGGACATTGCCATATTTTTTGCGTATTCGTTTGTCGGCTTCAAAACCCATCATCACTTTCTTTGCAAGCATTACCTTTGCCATTCCTAATTTCGTTCTAATTTTCATTCTTCATTTTCCCTTTGTTTCTTTCTTTAATAATCTTTTGGCCGTTCTCATCATCTTGTCTAAATAAGCATTGCAATCTTTTAGCCATCTATCTGTTTCGACAACATCAATTAAGCAATCCGTTTTCTCCCACGGGGATTCTATTTTCTCGCCATAACCCTTACATAAAGGCTTAATCTCTATTCTTATTTGCGTCTTTGCCATATCAATTCCCTCGCCTTATTGAGATACAAGTATTTGCGATAACTTTTGCGACATAAGCCGACCAAGACACGCTCGCTCTTTTGCCTTGCAGAAAATAATCGTTTTTACGCCAAACATTTTTAAAAAATTCCGTTGCAAAAATAATTGTCCATTCTATTTTAGTTTTCATATTTTACCCTTTCCGGCGGCACAGGCCGTCTATCCATACACTTCTTTTACTTCCTTTGGTAAATGATTCAAACAACAATACGTATCAAAATTGCAGTCTTTTCTTTTATAAACACCCGGAAGTTTGCAATCTTTCGTACTACAAGTTTTGCCGACAATCGGAAGTAATTGAAGTTTTCGACCGGCGACAGGCTTGCTATCCCGCCTGTTCCAATTCAAAATCGTATGATAATGACTTTTGTACCGGATACCCTTACTCCCGATATAATCATTCAGGGCGGAAATCTTTTCTTTTAACAAAGGCTCTCCGAAAGAAGTTTTTAGTTTTTCGTATTCTTCTTTTGAAAGATAAACAAAATCCATATATTTATTCTTATCATTCTTTTCATTATTTACATTCTTATCATTATTGTTAGTGGCCTGTCGTTGGCCTATCGTTGGCCTCTTGTTGGCCTCTTGTGTGTCGTTTTGCTGGCCTATGCTTTCACTATTTATATCATAAATGCTGGTATCTACTAATGTTGCGACAGTACCTTTGCTGGTCGTTTTGAATGTCGCAAATCCCCACTTTTCTAATTTATCCTTTGCGGTACGATATTGTCTCCTACTCATACCATATTCTTGATAATCGCCCAGAAACGCCTCATTTGGTTTCAAATTATGGATATTGAATCCATCTGTCCGTTTTGCTCTTTTAGCAATTATTTTAAGCAAATGGCTGGCAGGCATATCCGTATCAAGTTCATCCGCTTTATGGCTTCTTTTGCACATAAAATAGCTTTCCATAGAATTGTCCAATAAAAAGAGGCTGGCAGTCGTTGGTCAGACACAGCTTAAGTAGATGTCGCATCGCACGCCATTTATACTGATTTAATAGTTCAAAATCTTCATTGTCAATGATTGCTACTTTTCCTTGTGTTAATTGAATTGTTTTCATTTTACTATTTCCTGTAATAGTTAGTCCTGAAAATTGTAGCGTAGCAGGCCGGTCAGGATGTCCGGTTTTTCGGTCGCTAAACCTATCTACGCCATATCTTAAACTATTCATAATCATTTGTCAAGAAAAATTTTTGCAATACCGCAATTTCCGCCGCTTCTCTAATAGCTCTGTCAGTGTCAGTCATATAGTGAACCTGTTCTTTTCAAGGTCTTTACAGAACTTGTCCCAGAACTCCTTGCCTTTTTTGTCCGGCTCGGCCATCCACTGATTAAGGAATTTAATCGCTCTGCGATTTTTCTGGCTTATTTTAGGCTTTTTCTTTTGGTATTTGAGCATTTTCTATATCTGCAATTAGATAAAACTGTCGGCTGCAATTAGATAAAACTGTCGGCTGCGACAAAGCCCTATCGACTTGTTCTATTTGCTTACTTGTAGGTGCAATCCTGCGCCCTGAATAAAGTCTTGTCATTTTCTCAATTCTATATCAGGCGGCGAAATGCCCCAATTATATTTAACGGACGCGGCCAATATCTCTTTGATAAAAGCCGTCATATTGTACTTGCCAACGCCTTTTGTAGTCAATCGGCCTATGCCATATTTACTGCCCATATTATCTTCAAGAAAAAAGATTTCTTTGTTAAGATATGCAAGACCTTTGCATAGCTTTTTAACTTCTGTATCCCAGTATTCCACGCTTTCTTGATTCTCGTCATTCTTGGCAAGGTGAGGCAGACACACACCCTTATACCATCGTCTTTGTTGGTCTGTTATATAGTCCGCTGCGTCCAGTATTTGAATTGCACCGCCAACCTTGCAGTCTTTTAAAATTTCCTGCAACGGCTTTTCAAAGGTCGGCAGGCCGTCAATCATAGATTTCACTTGGTAAGTCGGCATATTAAATCCTTTTAAAGTTGCGGCTTGTCATCATCACTTGCCGGAGTTTTGAAAAAGTCATTATCGTTAGATTGTTCTTGCTTTTCCTGTTCTTTGGCAGGTTCGGTTTCTTTTTTGGCACTATCCAAAAACTGAAAATTCTCAACAACAACTTTGTGTTTGCTTCGCTTGCCGCCGTCCTTATCCGTCCACTGGTCAAACTGTAAATGGCCTTCCGCCATTAACGGCTGCCCTTTTTTACAGTATTTATTTATCGTTTCAGCGGATTTCCCGAAAGCAACCAATGATATAAAACAAACTTCTTCTTTTTTTTGTCCGTCTTGTCCGAGCCATTTTCTGTTGATTGCCATATCAAAATTTACTACTGCCATCTGGCTGGGCAGATAAGACAACTGCGGGTCTCGCGTTAGATTACCGATAAGGATAACTTTATTAAACGAACTCATAACATTTTCCTTTAATTGAATTTATTTTGTCGCCTTGCATAAATTTTTAATTTTGCCGCCATTTATAATATAGGCAGCCGCCGCCCCGACAGTGTTTAAATCGTCAGGATAACTTCCTTTGATAGCATATAAAAACGCCGATAATTTTTTACTGTCTATCGCCATATTTTCCGGCAGAGAATCTATCAGCTTTTCGCCGACCTTGTCGATATACGCCTGCTGTGCGTCTGTAATTTCAATTCTTTTCGGTTTTTCCTTGCTCGCTAATTCACCATCATCGTCAGTAGAGGGCAGCCCTAAAAGGGATTGTATAGAATATCTTTTGGAATATGTAATGCCGCTTCCTAATGCTTGCGGGTCGTTAGGTTTTATGCAATAAATCGGAGTTGTTGAACTGCAAAATTCTCCGCTTGTATGTAAGAGGGTGGTTTCAATGAAAACGCCATCTTCTCTATTAAAATTTACGGCTTGTATCAGCACGATATTGTTTTCGTTTAATGGTTCTTTCACGGCATCAATAACCGCCTCAAAGTTAGCGTATTTGCCCCTGTTTCCCTCTGCATTTCTCACTGCAACAGTTATCTTTTTTTGTGCATTTAATAATGCTTCTGCCAATTTTGTAATAGTATCGCTTTTTAACATTTTTTACCTCAAATTTACAAATTCACTTCTAATTTATTTACCATTTCTATCAGTTCCGATTTAAACTGCTTAACTGCCGCTTCTAAAATTTCAATATACTTATCATCTCGGTCAACCCTAATAATATGTATCTTTCGAGCAATTCGTGGGTCAAAAGATACAAAATCACACCATTGCCGGCCAGTTATCCATAAGCCGCCTTGTACTTGAGCTTTGTATTTTGACGGCAATTTGTCTTTTAGAATATAGCTGATATGTGTCGAGGTGTTGCAACATTTTATCTCAATTGCGCCGTCAATGCCTATCAGTCCGTCAGGCGAACAGCCGATATAATCATCAAGGCTGATAAATCCCACTTGATTAACTAAAATATCGCCGTTTAGGTTTTCGTATAAATCTCTTGCGTAAGGCTCTTGTTCGATACCCCAGTCCATAGCGGCATTAGTATAACTCTCTTGTGGAATCCCGCTTAATCGTTCTGCCGCCAGCTTAATCATATATGTTTCTCTGCCTTGCCCCTTGCAAAGAACGTCATCGAAGCAACTGGCTGTAATCATACCTAATCTGGCCTGTTGCCACTGTTCAGACCTTTGAATACATTCTATAATTTGCATATTTACTTTCTAAATTATTTTTCTGTTAGGCATTTTTTGAATTTCGCTAATCATTTTTTATCCAAAATCGAAATAATGTTGATTTTAGCTTCTTGCGCAGCGGGCGGATAATTAGACCCGATACTGTCTGCGTATTCCCTTATTTTTGCGATTTTCCTCGTTTTTGTCAGATAATTTAGAGCCATTTCAATGTGTTCTTTTTTTTGCTGAGTAAGCAAAGTCTCTAAGAACTCGCAAAAGCATTCGACTTGGCAAACTTCTTTTTTCTCTGTCTTGCAAAGCCAAACATCATAATCAGGCTGTTTCGTCATGCATTTTTCACAGCCCAATAAGTTGCAGCCTCGACAACTGATACTACCGTTATTGTCGTCAATCGGCTCGTTGCAATTATTACAATACCACGTTTCGGCAGCTTTTTGCGGCAGGCCGGTTGTATCCTTACTGTCTAATAATGATGTGTCCGTAATGTCCATTTATTTTATACCTCTCAATGTCAAAATCCGTTTGATATTTTCGATGTCTTGTTTTGTTAAATCTAAATTTAGCCCTATCGCCCAAAATATCAAACCTACCATTCCAAACAGACAGAAAAGGGCGAGAACGGCAGGGTACACGATTAGTCTGATGATGATTTTAATTATTAGCATTTTTATCCCCCAATTTTATATCGCTTTACATTTGCGTAGTGTCCATCGCCGCAAGCAACTTTAATTCTTGTATCGGTAATGATATATTTCTTGCGCAGAGCGGCTATATACGTGCGCAATTCGGACGTATTAAATAGCCGCCAAGCGCCAAGGGTTGTCAAACTTTGACCTGTCAATAAATAATCCAAAATTTTCTGCTTTGTCGATTCAGTTTTCATTTTTAATCCTTATAAAATCTATAATTGCTAATCGGCGGCAGGATTTACGCAAGCAAACATTCTATTTCGCATTGCTACCTAATCCAGTGAGTTAGTGGTGCCGCCGATTATTTACTTTTTAAAATTGGGCAGGCTTCCGAGTTAG
>Ga0180732_1001339_pt1 | contig 15585 bp, 13 predicted proteins | sample KR11_01MetaG_FD_148674 | JGI IMG/M metagenome (GOLD analysis project Ga0180732, IMG submission 148674) | Groundwater microbial communities from the Olkiluoto Island deep subsurface site, Finland - KR11_0.1 MetaG | ecosystem: Environmental > Aquatic > Deep subsurface > Groundwater | place...
TGCAGAGCCTGCGAACAGTTTGTTCCCGGAACCTGTGATCTTGTGATCTCTGTTTTCGGACAGGATCTTTCCAAGGGGGTCGGACTGAACAGCCGGAGTGAAACCGGGGGCCATCTTCTGGGAGCCCTTTCCTGCCCGGAAAGCGAAATGCCCACAGCGCATGACCCGGCCGTGGCCAACACCATGGAATCCAGGAAAGCCGCAAAAGAAGAGCTGCTCAAAGCCACTTCTGAAAAAATCCAAACCCTCGAAGGATTTGAAACCCTCGTCGCCAACTGCCTCAACTGTTATAACTGCCGGGTGGCCTGCCCGGTCTGTTATTGCAGGGAATGCGTCTTCCTGACCGACGTGTTTGCCCATGAACCGTCCCTTCTGATCCGGAGAGCGGAGAAAAAGGGTGTGATCAAAATGCCCGTGGAAACCACCATGTTTCACCTCACCCGGCTGGCCCACATCGGCCATGCCTGTGTGGCCTGCGGGCACTGCACCAGCGTATGTCCGAGCCATATCCCGGTGGCGGACTTTTTCATCACCGTGGGTTCCAAGGTCCAAGGGTTGTTCGATTATGCTCCGGGTCGGGATGTGAACGAACCCATTCCATATTTGGTGTTTGAGGATAAAAAGTAGAAGAATTACATAGAAGCAAAGTGCAAATAAGGTAGGATGGGTGAAACCCATCAGAGAAAAACGAACCAAGAAAAATAGGAAACCTGCTTGATTTGATGGGTTATCACCCATCCTACAGATATTCTGAAGTAAAGAGTATGGCAATGAATGATTCGCAAAATAAAAAACAACAAGTCCTGATCATGGGCGGCGGCATCGGAGGCCTATGCGCGGCCCTGACCCTTGCCGAGTTGAATATCCCGGTTTTGCTGGTTGAAAAATCATCGGCGGTGGGCGGGATTTTAAACCAGCTGGATCAACAGTTCCCCAACGACCATTGCGGGATTTGTCGAATGCTTCCCATGGTGAACCGGGAAGATGGGTTTCAGTTTTGCGCAAGACGGGGCATTTTCCAGGAGAAGATTACGGTCATGACCCGGACTATTGTTACGTCCGTTTCCGGAACTCCCGGACGCTTTACGGCAGTCCTGGAAGAGACGCTTCCGGGGGTCGATGCTGAAAAATGCACCCTTTGCGGGGCCTGCATGGAATGTTGTCCAGTGGAGGTTCCGGATGACTTCAATGCCGGTCTGTCTTGCAGAAAAGCCGTTTATCAACCGGTGCCCTTTGGTATCAATCCGTCGCCTGTCATTGATTGGGGCCATTGCACCCAATGCGGGGCCTGTGTGGAGGCTTGCGCTGAGGGGGCGATCTTTCTTGAAGACAAAACCCGGAATTTTCAGATTGAGGGCATTGCCGGAATGATTTATGCTGGTGGTGTGGAATTGACCGATCCCCGGGATTTTGATGTTTACGGGTTCGGAGTTTTTCCAAATGTGGTGACGGCCACCGGTTTTGAGCGCCTGTTGAGCAGTTCCGGTCCATTTTCCGGCAAACCGGTCCGGCCGTCCGATGGCAAACCCATTGGAAAAATCGCCTGGATTCAGTGCGTGGGTTCAAGGAATATCATGATCGGTGCGGATTTCTGCTCCAGTGCCTGCTGCATGTTTGCTTTAAAAGAAGCCCGGCTGGCCAAGGCCAAGCTTGGGGAAGAAACTGATACGGCGCTGTTCTATATGGACATGCGAACCTTTGGCCGGGATTTCCAGCGGTACCGGGATGAAACCGAGAAGAAGCATGGGGTCCGGCTGGTACGGTGCCGGGTTCACAGCATCGAACCGGGGGAGAACGCCGGGGATTTAAAACTGGCCTTTGTGGATCATTCCGGGGTTCAGAAAGAAGAGTCTTTTGATCTGGTGGTCCTTTCCACCGGGCAGAAAAAATCCGGGAACAACCTGGCCGAAACCCTTGGCATGGCCTCTTCCGAGGGGTTGGAAATATTGGATTCCGCCCTGGGGTTGAAGGATATCGCAGCCACCGTGATCAGCGCCAGCAAAGCCGCCTCCCGAATGGCGGCTCTGGTTTCCGGGGCCACGGATAAAGCCTCATCAGAAATCAAGGCAGGAACCGGAAGGGAAGAAACCGGATATGCCGAGCGGCCCCGGATCGGGGTGGCGGTGTGTCTGCCGGACCCGGACAAAGACGGAATGTTGGACCGGGAAGGGTTTGTGGCAAGTCTGGGCTGCCTTCCGGAAACTGTGGTCACGGGATTTTTTAATGATACCCAGGCCAAAGAAGGCTGGAGTTTGGTGGGGGATTTTGTTCTGGACAACAAACTCAACCGCCTGGTGGTGGTATCCCCGAGGCCTGACCGGTTATCCCCGACAACCCTGGCCCTGTACCGGGCTTCCGGGCTTACAACCTCCCTTGTGGAATTTGTGGATCTCCATCTGATCACCGGCAGTCAGCAGCCGGTATCGGAAAAAACCCGGATCGCTCTTGGAGTTGTGGAAATGGCCATCAACCGCCTTCGATCCCGCAAAGCCAGAACCGGAAAGCCTGTGGATGTCGCCAAACAGGCTTTGATCATCGGAAGCGGCCCTGCGGGTCTGAGCACGGCCATAGCCCTGGCGGCTTTCAATCTTCCCGTCACCCTCATTGAAAAGGCCGATAGCCTTGGCGGAAATGCTGCAAATATTGTGGATCCGGAAACCCGGAAGAGGGTGGATGACTTGATTCAGAAGGTAGAAACCCTCGAGGGCATTCGAATATTGAAAAACTGCCAATGGAAGGAAACCGAGGGGTTTGCCGGCAGGTTATCCACCACGGTGACCTTGGACACCGGGGAGAAGCAAAAGGTCAACCACGGGGCGATGATTCTGGCCACGGGCGGGGGGAAAGCCCAATTTGCTGAATACACCTGTGGCGGGCATGATAAAATTCTCACCCAGTTTGACCTGGAGCATCGGCTTGCGGATTCGCAAGCCTCCCTTACGGACGTAAAGACCGTGGTGATGATTCAATGCGCAGGATCACGGGAAGAACCCCGGAATTACTGCAGCCGGATCTGCTGCGTTAAAGCCCTGAAAAATGCCATCCGAATCAAGGAGACTTCTCCTGAAACCACGATTTATGTCCTGTATCGGGATATCATGACCTACGGGGACCAGGAACAAATCTATACCCAAGCCCGGCGTCTGGGGGTTTTGTTCGTGCCCTTTGACCTTCCGGAACGGCCCAAAGTATCGATCCAGGAAAACACACCCGGGGTGGAAATCTTTGATCCGATTTTAAACGAAGCCCTTTGCTTGAAGCCGGATCTTCTGGTGTTGTCTTCCGGGGTGGTGCCGGGTTCTTCCAATGGATTTGCGGAGGCGGGATTATGCCAAATCACGGAAGACGGTTTTATTCAGGAAGCAGACAGTAAATGGCGGCCCATGGATACCGGCAGGGAAGGGGTGTTTGTTTGCGGCCTGGCCCGGAACCCGGTGAATGCCAAAGAGGCCATGGATGAAGGAGAAGCCGCAGCATTGCGTGCTTTGAGGATTCTTCTCCAGGACCGGCTCCATCCCCAGCGCCTGGCGGCCAGGGTGAGGCATGCCCTTTGTTCCCGGTGCGGACTGTGTATTTCAACCTGCATGTATGGCGCCCGGTATTTTGATCCGCAAACCAGGCAGGTCATGGTGGACCCGGCATCCTGCCAGGGTTGCGGAACTTGTGCTGCGATGTGCCCCAACAGTGCCACGGTGATGGGAGATTTTGAGGATAACGGGGTCATGGACGCCCTTGAAGCGGCTTTGGATTAAAGTTTCAAAAGGAGTAAAACGGTGAGTATTAAGAATTTGGCCCCTTTACGGCCCATCCATAGTGTTCCGGACCTGTGCATGGCCTGCGGAACCTGTTCAGCCGGTTGCCCCATCACCGGTATGGACGGGTTTGATCCCCGGAAGATTGTCCGAATGGTTCTCATGGGAAGGGACCGGGAGCTGGTGGAATCCAAACTTCCCTGGATCTGTACCCTGTGCGGGAAGTGTGAGTACGCTTGTCCCATGGGGATCAATATCGTCCAGTTGATTCGTTCCGCAAGGGGGATGGTGGACCGGGACAAGGTTCCTGGCCAGATTCATAAAGGGGTGGAGCTCGGGCTTAAAACCGGAAACAACCTGGGACTGCCTGCGGAAGATTTTACTTTCATTATTGAAGATGTGGCGTCGGAGCTGGCGGAAGAACCGGGGTTTGAAGACTTTACGGCTCCCCTGGATAAAAAGGGGGCCAACCTGCTTCATACCCTGCACAACAAGCTGGTCAATACCCAAAACGAAGACCTGGTCCACTGGTGGAAGATTTTTCACCTGGCCAAGGAAGACTTTACCATCCCGAGTGAAAACTGGGAGGGCGTGAACTGGGGGCTTTTTTCCGGGGATGATGACGCCATGAAAATTGTTGTGGGCCGAATTGTAGACCATATGAAAAACCTGGAGATCAAGAATCTCATGTACCCGGAGTGAGGGCACGCTTACATGGCGACCCGGTCCGGGTTGCAAAAATGGTATCCGGAATTTTTCGACCAATACGGCGTTTTTACGGTGTTTGATCTTCTGGTGGACTATCTCAAATCCGGCAGGATTCAAGTGGACAAATCCATCAATTCCGTTCGAGCCGCCTATCATGATCCGTGCAACTACGGTAGAAAATCCATGGATGCGTTCGGAAAAGCCTATTACGAAGAACCCCGGTGGATCATGGACCAGTGCATGTCCGACTGGGTGGATTTATTTCCCAAAGAAGGCAATCAATACTGCTGCGGCGGTGGCGGAGGAACCTTGTTAACCCCCTATAAAGAGGAGCGGGTGCATTACGCCCGGAAAAAAATGGAGCAGATCAAACGGGCCGGTGTTGAATTGATGGTGATTCCCTGCCACAGTTGCCACGGCCAGATCAAAGCCATGGCGGAAATTTATGACATGCCGGATCTTCAAGTGAAGTATCTATGGGAAGTGGTGGCCGACGCTCTGGTGATTCCATGAGCCCATTTCATGAACTCTACAAACGTCTGACCCAAGCCATGGATGTGCCGGATCTGGTGATTCGTGTTGCCGGGGTCAAACTGTTTCATGCGGGAGAGGACATCCCCGATGACATTCGGATGTATGCTCCGGACGGGATTACCGTTACGTCCTGCCAGGCCATTCGTTCCGCCACCATGGAAGACGCGGTCTATCTTACCAAGGAGAACATCGGGTGTGTGGCTGCCGCCATCAGCTTGGGGCTTGTGGATGAATACCAGCCCGATCCCCTGGAGGGTGAACGGGAATACACCGAGATCATGCGAAAGAGCAGCGGGAAGGAGGAGGATTTTGTCCCTCCGGCCCCTGCTGACTTCACCGAAGGCATGGTCTATGCCTGCCAGGATTCAGGCCACAAGGAATTCAGCCTGTTCGGAGAAGAAGATTCCGGTAGATATGCCACCCTGGAGATCGCCAGAAAAGCCATCTCTCATATGCGCTCCATCCAGCCTCCGGATATTCTGGGCGTGTTCTATTTTTCCCCGGATTTTGAAGAGGTGGACATCACCCCGGATATTGTTGTGCTTTCCCTTCGGCCCGTGGAGTTGTGCCGAGTGGTTCAGGGGTATCAATATCTGACGGGAGAACGGGTGAAGGCCGATATCGGCGGCGTCCGGGCCGGTTGCGCGGATCTGATTGTGGAACCCTTTATGACCGGCGAGATCAACTTCTCCCCCTATTGCCTGGGTGCCCGCCTAATCGCAAAATTCGAAGCCGACCGCATGGGCATGAGCATGCCTTTTTCCGTTTTCGAAACCATGGTTAAGGGCATGGAAGCGTCCATGACCGGGTTTCCCTTTCCTCAGTATCCCGGAGCAAATCCCAATCCGTGATTTAGAGTCAATGCCGTTTCCTTAAGACAATTCATCTGTCATACGGGCGGGGATAAACCCCGCCCCTACAAAGCAGAGTGCGCTTTGAACGTAGGGGTGGGGTTTATCCCCACCCGCTTTGAACGTAGGGGTGGGGTTTATCCCCACCCGCGAATTTGCTTGAGGCAACGGTATTAGATTTAGAATTCATTTGCACAGATTATCGTGAAATCAGTCAAAGTGGTGGCCGGTTTTCCTGCCGTATATGGTTTGTGCTTGACCCTTATACCGTGTTCCGGTATAACTGAAGCAAGATGATGAGGATCTAAATGACTATCCGAAATTTCAAAAACAAGGGAACTGAGGATGTCAATTATGGGAGAGCTACCAAAGAAGCGCTTCGAATTCTTCCTAGATTACTGCATCGAAAAGCCCAAGTAAAGCTCGCTCGATTGGGAGCTGTGATTTCAATTCAGGACTTGCAAGAGGTTCTTGGAAATCATTTTGAAAAACTATCAGGGGACAGAAAGGGCCAATACAGCATTCGAATAAACGACCAATATCGTATTTGTTTTAAGTGGGAAAAAGAAAATGCAATTGATGTCGAGATTCTCGATTACCATAAATAATGGAGGTTTGTAATATGAATGAAATACATTACACTCCGATACACCCCGGTGAAGTGCTGATGGATGAATTGGATGAGATCGGTCTTACCCAATCCGCGCTTGCAAAACACATTGGTGTCTTACCGAAAACCATAAACGAGATTTGTCGAGGAAAGAGGGGTATCAGTGTGGAGATGGCCATGAAGCTTTCCAAGGCTTTCGGCGGTAGCCCGCAGTTTTGGTTGAACCTGCAAAACAACTGGGAAATCAGCCAATTGGACGAATCGGCTTTTGAGGGTATCGGGCACGTTGCAGCCTGATTTTCCCCAACGTTATATTAAAAAAGAGATGTTGAATGATTAAAACCATAATGATTGGTCAAACAGAAAGCATCTGAAACCAATCGTTTCCCCGGTGTCAAATGCCACCGGGGAAGCCTTGGGGTCGATCCTCGAAACCGCAGGCTAACCTGCCGGGATGGTTTCAATCTTTCGAACTTCTTTCATGGTGATGGCGTCCTCCGGGCAGGTGACTGCACAAAGCCCGCATCCCATGCATCTATCCTCATCCACCTGTGCCGTGTCCCCTTTTCCTCCCATGCTAATGGCGTAAAAATAGCACCGGTCGATGCAGGCATCGCAGGCTGAACAATTTTCGGAATCCACAACGGCCAGAAATCGGCTGGGAGCAGCAAAGGTTTTTGCGTATTTCTTATCTCCAGGCCAGTTGCTGCAGGATTGATTGTCGCAATTGCAGATCATGTATCCCAAAGACTGGGTGTTGATCACGCAGTGGACCAAGCCTTCTTTCTCGCACATATGAAGCATTTCCATGGCCTGTTCCTTGGTAAGTTCCCTGCCCGTTCCCCGGTCAATGGCATAAACCGCCGCCTTATCCAACTGCATGCACACTTCCAGGGGAACCTCCGTAACCGGATGGATGGTTCGGCATGAACAAGCCGTCACGGCAATGACGTTTGCTTCCTGGATCATTTTTTCCACATCATCCATGGCCAGCACCTGGGTTTTGGCATCCACGGTGACGTTGATCGGAACCACCCGCATAAACGGGGTATAACCGGCCTGATCCCTGCCTTCCTGCATATCTTTGACCAGGGTTTTTTCGAATTCTCTTAACAGGGCCAGGTATCCTTCGGGAATGTCCGGAGAAAGGACTGTGCCGTCATGGAATTGAACATAATTTCTGATTTTGTAATAGCGTGTCTCGCCGGGTTTTTTGGATTTAAAGAGGAGTCCTTTTAAAAACAGCGGCCGGACCATTTTTTCCGCCTTTTCCAGGGGGATTCCTGCCTTTTGGGCAATTTCTTCAACGGTTCCGGGCGGGGCTGCCGCCAACACAAATTTTGCTTCATCTTCGTCAGCGATCATTGCAAACATTTCGGGGATGATTCCAGACCCCTTGATGCCGATACTCTCAGCGAGTTGTTCATACAATGTCAGATCAGCCATACATAACCTCCTTTTGGGGATTAACAAACCATTATATTTTTAGGGGGCGGATTGAAAAAATGGTGCAAACATTCAATCCGCCATTTTCTTCTGTTGAGCGTTCTGCCTCGCCCCTCTTGCAGTATTCCGGGTTTTCATACGGAAAGTCCCGCCTGGTAACCCGAAAGGATGGCTTCTCTGATCCGTTGAGGATTTGCTGAATCCCCTATGTTGCTGGCCTCGGGCACCTTGTCTTTGATGGACTGGAAGAGGGTGTCGTTTTTTTGATACCCCACGGCGATAATGACGGAATCCGCCGGGATTTCCTGTTGCTTGCCATCGGCGGTTTTCACAAGAATACCCTTTTCCTTAATTTCCAGGCAAGTGGTATTTGTCATCATCATTACCTGTTTTTCCCGCAATCCATCCAAAAGCCGCCGCCGAACCATGGGTGCCATGTCATTGGCCACCCGCTTGATCATTTCAACCACAATGACGTGTTTGCCTTTTTCCGATAAAAAGTGTCCGGTCTCACACCCCACCATTCCCCCGCCAATGATGACCACGTTTTGACCCACTTGCCGGCCCGCGAGAACATCCTGGGCAGCCAACACTTGGGGTTGCTTTACGCCCGGCATATCTGTCATTAAGGGAGCAGCGCCCGCAGCGATAATCACTGCATCAGGTTTTTTCTCCAAAATCATGTCCGGAGTGACTTCCGTATTATATTCGATAGTAACGCCGGATCGGGTTAATTGGTCGGCCATGTACGAAATCAGGTTGGTGAGCTCCTCCTTATGGGGGGGTAGTTTGGCGATGGCCAATTGTCCTCCCAATTCAGAGCTCTTTTCATAGAGCGCAACCTTATGCCCTCTCCGGGCAGCCACACTGGCGGCCTGCATGCCGGCCGGTCCGCCTCCCACGACCATAACCGTCTTGGGTTTTGCAACCGGCTGGATTCTAAATGCCCTTTCCCTGCCCATCGCTGCGTTCACCGCACAGGCCGTGCCGCGTCCTTCCGTTACCGGGCGCTCAATACATTCCATGCAATTAATACAGGGGATGATTTCATTCCACCGTCCTGCGGCCACCTTGTTGGGTAAATCAGGGTCCGCGATCAGGCGCCGGCCGATGGAGATGAAATCAGCCTTGCCTTGCTCAAGGATTTCCTCGCCAAGCTCAGTGTCCAGCCTGCCCACGGCAATCACCGGAACCTTGCTGATTTTCTTTACTTCCGCTGCCAGGGGGATGAGAAATCCCGGAATATCGCAAATGGGCGCCCGGATGGCCATGGAGTAAGCACCATAGGCGGATACATGCAGGGCATCGGATCCGGCTTCTTCGAGCATGGGAACCATCTGTAGGGTCTCTTCCAGGGTCAGGCCGCCGTCAAAACCAAATTCCTGGCCATTTAAGCGGGGCCAGACCGGAAAATCCGGTCCAACGAGTTTCCGGGTTTCCTTGAGAATCTCCACCAGAATTCTGGCCCGGTTTTCCACGGAGCCGCCGTATTGATCGGTGCGCTGGTTGGTGGCCGGAGAAAGAAACGAGGCAAGCAGGTACTGGTGTGCGGCATGCATCTCCACCCCGTCAAGACCCGCCTCCTTGGCCCGTACCGCAGCACTGACAAACCATTGGATTCTCTCGTGTATTTCATCCAGTGTCAATCCGTGGGGAGCCCCTGCCATGACCCCCATGACCCGGGCGGGGACGACAAGCGGTGATGGCCCTACCTGCAAAGGCTTTCCGTCTTTTAATTCCCAGCTGGAGTGCTGCAGTTGTATGGCAATTTTGGTGCCGTAGGCGTGAACCACTTCGGCCAGTTTTTTAAATCCGGGAATATAGCTGTCATTGCCCAGGGTGAGCTGATGGTTGGATACATTGCACTGCACGGAAGGAGCGGTGACCTCTATAATGATCAGGCCCACACCGCCTTTGGCTCGGGCTTCAAGATAATCAATAAACCGTTGGCTTACGTAACCGCCTTCATCATGGAAACCGGTACCCATGGGTGGCAACACAATTCTGTTCTTTAAGGCCATGGCCCCAATTTTTCCAGGGGTAAACAGATGCTTATATTCTTTTATCATTTTATTTTCCTCCGTAATCGGTTTCAAAAAAATGGATGATTCCCATCAATAGTTTTTGTGAGTTAAAATTATTGTTTCAAGGCGTTGCAAGTTCAGGTGGGGCTCTGCGACTTGGAAATATAAGCTCATATGCTCAGCTTACCCCTGAACAACGATATCAGATTTATTTATTTTTGAAAGAAGGATTTTTTTAAATAGCAGATAACTGTAAAATTGGCGATCAAAAATACATGAACCTTTGTTGTGATGGGGGATTCGGTAAATGAAATACTTTAGACTTTTGGGAGAGTGAGGATGGGAATCAAACGAATTGTTTAACGCAAAGATCAAATGATGTTATAAGGGATAGGATTTGAAACTGAGGGCGGGAATTTTTCCTTGAAACACACTTTTTGGGAAAGGCAAATCAGAATGGAAAATACGGCATTAAACTATTTAGAGGCAAACCAGGACAAGCTCAATCGCCTGGCCGGAGAAATCTGGGCACGCCCTGAAATTGCTTTGAAGGAGGAGTTTGCTTCCCGGCAAATCGCCCTTCATCTTGAACAGGCAGGTTTTTCCATTACCAAAAATATCGGGCAGATGCCGACTGCTTTTGTGGCCCAATGGGGTCAAGGCAAGCCCATAATAGGCATCCTGGGTGAATATGACGCCTTGCCCGGTTTGTCCCAAAAAGTATCTCCAGACAAAGAACCCATGGAAGAAAACGGTCCGGGCCACGGCTGTGGACACAATCTTTTGGGGGTGGCCAGTCTGGGTGCTGCCCTTGCGGTGAAAGAAGCCATGGCCCAGCATCAGCTCAAAGGCACCATCCGGTACTATGGCTGCCCTGCTGAAGAAACCCTGGTGGGGAAAGTCTATATGGCCAGAGCCGGTGTTTTTCATGACCTGGATGCGGCCATTACCTGGCATCCCGGATATCTCAACACCGTATCCAATGTCTCCCTTGCCGCGCTGAACTCCTTCAAAGTAAACTTCCACGGCGTTTCCACCCACGCCGGTGCCACGCCCCAACTCGGGCGAAGCGCACTCAAAGGGGTTGAACTCATGGACATCGGTGTGAACTACCTTCGGGAGCATATCAGCTCCAAGGCGCGTATTCACAGCGTGATTCCCCATGGCGGGAAAGCCCCCAATGTGGTCCCGGACTATGCCCAGATATGGTACTATGTGCGGGCCCCGAAACGAAAACAGGTGGACGCCATCTATTCCTGGATGCTCGATATCGCCAAGGGCGCGGCCTTAATGACCCAAACCACCTATGACATTGAATTTTTAACGGGTGGCCATGATGTGCTTCCCAACAAAACCATCGGCCAGGTTTTTCATGAAAAAATGAAGCAGGTCGGTCCTCCCCAATGGTCTTCAGAAGAAATGGAATTTGCCCAAAAACTCCAATCCAATTTCCCGAAAGATGCGGTTCAAAAAAGCTTGCAATACTTCCGAATGACCGCAGAAGAGATTGGTGCCCCGTTCTGCAAAATCATCAAAGAACCTTCCGATGAAGTGATCACCGTTGGGGGTTCTTCCGATGTGGGGGATGTGAGCTATATTACACCCACCGCCCAGATCAGTACCTGCTGCCAGGTCTTAGGTGCATCGAGCCATAGCTGGGAAGTGGTGGCCACATCCGGTTCCGGCATCGGTTTCAAAGGCATGATCATGGCCGCCAAGGTGATGGCCCTGGCCGCTCTGGAGCTTGAGACAAAACCGGAACTGCTGGTAAAAGCCAGGGAAGAATTTGAAAAGGCAACCCAGGGGAAAACATATGTGTCACCACTGCCCGAGGATGCGGTGCCGCTTTAAGGAAGGGGTTTCGGGGAAGGGGCTTGGCTTCAAACCACCAGCCTTAATCTGTCGGTATGAATTGAAAACCATTTAAAATGATTGACATTTCCACCAATTTTATGAATAACGAAGAACCGTTTATGCCTGTTTATAATTTTTGTCCAAAACAGAAACCTCATATAAAGGAGCCTTTAAGAATGAAAACACGATTTACCGAAATGCTGGGAATTAAGTATCCAATTATGTGTGGGGGAATGATGCGGCTGGCCTATCCTTCCCTATGTGCCGCCATTTCAAATGCAGGCGGTTTGGGGAATCTCACGTCCACCATGTACAAAGACAAAGCGGAGCTTGTCGCTGCCATTCGCGAGGTGAGAAAACTCACCAATAATCCCTTTAGCGTCAATGTCACCCTGCTGCCGTCCATGGCAAAAGGGCCGGAACAATACAGGGATTATTTCGATGCCTGTGCCGAAGAAAAAGTGCCGGCCATGGAAATCAGTGGTCTTCCCCTGAATCGTTTTGAAAACGGCAAGTATTTACAAAAATTAAAAGATGCCGGTGTCAAGCTGTTCCACAAGGTGGGATCGGTCAAGCATGGTAAAAGTGCTGAAAAAGCCGGCTATGACGGCGTGATCGCAGCCGGGGTGGAGGAGGGAGGCCATCCTTTGAATGAAAATGTCGCCACAACGGTGTTAACGCCGCGCCTGGTGGAAGAAGTGGCTATCCCCGTGATCACAGCAGGGGGGATGGCCAATGGCAGAAGCCTGGCGGCGGCCCTTTGTTTAGGTGCCGAAGGGATTCTCATGGCCACCCGTTTTATCAATACCGTTGAATGCCAAGTCCATGAAAAAGTCTATCAGGAATTGATCAACCGTCAGGAAAATGAAACCGTTCTCTATGGAAACAGCATCGGGCTGCAGGGTCGGGCCCTGATCAACGATTCCATCAGGGAAGTGATGGCAGTCGAAGCCAGAAACGGTAGTCTTGAAGAAGTCCTGCCCCATATTTCAGGCCAGTACGGAGATCACATCTGGAAGGAAGGAAACATGCAGACGGGACTTATCCCCGTGGGGCAGAGCATCGGGCTGATCCATGACACGGTTACCTGCAAGGAACTGTTGGACAGAATGGTAAAGGAAGCGGAAGCGATCATAAAGGAAAATATGGCGAAATTTTAACAGACCCATAACCTTGGATTTTATTAATGTTAACCTGAAAAGGAGGGAAAGTAATTATGGCTGATATTCGTTTTGATGGAAGAGTGGCTATCGTAACCGGTGCCGGAGCAGGGATCGGAAAGGCTCATGCGCTGGAGTTGGCAAAACGGGGCGCTAAGGTGGTGGTCAACGATCTGGGGGGTGCAAGGGACGGATCAGGTGCGAGCACGGCCGCTGCCGACCAGGTAGTAAATGAAATCAAGGCCGCCGGTGGAGAAGCGGTGGCCAATTACGATTCGGTGTCCACCATGGAAGGCGGGCAAAAGATTGTCGATACCGCCATGGATTGCTACGGCCAGGTGGATATTCTCATCAATAATGCCGGTATTTTAAGGGATAAAAGTATTCTGAAGATGACCGAAGCGGAATGGGACGCGGTGCTCAACGTTCATTTGAAGGGAGCTTTCTGCGTAACCCAACCGGCATTGAAGGTGATGCGTGAAAAACAATACGGCCGGATCGTTTTCACCAGCTCCATGTCCGGGTTGTATGGAAATTTTGGTCAGGCCAACTACGGGGCGGCGAAGATGGGTTTGGTGGGATTCATGAATACGCTGAAACTTGAAACCGCCAAATACAATATCAAAATCAATACCATTGCACCCAATGCCCTCTCAAGGATGACGGAGGATGTCTTTCCTCCGGGCATGGCGGAGAAAATGCGACCCCAATTCAATGTGCCCATCGCCTTGTACCTGTGCGCGGAAGAAATGATGGATTCGGGAATGGTCATTGTCATGGGTGCCGGATGGTATGGCCGAACTGCCCTGGTGGTCAGCCCGGGGGTTTGCATCGGGGATACCCAGCGGGACATCGCTGCGGAAGAAATCCGGGACAATTGGAATAAAATTACTGATCTGTCGAGTGCCGAAGTCGCTGAAGGCGGCAATTCCATCTTTAAATTGATGGAACCGCTTCTAAAATAAAAGGGTATTGAGGGGCCGCGTCTTGACTTACGACGATCCATGTCCATCTGTCACAATCAGGACGCGGTCCCCATATCATTCTATAGGGCAGACACATGGATCTTCTGCCCTCCGCCCGGCCCATCCATCGTATGGGCGACCCCATGTGATTCCATCCTATTCTTATCCCGAAGAGACCCCTCTGTGCTTTTACGGGTTTCGACCCCGAAAATTTACCCCTTTGCTACTAAGATAATGCGCAGAGCCATTGTCCTGCACTTAAAAATTTTCATGCAAGATTCAGGTATTTAGAAAATTCTTATTGTTTATATGATTATATAATTATATTTAAATCATTAAATAACAGACTGCCAAAGCTCATAAGGCAACGGCCCAAGCCTTAAGGTGAAACCGGATAGCTTGAATATTTTTAAAAACCCTTATAGCCGATATCAGGAGTAAACATGGGAAATAAAACATCGATCAAAACCAGTGAGCAAAAGCAATGGGCCAGAGAGCATCTTGTCGGCCTTGAACCATTACTCTGGCCGATATTTTCACCGGATTTTAAATCCCTGGATGAGGAAGGGGTCCGAAATGATGTTCGAAACAGCATTCGTCATGGGTTTTGTTCGGTATTTTGTATGAGCCTCGGATTGACCAATGAGGAATACCGGAAAATGATACAGGTGGCGTGTGATGAAGCAAAAGGAAAAATTGGGGTGGGGGCCTCAGTTGCTGGGCAACCCCTTGAAGGCGATATTGAGATGATGGAGTTCTGCAAAAAAGCAGGCTGTACCTACCTGTCCATTGGCCTTAGTAGAAATCCCAAGCACCGTCCCCAAACCGAAGAGGAATTCTATCAGGCCTACTTGCCGCGAATGGAAGCAGCGAAACTGCCGGTTGTCTTGTATGCTTCGGTCGTTCCGCATCAACGCAAATTCGGAATTGACGGTGTTCCCATAAATGTTTTTGATCGTCTGGCGGATTTGCCGAATGTTGTGGCGGTGAAGGTTTCTCAGCCGGTGAGCATGACCGCCACGCTACAACTGTGTGAGCGGACTTGTGGCAGATTGATTATCGGCCCCACAAACCTCGATTTTGTTCCCATTCTGGCAAAACATTATCATCAGCAATGGAGTGGCCAATGGAATGTTGAAGCCGTTAATTCTCCTGGAAAACCCTATGGTGTGGAAATGATGAAGCTGTTCGGGCAGGGAAAATATGATGAAGCCATGAAACTTTTTGACATTATTGAGCCGCTGCATTCCGCCTTTTTTCAATTGCAGGTGGGATATATCCGTCAAACCAACCATCCATGGGGGCACAACAAGTATTATCAATGGGTGGTGGGCGGAAATGGCGGGCTTATCAAAAACCTTCACTACAAAAACGATCTCGTGCAGCCGCTGGACGATAAAGAGCGGGAGAAAATCAGAAACCTCTATCATAGCGCCGGCATTGAAACCGTTACAGCCCCGGAAGAAGAATTTATCGTGGGAAAGGCGGCTTACGCCAGAGGGGTTCGGGCCAAAGATTTGCCTGAAACACCCTATTATAAATGACAGGTCGTCGGCTGAAGGACGATAATTCCCAAGGCTGCATAAATATAATCAAGAAAATGGATCCAGGTTTTGCAGCAGCCAACCCCTTCCCGCTTGTTTGGGGGAAGGTCGGGATGGAGTGAAATTATTTTAACCTA
>Ga0180732_1001340_pt1 | contig 15581 bp, 12 predicted proteins | sample KR11_01MetaG_FD_148674 | JGI IMG/M metagenome (GOLD analysis project Ga0180732, IMG submission 148674) | Groundwater microbial communities from the Olkiluoto Island deep subsurface site, Finland - KR11_0.1 MetaG | ecosystem: Environmental > Aquatic > Deep subsurface > Groundwater | place...
GAGACCTTTGCAGAACGCGACATTTTTTTGTCAGGCAAGGAAGGCAAAGATTTTAACCGCAGGAATACATTGAGTATTTTGAGGATTAAAATCTGAAGCCTGACGCTGCATCACGGAAAAATGGCAGTTATGCAAAGGTCTCAATGCCAAGGGGGCAATATGTATATTAAATGCTGGGGATCAAGAGGTTCCATCCCTGTATCTGGAAAAGATTATATTAAATACGGCGGCGATACAACCTGTTTAGAAATAAGAACTAAAAGCAATGATATAATTATCGTTGATACCGGCACTGGAATTCGAAGGCTTGGTAACCAATTAATAAAAGAAAGTCTATATAAATATAATATTATCTTCACACATGCCCATTGGGATCATATAATGGGTCTCCCTTTTTTTAAACCGCTTTATTCCAAACATGCCGAATTCCGAATGCACCAATGCCCATTTCACGGTAAATTTGTGGAAGCCTTACTTCCAAAAATTATGGCTCCGCCTTATTTCCCTGTAGGAGATTCTGATTTAAGGGCAAAAATATCCTACGAAGAAGCATGTAAAACAAAATTTGAAATAGGATCCGTCACAATAATACCCATATCTATCAGTCATCCTAACAGGGGCACTGGATATAAATTTATTGAAGACGGAAAATCTTTTGTTTTTCTTACAGACAATGAACTGGGTTTTATCCATCCTGGAGGTCTGGGGTATAAAGAATATCTTGAATTCTCTTATGAGGCGGATCTGCTTATTCACGATGCAGAATATACTCCTAATGAATATAAAACGACTATTGAATGGGGGCACTCAGTATATACTGATGCGCTTAATCTTGCTGCTGAAGCCGGAGTAAAGAAATTGGGACTTTTTCATATTAACCAGGAAAGAACCGATAGTGAAATGGATAAAATTGTTGAAGATTGTATTAAAAGCATAGCTGAAAAAGACCATAAGTTTGAATGTATTGCAGTAACTAGCGACATGAATTTTGTTTTATAAATTAATGACAGAAAAAAATAATACCAAAAGCCTGATAAAAACTGTTTCATTAACCCCGCCCTCTTTACAAGATAATACTGCTGATGCTGAACGGCTGATAATGGCCATGAAATCTCATCTCAAAACCAATGCTGTTGATATTGATCTTTATTTATTAAGGGAGCTTCCTGTTCTTCTCCGGAAGTGGAATTACAATGTCCGCTGTATCTTTTTAAAAGACCGATCAAGATGGATTCTTACAGGTATTACCAACTCAACAGATACAACTCCCATTGCAGGTATGGCTGTTGACTTGGGCACCACAAAAGTTGTTCTACGCATCATAGACCTTTCAACAGATCAAATTCTTGCTGAAGCCACCTTTGACAACCCGCAGATAGCTCTTGGGCCTGATATATTAACCAGGATACATTACTCTGATCAGGATGAAGGACTGAAAAAGATAAACAGACTGATTATAGACGGCCTCAATCAAATGATTGAGAAATTGTGCGGATCATGCAACATCAAGCCTGATAATATATACGCCGTTTCTGTAGCAGGTAATACTGCTATGACGCATTTTTTCATGGGCCTCAATCCACATTGGATAATACGAGAACCGTATATTCCTGTCGTAAACAAGCCCGGCCTTATTAAAGCGAAAGAATTGGGCATTAACATTAATCCTCTTGCGAGAGTTATTATATTCCCGAATGTCGGCAGCTATTTTGGAGGTGACCTGATAGCAGGTATTCTTTTCTCGGGTATTTACAAAAAAGAAGATATATCCATTTTAGTGGATATTGGGACAAATGCGGAGGTCTTACTCGGTAATAAACATTGGCTTGTAGCGTGCGCCGGTGCGGCAGGTCCAGCCCTCGAAGGAGGTGTAACCAAGATGGGAATGCTGGCCGGCCCAGGAGTTATTGATCGGATTACAATTGACCCGGCTACTTTTAACATTAAAGCCCATACAATAGATGATGAGCCTCCTAAAGGAATATGCGGGTCAGGGCTTATAGATCTTGCAGCCTGTCTCTTTCTTTATGGCATTATCGACATCCGCGGCAAGTTTGTGCCATCAATGTGCGGTAACAGACTGAAAAAAGATAAAGATGATATGAAATATTATGTCGTAGTACCTGCAAACGAGTCAGGGACAGGGTCTGACCTTACAATTAGTCAGGCAGATCTTGACAGTCTGATAAGATCTAAGGCTGCAATGTATACAATACTTGAAACTATTACTTCTTCGGTAGGAATGTCGCTTAAAGATCTTTCTACATTTTATGTGGCAGGCACCTTTGGCTCTTATATCAATCCCAAATCGGCCATTTCCATAGGAATGCTTCCCGACCTGCCGATTGATAGCTACAAATCCTTAGGCAACAGTTCATTGGGCGGAGCAACTATGGCAATTACCTCTGATTGTCTTAACGAAATTAATAATATCAGGGACAGAATAACCTATCTTGAGTTAAACGTAAATCAGGAGTTTATGAACAGATTCAGTGCTGCAAAGTTTCTACCGCATACCGATATCTCTCTTTTCCCTTCCGTTCAGCCACAAAGACACCAAGGCACCAGGATTATAATATAATTCTCTTAAAATTGATGAACTCGTAAAAAGTCGTCACTCCGGTGAAAACCGGAGTCCAGATGGTCTGCAACTGCTTGAAAGGACTGGATTCCGGCTTTCGCCGGAATGACGGAAAACGGGATTTTCCGACTTTTTACGAGACCATCAAAATTCATAATTTGAGAATTTATCAATCATATGCCTCCTTTATGGCTAAAATTTTACAATTCTTTTATCTTTTTATTAAGATAACTCTGTTTCACACCTATTGCTTTTGCCGTTTTAGAAATATTATTCTTATTCTCTAAAAGTTTTCTTTGAATAAACGCCTTTTCAAAAGCTATTTTAGCATCCTTTAAGCAATCTATTAAAAAAAACTGTTCTTCAAAAGACCTTGCCTTTTCCATACTGCCAGGGTTATAAGGAGCCGGCACATCAGACGCCTCTATAATTTCTCCTCTCACCATTATTGCCAGCCTTTCAACGAGATTCTTCAGCTCTCTGACATTTCCCGGCCATGAATAAGCACGCATTAGTTCAATTGCTTCATCTGTTATGGTTTTTTTTGTACTTCGATTCTGTTTAGCACATTCATCAAGAAATGTTTTAACAAGTAAAGGAATATCTTCAGAACGCTCCCTTAAAGGTGGAACTTCAACAGGTATCACATTCAGCCTGTAGTAAAGATCTTCTCTGAAATTACCCTTTTCAATTTCTTGCTCAAGATCTTTGTTGCTGGCAGCTATTACTCTTACATTAACGCTTAATATTCTGCTGCCTCCAACTCGCTGTAATTGCTGCTCCTGTAAAACACGAAGAATTTTAGCCTGAGTTTTCAAGCTCATATCACCTATTTCATCCAGAAATATAGTGCCGTTGTTCGCTAATTCAAATTTGCCTCTTTTCTTTGAGGTTGCTCCTGAAAAAGCGCCTTTCTCATGGCCGAAGAGTTCGCTCTCTATTAATTCCTCGGGAATTGCTGCGCAATTTACAGTTATAAGAGGGTAATCGACTCGGGAACTCAACTGATGTATGGTTCTAGCTACCAGTTCCTTTCCCGTACCATTCTCACCTGTTATTAGTATCCAGGTATTGGTGGGGGCAACAAGCGCTATCTGTTTTTTCAGCACCTCTGTTGGAGGGCTATTACCAGTTATTGAATGTTTTTCAATCGTCTTTTTGCGCAGATAGATATTCTCTTCTTCAAGTCGTCTGAAATTAAGTGCATTGTTAATTGTAACAATAATTTGATCTATGGAAAGCGGCTTTTCTATTAAGTCATATGCTCCAAGCTTTGTTGCTTTTACGGCTGTTTCTATCGTCCCGTGACCGGTTATAATTATAACCGGAATAGTTGGATAATTTTTCTTTATCTCTTTTAAGGTTTCAATGCCGTCAATACCTGGCATCCATATATCAAGCAGAACAAGATCAGGAGATCCTTCTTCAACTATTTTTAATCCCTCATATCCATTTGAGGCCGTTTTAACCTCAAATCCTTCATCAGTAAGCAGGCCGCTTAAAGATTGGAGTATGGAAGGCTCGTCATCAACAATTAAAATAGATGGAAACATTTAGTATGGCTCCTTAATTAATGATTTTTGGAATTTAGTTCGCTTCGCTCACAATTGGTCGAGTGGTCGAGTAGTTGATTGGTTAAGTGATTCAAGGATGCTTACAACTCGACGACTCGACTATTTAACTAGTGCCTGAACGAAAACTGCCAATTTTCCCAATTTCTGCGTCAGGCTTAAATTTTAATCCTCAAAATACTCTATGTATTCCTGTGGTTAAAATTTACGCCTTCCTTGAACTTGAAAAAATTTTCTAGTTTTCGTTCGGGCACTAACTACTCGACTAAGTTTGCTGGCAGTTCTATTACAATTTTAGCCCCCCTGGGCTGGTTGTCCTGTATGCGTATCATACCATTATGATCAGCAATTATCGTGCTGACAATTGTTAGGCCTAACCCCATTCCAGCTTTTTTTGTTGAAATATAAGGCTCAAAGAGACGTGTTTTATCTTCATCGGAAACACCCGCTCCATCATCAGCGACCTCTATTCTCACCATCTTTAATATAGGGTCATGAGTCAAAGTTATAATAATATTGCCCTGGTTCTTAATTGCAGCTATTGCATTGTCAACCAGATTAATCATAGCTTGCTTTATTTGCTGACGATCAAGGTTAATACGCGGAATCTTATCTGAAATTATAACTTTGAAATTAATATTTTGATAACTTTCTTTGTAAAGAGCTACAGACTCTTCAATTATTGGCGGCAATTCACAAGGTTTAGGATTTGCCGTTGGAAATCTTGCAAAAGCAGAAAATTCATTTACCAGATTGCGAATTATATCAACATGGTCAATTATCATCTGAGTACATTCCTCAAAAATCGGTTCATTTATCTTTTCTGAATATTTCCGTTTAAGTCTTTGAGCTGAAAGCGTTATCGGAGTTAAAGGATTTTTTACTTCATGGGCAATCCTGCGGGCAACTCCGCGCCACGCTATCATTCGCTGCGCCTTCTCCAAGTCGGTCAAATCATCAAAGACCATAACTATACCCATATGGTTTCCAGAATCATCTTTGAGTTCATTAACATGTATCATAAAACTCCTTGGTCTTCCATCTATTGTAATTTTTAAAGGAAGCTCGACATGGTCTTCCAGGGAGCTGGCAAGCTTTTCCATTACCTCCATGGCAAGGTTAACATACTGTCCAGGTAACAGCTTTTTATAACTTTTGTTTAATATATCCTCAGAGTTAAGATTCAGCATTTTTTCAGCCGACTTGTTAATTGTGGTGACAAATCCATTGGCTCTCAGAGTTATTACACCGGCAGAAACATTCCTTAAAACAATTTCCATATACCGCCGTCTTTCTTCGATTTCCACATTCTGCTCTCTAAGCATGCGTGCAGAAAGTTCCAGTTGTTCTCTGCTGCTCCTGAGATCCCTGGTCATTTTATTAAATGAATCAACAAGACTTCCAATTTCATCATCAGCTACAGCACCTATGCTTACCGTTAAATCCCCTTCCGCAACCCTTCGGGTGCCTTCAGCAAGTTCCATAATTGGTATTGTAATTGTCTTCGCCAGATAAAAACCAAACCATATTGCACAAAAGACAACAAGCAACGCCACTATTGAAAGATTTATATAATAGGTAACCTGAATAGGTCCTTTTAATAATTTTATCTGCTGGTATTCCTCGAAACCTCTTGAAATAGAAGCCATATTTTCTGAAAGATCCGAAGGAATAAGAATATTCAATACAACAAATGCCTCAGCATCTTTATGTTTGACTCCAAAAGGAACAGTTCCGATAGTTCTTATTAACTCACCGTTATTAATGTTTTCAAAAACTGATATTATTTTTTTTGATTCAAAGTCTTTCTGGAGGTTGTCTGCTGAAACAACGCTAAGAGGTTCATCCTCCAGCCCCTGGGCTGTGGCAAAAGTAATGCGCTCTGAATTTAAGTTATAAATTTCTACAGCATGGAAATTGAATGCCCGCTGGACCACCTGGATGTAATGGGAAAGAGAACTTCTATTGTTAGAATCTAAAAATTTCTTAGTCTTAATCTGGTATGATATTTTTTCCATAAAAAACTGATTGTTTTCCTCTGCATGTTTATAAACACTTCTTCCGACAAGAAGTGAATTTTCAAGAGCCTGCTCGACAGGCACGTCAAACCAGAATTCAATGCTGGTTGTAATAAAATTGATCGAAAAGAAAAACAGAACAATGGTTGGCAGAAGGGTAAGAGATATAAATGCAACGACAAGCCTCGTCCGGAGCTTTGCTCCCATGACTTTACGTTTTCTATCATAAAGAAGCTTTACCAGATTCCTAAATACAAGGAATATCAATAAGATAAGCAAGAGCAAATTGATATTGATCAGAATGAACATCAGGATTGTGTTGGAAATTGGGATATCAGCTCCAAAATGAACAATCCTGCTTTCAGCAAAAGTCAGAAATGCAACAACGGCGATTATGACGACAATCAGGATGCCTTCTCTTTTACGCCTTTTTCTTTCATCTTCTGAAATAAAGGTTTCAGGCTTTTTAAATATGTTCTTACTCATAATAATTTTGGAAAGAATTGTGTTTATGAACAGATACATGCATATATTAGTAGATGAAATCTATTGTATGCCAATCGGTTTCAAAGTCTCTCAGCGAAACAAAAAACAAGACATAATGCAGATAAAAAGGAAGGGTAGGTTTGCCAAGCTCGGCCTTAGCTCTAATTTGATATTTCTCGCCTTTTTTCAGCCTGCCAAGCGAAACAATTTTTAAGCCATCGACTTCAGCCATCACCTTCTGGGCTTCTTCGAAAGATTTTGTTACCAAATGTTCTCCACTTTCTAATGAATGCTTTATAATAAATTCTTTTTTCAAGTTATCATATTTAATTGTATGAGTTGTCTTTATCGCAGCTATTTTGTTATCAATCCAAAAATTGTTAACCTGGTAAAGAGTAGTGAAAAATGTAAAAGTTGCCGGCACTCCGTTTAAGACAGCCTTTTTTGTCTCCTCTTTGAAAGCCCCCTCAACATTTAAATAAAGAAGAAGATCGTCACGGGTATTTGTTACTGTCATATTGGCTATCCTTGCATTATGATCCTGAGCAAAAGCCAAATTTTGCAGCACGAAAATTATAGCAAAGAAAATAATCCAGGTTTTTCTATTAATTAATGCAAGCATATATATAACTATCCGGGTTGTCAGGTTCACGGTTCACGGTTACTTGTATGGAACCGTGAACTTCGGTAATTACAATATAGGATACCCAATTAAATGGCAAGCGATTTTGGTTGAAAGGGCGGCAATTCATTTATATCATGGATCATACGTGTTTCCCATGATTTCTTGTTTTCGAAGAATTTTTTCAGAAAAGCATGGTTGAAGGAATGGCCGGATTTGTTTACTATAACGTGGCCTAAAATAGGTATACCAAGAAGAGAAAAATCGCCTATGCAGTCGAGAATTTTATGTCTTACGAACTCATCTGGAAAGCGCAAACCCTCTTTGTTTAATACATCCTTCTCATCAATTACTATGACATTATCCAGCGAACCTCCGCGTGCAAAACCATACTTTTTCAAGTATTCAATTTCTTTAATAAAACCAAAAGTTCTGGCTCTGCAAATTTCTTTTTCAAAAACTTGATCCGATACATCTATGGAATATGATTGTTCTCTTATTAATGGATGATCATAATATATTGTACATGTGATCTTAAATTCTGATGCCGGATAGACACCAACAAACTTTCCATCTTCTTCAAGTTCAATAGGCTCTTTTATAACAAAAAAATATCTTGGGGCAAGCTGCTCCTTTATCCCTGAGGCTTTTATATATGAAATAAAAGGGCCGGCACTTCCATCCATTATCGGAACCTCGTAGGCATCAAGCTCAACTATTGCATTGTCAATTGAAAAACCGGCAAAACTGGCCATAAGATGCTCTATTGTTGAGACAATAAAACCATCACAACCTATGACTGTTGCAAGGCTTGTATCTACAACCATATTAAAATGAGCGGAAACGCTTGGTTTATCAGGAAGGTCAGTCCTCACAAATTTAATTCCATGATTAATAGGTGCCGGTTTAATTGTCAGATTAACTTTTTTCCCTGAGTGTACACCCACGCCTGAAAAACTAACCGGCTTTAAAACTGTTCTTTGTCGAAAATGCATAAATTATATTTTGTCTCCTAAAAATTATAGTTCGAATTTTTTTCGAATTGATAATATAATCATAAAATAAAATCAATCCATCAATTTATTCATTAATAGCTCATGTTGCATTGTTTTGACAATAAAGATATAAAATGATTGTCCTATATAAAACTATTTGTTATTATTAATATGTTTGGAGCTAACCTAATTTATTGTAGAACTTAGGGGCTTCGCCTCAATTGGAATATTGGAAGAAATTGATTTTTCCTTCTACCCACTATTCCATTATTCCAACATTCCATGTATGTGGCACACACTAAATGCCGCTAAATAATTTATAATATCAAGAGGTTGTAGAAATCCGAGACGTTTTATAGGAGGAAAGATTGCTTGCAAGGGTTTTAAGCAGCGCTGTTATCGGGATAGATGCATATTTGATTGAAGTCGAGGTTGATATAATGCAGGGTCTCCCTACTTTTACCACAGTGGGACTTCCTGAAGCTTCTGTAAAAGAAAGCAAAGAAAGGGTTAAATCCGCTATTAACAATTCAGGCTATATTTTCCCTGATGACAGGATAACTGTCAATTTAGCACCGGCAAATATTAAAAAGGAGGGTACAGGTTTTGATTTGCCCATAGCATTAGGAATATTAGCTGCAACTAACATTATTCCCCAGGAAGTTATTTCCAAATATCTAATTTTAGGTGAACTCTCATTGGATGGTCGTATTAAGTCTGTAAAAGGCTCGCTTCCCATGGCTATAGCGGCAAAAACAGCAAAATATGAAGGGATAATTGTTCCTTACGATAATGGCAGGGAAGCATCTGTAGTAAAGGGAATTTCGGTTTATCCTGTAAAAACTCTATCTCAGGTAGTAAATTTTTTCCGCGGATTCTCTCAGATTCCACCCGAAATAACAGATGTTTCTGCCATATTTGACAAAAATAACAAATTCGATGTGGATTTTTCCGAGGTAAAGGGCCAAGAACATGTAAAAAGGGCTTTGGAAGTTGCGGCGGCAGGCGGTCACAACCTTATAATGATTGGTCCTCCCGGAGCCGGCAAAACTATGCTGGCAAAACGTTTAGCCAGCATACTACCTCCAATAACATTTGACGAATCCATTGAAACTACAAAAATATTCTCTGTAGTTGGAATGCTTACAAAAGACCAGGCACTTATTACAAAAAGGCCTTTCAGAGCTCCTCATCATACAATATCAGATGCAGGTTTAATAGGCGGCGGCCAGGTTCCAAGGCCGGGAGAGGTCAGTCTGGCGCACAATGGAGTGCTTTTTCTGGATGAACTCTCGGAATTTAAAAAGCATGTATTAGAAGTTTTAAGACAGCCTTTAGAAGATCAAACAGTAACTATTTCCCGCGCTTCTTCAACAATTACCTATCCTTCAAGTTTTATGCTGGTTGCTGCAATGAACCCATGCCAGTGCGGCTATTTTTCCGACCCAAAGCATGAATGCAGATGTTCGTATCAGCAGATCCACAGGTATAGGTCAAAGATTTCAGGCCCTCTCATGGACAGGATAGATATTCACGTGGAAGTTCCTGCCGTATCATACAGAGATCTTATGGGAAAATTCAATTCAGAGTCATCTGAAAATATCAGAAACCGAGTTTCAGCAGCCCGCAAACTTCAGTCTCAAAGATTTGAAAGATCAAAAATATACTGCAACGCCCAGATGAACTCTCGCCATATAAAAAAATATTGTAAAATTGATGATGCATCTTGCGGCCTTCTGGAATCAGCTATAGATAAACTTGGCCTTTCCGCCAGGGCATACAACCGCATACTTAAAATTGCCCGAACTATTGCGGATCTTGAAGCTGAAAACGATATAAAGATTGACCACATTTCCGAAGCAGTTCAATACAGGAGTCTGGACAGGAGTAAACACCTGATGTAACGGTTCACGGTTTACAGTTTTTTCAATGAACTATGCAACGACTGAAGCATTTTAACCGTTAACTGTAAACGGTTATTTTCTTGTCCCTCATTATTTAAAGATCGTTTGATATTATTCAGAATTTATGATATTAATAAAATATTGCAGTTTGGCGATAATGAATTCTGATCATATTTATAATAATATGATGTCTTATTTTTAAAGATTTTGTGAGGTGGGTTACGTATGAAAGAGGGAACGGTTAAATGGTATAATGAGAAAAAAGGCTTTGGTTTTATTGAAACCGAAAACGATGGGGATGTTTTTATGCACAGCAGCGGCATCAAAGACCATGGCTTTTTTGTGTTACAAAAATCCGACAAAGTAACATTTGAAATAAAGAAAACACGTCATGGGCTACAGGCAGCCAATGTCAGAATAGTAAAGTAAATTCTTTGGGAAAAAAAGTTAACGATCTTAATTTCTTTTTAAAACACGCTCTTGATGGCGTACCGGTTTCGTTCTTAGGGGAAAGATCCATTTGTCAAAGCGGCAACAACCTGAAGTTTGGAACCATTAGAATTTTTTGAAAGGAGATTGTCACTATGGCTGATGGTATTGTGAAATGGTTCAGCAACCAAAAAGGTTTTGGATTCATTGAACAGGAAGATGGTCCTGATTTATTCGTTCATCATTCAGGGATCAACTCATCCGGCTTTAAATCACTTAATGAGGGTGATCGAGTTACATTTGACATCGAGCAAGGGCAAAAAGGTCCTGTTGCTGTAAATGTAACTGTGGTTTAGCTGAATATTTTATATTAAAAAAGGTGCTCCGTCAAATTAGCACGGAGCGCCTTTTTTTTCAGCTATAGACTTTCAGATAAATAATTTCACTGCGTTATCAGTCGTCGACGTATAACTAATACGCCTTCCTCCTTCTGGCCTTGTGAAATGAATTATCTGAAAGTCTATACAAAAGGCTTTTTTATGTTCAACTTATTTGATCTGTTCAGAAAGAGTAAGATCGGCGACCGCATTTCGCCGGATGAAAGCATATTCAAACGCAAGTATGAGTGTTTTAGAAGAATATTGGTTTCAAACAACCGGGCACTTGAAATAATTACCGATCTTGAGCATATCTTCTACAGGGACAAGCCTTTTTCCCTTGCTTATATTCTAATCCAGTCGGAAATACTGTTGGGCGAAGTTTTCAGTATTGTAGAAGACCTTAATGCGCTGTCAGGGGGAGAATATCCTCGGCTCTTTGATGCTGCTGAAAAAATAGGCACCACCATACTCAAAGATTTTGAACAAAAGAAAAAAATTGATAAGACAAATCTGGTCATTCCACTCGAGATGCTAAGCCGGGACAATATATCCGAAGTCGGAGGCAAAGCAGCCAATTTAGGTGAAGTATATAACAGGGCTCATCTTCCCGTGCCTCAGGGTTTTGCAGTTACAGCTTATGCCTGCCAGCACTTTCTCGATCATAACGATCTTTCAAAATTGATAGACAACAAATTGAAAGGTCTTGATGTCAATGCCACCGAGACACTTCTGAAAATCAGCCCGGAAATTCAGTCTCTTATATTGAATGCTGAACTGCCGGATGACCTGGAAAGAGAATTGCGCAATGCAGCCATTGAACTTAAGCATAAATTAGGATCGGATATAAGACTCGCTGTCAGAAGCAGCGCAACCACTGAAGATTCTGAGGCCAGTTTTGCCGGCCAGCACTCCACAGTTTTAAACGTAACCGACAAAAATCTCATTCATGCATACAAAGAAGTTGTGTCAAGCACCTTTAATTCAAGAGCTCTTTACTACCGCCGCAGCAGGGGATATCTGGATCAGGATGTAATCATGAGCGTGGCCTGTATAATAATGATAGACGCCCAGGTCAGCGGGATTATGTATACTATTGACCCGAATGACAGCCTCAATGCAGTAATTATGATTAGTGCTGTATGGGGACTGGGTGTCAGCGCGGTTGATGGTTCAACCAACACCGACTTTTACCAGGTAAATAAACAGAACAGGCAGATTGAGAAATCAGAAATCGCCTTTAAAGAAATCATTTGTACAACCGACGCAGAAGGGGGCACAAAGGATGAGACTGTATCCGATGATTTAAAGGATAAAGCGTGCCTTAACCCCTCACAGATAAAAACACTTGTTGATTATGCTTTAAAACTTGAAAGGCATTATGGTGCTGCTCTCGATATTGAGTGGGCCATAGATAAGCAAAATAAGCTTTACATATTACAGGCAAGGCCGCTGAAAAGGTTATTAAAGTTTATTCCCGCAGAAACGCCGGCAACATCTTCAGATGTCTCCAAAGAGGAGCTTGCTGATCACCCTGTCTTGATTAAAGGTGGTGCTTCAGCCTCAGGAGGGACTGCTTCAGGTCTTGCTTATGTTTTGAAATCAGATCACAATCTTTATGAGATACCTGAAGGCGCAATTTTGATAGCCCATCAAACTTCACCCCGCTATGTACCAATAATGGGACGTGCCAAGGCAATCGTAACTGATGTGGGAAGCGTTACAGGACACATGGCTTCTGTGGCCAGAGAATTTCAAATCCCAACTCTCGTAGGAACACAAAATGCCACATCTGTAATTGAACACAGTGAAGAAATTACAGTCGATGCAACTAACAAAATCGTCTACAAAGGTCGCGTGGAACAACTTTTAAAGGAAAAAAAAGCTATAAATCCAATGAAGGGAAGCCCTACATACAAGGCGACTCAAGCTGCCCTTAAGAAGATTGCACCCTTAAATCTTTTAGATCCCAAACAGGATAATTTTAATCCGGATTCCTGTCAGACAATCCACGACATAATCCGTTTTGCACATGAAATGTCAATGCGTAAAATGTTCTGGATCAGCGATGATATTAAATCTAAAGAAAACATCGCTGTCCGGCTTTATAGCTCTCTACCGCTAAGCATTTACGTAATTGACCTGGGGGGCGGCCTCTCGATCGATCATGAAGCGCGCGAAGCGCAAAAAGAAGACGTAACCTCCGTGCCCTTCAAGGCATTGCTAAATGGAATGACTCGCAAAGACATAGAGTGGTCCGGCGATATAGGAGTAAACTGGCGAGGGTTTGCTTCTATTGTTGCGGAATCTGTTTTTAGAGACCCATTAAAAGAAGGCCGCATGGGAGGGCCAAATTATGCTGTTATTTCAGGTGAATATCTGAATTTCAACTCACGTCTTGGATATCACTTTGCAACAATCGATACATATTGCGGCCCTGAAGTAAATGATAACTACATCACCTTCTATTTCAAAGGAGGAGCCGCAGACATAGGCCGCCGTTCCAGGCGTGCTAATCTAATAGCCTCGATCCTGAAGAAACTGTTGTTCAAGGTAGAACAAAAAGGAGATATGGTCAGGGGTGAATTAAAAAAATATGACCAGGCCCTTATTGAGGGAAAACTTGACATGATAGGCAGGCTGCTTGGTTCAGTCCGCCTTCTGGATATGGTGCTTTCTGATGACGGGCAGATAGACTGGTATGTAGAGGAGTTTTTCAAGGGTAATTATACTTTCGCAGCCGACCGTTAACACATATTCATCATGAATATCTCATAAAACAAGGCAACCCTATCGTCATTTTGACACCCTGATTTTTTCAGGCACACGTTTATAGGATTTCCCCCTGTTTACACAATTTTACGAATAAGTTTGACAAAGACTTCTGCAACCTATATTGTCCACTGACTGAACAATAGTGATCCCGGTTGTCAATCAAAAAACATACGTAAGCCCCGGAATAACTCCGGGGCTTTTTTTATTGGAACACAGAAAGAAGGTATATATTGAACTTTGAAGCATTTAATTTTCATCCCGCAGTTGCGGCAGGCGTTTTAAAAGCGGGTTATGCAATCCCGACCCCGATTCAGGCCCAGGCAATCCCGCCGATCCTAAAACATTCCGACGTGATGGGACTGGCCCAAACCGGCACCGGCAAAACAGCGGCATTCGTCCTGCCGATCTTGAATCGTCTTATAGGGAACAGATGCGGTTGCCTCCGTGCCCTGATCCTGGCCCCCACCCGGGAACTGGCCGAACAGATTCACCAGGCTATCGAAATCCTGGGGCACAAAACCAGCCTTAAAAGCGTTGCGGTTTACGGTGGCGTGGGTATTAACCCACAGATTCAGAAACTGAAGCGTGCCGATATTGTCGTTGCCTGCCCCGGCAGGCTTCTCGACCATATCAGCCGTCATACCGTCGATTTCTCCCAACTGGAAGTGCTGGTAATAGACGAAACTGACCAGTTGTTAGATATGGGTTTTCTACCCGATATCAGAAGAATTTTGACACATCTTCCGCATAAGCGCCAGACGCTGCTTTTCTCGGCTACCATGCCCACCGAAATACGACACCTGGCCAAAGACATCCTGCGAAATCCAGTCACTGTCCAGATAGGAACAACCGCGCCTGCGGACACTGTCAGCCATGCGCTCTACCCGGTAGCCCAGCATCTCAAAACAGCGCTTTTGTTAAATCTGTTGGGTACCACCCCTATCAGGTCGGTTCTGGTCTTTACTCGAACCAAACACCGAGCCAAGAGCCTGGAGAAGAAACTGGCTGTTGCCGGTTACCGGTCGGCTTCGCTGCAAGGGAACCTTTCCCAGGGAAAACGTCAGGCTGCATTGGATGGCTTTCGTGATGGGACTTTTCAGATCCTGGTGGCAACCGATATCGCCGCGCGCGGAATTGATGTAACCCGGATCTCGCATGTCATTAACTACGATATCCCTTCAACTCCCGAAGCATACATTCATCGTATCGGTCGGACCGGCCGCGCCACTCACAGCGGCGAAGCTTTAACTCTTATTACCGGAGACGATAGCGAGATGGTTCGTGCGATCAATCGAATCATTGGTTCTAAGGTCGAGCAACGGACCTTGTCAGCCTTTGACTACAACGCCCCGGCATCCATTCGTAAAGACAGTCCGCAGGAGCAAAGGAAGCCGCACTGTAAATTTTCCGGGGTGAATAAGAGTCGAAACAAAAAGACATCACGCCTGAATAATCGCATTTAGCCCGTATCTCTCACGAACCGAGTTTGCCGCATATGCAAGGCGCAGGAATAAAGCAGTAGCCCAATGATGTAATTTCACACCCATATGACGCCCTGAAAGTTGAAAAAACCGACCGGCAATGGTAATGGAGCCATTGAGTAGTAATCTATGAAATCCAGGAAAGTTGAAATAAAGGGTGTAGGCGAAATCCTTCTTGAACGCAGCAGCCGAGCCATGCACATAAACCTGTCTGTCCGGCCATTCAAAGGCGTTAGGGTTGCTGTGCCTTATGGAGTATCATTTGACAAGGCAGAAGAAGTAACACATTCAAAGGCCGGCTGGATAAAAAAGCATCTGGATCGAATGGAGTTGATCGAGCAG
>Ga0180732_1001341_pt1 | contig 15552 bp, 15 predicted proteins | sample KR11_01MetaG_FD_148674 | JGI IMG/M metagenome (GOLD analysis project Ga0180732, IMG submission 148674) | Groundwater microbial communities from the Olkiluoto Island deep subsurface site, Finland - KR11_0.1 MetaG | ecosystem: Environmental > Aquatic > Deep subsurface > Groundwater | place...
CTGAATATCGCCGGTCATACTGGGGCCGGTGGTAAAGGTGAACTGGCTTGGTAGCTTTCTCTTATCACCGAAAACGCGCTCAACAACCGTTTCATAGGTGGGCAGGAGGTTGTCAACGGGAAGTAGAACAATATGCAGGATGGGAGCCACGGAAACCAGGCGGGGCTGATCCTTGTCATGGATGAGACCGATGGTTCCGGATTCGGCAACCGCATAATCGGCCCCTGTCACACCGGCCTGTGCTTGGGTGAACACCGCGTCTTTATAGGCTTCTCGGTCCGCAAAATCCTTGGCCGTGGTAACCTTGATGCCATTTTCTTTTCCCCAGGTCGGCAGGTCAAGGGGTGCAACCACCCTGTCCGTGGAAACCATGATGGTTTTCAAACCCTCTTCAGCACAGATATCCAATAGTTTTGCCTTCACCCCGGCCCCATCCTTTGCCTGGTGAAGAACCCCGGTTTGGGCGATCAGGTTTTGCGCAAAATTGGAGACCAGTTGCTCATGGCCCCATGATAGCTCATTTAAAGGAGGCACATGGGGTCGCAAAATCGGTTTTATCCTTGGCGCCGCCTTAAGTTTTTCCAGAATTTCTTCTCTCGCGGTTTGAGTCATGGTATTCTCCTTTCATTCCCCATTTTTGATCTTTGCCCATCGTTCATGAAAGGTTTTTTTCGACATGGCGGGGAGGTCCCGGGTTCGGAACCAGCCATCAAGAGGGGCTATGGCTTTTTGAATAACGCCATCTTTCGCATACCGGTTGATAAAGGGACGGACGGTTTTGACTGCGATTTTCCAGCGCCAGGCCTTTGCGGCTCCCCACCCCCAGAGATCGAACAGTTTTGCTGCTTTATCCGGGATGAGCCCCCCTGTTTTACGCTTGTTTCCTCTGGCTTCCAGCATACGATAGTGGAGAAACATCTTCGGGTGGTCGATACCTGCCGGGCAAATGCTTTTGCAGGCACTGCAAAGGGTGCAGGCATGAAACAGGTCATGGGTTTTATTCAACCCCAGTAGAAGCGGCGTGAGTACCTGCCCCATGGGCCCGGAATAGGCCCAGCCATAGGGGTAGCCGCCGATCTTGCTGTAAATCGGGCAGGTATTGAGGCAGGCCCCGCATCGGATGCACCGGAGGGCCTCCCTGGCCTGGACATCCTGATATATTTCCGTTCGTCCGTTGTCCAAAATAATGATATACAGCTCTTCGGGTCCGTCCACTTCATCTTGCTTCTTGGGCCCGCTGTCCATGGAAATATAGGCCGCCAATTTCTGCCCGGTGCAATTCCTGCACAAAAGCCGGATCAGGTGCATGGCGTCTGCCATGGTGGGCACGACCTTTTCCAGGCTCATCACGGAGACCTGGATTTTCGGCGAGGATTTGCTCATGCGGATGTTGCCTTCGTTTTCCACATTGAGAATTGTGCCGGTCTCGGCAATGGCCATGTTCACGCCTGTAATGCCCATGGCCAGATGATGGAACTTGTCCCGGAGGTAAAGACGGGCGGCGTAACCGAGTTTTACAGGATCGGTGGTGGGTTCTTTCATGTTCGCCTTGGCAAGAAACAGCTCGTTGATTTCTTCCACAGGAACATTGATGGCCGGACCCACGATATGAAAGGGTGGCCGGTGGAGCTGCTGGGCGATGAATTCACCCAGATCGCTCTCAAAAGGCTCGATCCCGTTTTCGCCAAGCGCGTCATTAAGCCCCATTTCTTCGGTGATCATGGACTTACCTTTGGTGACATAGGTGACGCCCCGCTCCCTGGCAAGGTTCACGATAAAGGCATTGGCTTCCGCTGCGGTTTTGGCCCAGACAATCTTTGCGCCGTTGGCTGTGGCGTTTTTCTCAAATTCTTCCAAAAGCTCCGGCAGCCGGGCAATGACTTCAGCCCGGATGGCTCGGCTATATTCATTGGCTGCATCCGGGTCGGGAAACGACTGCATGGCCCTATCCCGCATGCGGGAAATGCCGGAAGGCAAAAGACGCAGGAACTGCCGGGTTCGGGTATTCTGCATTTCCTTTTTCGCCACATCCACGAATTGTTCCGTTTTGACCTCCATGGCTCAGCCCCTCTACCCCTTTCCCATCCCACGATTTTGTGCGTTGGATGCCAAAAATTGGGCCATGTGCATGACCTTTTTTTCCGGATGATTCCTTCTCAGATACCCTCCGATGTTCAATAGGCAGCCCGGTTCGCACAGCAGGAGAAGATCGGCGCCGCTCTCCATGTAATTTTCACATTTTTCCTGGACCATGGCCTCGGAAATATCCGGATAATTGATGGCAAACTCGCCCCCGAAGCCGCAGCATCCTTCGGCAAACTGCATGGGAACAAATTCGGCACCCTTCACGTTGGAAATGAGCTTTTTCGGCTGCTCGGACACGCCGAGCCCCCTAAGAACATGGCAGGATTCATGATAGGCGATTTTGCCGTCAAAGGATACGCCGCAATCCTCAACGCCCAAAACATCCACAATATATTGGGTCAACTCGTAGGTCCGCGCTGCAATGGCTTCGGCGCGGTCAAGCCATGCGGGTTCATCGCAAAGAAGCTCCGGATAGCGGTATTTAACGGTACAAACGCAGGAACCGGAAGGGCAAACAATGGCCTCATCGCTTTCGAAAACTTCGATGAAGTGTTTGGCCACGTCCCTGGCCTGCTTGACAAAGCCACCGTTGATGGCGGGCTGCCCGCAGCAGGTCTGCTCCTCATGGTAGATGGGGGTAACCCCCAGGCCCTTCAATAAAAAATAGGTCGCCTCGCCGATTTCAGGCAAAAAGAGGTCCACGGTGCAGGGAATAAACATCGAAACGGTTTTCACTCAGGTTCCTCCTGGATAGAAGTGGGGTACGCCGATGGAAAACATAGCCTATTCAGAGAACGTTTGGCAATATCTTTCAGGCATCAGGCCCTGAGGCGGATATCTGTGCGGATTACACCGTCTCTCTTTTCGGGATCCCTGCCAAAGCCTTGGCCATTTTGATCTTCTTGTCCAGGTCTCCTTCCCGGAAAATCATGATCCGCTGGGCTTGGGGAGAGCCTGCCCCGTGCATGGACTCCACCATGGCCGTTCCACCCGTCATGGCCTCGATCAATCGGCCGATCTTGATGCGGTCCTCTACCGGAATCCCCTCGACACCCGAGAAGTACTTCTTCACCAGATGCCCCACTTCCTCGCTTTGAAGGTCATACTCGCTCGGAAGGGTTGCAATGAATCCACCGGCAAGATCAATGGCCAACCGCGCCACTTCGAAATGAAATCGCGTTACATTGTGTTTACAGACATTGGCCAACATGGTGTCCACCATATAGGCTCCGGACGGCGTCGGAACCCCCTCGGCCGAACAGGCAATGGAAGAACTGTAGAGGGTTTCACTTAAGTGAATCATCTCCGTGACCTTGTCCCGCACATGAGAGCCCTTGGCCGTTCCCTGGGTCTGGGTCAGATAGGTCACGGCCCCGGTGAGAACATCCATCAACCCCGTCTTACAGGCCCCATAATTGGACCGGTGATGGGCGGCAAACCGCTGCACGACGAGCCCGGCAAAGTCGGTCTGGCCGTCCATATATACATTCTCCGTGGGCACAAAAACATCCTCGAAGACAATCACCGCCTCCCCTCCCACCGCCCCGAAGGAGGGTTTCCCCACATCAATGGTCTCTTTGAAATCCCTTCGGCTGTCGTTGGCCTGGCGGCCGAATATCATCGTTATGCCGGGAGCGTCGATGGGCACGGAACAAATCACGGCATAATCTTTGGAAGCCTCGTTCATGGCGCTGGTGGGCATCACCAGAATCTCATGGCTGTTGACCGCACCGGTCATGTGCAGCTTTGCGCCCCGGATGACAATGCCATTTTCCCGCCGTTCCACGATGTGCAGGTACTGATCCGGATCTGCCTGCTCGGCGGGCCCCTTGGATCGGTCGCCCTTGGGATCTGTCATGGCCCCCACCACCATGAGATTTTCATCCTGAATCCGAATGAGCCATTTTTTAAACCGCTCAAGGAAAGCTGTGCCGTGTTTCTGATCCATTTCGAAAAGCACGGAATAGGTGGCGTTGATCCCGTCAAACCCCACGCAGCGCTGAAAGCAGGTTCCGGTCTTCTGACCCAGCACCCTCAGCAGCTTGACCTTCTTGATCAGGTCTTCCACGCTCTGATGCACGTGGGTAAACCGGCTGATGGTCCGGCCGGTCAGGTGGGATGTCGCCGTGGCCATGGCCTTGTATTCGTCCTGTCCGGCAAGGGCATAGGTCATGGCCGCCGCCCGAACATGGGGTGCCGTAGCCGGATGGGTCGTAACATCCTCAATTTTTTTGCCCATATAATAAATAACGGGCTTTAGTTTTTTTAAACTCTCAATATACTCCGATCCGGTCTTAAGTTTCATAATACCCTCTCTTTTTTAAGAACAAAAGTTTATACCTGTTATCTCATTGCCAATGGTGCCATTTGTTGTCATCGAACCACCCCTCATCAGAACGGGTATGGTATTCTCTCCACGGGTCACGTTGACCAGCTTCATGATGAAGGCAGGGGAAAAAAGTGAGGCCCGGGGAAACAACAGGGATAGGCATAAGACCAGGCTTTTTTGAGGGGTGAATATAGATATTGACCGTGTATGTGTCAACCCTGTTATGGGACTACAGATTAAAATCGTCCTTTATACATGACAAGGAACAGATACCCACTTTCTTGCTTTTGATCCGGAGGCGTTCTGATTTTCCTGACGCCTTATCCCGCAATGGATTAATTCCGTGTAAAAGGTGCGGTTGCATAGCCAATCCGCGAATCTGACATCCCGTAGTAAAGATGCCAACTGTCTTTAAAGTAAACCAGTGCCTGGGCAAAGCAAACGTTATTGACCTGGCCCAAGGTGACGCCAATATCCCCGGGAAGTAAAAATGGAGCTTGCGTTCGATGAATGCATGCAAGGGGATCGCCTGGGTCAAACAGAATCTGGCCGGGTTGATAGGAGAAGGGAGGCATTGTTTTATCCCCATGTTCGGGATGATTGGCGCCATTGTAAATGAGAACAATTCCATTTTCCGTTCTTACCCCAGGCGGACCCGGTTCAACCAGGAGTGAATCGAACCGGCCCTGGCGTGGAAAGACGATGGGGCGAAGCACACGATGCCCGGGGACCCGGTGGATGTCCCATGCAAGGGCCTGCTGACTCCCTTTATAAGTCAAATACCGGTCTGCTGTGGCATCGAATTCAACCGGCTCCCAGTGAATCAGATCCTCTGAAGTGGCCGCAAAACAAATACCTTCTCCCCAGTACATCCAATAACGGCCGTTGATTCGTGAGGCAACGAGCCGGCCATCACGAATTTCTGTAATCACTGATCCGCTTTTTGACCATCGCTTGACATGGGGTGTGCTGGCAAAGGCCGGGCCGTGTTTGGTCCAGCAGCGCATGTCCCGGGACGACGCCACGAACAGGCAGCCGGATTTCCCGTCAAACGCCGTATAAAAGCAGAGATATCCCCCCTCCGGAGAAACCACGACCCTGGGGTCTTCGCACCCCCCGGGCCACTCCCAAGCCTGCCACGGGTCATCTCCAGGGAAAATCACCGGCTTCGGTTCGACTTCAAAGTTTATCCCGTCCTCACTGATGGCCAGTCCGATCCGGGACGTTCCGCCATACCGCCCAACCCTGTCCTCGGCCCGGAAGAGCATAAAAACCTTTCCGTCATGAAGGATCGCACCGGGGTTGAAGACATCCTTGGCCGCCCATTCCACATTATTGCCCGACACCGGACACAAAAACACCAGGGTTGGCAATGACTCCAGGATGGTCTTGCCATGGGGCGTAAAGGGGCCGATCTGCCATGAATCGATTGTTGAACCTGATTTTTGATTCATTTTGTTTTCTCCTCGCAAACCATTCCGGATTGGGCTGCCCGTTGAAGAACACCTGCGCTGGTTTGCACCTTCCGGTCACAATCAATAATCCCGAAAGGAACATCAAATCCATGGAGCCACTCATAGTTATCCACCGCCGTCCAGTGAAAAAATCCACGAACATCGATGCCCCGGGCGATGGCTTCCCGGGTGACTGCCAGGCCACGGGTGAGATAGCGGGACCGGAGATCATCATCGCTGGTACCGATTCCGTACTCGGCAATGAGGATCGGCGTATGTGGAAGAGCCGCGTGAAGTTCATCCAGGATAATGCCGAGCCCATCGGCCCAGATGCCGTAACCAAGAGGGGAAACCTCCGCATCCGGCGGATGCATGACGATTTGACCGGATCGAACACCCATGGCCGCATAATACGAAAACCCGAATAAATCGAAACAACCTGCAAGGTCGGGGCGTTCAATGGGCGGCCGACCGGGAACCCTTAATATACCGTCGCGTAACAGGCCAACCCCCGGATCCCAATGGGTCTTCCGGATATGCGCTATCCGGCTGAGCGTAGCCGGCTCATCATCCTGGGCAACCATCGCGGACAATCCGAATATGGAAGCCACGGGGGCGCCTGTTTGCCGGAGACGGACCGCCGCTTCGGCCGTGGCAAGATGGATGGCCTCCGAAACAACAGCACACGCATCCCGGTCGTTTTGTCCGGGGGGCCATCCGCCGCCACGATAAGCTGCCAGGGCATAGTAGTTGGTTTCGTTGACCGGCTGCCATCCACCCACGAGATCTCCAAAGGTTTCAGCGATGAAATCCACATGACGCCGCCACACTTCGGTTCGGTTTTTCGTGACAAGAAATCCGCCCAGGTCGGCAAACCAGTATGGAAGCGTAAAGTGGTGAAGGCAGGCCCATGGGATAATGCCCGCATCCCGGGCGGCTTGGAGTATGCTGCGGTATAGGGCTATGGCCCGGGCATCGTAAACCCCCTGCTCCGGTTCAATCCGTGCCCATTCGATGGAAAGGCGATGATGCTTCAGTCCAAGTTTTGACAGCAGATCAAAATCTTGCACAAACCGGGATGAGAATCTGTTGCCTTCCCCTGAAATCGGAGCGTGCCCTGCCCTTTCCCACTTCCACCAGTCCGATGCCGGGGCAGCCCCTTCAGACTGGGTGGAGGATGCGCCTGTCCCCCAGATAAATCCGTCAGGCCATTGCATCCATGCTTCTTTTGCCATGCCAATCTCCTGTTTTTTTGTTTAGAATTTTAAAATCAAGAGGTTATAAATTGCCAAGTTTTTCAACAAGTGCTCTTACAATCGCCTTTTGTCCGTTTAACGATGGATGCAAACCATCCATCAACAGCAAATCAGGATTCGAAGGGGATCCAAAAACGGATTGCAGGTCAATGACGGGTTCCTTCTGAGCAAGAATCACCTTGGAAATGGCAGCAAGGTCCTTGTTCAACCACATCTGTTGCGATTGCGGGGTGGACCAGAAGGCACTGACTTTTTCTTCTAGGATGGTGGTCGGGGTTATCCACACCCAGCGCGCGGAAGTCTGGTCTGCCGCGAACTTGCGAAGCATCAGCAGATTCTTCTCGGTTTCCTCGATGCTCACCAGTCCTTTGCGTGGCGATTGGCCATGGAGACGGGTATCGTTGGCACCGGCAAAAAAAATAATCCAGGCCGGTTGTTGAACCACAACCCCAAGAAACCAGCTGATAATCTGGGAAGTCGTGTCCCCGGAATTGCCTGCATTGATCACCGTGATAGCATCCTGAGATCTCCGGATTTCAAGCAGATAACGCAAAATTTCGAGCCAGGATTGGGAGTCATCGGTGATACTATCGCCTACCCCAACCACCTTGTCTCCCGGCAAAAAGGGCAATCGATCCACCCAGGCCGCGAATGCCGAATCCTCAAGCAAATCACCAGCAGCTTTTCGTGCGCGGTCTGCAAAACGTTGTTTGATCCTGCGAAAGGAATCCACTTTGAGCCCAAAGATCGCGGCGCAGGTTTCTTCGCTCATTCCCGGCATATCGGCGAGCATTTTCTCCGGATGCGTAAACTGGATCAAGAATTCAAGAAAAGGGTCGGGAATAGATTGGGCCATGATTTTTTCCTTTAAAATAAGGAATTAGACTTTGAGTTCTGGAGGGATAAGAATAGGTTTTGTCCGTTTGTGTGTCAACCCTGTTATGAGACGCTCGATCAAAATAATCCTCTTTCAGCTTTCAATGGCATTTTTGAATGCAGAATGCTGCGGGGCGACTTTTCGGGACCCGAAGCAGTACCCCAACGATCGAATGAAATAACCGTTTTTTTATGCAGGACGACAGCACGAAATTGTTATTGACTCACGATTAAATATAACATACTTTTACCTCTAAATTATAAGGGTTTTTCCGTCCTGTTCAAGTTTTATGTAATTTTTATAGACTTGTCTTTTTTTTACCAGAGTTCAGTTTTAGCCGTTCATGGTTTCCAAGGTTGTTTTATTGAATCATTGTTTTCATTTTATTTAACCCCAATGGAGGTACTGATGATTACATTTGAATTATCAAAAGAACAGAATTTAATCCTTAAAAGCGCAAAGGAATTTGCTGCCAAGGAGCTCAGAGACATTGCCAGGGATTGTGATGAAGAAAATGCGATTCCCAAGAAAGTGCTTGATAAAGCCTGGGAGGTCGGATTGGCAAACTCGGCGGTGCCTGAAGCGTATGACGGTATTGGAATGAAACGTTCGGCCATAACCAATGTTCTGATCGGAGAGGAGCTGGGATATGGGTGCGCAACACTTGCAACGGCGATCATGGCTCCCTCGGCTTTTATCAATCCTTTGATAGATTTTGGAACAGAAGATCAAAAGAAGAAATACCTGCCCCAATATGCCGGGGAGAAATTCGTTCCCGCCGCCATGGCGTTACAGGAAAACACCTTTACGTTCGATCCCACGGATATGCAGACAAAAGCTGATAAAAAAGGCAATGACTGGGTGATTAAAGGGGTTAAACGGCTGGTTCCATTGGGCAGCACCGCAAATCATTTTTTAGTTCTGGCCAGAACTGGCAAGGATACAGGTCTTGCCAATATCGGGGCGTTTATTGTCCCTCGGAATGCTCAAGGTCTTACGATCAGTGAAGAAAATGAGAAAACCATGGGTTTGAAGGCCTTACCCAGCTCCCGGTTGACATTTAACGATTGTGTGGTCCCGGAAGCCGACAAGTTGGGTGGAGACCAAGGGATTGACGGCAGGAGACTGATCAATTCGATTCGCGTGGGCAATTGTTCTCTGAGCGTTGGGTTATCCAAAGCAGTAACGGACCTTTCCATTCCGTATGCCAAAGATCGAATCGCCTTTGATGAACCCATTGCGAAAAAACAGATTATTGCCATCTATCTTGCCAACATGTACATCGAAACCGAAAATATGCGATGGATGGTCTGGAAAGCGGCCAGTCAATTGGATGGCGGAAAAGATGCCACCCGGGCAACCACCGTGATGCGTCATTATGTGAACAAGTACGCAATGAAAATTGCGGACGATGGTGTTCAGATTTATGGGGGTCATGGCTATATTCGCGATTTTCCGCTTGAAATGTGGCTGAGAAACGCCAGGACCCTGACCGTGCTGGATGGCATGATTGCCGCGTAGTTTTTTCGAATCCATTAAACATCATGAAACGTATGAAACAACTAATTTTATACGATTTTAAGGAGATAAAAAATGGTTGATTTTTCATTGAACGAGACCGATCAAAAGATTTTGGAAGAAGTAAAAAAGCTTGCTAAAGCGACGGAGAAAAATTCCCGGTATTGGGACGAGCATGAAGAAGAGGTGCGCCACATGGGTCAAAAAGCTCCGGAAGCCGAAGCATTCAGTTATATTTTTGACATGATGAAAGATCGTGATAAAAAAGAAGGTGCTTGCTCACCCATGTTATACCAAATGACACAGTCCATGAATCAGGGCCTGGGTGACGGATTGATGTCTATCATGAGTGGACAGAGAAATTGGGCTCTTGGAAATGCTTCACTGCAAGCTGCTGGAACCCCGGAACAGCAAGCAAAATGGGGAAATACCCTGCTTGCCATGGCCAATACCGAACCGGGTTGCGGATCGGATTCCAAAGCGATTGAAACGACAGCAGTACTTGATGGGGATGAGTGGGTATTAAACGGCGAGAAGATATTCGTGACCACTGGAATCCTCTGTCAAGGCGTTGTTGTCTGGGCGACGATTGATAAATCCGCCGGACGCGGCGGCATCAAATCTTTTGTGGTAATGAAAGGCACACCCGGATTTCAACTGGAGAAAAAAGAAAAGAAATTGGGGATTCGATCCAGTGACACGGCAGCTTTTGTTTTGAAGAACTGTCGTATTCCCAGGGAAAATCTATTGGGATTGGATGAGGAAGTTAAGCAGAAAGGCGGTGGTGGTTTTAAAGGATTGATGAGAACCTTTAACATGACGCGTCCCATGGTCTCTGCCGGGGGTATCGGGAATGTAAACGCCGCTTACGACTTTGTACAGGAAGCCATGAAAAAAGAAGGCGTTGAAATGAACTGGGAAGCCGGACCTTTAAAAAGAACGAGCATCCAGGATAAGATGATCGAACTGGAATCTCAAATTCAGGCGGCATCCTTATCCACCTTACGCGCGGCCTGGCTCGCAGAAAAAGGTCAACCCAACAACCTGGAATCGGCCATGTGCAAGTCAAAGGGCGGCGAAATCAGCCGTACCGGTGCTCAGTTAGCCATTGAACTGTTGGGCGCTTTGGGTATTACCCAGGATCAACTTGTGGAGAAAGCCTTCCGGGATGCCAGAATCACAGACATTTATGAAGGAACCGGCGAGATCAATCGTCTGGTCGTGGCCAGAGCGATTCTGGGGTATACGTCGGAAGATCTCATGTAGGGCTTTATGGAAACTTTACGTTTGATGCTTTCGTAAATATTCTCGAAGTCCGTCACCCCGGCGAAGGCCGGGGTCCAGTACGTATTGAAAAAGTCGGAACATCCTTCAAAGCAAAATGGGGCTGCCGTTGATTCTTCATCCAGAAGAAAGCGTCAACGGCAGATCTCTGGCTCTTATCCAGCTTGAAAAGTAGTTTTTCTTGGATGCGTTTTGATTTTTTATGGATTTGAAGATAAAAATCAGACGAGAGGGTTAAACCATTTCAGCTTGGGGAAACGCGCAAAGTCAGAATCCGATGAAGCTACTTCGCACCCGTGTTCGATGGCAAGAGCTGCTATATGTGCATCTTTTACCAGATTGGCGAGGGCTTTGGAATCCAGAAGCAACTGCTGAAAAACTCGCCAATGTTGATCGGTAGGGTTGATAAGTCGTGTGTTGGGTTGGTCCAGCCAACTCTGCACACGAGTGGTCGCCTGTTCAAGGGACAGGGGGGCTTCAAAAACACGCGCATTGGTTCCTATCCGGATGAATGCTGCTAAGACCGTCCAGCATAAACAAATCGTCTCTGTCCCGGAAAGCTTTCCGTCCAACCATTTTCGTGCCTTGTCGTGATGGGAATTCAACGAGTCTTCTGCATATAAAAGGATATTGGCATCCACAAGGATCAACGGAATTCTTCCCCTTCAATCTGAGCCAGCAATTCTTGTATATTATCCAGATTACGGCCCTGCCGAATACCCATGGCATGTGGATTTGTTTGATAAGGTCGATGGTTCGCAGGAGATTTCATTCTTTCCAAACCTTCTCGAAGCGCTTGGTTGACCACGGTCCTGAAAGGCGTGCGCAATTTTTCAGAAAGCGCCCGTGCACGTTCCAATACGTCATTATCTATTTGAATGGTTGTTCTCATGGCGGCATCATATCATCATTATTGTTGATGTCAAGGCATCATTTATATAAATGCCTGATCGAAACTTTCGGCCTTAAAGATCGATTTTTTTTGACAATGGCCCTAATGTGGATTTATATAGCTATAAAAAGCCACATCATGGAGGTGCGATATGAGGACAATTCAAATGACCCTTGATGATGACCTAGTCAAAGCGGTCGATCGTGTTTCAAAGGAACTCCACACAAGTCGTTCCGCTTTTGCAAGGAAAGCTCTGCAGGATGCTCTGGTCCAGTATAAAATTGAGCAACTGGAGCGTAAGCATCGTTGTGGATACGAACAAAATCCGGTGGACACCGACGAGTTTTCGATTTGGGAACCCGAGCAGACCTGGGGGGACGAATGAAACGCGGCGAAATACGTTGGTATAAATTCATGGCACCAGACAAAAACCGGCCAGTCCTTATCCTGACGCGGGATTCCGTGTTGGAATATCTGGGGGAGGTTACTATCGCACCTATCACAACTACCGTGCGTGATATCCCATCAGAAGTGTTTCTCTCTATGGTCGACGGCATGCCCAGGGACTGTGCTGTCAATTGTGACCATTTGCAGACTGTTTCAAAAGGAAAAATCGGGCCATTGATCACATCCCTGCCCCGGACGAAGATCATAGAGGTCGGTCAGGCAATTCGATTTGCACTCGATATTTAAGAGAGGAACTGCCAACCTGCCATTTCAGCAGAAATACAGGGCCGTGGGAAACATGGGGACGCATAAGGGATATCATTACCGAAACCCACACCCGATGTTTTGCATGGACTCTAAGGGCGCCCCGGCTACCATAGCCGGATATCTCATTGCAATACCATTTACTTAGCCGTTTTCTAAATCCTCATTATGTCCTCTTCCGATTTCTTGCCCCGTCCCCATCGAGGGGGGAAGGTCGGGATGGGGGTACAAAAAGGAACTCAAGATGAGAATACCGCCATACTGGGCCAAGGCCGTTCACACCGGGAAAGATAAAAAAGGCGAAACCCGCTCCTTTCTTGCCTGGGGTTGGTCCCTGGATAATCTGGCGACCGCCAAAAAAGACGCCACCGAAAAAGCCAAACGGGTATTTGACCGCCTGACAACAGGGACAAGCCCGAGTCAGTATGGATATCTGGACCAACCCTTAAGGGAAGAAATTGTAGAAACCGTTTCCCGGGAAGGCAAGGAAATCGCACTGATTACAAGAAACCGATATGGCGCACTGGTTTTAAACACGGATTCCGTGTGTTTTGCGGACATTGATTTCCCGCCGCTCCGCACAACCGGACTTATGGATGGAATTCTCCTTGCCTTCTCCCGAAAAAGAAAAAGCCAACGAATGCAGGCTGTCCGGGAAAAAACCATTCAATCGGTCAGGGATTGGGCAAAACAAAACCCGGATCATTCTTTCCGCCTCTACCGAACCTTCGCCGGCCTCAGACTGCTCTTTACAGACCGGCTGTACGACCCGACTTCTCCCGAAACAGATAAATTTCTGGCAGGATTAGGAAGCGACCCCTTATACCGGAAACTCACCGAAAAACAGGAATGCTTCCGCGCCCGTTTGACCCCCAAACCCTGGCGCTCCAACTGCGTCAAACCCCCGAACCGGTACCCCCGGGAAGACGCCAGTGCGGAAAAAAGATATCGGGAATGGGAACAAGAATACCAGAACAAGACCAGGAAATTTGCCACCTGCGAGTTGATAGATTCCATCGGCAAAGGCATGCCCGAGAAAATCATCCATACGGTTGTGGAAATCCATGACAGATATGTTTTCAATAATAAAGGGGCCACTCTTGCTTAAGAAAAGCGGGGGAACTATTGGAGCAATATATTGAAACGCATATTTTCATGAGCCCGTTGACCACGTGGCCAACTAAAGGGCATTGGGGACGACCTTAAGTAACTAAATAACTTGACATATTCCTGGTATTTCGAGTAAATAAAGCCATGCCTAGATTATCACGACTGGATACCCCGGGTCTATTGCATCATGTTATGATCCGGGGAATTGAGCGCCGCAAGATATTCCGGGATGATGAAGACCGGGAAAACTTCCTGGAACGGCTTTCCATCCTTCTGCCCGAGACAAAGACCCTTTGCTATGCCTGGACACTGATGCCCAACCATGCCCGATTTTTAATCAGAAGCGGCCCATCAGGTATTTCATTACTCATGAGAAGGCTTCTGACCGGATATGCGGTTTATTTCAACCGGAGACATCGAAGACATGGCCAACTGTTCCAGAACCGGTTCAAATCCATTATCTGCCAGGAGGATGCCTATCTTCAGGAACTGGTTCGTTACATCCATCTAAACCCGCTGCGAGCAAAAATTGTACAGGATTTGAACGCGCTGGATGGATACCCCTATTGCGGGCACGGTGTTTTAATGGGTACGGCGGAAATGGAGTGGCAGGATACTGAATATGTTTTGGAGTATTTCAGTCGATCCCTTCCAAACAGCAGGAAAAAATATCGGGCATACGTAGAACAGGGCATTGCCTTGGGCAGACGCCCCGAACTGGTCGGGGGAGGTTTGATCAGAAGCATGGGCGGCTGGAAGGAAGCCCGCAAGATGAGGTTGAAGGGCCAGGATCGAATCAAAGGAGACCAGCGAATATTGGGTGAAGGCGATTTTGTTTCAGAGGTGCTTTCGGAATCCAGGGAAAATTTCAATCGGAAGTATGACTTGAAAAGACGTGGGGTTGATTTCCATTGGATTCTTGAAAGAGTATCCTCCCTGTTCACGCTTGAAAAGGACTACATTCTCGGAAGGGGCAGGCAGAAGGACCGGGTTCGGGCCAGGGATCTGGTTAGCTATTGGTCTGTAAGAGAACTGGGGATACCCATGGTGGAATTGGCGAAATATTTTGATACAACCCCCGTGGCGGTGGGCTATGCCGTTAAAAGAGGGGAAAGATTATTAAAAGAAGAAAGATATTCGCTTGCTTCCGATGATATTTAGTTAATTAAGGTCGTCCCCAATTACGATAAGGCCGGTCTGGTTCATGCGGGGGCGAACAAGACCCATTTATCCAACCTCTGCAATTGCTGCCCCTGCTGTTGCGCCTCCCTGAAGGGAATCACCCAAAAGGGATTTGATAAACACAAATACATGAATGCCTTATTTGAGTCGTTGATCGATGGAGATCGTTGCATCGGTTGCGAAGCCTGTATGGAAAGATGCCCGGTGGATGCCATTTTCATGGAAGCAGACATCGCCGTAGTCGATCGGGATAAATGTCTCGGTTGCGGATTATGCCACAGAACCTGTCCTGAAGATGCCATTACCCTGGAGCTCAGAGAAGACAGAGAAGAGCCCTTCCAGAGCTTTCAAGGTTTCGCATAAAACAGCTCTGCCAAAGCCTTCAGGAACTGGGGGGATGAAAAGAAAGGAACCGTGTAACGCAAAAGGATAGTTGCGCCCAAAGGCCGGAGAATGGATACAAACAACCTTTTTTAACCGACTATTTTAGTAGGTTTTTATTACTTGATGCTGACAAATCAAACCCATTCCATGCCCATACCCCGTAAAAATCTTACCAAATCCCGAATATCTGCTTTACAATCCCCATATCCGCTGATAAGTTCTCACTCACGTCCGGCGGCTCAGTTCAGTCCAGCTATAGCGGGACCGGCCTCCGTACCACTTTAGTTCCAGAATCAATTTTCTTTTTTCATAAACTATCCGTCCCGACCTTTCTTTGCGGGACAATGGATAAAATTTATTGCTGCAGTCACATTGGATGCCAGCTTTTTTCCTTTCTTAAAACCATGTTTTCTAAGCAAAAAAGATAGGTTTAAGCGGTTTTGGAAGGGTACTTTTGCTATGTTTTAGGT
>Ga0180732_1001342_pt1 | contig 15529 bp, 19 predicted proteins | sample KR11_01MetaG_FD_148674 | JGI IMG/M metagenome (GOLD analysis project Ga0180732, IMG submission 148674) | Groundwater microbial communities from the Olkiluoto Island deep subsurface site, Finland - KR11_0.1 MetaG | ecosystem: Environmental > Aquatic > Deep subsurface > Groundwater | place...
AAGAGAAGGAACATAATAAAGCGTTTTACAAATTATGTGAATATATGCAGCCTGCTTACCATCAGACAGAGTTTGATTTGAGACTTTATCTTACGCATCTGGATATTTGGGGCAAGATAGATGCCTGGACTTAAAATTATTTGATATAATAAAAGAAAAAATTGTGAGAATACAATGGATGATGTTAGCAAAGCCTTACTACAGAGCGTACTAAATTCACAAAAAGAGGTTGGGGTTATTTTCTGTGAGGGTGTACCTATTGTGACAAACAGTGCATTTCACAAATTTTTTAACGTTGCATCTCTTGAACAGTATCTCTCAGATTTCGGTCCTTTTGTAAACAACTTTGTTCCCCATCCGTCCTATTTCAATCAAAGTAAAATTGACAAAGGTGAGTCTTGGTTTGAAGCTATTATGAAGCTTGATGAACAGGATAGAATTGTCAGTATGATGAATGCAAAGTACGAACCGCATGCTTTTTTAGTGACTCTGGATACGAGTGTAGAAAATTATCAGATAGCCTCTTTTGAAGATATAACCCAAAGCCTCATTAAAAGAATTATGATACAAAACAATGTCACCATAGATGAAGAAAGCGGGGCATATTCAAAGAACTACTTTACACACATTATGCATAGTTTTGATGATGCGGCAGCCTTTAATGAAAAAATTATCGGGGTCTCTTTTTTTGATATTTTGAGTAATGATGGAATCGAAATAGCGCTTGAAGAAGAAATACTCAAGGCTTTTGTACAGCATTTTAAAAACAGTATCCGTCAAGATGATATGCTTGTACGTTGGAATAAAAGCAGCTTTTTACTTGTCTATTTGATAGATGATGAGACAAAAGCAAGACAGGTAGAACAAAAGCTTCAAACTATGGCGAGTAAAACAATTGTTGAAGGCTTTAAATGTCGTTTTTCACACAGAGTGCAAAAAGAAAAAGAGAGCATAGTAAAACTCATAAAAAAATTAGAGGATTAATCCATCCAACGCGTAGGATCGTAGCCGTCACTTGGTCGTATAATCTCTTTTTTTTCTAGTTTTTTTATCAAAATCGAAAATGCGGTTTTGTCGGCCTCGTTTGTATTTTCGCCACTTCTTACAAAGCCAAATTTCTCATAAAATGCTAAAGTAAGAGTCTCATTTGGAACATGTACGCTTATTTGCGCATACAGTGCCGCGGCTTCTTGCAAAAACTGCTCCATCATAAACGTGCCTATGCCTCTGCCTCGAAACTCTTCAAGTACCACAACATGCAAAATTGGTGTTTGTTCATCAATAAAGCCTTTGGCATTTTGTTCACATTTGAGTTGTCTGCACCAGATGGCTCCCGAAATTGTATGCTCAAGAAGGGCGTAAAGTCCCAAATCTTTGTTTGAATGTCCAAAAAAATCAGCATACATTTTGTCATTGTCATGTGTGAACTTGAGCATATTTTGTACTATTTTCTCTTCTGAAGAGCGTAAAAAATAGAGTGTAGGCGTCATGAAAGCTCCTCTATCTTTTTATCATACTCTGCGTTTATGGCATCAAGCTGTGTTTGTGCAACTTCGAGTTTTTCAAAAAACTCTTCGACATCATTCTCTTCTTTGGCAACAAGTTTGGAAAGCTCCATCAGCTTGGCGCTCTCTCCTGCGTTTGAAGCTTCAATGAGTTCTTTATGGTGAACTTCAAGGGCCTCTTCAACTTTCATAATCGCGTTTTCGAGTTTTTGTACCTCTTTTTTGAGTGCAGAGGTGTTGTTATTGCGTTCACGAACAAGATCTGAAATCTGCTTTTTAATCTCTTTGGTATTTGATTTTGGAGCAGCTTTTACTTTCTCTTCCTGCTCCTCATCTTCCCAGCCGATTTTTTCAAGGAACATATCATAGCCGCCATCGAAATACTGCGCTCCGTCTTTACTGAAGATAATGAGTCTGTCACACACTTTTCTTAAAAGCTCTTCGGAGTGTGTTACGACAATGACTGAGCCGTTGAATCTGTTAATAGCCTCCGTTAAGGCAGCAATAGAATCCATGTCTAAGTGGTTTGTAGGCTCATCCAGAAGTAAAAGATTGACCTCACGGGCGAGAATTTTCCCAAGCATAACGCGGCTTTTTTCTCCCCCTGAGAGCAGAGAAATTTTCTTTTGCGCCATCTCTCCGCTAAACATCATCCCGCCGCAAAGTCCCCGAACCATCGCCTCCGGCATTTTTGGATTTGCCGTGTAAATCTCATCTATAACAGTATTATTCGGGTTAAGATGTGCGATGTTCGTCTGTCCAAAGTGTCCAAACTCTGTGTTTGCCTGATACTCTACACTTCCGCTAAGTGGTTTGAGCTCTTTGCCGATAACGTTGAGCAGGGTAGATTTTCCCTTGCCGTTTTTCCCGATAATCCCGATACACTCACCTTTTGCAATGCTAAAAGAGATGTTTTTAAACAAAATGTTTTGGGGCGTATAGCCAAAGCTTACATCTTTAACTTCAAGCAAAACTTTCGCAGGTGTCTCTTTGTAGTTAAAGTCAAATTTTAAACTCGCATCAAAGCCCAAATCATCGAGTAAGTCCATCTTTTCGAGCTGTTTTACTTTTGACTGCGCTAAAGCCGCAGTTGAAGCACGCGCCTTGTTTCTGGCGATAAAATCTTCAAGCTCTTTGACTTTTTTGTCCTGAGCAATTTTTTGTTTTTCATACAGCTCATCATTTGCGCTGAGTTGTTCATAAAACTTGTGTGTATCTCCCGGAATGAGCGTCAGATTTTTACGTACAATCCCCATAGTATGTGTACAAACAGCGTCCATAAACTCTCTGTCGTGGGTAATGAGAATAAGCTCACCCTGAAAATTTTGTAAAAAGTTTTTAAGCCAGCGAAGCGAAACGATGTCAAGGTAGTTGGTCGGCTCATCTAAAAGAAGCAGATTGGGTTCAGTTACAAGCAACTTTGCCAAATTGATACGAATCTGGTAACCGCCTGAAAAAGAGAGAGGATTTTTATCTAAATCTTCTGCACCAAAACCCAAACCAAAAAGAATTTTCTCAACTCTGTACGTATCGTACTTCATCTCCTCTGTAAGCGCCAAAGCTGCTTCTTCTCTAAGTGTCGGTTCCGTGAAGACGAGATGCTGTTTAAGCGCACCAATTCTATACCCTTTAGGGATGATGATGTCGCCGCTATCCGCACTCTCTTCACCGAGAATGAGTTTAAAAAGAGTAGATTTTCCACTCCCGTTTCTACCGACCAGTCCAATGCGGTTGCCTGCGTTTAGCTTAAAGCTGAGATTGGAAAAGAGTTCTTGTGTCGAGTAACTTTTGCAGATGTTATTGAGTTGTATCATAGGTTTCTTTTTTGGAGGATTTGTTTGTTATAACAGAGCAAAGCACAAAGGCTTTCGCTCCGCATGGATGGCAGATTACTCTTCTTTACCGTTTCCGTAGTGCTCAAAAAGGTAGTTTGTTGTCGCCATTTCAGCTTCTTTGTCTATTGGAGCCTTAAAGTGAACAATCATTTTTACAACTTTTTCATGCCAAAATTTTCGTGACTGAGGGCCTTGGTTGAGTATGTAGCCAAAAGAGTGGCACATAAGACAATTCGCCTCAATAGCGTCAAAACCTTTGCCCATTTTTATTTCATACGGCATATAAGGAACTTCTATTTTTTCATCTACTTGCGCAAAAAGCGTTGAGAGAGCCAAAAGGCTCAAAAGTACTATTTTTTTCATCATCGCTCCTTATATTACTTCGATAGTCACGCTATCGATACCGTTGTATTTATACCCGCCGTGGTTCCATTTGACATCCTGAGCAAAAGGCTGTTCTGCACCCAAACGGTTGATGGCCTTGGCCATAATGGTCACTTTTCCGTAAGTCGAGGGTTTGTAAGCAAATCTGAATTCTCTAAACGCATAGCGGTCAGCATCTTTTAGGATGGCAGGTTTCCAGCTTTTACCGCCGTCCGTAGAGATAAGAACGTCTTTAATTCCATGCCCGTCATCAAACGCAACTCCGCGTACTACAACGTGAGAGTTATGATAAACAATAGAGTCATTTGTCGGGTAACCGATGACCGATTTTACATTCATAGTCGTAATAGGTTTAGTAGTTTTAAATTTTTCTTCCGGAGTTTCACACTCGCAAGAGTTATCCGGCACACGGTAGGCAACGTCCATAAAGAAAAGTTTTTTGTAATCTTCTGTTACGGTAATGTTGCTGAGCATTTTTACCCAGCTGTCCGCATAGTGTCCAGGAATAACAAGACGTACAGGATAGCCGTTGAGGTATGGCAAATCTTCCCCATTCATCTCGTAAGCGACGATAACATGATCATCAAGTTCATCAAGGTGCATTTCACGCACAAAATTTGGCGTTTCATAGTAAGATGCAGTTTCGCTTCCGTTAAAGCCAATCCAATGTGCACCTTTTTTGACACCTGCGCGGTTGAGAAGGTCTCTTAAACGCACACCTTTCCATTTTGCACAGCCCATAGCGCCGCTTCCCCACTGGATTCCGCCAGCAACAGGTTGGAATGCGGAACGGCTATTTCCGCCACACTGCATAACCGAGGTAACTTCCACCTGCTCAAAATCTCTTTTGAGTTCATCAAGAGAGATAGAGAGTTCATTCTCAACCATTCCGTTAATCTTGATACGGTGTGTTTTTGGGTCAATAAGCGTCGGAATTTCCGGCATATGCCAGCGCACAAAGAATTGATCATTTGGAGTGATTCCCTGAGCGAAAACTTCCCTTGGAGTTTCAAGAAGAGGCGGTCTGTCAGAGTAGGTAATGAGCGGTTTTTTTTCCGGAAAAGCTATCTTGGAAACTTTTCTGCTATCAATGGGCTGTCCTGTAATACCCGCAGTTGCTGAAGTTCCAACAACAGCAGCAGAGGCTACAAGAGAGGCTTTTAAAAAATCTCTTCTTTTCATGCGAATCCTTTAATCAATAATTGCTTTATCAAATTATTAACTGGTTAAATTATTTATATAATTGTATCAAATACTATACTGTATCTTATATAAAAATCGCAAAATGTTTTTAATTTATAATAAGGCTCAGTCCAACTTTTCCTTTTTCCTGGTCTACGCTGATGACCTCTATTTGGGGAAGAAATTGGTTGAGGGAGAGTACTTCAAGAGGATGGTTTATTCTTTTTGTACTCATTTTTGAGATGTGAATCATGCCGTCATTTTTAAGTCCTATGTCTACAAATGCCCCAAAATCGGCGATGTTTCGTACAACTCCTGAAACAAAACTTCCCTCTTTGAGCATTTTGATGTCGGTAATGCCGTCCTTAAAAGGAATGGCTGGGAGTTCTTCTCTTGGGTCAAAGCCGGGTTTTTGCAACTCTTTTATGATGTCACGAAGAGTCTCTTTCCCAATGGCGAGTTTTTTGGCTTTTTCATCTACGTTGATTGCGTTTAAGTCCAAACCTTTGAGTTTTTTAGCCGCATCGTAGCTCTCAGGGTGAACTCCAGTGTTATCAAGCGTCTCTTTTGCGTCTTTAATACGGATAAATCCTGCCGCCTGTTCATAAGCTTTTTTGCCCAGACCTTTGACTTTTAAAAGTTCATTTTTACTTTTAAAAGCGCCTTCGCCCTCACGAAACGCAATGATGTTCTGCGCTATTTTTGCCCCAATTCCCGCAACAAACGTAAGCAGTGAAAGTGAGGCTGCGTTTATGTCGACACCGACACGGTTTACAAGGTCACCCGTAACATCGCCGAGTTTTTTCTCCAAGAGTTTTTGGTCAACGTCATGCTGGTACTGTCCGATGCCCAGAGATTTAGGGTCGATTTTTACAAGTGCCGCCATAGGGTCGCCCAGACGCTGTGCGATGGAGATAGCACCTCTTATGGTTACATCAAGCTGAGGGTATTCGTCTTGTGCGATTTTTGAGGCACTGTAAACTGAAGCACCGGCTTCTGAAACTACAGTGTAGTTTAACCCTGCGTTTTCTTCTTTGTTGAGTCTTGCAAAAAACTCCTGCGTTTCGCGAGAAGCTGTCCCGTTACCGATTGCTACGGCTTTAATGTCGTATTTTTTAGCAAGCGCTAAAATTTTTGCCTTTGAGCCGTTATAATCTTTTTTGGGCTCAGTCGGATAAATTACTGCAGAGTCTAAATATTTTCCGTTTTCATCAATGACGGCAAGTTTACATCCGCTGACAAACGCAGGGTCAACGCCTAAAATAACTCTTTTTGTCACAGGCGGCGTCATAAGGAGTTGGCTGAGGTTTTTGCCAAAAACATCGATGGCGCTTATGTCTGCTTTTTCTTTTAAAATGCTCTGCACCTCACGCTCAAGCGAAGGAAGTAGAAGCCTTTTGAGCCCATCTTTGTAAGCCTCAAAAAGAAGTTCTTTGGAACTCTGCGCATTGCGGGGGATTTTATAGCGTTTAATGTTTTCTTCAACACGCTCGAGGTCAATGCTGATTTTTACAGAGAGCTCTTTTTCATTCACCCCGCGCATAATGGCCAAATAGCGGTGAGACGGAATATACGCCACTTTTTCGCTTTTGCCTGAGAAGTTTTTAAAGCTGCCGTTTTCATCAAAAGTTTTACTCGGTTTTGTCTCAAGTGAGCCAAAACGCAGCATTGTGTCGCGGATGCTCTCACGTTCTCTAGGCTCATCCGCGTAGCGCTCGGCTAAGATATCCTGAGCGCCTTTTACGGCATCTTCAACTGAAAGTACAGTTGCGTTTTGGTATTTTTTCGCTTCGCGTTTAAACTCTTCAAGTGTGACTCTTGCGTTTTGCAAAATGTCCGCAAGCGGTGTTAAACCGTTGGCGATGGCCGTCGTTGCGCGTGTATTTTTCTTCTCTTTAAAAGGTCTGTAAATATCTTCCAAAACGCGAAGAGAATCCGCTTCCTCTATGCTTTTTTTGAGCTCAGTTGTCAGCGTTGCGCGCTCGCCGATAAGACGGGAAATTTCCTCTTTGCGTTCAAGAAGTTTTTTGGAACTAAGGTAGATGAGTTCAAAGTCACGCAGTACTTCATCACTTGCTCCGCCTGTCATCTCTTTGCGGTAACGGGCGATAAAAGGGATGGTCGAACCCTCGTCTAAAAGTTTTAAGATGTTGGCAATGTGTTCTTTTTTGAGGTTTGTTTTTGAGGCGATCTGTTCTATTAGTTGGGTCATAAGTAATCTTTCATTTTTTGGCAATTATACACTTTTAGTAACTCTTTTTTGATTCTGTGCTATAATTTTTTAAGATGCTTCAAGGAGGATATTATGAATGTTTCGTCTTATTTATTTCAATCACCTTATTCTTCGCCTGTTCAAGTTGGGAGATTAGACCCCAGCACAAAACAAGAAGATGTAAAACAAGAAGATACCAAGTCTCAGCAAAGTACTGCTTCTGCTCCGCAAGCAGATTTAAAACAGCAGGAAGCTCAGGTGTTTGCAGCTTCACAAGTCAAGGAAGTGACACCTGCAGTAAAGTCTGAAAAACTTTTGGATATGTACGCGTAGGAGCCGGTTATTTCTTCCGGTAAAGTGCATAAAACTTGAAAGAGGAGATTTTTGTTTTCTCCTCTATAGTTTTTAATTCTAATTCCTGCAATCCTAGGTCTGTGAAGTGTTTAAATTCACTGCGTTTCATAGGCCAAGGCGGCCCTTTTGGGTTTTTGTCTTCATCAATCCCGTGTGCTATGACCAAAATTTTCCCATCTTTACTCAGCAGTGAGCTTATTGCGTTTATGATTTCTTCTCTGAATTCTCTTGGCAGGGACTGAATAGTTAAAGATTCAAAAACAAAGTCAAACTCACCTCTCAGAGAGTCTGGGAGCTCAAAAACATCCTGTACCAAAAACTCTATACAAATTCCGTCAAAACGCTCTTTACACCACTTAATGGCAGAGTCTGAAATGTCAATTGCCGTAACGTCATAGCCGGCCTGAGCGAGCATATGTGCGTCATCCCCGAGTCCACAGCCGACAACTAAACACTTTCCTAACTCTGTGTTTTCTTTCATGTACTTGAGCAGATGAGGATTCCCCTGCATGCTTGCCCAGGGAATGTTCTCGTTTTGTTTGTAGTTCTCTTTGTAGAGTTCTTCAAACCATGCAGAGGCCTGTTTATAATCTTTTTGCATTTTTTGCCCTAACTGTTTATTTGTTCAAGTATCCACGGCCAAGGACCGTAACCGCTTGCTGCGTTTATGTGTCCGCCATTTTGTATGGTTTCCATCTCTACGCCAAGAGCATTTTGCAACTCTTTAGCTTCATCTTCGCTCAAATAAGGGTCATTTGTTGATGTTACTAGCAAGACCTCTTTTGCGTATAAGTTGTTGGGTGCAGTAACGGGAAAAAAGCTTTTGAGTTCTTCTATTTTGCATTTCAAGCTCGGCGGCGCTACAAGAAAAAGTTTTGTAACTTCACTTATATTGCCTTCATTGCAAAGATGAAACCAGAGAATGTTTGCAAGCGAATGACAGACAACAATGTCAGGTTTAAATTCTTCTAAATGCTCTTTGAGTTCTCTTTTCCAAACATCGAGTTTTGGGAAATCATAATTGCTAAACTCTAAAAAGCTCACACAGCCATACTCTTTTGCTAACTCGCCAGCGAGCCAGCTTTGCCAGTGTGGGCTGTTGCTTCCGCCCCAGCCGTGAAGGAGAAGAACTTTTGCAGACATCTACTCCACCAGCTTCTTGAAGTTTTTAATGGTGTAGAGTTTAAGGTTTTCGCCCTTGAGGGCTTTGAGTTCATTGGAGTAACCTGCTTTGGAAAAGAGAACAAAAACATCTGCCGCAATACTTGCTTTTGCGCATTTTTCCTGAAGTTTTATAAGTTCGCTTTTTTTGACTTTGGCGTTAGTGTATTTGCACGCACCGGCAATTATTTTTCCTGAGGCTGTTTTGGCGTAGATATCTATTTCTAATTCTTCATCCCAGTAAGAGTCACATTCTACGATAGGGTCACTTGCGTTTTCGAGCTTGAGAAGTTCCTGGCTAAGCTGCACAAAAGGAAGCTGAATAAATTCGCTTTCTCTGTTTGCAAAACGTTCTCTTACCTCTTTATAGTCGCCATCTCTTATTCCCTTAAAAAGCGGAGAGATAAAGGCAAACCAAAATCTTAAAAATGGGGATGTGAAGTAAAGTTTGTCTGCGACAACGCTGTGCTCAGACCAGCTAGTGAAGACTTTTCGTGAAGGTGCCAGACGTATGATGCCGCTCTCGCAAAGCGCTTCAACAGCTTTTATACCTACTTCTCCGGCAACGCCTGCACGCTTAAACGCAGTATGTGTTCTGCCATCGCCCATAGCAATGCCTGTTAAAACTGTGTGATACATCGGCATACCGGTTGTCACCTCGCTAACGTCGTTTCTTATGTAAGTATAGTCAGGAAACACAAGCTTTTCTATAAGTTCCATAGTCGGTTTAGAGGTGTCCATAGGCGCCCACTCAACCCCGCCAAAGATTGCAAATTTTTCAAGAGCGTCTTCAAAGTTTTTTGGCTGCTGTTCTTGGTAAAACGACTTGAACTGCTCTTGGAGGGTTTGTGTACTTAAAATCATAAGGGGGCCTTTTCTTGCTTTTTGTTGCAAAATTATACAGGCTTTTTAACTATAATGACAGTCAAATTCCACAAAAGGGACATCTATGCTTGATGGCAGAGAAAGAAAAAATATTAAACATGGGCAAAGCGTCGCCATTGTTTTAAAACAAGACCAAGATACCGGCAAGCTTACCGATGGGATAGTGAGAGACATTTTAACAAAGTCTCCAAATCATCCACATGGGATTAAAGTGCGTCTAATGAGTCGTGAAGTCGGACGGGTGAAAGAGATTTATTAGTACACAAAGACTACACATTTTCTTTGTAAAATCCTCTCAGAAAAACAAAAAAACTTAAAGGATAAAATATGAAAAAACTAACTCTTGGAGCACTTTTACTCGGTGCAACACTTTTTATGGGACTCGGTGCTACTTCGTTGAGTGCAATGGGTGATGATGCAGGAAAGTGTGGTAAAGCTATGCAAATGCCAGGCGGTAAATGCGGTCTAGATAAAAAAGCTGATTGTAAAGACCCAAAAGACTGCGAGACAATGAAACCAAAATGCGACAATCCTAAAGATTGTGATATGCCAAAAAAATGCGGTGCAGACAAAAAAACGCCGCCACCTGCAATGAAATGCGGTGCCGGTAAATGCGGCGGCAACAAGTAACCGACTTCTATAAATATCAAGGGAAATATTTTCCCTTGGTATGACTCTGAGTTATTTTAAATTCCCATTTATTTCTCACTCTCACTCTTCATTAATACACAAAGACTGCACATTCAAAAGTTATAATTATTTAAGATATAAAAAGGAGTCTATTATGAAATGCGAACAAATATACAGTGAATTTTCACGTTTATGCGGATACTTGAAGCCGCTTTCTCTGCTCTTGGCAAGGTTGATTGTTGCCTATGGATTTTATACTCCGGCTATGACAAAGTGGGCAGATATAAACTCTGTTGCCGATTGGTTTGGCACTTTAGGAATCCCGTTTCCAACGCTCAATGCATATTTGGCAGCGAGTACGGAGCTTGCGGGTGTCGTACTTCTTGCTTTAGGCTTATTTACAAGATTAATTTCCATTCCGCTCATAGTTGTGATGCTTGTGGCAATAACAACAGTGCATTTGTCAAACGGTTTTTCAGCAGGAGCTAACGGTTTTGAGATACCATTGTATTATATGTTGTTCTTACTCGTCTTCTTAGCTCACGGTGCAGGCAGATTTAGTTTTGACAGAATGTTTTTTGATGAGAAAAATTAGAAGGAGAAAAATATGTGTATTCCTCATAACGGCGGCAGTGTAAGTAACGGTTACGAAAAAGAAGAAAAGCCGAAAAAGCACATTGCCCGTGTTTCAAAAGAGCAGTTTGAAAAAGGCGATTCTGATTTTATAGATGAAAGAATTATTATAGACAAACCGAAGAAAAAAGAGACTTTTTTAGAACAGCTCGTAAAAGAATTGGCAGGATAGTTTTTGATTTTAAACGCACGCAGAAGCTTTTTAAAAAGTTCTTTTTTGAGTATTGGGATTCTTGTAACACTTCGAGGCGAACTTTTTGGAGCTGTCTCACCCCTTGAGACACTTTCTCTTGTGCAAAATGATTTGTTTCCTTTTGCCGGTGAACTTGGTGTAAATGCCCCTGCGTATTTGGGGATAGCTTTAAATCATAGCCGCATTAGAGATACGGACAAAATCTTTTTACGAAACGGTGTGCAGTGGCTTAACGAAGAGGCTCTTGAGACGTATCAGAGCATCTACTCAAAACTTTCATCCTCCCAAAGACAAAGTATTTTGCAGCGTATTTCACAAAAAAAATGGGGTGAGAGATGGATTAACGCTATACTCAGTTACACTATGGAAGCAATTTTCAGTGACAGAGTTTACGGAGTTAACCCTAAAGATGCAGGGCAAAAATGGCTCGGGCATACGGCAGGTTTCCCCCGCCCTACAAAGGCGTTTGTGTGAAGGTTGATGTCTGCATAATCGGAAGCGGTGCCGGCGGCTCGCCTATAGCATACGAACTCTCAAACGCAGGTTTTTCTGTCCTGGTTCTGGAAAAGGGAAAAAACTTCACTGAAAAAGATTTTTCAAAAGATGAACTTGCAGTCTCGCGAAGAGAACTTTTTACACCTTCCCTTCAAGAAGAACAGCATGTTATAAACCAAAAATTCAAAGACGGCACAATAGAGCGTTACGAGGGAGCCGAGTATAACTGGAATTTTTGGAACGGTTCCATGGTCGGCGGTTCTTCAAACCTTATGAGCGGTTATTTCCATAGAATGAAACCTGATGACTTTAGACTTTTGAGCGTTTATGGAGCGATTGAAGGGGCCAACATCGTGGATTGGCCCCTTTCTTACGGGGAGCTTGAGCCATATTACAAAAAGGTTGAAAAAATCATCGGGGTAAGCGGGGTTGTTGCAAGGCATAAATTTGCAGAACCGCGTTCATCGCCTGAGTTTCCTTTTTCGGCTTTGGAAGTAAACGCAGCCACAAAATGGTTTGACAAAGCTTGTTCAAAACTCGGATTTCACAGCATACAAACGCCGAGGGCAGTTTTACCTTATGATGCACTCGGACGCAGTGGCTGTTCTTACTCTAATTTTTGCGGAAGTTACGGTTGTGCTACGGGAGCAAAGGGCAGTGCAAGAGCGGCTTTACTTCAAAAATGCAGTGCGAAAATAATTACAGAAGCCTTTGTTTATAGGTTGGAGAGTGATGTAAAGAGAGTCAAAAAAGCACACTATTACGATAAGGATATGAACTCTCATGAAGTTGAGGCGAAGATTTTTGTCGTAGCGGCTCAGGCGATTGAGACTTCGCGTTTACTGCTCAACTCCAAAAATGAGTATTTTAAAAACGGGTTAGCGAATAATAACGGACAAGTTGGAAAAAATCTCATTTTCTCAGGCGGAGGCAGCGGAGAGGGAAGACTCAGGTTTGAAAATTTGAGTGAATCCGAACAAAAAGAACTCATGCAAGCAGGACTTTTTTTCAACAGAAGTTTGCAGGATTGGTATGAGTATAATGAAGAAGGGAGAAAACTCAAAGGCGGGACGATTGACTTCTTGTTTGAACACGCAAACGCAGTCTCACGCGCTTCAAGAGAGTTTTATAATGAGCAGGGAAATATCATCTGGGGTGATGAACTCAAAAACAAAATCTTCAAAAATTTCACAACTTCCCGTGTGCTAAGCTTTGAGGTTTTTAATGACTGGCTTCCCACAGATGAGTGTTTTGTGAGTGCGGATGAAAAGCTCAAAGACAAGTACGGCGTGAATGTCGGGGTTATAAATCTTTGGGGGCATCCGCAGGATTTAAAAGTCGGTGAGCATTTAGCAAAAGAAGCAGTGAAAGTTTTAGAGAAGATGGGAGCGGAAGAAATTTCCTACTCCATCTCAGCCTCGCCTCCGCCGAACTTAGTTGCCGGCGGCTGCCGTTTTGGAGAGAATCCAAAAACATCTGTTTTAGATAAAAACTGCAAGGCCCATGAGCTGGAAAATTTGTATGTGAGTGATGCTTCTTTTATGCCGACTGGCGGGAGTGTGCCCTATACCTGGACTATCTATGCAAATGCGTTTCGTGTAGCAGATAAACTGTTAGAGATATTAAGAAAAGCTTAATGACAATAGTACTATTATCTTTTCAAATACAAGGAGTTCAAAATGAAATATATATTAGTTGCTAGTTTGGTGCTGGGCGGTGTTCTTATGGCAGGACAAAATAATATGGTTCCTTCATTTAGTGATTTTGATGGCAATCGAGATGGAAAAGTGACTCAGGAAGAGTTTGAAACCACGCAACAACAGCGTATGGCAGAGAAAGCTGAGGCCGGCAGAATGCTTAAAAATGCAGGGAATGCTCCTACTTTTGCAGACATAGACACAAATAATGACGGTTCTTTTGATTCTATTGAATTTTCCGCGCATCAGGTGAAACAAAGAGGCGTAAAACAAAGTATGGGCATGGGTAAAGGAATGGGACAGGGCGCAGTCAAGTAAGCTAAACCAGAAGGGTTTAAAAGCCGAAGCTTACTGCAGAAGTGATTTCAGAAATATTTTAATGTAGTCTTGATTAAATTTCCCTGCCATTGCCTCACCCTTCATCATCAATTGCAGAGCTTCAAAGCTGGAATATTTAAGTCTGTAGGGTCTGTCATTTGTCAGGGCATTAAAAACATCGCAAATCGCTAAAATAGCGGCGGCATTGCTGATGTTTTTACCCTTTAAATGCTCTGGATAACCGCTTCCGTCGTAACATTCATGGTGGTGCATGATGGCATCAAGGATATATGGTTCAACAATCTTGTTCTGTGTGGCAATAGTGACGCTGCGTTTAGGGTGTTCCTGAATGGATGCAGTTTCATCTTCACTGAGTTTTGAGTCTTTATGTATAATGTTCTCGTCAATTTTTTTAAAACCAATATCATGAAGCAGGGCGGCTGTTCCAAGTTGCAGTAATTTGTCACTTGTTATTTTAAGAGAAAAGCCAAGGTTAACTGCGTAGATGGCTACATAAAGGGAGTGGTGAGAAAGATTGAGATCACTTTGAAAAAGAGATATGGTATTTTTTAGATATTGCTGATTGATTGTGATTAAAAATATAATCCCACTGACAATTTTTGTAACACAGGAAAGATTTATTGTATCGTCTGCATTTTGCAGGTAGTCATCAAAGAGTTGAGTATTTACTTCGGTGAGCAATTCCAAACTTTTTGCAAAATCATTTTTGTTATATTTAAGGTAGGTTTGCAGAGTCTCGCAAGAGAGCGTTTGTCGCTTGGCTTCTTTTTTTGATACGTAAACATGCTCTTTCTCTTGAAGAGTCTTGAAAAGTTTTGGGCTTAAAACAGTTCCCGCTTCTATAATAATGACGTAGTCACCATTTTTTTTGATAAAAATATTAAACGCGACGCCATACCCCACTCTCAGGGAATTTACATCCAACACTTCGTATTCAGTCTGATATTTTATTTTTGCTTGAACAACTTTCATATATCACATTTATATCATAAAAAAACTTCTTTTATTATGAATATTTTGTCTACACACACTCTGCACAATCAATAAGTATAATTCCTCTACATAAAAAAATATTCAGGAGTTTAAGATGAGATTATTATCAACTTTATTAGCTTTAGGTTTGACTTTTTCACTCTCAAACGCAGCTGCGTTTGAGCAAGAGATTCGTTCTACTTTAGCAATTGTAAAGATAAGCAGTAAAAAGCCTTTGGTTGTGGGAAATAATGTAGTGGTTTTGGAAATAAGTAAAGATGCAAAACCAAGCAGCGGTGATGAGGTCACGATAAAAACCTTTATGCCGGCTATGCCTGGAATGCCTTACATGGAAAACAAAGAGGCGGCAAAAGAACTCAGTCCAGGAAAATACGAAACCATCATAAACTTTTCTATGAGCGGAACTTGGCAGATTCATATCTATGTTACTCCAAAAGAGGGTAAAAAGTACAGAGTGAAAACTTCTGTAAATATTTAGGTGTACATGATGTTGCGGACTCTATTTTTATTGTTTGTTTTGAGTGTGTTTGCGCGGGCGCAAAGCTTAGATGAAATTATCACATATACACTTGATAATCATAACTCTCTCAGAGCGATTGAGCAGAAACTGAGCTCCTTTGATGAAACACTCTCTCTTACGCAAAAGTTTCAAAATCCGGAACTCTCCCTGAGTATGGGGGATATCCAGTTTAAGGATGTCACAAACCGTTCTATTGAACCCATGCAGTACCAATCTATAAATCTCAAACAAAAAATCCCCTATTTTGGAAAACGCGACGCTGCTTACTCAAATGTCTTAGCGAATAAAGAGATTGTTTTTGCTTCACTCCAAGAAGCAAAAGTGGCGCTTGTCAAAGAGATAAAACTCAGTGCTTACACCATTTGGGAGTATGAACAAAAGCTTTTACTTGTGGATGAAAGTATGGAGCTTGTGAAAAAAAACATTGAGCTGAGCAACATTTACGTCTCAAACGCAGGTGAAGGTTGGCATATGGAGATGAGTTCTATAGAGCTTGAACACTCAGGGAGAG
>Ga0180732_1001343_pt1 | contig 15526 bp, 22 predicted proteins | sample KR11_01MetaG_FD_148674 | JGI IMG/M metagenome (GOLD analysis project Ga0180732, IMG submission 148674) | Groundwater microbial communities from the Olkiluoto Island deep subsurface site, Finland - KR11_0.1 MetaG | ecosystem: Environmental > Aquatic > Deep subsurface > Groundwater | place...
AATAAAATAAAATCGTCTAACGTTCTTAAGCATCGTTTCGCTACTATTCTCTTTAGACTATTAAATTCTATCTCTTTTTCGTCTTTAAAGATATTAAGTATCTCTTCTCTAAGTATATCTTTACATACGTTTACTGGAAGTATTTTCATCATGCTTCTATTTGGTTTTTGGTTATCTTCGTTAATAATCCTATTAATTTCTTTGTTTATTCTAGCTACAGTGCAATATTTTTCCGCTATATTTTTAGCGCCTGATTTCGGGTCAGGCAACCCGAACGCTTTAGCGTTTTCTTCTTTAAACTCTTCTCTGACTATTTTTGCGTAAAACTGTCTGCCGTATTTGTTAATACCGGTTGTTTTAATCACTATTCCTTCCATTTTGATTTCCTGTGTATTATCGAATTTACTGTTACCGATGAACTCTGAAATCGTTTCGATTGAAAGGTCGTTTACTTTACCGTTCCAAAGCACTGGTACTATTGGAATATTAATCCTTTTAAACTCTTTTGTCTTTTCTTTCAGTGAAAGAAACTGTCTGTTTTCAGAGTCACAATCTTCTGCGTCTATTATTTTAACCGGTTTCTTCATTATATCGAAACCAACTGCAAGAGGTAACTTATCGAAATTGTATTTAAGCGTATGTCTTTTAATATACTCGAAATAGTATAGATAATCTTTATTTAATTCTATTCCATTAATCCTGTTTTTAATCCATTCTATATTGGCTTTAAACTGTCCGTTTTCGAGTCCGTCTACTAATGGTCTATTACGACTACCGAAACAAACTTCTTTTCTACCCGAATCATAAAACAGACACCCTGAACCTCCGTCTAATTTTTCTTCTATATAGCAATCGTAATTATTATCGAATATTCCGGTTGTTTCGTTTGTTCCGAGCCGTTCTAAATGCATGTATTTAATAAAGTCCATTCAATCACACTTAACTATCACTAAAAAATCAAGTGACGGTCTGTTTCCGTCGTGCCAGTCTATTAAAAGCACACTGTAATCTACGTTGAATTTATCTAGCATATCTTCGAGACAAATACAATTTTGGTTAACTAACCATGTTTTTTGAAGGAATGAATATTCTTTTCGCGGAAAGAAGAAATGTTTATGGTCGTTATCGAAATGCGCGCATCCGCACGGTGTCGAAATAAAAAGCGTACCGCCTTTTTTAAGCGAATTAAGCGTAATTGAAATGCCTTTCTCCGGATTATCCAGATGTTCTAATACTTTACTCATATTAATCGTATCGTATTTACCGTTAATACCGTTCATTAAATCAGAATAAATTAACTTAACGTTAGACCCCGACTTTTTTTGCAGTTCAGTTAATTCGATTAAGTTACTTAAATCTAATTCAAGTGCAGTTACGTCTTTTCCTGTTAAATTCGCTTTAATTGCGAAATGACCGAATCGCGGTCCGATTTCTAATATCTTACCTTTAAATCGTTTGTGGTTTAGTATAAATTCGCTTGAATTTGCTAATTTAGTTTTCTTCGTAACTTTTTCGTTTTTCTTATCTGTTCTCATTACAGCGACTCGCGGTATGAAATAGTTATTTATTTTATCTAACTTGAATTTAAAAGAAGTAAACATATTTTCTATGAATAAGCTTCGTGCTATATTGCCAACAGTTTCAGCGATACCGATACCCGGCCACCCGCCGCCGGGGAACGATACGTAACTGCATTTATTTAAGTTGTTTTCTATTATTTCTTTTGAAACTGTAATTTCTTCTATTATCTGTTCTTCTGTCATATTAAGAAACGGAATATGGTTATGCGTATGGCTCTGGAACTCGCAAAGTCCGCTAATTACCATCTCTTTAAACATTTTAATTAATTTAGTATCAAGTTTACTTGTAATAACAAAAAAAGTAACTGGTATATTATATTTTTTAATTAACGGAAATATAACTGTATACCATTCTTCGAAGCAATCGTCAAATGTAATCGCTATATTCTTTTTATCTGGTTTCTCTAAATAAGTTCTTAAGTTTACTATATTAATTTCGCCTGTTTGTCTTCTTTTATCGAGTAATTTAAATATAGTTTCAAATTCGCTTTCAGTAAACCCGTATATTAAGTTCGATACAGAATGATATAATTGTATTTCCATTAGATTAACACTTCCAGATATTTTTCGGCTTTTTTAGCAACTTTTTCAATCGTGAACTTTTCAATCTCTTTTTTAGACTTTTCGTTAAACTTTTTGTTATAAATCTCGTCTAGTTTAATTACTAAATCTTCTAAATCCATTGGATTGAAAAACGATACGTTTTTATGAAATTCTCTGTGAACTGGTATATCTGAAATAACTACGTTCGTATTGCCCCAAATCGCTTCTTTCGGTACCATGCTCTTTCCTTCGAATATGCTTGGATGCAATAACACTTTCGATTTCTTCATTTCTGTGAAAACAGTTTCGTCATCTGCTTTTTGTATTACTTTCAAGTCTACGTTATATTGTTTCGCTAGATATTTATATAAATTATCGTCACCGTTTCCGATTAAAACTAATTTCGGTTCGTTTACCATTAACGAAACTGCTTCTATTCCAACTTCGAACTTTTTATAGTCTATAAACCTGCCTACCATTAGAATCTGGTCTAATTTATCTTCTTCTGGTATAACTGGAACGGAATCGACACCTTTGTTATTAAACTCGAAAAATAATGGAACCGAATCGATTTTCCAGATTCTTTTCAGTTCGCTACTCGTCCATTTACTTATACTTGTTACATTACCCTTTTCGATAAAGGATTTATAACCGTCATACGTTTTCTTGAAAACAGGGTTGTTTATTCTCCAAAAAGGGATATCGAGTACAGTATTAACAAGTTTGAACTTGAATTTAGCTGGCATAACTTTACTAAGATTATAACTTGCATTATGCCCCATTGCGACTACTATCTCCGGGTTGGTAATACTATTGAATTCAACTATATGTCCTTTTAATTGTAATTCTTTACCGATACTTTTCATGAATTCAGTTTCTGCAAAAAAGCTTATATACATACTATACCTTCTAAACTTTAAATATCTTTCTGTCTTTGTTCTCGTTCGAATGGAACAAAAGTAGTCGTGAAGTTTTTAGTATCGAGAAGATAATATCCGTAATATAGTTTCGGCAAGCATATTACTTTCGTTTCGCCGATATTAGTTTCGAATTTAGTATGATGATGCCCGTGAAAGCTTAACTTCGGTTTAATAACTTCGATTATATCTCTTATAAACGGCGTACCTACTTTCCTACCTCTTATTTCCAAATCGATATTATTAGGTGATTCGTGCGAAATGAAAATATCGCATTTAGCTTTTTTACAAAGTTCTATATCGTTTTTAGTAAAATACTGTTCTGAATTTTTGAATTTAGACGAGTAAATACCGTTTAGACCCATTATTTTAATACCGTCTATTTCGTAAATCTTAGCTGTTTCCATTATAGTTAGATTACTTATCTTTTCGTTATGTCTTTTTAATATTTCAAGAATATTATACTCTTCGTGATTACCGAGAATCGTATACACTGGCGCTCTGAAATATTTATTGTCTAAACTACTTAAATCGCCGCAACAGATAAGCGAATTTACACCTGTTATTTTATTAATACCGCGAAGGTCACCGTGTGCATCCGAAAAAATTCCTATCACAATATCACTCCTGAACGTAATTCGTTCCGTTTTTAATACAATCTTTTATTTTAACCGCTTCGGTTTCAAGATAATTAATATGCTCTTGCGTTAACCGGTATTTTCGCATTATTGCATAGACGCAATCTTTAGGCGGGCTTTCAATAGTTTCAAGATGTTTATAAGTAATTTTCGTACCGTCAACTATCGTTTCGTAAATCATTGTAATTACAATATCGTCCGAAACGGAAAATACTATAAAATATTTATCTAATTCCATGTGAACTACCACCACCAAAATCACAAGTGATTTATGGACGTGGCTTCCTGCGAGTACAACATCATTGTTGATGTGCCTGTTTATCGCAGATTATCATAAGATAGCCCGTCCACAGGGCAAAGGCATAACATAAGCGTTATGTTACATAATTTATAATCAACAAAATATATATAACTATCGCCAAATTCATCCCCCACCTAACACATTGGATGAATTGGTTATGTGTTGAGGAAGGGGACTTCTTTGGCACGAGTTAAATTCCTTCTATCTTTTTCCAAAATTCTTCTTTAGAATCGTTAATAAGTTTACGTAAATCTGTACTTGTCGTAAAGTCATTTGAAAGAATAGTCGCCACTTCTTTATTAGTACTTAATTTACAGCCGCATAAAAGCGCTTCAAGTACAGTAACCGGACCGGTATCCGGCCAATTACCTTCGTAAATGAATATCTCCATTAAATTAAATAAAAGCGGCATTGTCTTGAAATCTATATCGCCTAGATAAGTGCAGTTTGATATATTTCTAAAAACCATCGGGAACTCGCATTTACCTGCGAAAAAGAACTCGAACTGCGGGTTATCTATTGCTTTATGGATAATATTATAAACGCCTTTGCTTGGCGTCATTCTACCAGCCCAGAGAACAGAATTTTTAATTCTGGTAACTTTATAATCGTAATAAAGCTTCTCGTCTGAATAAAAAGGAATATATAAAAATGAATTATCTATTTTACCGAAAAAAGTTTCGAATATCTCTTTATGTCTGGGCGATAGAAATATGAATGTAGTATTCTTAATCAACTTTTCGTAAAAGTTATACAACTCTGAGTTACATTTATTGCATTTCTTGATTAAATCTTCTTTGGCGAAACAACTACAGTTTTTCGTTTCGCAAAAACCGTAATCCATCTCTAGTTTAAACGATTTGAAATTATTTATTATCCAGATAATATCGTCTTTTTTAAAAGAACGAATGTTTACAAGTATTACTACGTCGCTTCCTTTGATTTTACTTTTCTTGAATTTAGTTCCGTCTGTTATTTCCAATACTTCGTGTCCTTTTTCTCTGCCTAGTTCTACCAGTTTCCTGCAATTCAGTTCTGCGCCGCCCTTATGGAGTTCCAAAGTTTGGTCTATTAGAAAAGATATTTTCATTATACCAACTTTTTTTGTTTATCTATAAACGCCATATTAAATATATGTAACCCGACCTCTGGTTTAACGCAATTATTTAATATTTTTTTCTTTAACTCTTTTGGTATATCTAAATCAGATACTTTAAAAGAATTTCGTTTTTCTTTATATTCTATACTTTCTGTTCTAATACCGCGTTTATCCTTTTTCATGTCTGAAATAATAAAATTGCACCAAAAATAATGATTATTACATTTCTGTGGTTGAATAAGCGGGTCGTAATATGATATTACATTTTCAACTACAAATTTTCCTTTATAAAAATGTTTTAAAAATATTATCTCTTCATATAATTTCATATCAGGATATTTTTTTTCTTTTTCTATACAATTATTATGTAAATTTCTCATAATACTATGCGTTGGACATGGCGGGCTTGCCCATATAAAATCGAATTCATTAAAATGGTCTAACAAATACTGATGTGCGTCACCAATAACCATCTTATCGTTTGGAAAGTTGTCTTGATATATTTTAGATATTATTGGATTGTTTTCAACTGCTGTAACTTCAATATCTCCAGACCATAATTTTCTATTCCCACCAATTCCAGAATATAAATTTAATATTTTCAGCACAATCCCCTGATGGTTTTATATAATTTAATACGTTCTTCTCGCGGATATTCTTTTGTCTCGTAAGATACTATCGGCACTTCGTCCGGTTTGTAAAATAACGATTCGTACGGGTCGTTAATTATATTATCTCTGTACTTGGTATACAGTTCAGTTCCTTCCATTGGCACTAGTATACTAAAATGCGAATTTATACCCATTTTCTTCGACCAGTTCCAGCTTTCAAAATCAGTTTCGTAATTAGAACCCGGTAATCCTATTATAAAATAACCGTTTACTCTGAAATACTTTTTCGCTATTTTAACTGCTGATTCGATTTCTTCAATCGTTTCGCCTTTGTTAATTTCTGTTAATACGTTATTATTACTAGACTCGATTCCAAACGAAACGAAAAAGCAACCTGATTCTTTCATTTTAATTGCGATATCTTCGTCGAAACAGTCTGCTCGAATACCGTTAATACAAGTCCAGCTTAAATTAAGATTCTTAACGCCTTCGCATATTTCTAATAACCGTTTTTTAGAAACTGCTACGTTATCGTCCATAAAATTAAACGTTTTAATACCGTAATTATCTTTTGCGAACTCTAATTCTTTAACGACATTATCAGCAGTACGGATATGAACGCCAGTTCCGCAACAGCAGAACGTACATTTACCCCAGCTGCAACCTCTCGAACTTACTATCGGATATTTAGCGCCTTTTTGCCATTGGTTCTTCCAATATTCGAACGAATCGAACGAACTATAATCAGGAAACGGTATTTTATTAATATCGAATTTCCGACCGTCTAAATATTCTGCGTTACCAACAATAAATTCATTCACTTCTTTGTTTTCTTTGCATCTATTGAGACAATACGTAACTTGCGGACCGCCCCAACCGATGAACGAAAACGGGTATTTATCTCTGTAAAGTTTAGTTATCCGCTGGCTTTCGTAATATGTATTTGACTTAACAGACACGCCGAAATAATCGCATTTTTCTGATAAGAACCTGTCTTTTGGAAACCTATAAGTCTCCTGGTCTATTACTTTAACTTCGTTTCCGAGTTCTTTAAGCGAAGCCGCTAAAGAAGCGAGTCCGATGTTTGGTACATTCGTATTAGCGTTCGTACTGGGCGCAACGAATAAATATTTCATCAAATAACCGTTTTAATACAATTATTGTAGGATATGATTTTTGTTAAAACTAATAACAAGCACCTTTATTATGTGATAAATACTGTTCGTAATTACACTTAATCGGCACTAACCCAGCACCTATATCCCGTCCAGTTATGTTAGTCATGTGGTTCAACGCTTCAGGATTACATTTCTTGATGATATTCAGTCCTGCATTCACATCAGCATTAATAATGTAGTTGTATTTCGTTCTGAATAATCCACGTTTGATGCGCTTGCCTACATATTCTGCATGATGTCTGACTTCCTCATCATCTACGAAACTACACTTCGATGTATGAGCTTCATCTTGAAGTTTAACTTCAATTCCATAATCATCTGACTTGTATGTGATGTCGTTTGTCAAAAGATAGTACGGTATCGACACAAAACTCTGATTAATGCGCTTGCCGAGGTTTATCTTCTGTTTCCAGCGTTCGTTGTGACCAATCACAATAGTTCCGATATTGTGCTCAACGCAATAATTCACAATCAACCTGCTGATTTTATGCATCGCATCTTTCATCTTACAGTTGCGTTTATATGTCAATCTTGTTATCTTAGTTCCGTGTTTTAAGCCTTGCTTGTTGTAGATACTCTGTAGTTTCGCTTTGTTCTTATTGTAGAATTGGTTCATTGACTTTATTGCACCGCCCTTGATAACAATCGGTTTCAACCCGATGTTATTCACGATGGTTACGATATTGTTCAGCCCGTAATCAATTCCAATAATATTATTACTGTTTAGATTATATTCTTTCAGTTGGGGTTTGTTGTATATGATTTCTAGTACATACCCTGCACCCTTCGGTATGATGCGTACTTCCCTTAAATCAGTATTATCTTCAAGTCGAGTCTTGAATTTCATGTTGAATTTTTTCGGGAATATTATGTAACCTTCTTTTATCTTACATTGTTGATTTGTCAATATCAGTATGAATTCTCCATCTTTCTTCTTGTAGTGCGGTATTCTCGGTTCGCCCATGAATAAATGAGGATTCTTAATGTACTGCTTTGTTGCCATAAAGTATGAGGTCCATGACCTGTCGAGAACTTTAAGTGTGTGTTGTGCTGATTGTGCTGATAATTCCTTGTAGTTATCAGAAATTTTAAACCTCTGATTGAGTTGATTGTATCTTATCCGTTTCTTATCTTTGAAGAACTGTTGGCGGAGGGTGTAATTGGATTCGTTGAATAAGTTCTTAGAAATGTGAGTATAGTGACTAATAGTATCTGTATCTTTCTTGATATGTATTTGTTCAGTTCTCATTGTCATTCATACTCACCTCAATTGATTTCTTCTTGCGTTTACTATATAATTTCATTGAATAACAATGCAATAGCGATACAATCTCTTCGAATATCTCTTCTGTATCTAATTTCTTGTTGCCTACTTCAGATATTACAATAATTTTAGTACCGAACTCTTTGAATAGATAGTAAAATAATTCGAATCCGACTCTACTCAATCTATCCTTGTATGCGATTATTACAGTCTCTACTTTACGATTGACTATCTCATCTAACATTTTAAAGAAGTCTGTTCGTTTTTCAAATGATATGCCTGATGCGACATCTGCAAACACCCCATTAATCTGGAATCCGTTTGTAATCGCCCACCCTTTCAGCATATCTACTTGTGTTTCTAACGATTTTTTTTGTTTCTGTGTCGATACTCTTGCATACAAATATGTCTTTCTTTTAATGTCCTTAGTCAGGAATTTATATACATCATCGTCATCATATTCATAGAACCCATTAGGCAGTTTTGTAACTTTAATTAGCTTTGTTGTTGCGTATTTACTTAATGTGGGTCTTGATATTCTCAATAACCGTAATACTTCCTTTGCTTTCATAATAACACTATTTATTATATAGGGGAACAGATTTAAATAGTTATGTGTCTAATTAGATACCATATAGATTGACAATTATTGTATATATTTTCCATTCCAGTAGTTTTCGTAATCTAATTTAGTGCCTAAATCTATATAACTATCGATATTACAAATATAATTGAACTTATATCTGTTAATCGTATCTGTTAAATCGTTTTTAACTTTAAGTAACTGCGTGAAGCCGTTATCCCAAATCAAACAGCCCCACGATTTGAATCCTTTTTCTGTAACTGGAATTATATTCGGCTTGTCTATTACTTTAATGCCTTTACCTGTTTCTATTAGTGGTGCAAACCGTTCTGGTTTTTTAGTTCTAAAGCAAAGAAGCATAAGTCCGTCTTTGTAATCTACTTTAAACGGGTTAGGTGTTACTAACGTATCTGGCATTGCGAAATAAACAGTTTTACCACTGATTAGATGATACGCAGAATTGATTGCAGTAGATAGTTTACCAGTTTCGCCGACTTGAAATACGAACGAAAAATCGCAACCGAACTTCTTTTCGTTTTCAGCTAAGTATTTAATCAGTTCATTTCTATTTTCGTTTATTACAATAACAATATGATTAACACCCGCCTCGACCATGTTATTAATTGCATTATCTATCGCAAATCCGTCTTTTGTTGGAATCAATTCCTTTGGAAACGGTAATCCTATCCTACTACCGATTCCAGCGCACGGAATCACTCCAATGATATTATTTTCATTCATGAAATCACTTGTATAATTTTTTCTTTAATTTTATTTATATCAAATTGAAGTACAGATACTCTTGCGTTACTTGTTAGCGTATCTCTGATTAGTTTATTATCCATCATTTCCATTTTCTTAGAAAGGTCTGTTATATCGACTTCGTTAGAAAGGCACGTTACGTATTGGTTTGGTTTCTGGATACATTTTACAGTAAAGCCATTGGTATTGTTAATAACAAACTCGTTCATCGGTGACGCGTCTGTTGTAATAACGGGTTTTCCAAGTGCAAGCGATTCTAAAATTGGAAGACTAATACTTTCCCATCTGCTCGGCAGTATAACGCAATCGCACGAATTGATTAAATCCAATAATTCCAATCTAGACATTGAAAACTCTTTCTGAGACGTTATTATCAATTCGTGTTTATTGTTTGGAATCCGTTCCATCGCTTTAATTACTGCGTCTGTATTTTTTCTGTTACCTACACCGCCCCAACCGCCTATATGTAGAAAAGTAACTTTTTTGTTTTTAACTTTAGTAGTTTGATATTCGTCGAAATCTATACCAAACGGAACGTATTCTGTGTTATAAAGTCCAACAGACCGAAGTTTTTTTTGAAAGAATTTCGTTGGCGCTATTATTTTATAGTATTTTTTATATTCGTCTAGTTCTGTTACAGTAAACCGTTCAAAAGCCAAGTAACCGTATGTCTTAACGCCGAGTTCGTTTGCGATAGTAACCAAATCGTTTTCTTTACTCCATTGGTTATACTCAAAGAAGAATACATGTTCTATCTTGTTAGATTTCAACCAGTCTTTAAATACTTCCGGTTCGACCGTATATTTTTTATCTTGGTTAACGTATTCGTCTATTTTCGCGTTAACTATAAACTCCTGGTCGATTTTATTACTTCCAATTTTCAGTATGAATACATCCGTGTCGTCTTCGAGCATTTTAACGTAACTTCTCATTAAGTAACAAAGACCACGCGGCCATCCGTAATAGCCAAGCATACCCACCCGTTTTTTATCCATTTAATCACCCTTCGCAAACATTAACGTCTTCTTTTTTTACCAATTTCCTAACCTCGTCTACAATTCCTTCCATTTCAGTTAGAAACTGTTTTGCAGACATGAATTCTATTTTATCGTTAGAAATTAAAAATTCTAAATTTTCAAGTGATTTTTCTTTTTTTAGTTCGCTTAATAATTTACCTACTTTGAAAACATTTTCTTCCGTTCCGTCAATTATTTTGACCACACATATTTTTTTTTCAACATCCATTTTTCACACCCTTATCAGTAGAACATTATTTTCAGATTTTATTTTTATTTTTGTTTTCATTCTATCAAGTATTTGAAATAATTTTTTCATTCCAATCCTTTTCGGTATTATTTTAGAACCGGATTTAGTGAATATTTTAATAGTATTCGGCTTTTCTTCTACTTTAATCACAAAAGAATACTTTTTTATATCTTCGATAGTCTCTTTTTTAATAAAATCAACCTAAAGTTTATTGAGATAATCGGATAAAGCAGTTAAAACAACTTCGTCTTTTCCAAGCAGTTTCCAGTTCTCGCAAATGCAATGTCCATTGATACCGTTTTCAGGCGGATATAGAATAGGTCTAACTACGTTTTCCATCCCGAGTTCTTTATAGCCTTTGTTATAGCTTTTATTCCAATCTGTATAAACTTTATCGAAATCTAATTTTTTCATATCGCAGAATTCTTTTACAAGTTTACAAAATAAGATATTCCAGCCGTAATAAGTTGTGCTGAATAGTTTCGCAGCTTCAGCTTCTTCGCAAGACATGAATTTGGAATCAACTCCAAGAGTTTCAAAGTGCGAAGCTGCTAGTTCTATAGCATCAGCGCTTCCGCCAATATATTTAATGAATTTTTTAATCCCGTCGTATAGATTCGGGTGTACGCCTCTGCAAGGCGAATAAACTATCTCGGTTTTCACACCTTTTACCTTAATATCGTTAATCAGTTTACTTGTAGTCCCTATTTCGACTGTACTGTTGATAACAACCAGTTCGGGACTGTATTTTTTAATGTTTTCAATTATCGGTATTCTGAAATTTTCGTAATCTTTAAAAGGGATACAGACGTGTAACACTTCTATTTTACCAACTGGTAGTCTGCTTTCTTTTAAATCTTTAAAATAAACGTCATATCCACATTCTTTGCAAATCTTTTCAAAAGCTTTGCCAATCTCGCCGTAACCTATAATCAGAACCTTATTCATCAACTTCACCCGTATCGTTTTTAACCGCGTCGCTTTTCTGGCGTTCTATTATCGCGTCTACGTCTATTATATCGTCTTTGAAAATCTCGTTAATAGTCTTGCTTTTATCGCGTTCTACGTCTCTCGAAATTTCATTGAATATAATATTAATATCACCGCTACCGCCAATCTTCAAATCGCCTGCTATTTTAGCGAATAAATCTATACCTTGTAATAATCTTCCTACTAACGCTGTATAAGCAGAATAATCGCGGTCGTTTTTAGCATTATTTTTTACTTCTTCTACTTCAGTTAAAATATCTTTAATCGCTTTGTTGTAATCCATCCACATTTTTTTATATTCTGTAACAGCGCCCAAATCTCTTTTTATCATGTTCTGCTGTTCTTCCTGCGATTTCGTTATGAATTTTCTAATAGACTGAGACGTTATTTTAATATCTCTTTTTTTAAATTTCTTTTCCATCTCTTCAGGCGATAGTTTATCTCTAAGATATTTAAACACATCGTTTTGTATACCGAGTTCGATTACTTTCATTCTCGGTCCTGCTTCGCCCATTATGTCATCCTCTTTCCACTTTTGATTGGTATACCTAATTTTTTAACTTTAAGCCAAAGTACTTCGTCCACGCTTTCGAGTTCAGGTTCTAGTAAATCCGTTTCTTTGATATCCCAGTCTGAATATTTATTTAAAATTTCGACTATATGCGGGTCGTTTGAAATATTGGTTGAGATATAGATTTTATTGTTAATTAGTTTCGCCCTATAGTCGCCTAATACGCCGTGATGATAATAATCATTCCCGCTTTTGTTAACTTTAGTTATTTTACCGAATAATTTATTAATAAGTACATTTTTAAAATAAGATGTTTTAGTTTTAAAATTTATTACATACACTTTGACTACCTAATATATTATAGTTTCTAATCTTTAAATATCTTTCTATTGTTTTAATCTTTTATTTTATCTTTTTCAATCTCAATAGAACATTCTTAATTTGAATCGTACTGTTATGTAATAAATAAACAGTAATTATTCTATTTCTACTCTAATATTATATCCTGTATATTTATTATATTCTTCTATCATAACTTTTTTTACTGTTTCTTCTTGTCCCTCTTGACACACTATACAGTCGTGTATGGGTAATCCTATTATATTAATCTCTCTTAGTCTTCTTATGACGTTGTACATTATGTCACTTTCCATTGTTTGTAATATTACTCCTACACCTGTTAGCATGAATTGTTGTAATGGTTTGTGCACTTTTTGTGTGGCTTTCCATATGTCTTCTAACGTGTAACCTTTGCCTTCTAAACACATTTTAGCTTCATAATTAGATAGTTTGCTTGATTCACGTGGTAACCCTCTACGTTCTGCACTAGTCTTATTGAAGCTTTTAGTGTATGAACCATAACTGTAGGCGTTTAACATAGTGTTTATGGCTATTTTTATTACTTGTCGTAATGTTTTGTCATCCTCATCAACATTCATTTCTTTCATTACAGCTTTATAATTGTCTTCGTAAGGACTTTTTTTTCCAACCATGTTATATAGTAAGTTTGGAAATATACCACTGTAATCACATTCTCTTGTTGTTTTTTTATCTATTAACATTGCTTTTCTCTCTTGTTTTCGTATGTTGATATAACTAGTGCCGTCTGTTTGATTAAATCTTCCACATGCTATGTGTTCTCCATACTTTTTGAATATTCTTGTTAGTTGTACGTTTTGTATTATAGTGTCAGTGCTTTTTGGAAAGTCTAAATGAACATTCTTCCAATAGTAATCGTTCAAGTCTTTCATATCAGCTTTGACTCTATCAATTTGAATCGTACCGTTATGTAATAATTTACTATTACACATCTTTACAACACTATTCATTACCTTTACTTTACTACAATTAGATACTCTTACATGTTCTACATCCTCTATCTCTAATTTTTTTTTCTCAATGTGATTAAAAGCCTCTTTAAATTTGGTAGTTACTTCATACACACTTTGTATTCCACTTGTATACTTTTTGTTCCAGAATCCTTTAGTTTTTAAGGCAATATAACCATAATTTAATAGAGTTTCCACTGCTATTGAAGAATTTGTATATGTATACCAATCACTTTTAGCGTTGGCTATTCTAGAATTACTTCTACTAATACTCATAATGCCGTCATATCTAATAAATCCAACGACCATAGATGTTATATTTTTACGTATCTTATCTGGAAAACGTCCTTCTACATCTGAGAAGAGTCTTGCGACTATCTCAATAACTTCTGGATATTTACGAGTGCTGATATGATAAGAATACTTCTTCTGATAATAGAGTCCGTTCATTTTGACACCTCTATTATCTCACATTTAACTACGGGATATTGTATTGTTATCTTATCTTTTTCATCATAGAACCTTACAAATACTCCATCAACAACTTCATACGCTTTTATTGTATATGTTAGTGTTATATTTGGAAATGGTCTATATTTTAATTTGAATTGTGTCATGGTCAGTTATCTCCTATTTATCTATATTTTTTATTATAACGCTCACACCACTCTTGTGATTTGAGTATTGCAAACTGTTGTACTTCATTCATTGGTCTACCACCAACAACTACTTCAACTATAACATCTTCATGTTTTCGTTTATTCATTGTCTTTCCAGCCCATAAGTATTAGTCTAATAGCAGTTCCTGGCTTTACTCCAATATTAACTGCAAATTTCTTTATGGCTTGGTCTGTTTCATAATCTATTCTGATTATTTTAGTATACCATTCCTTTGTTAGTTTTTCTACCATTTGATTTACCTCATTATTTATTATCTCTACATTGTAAGTAACATTATCTCTATATATATTAGCGCCGTTAGTATATAAAGTTATCGGTACTTTACTGATACTGTTTTTCTTTTTTTCGTTATCAGTAAAACTACAATAATTTATATAAATATCTAAGAAAAAAAAGAATAATGGGGGAAGATAGGAAGAAAACCCCCCCATTATTTTACTCTAAAAGTGAAGATTCGCTAACACTTCCACTTTTTACGTTAATAGTTGAAATCTTGCAAAACTTACGTCCGTTTTCAGAATTAATTAAATTAATAACATACATTATTATGTGTCTTCTAACCCGTTCATAAGATTGTATCTGCCGTTGTCGTTTTTGAGTTTTGGACCCTATTGCATAAAGAGTGTTTATATTCATAATATCCAGTATATAATTATTATTATAATAAATATTAATAATATTAATAATATCTTTATAACCATTCGTTGAAATCCATGGTAAATATAATGATTGTTTGTATTGCATTTAATTAACCTTTTTTTAAACAAGTGAAATTGTTATTTTTTGAGAAATATTCTGAATTTAGAAAATCGGTAATCTCTTTCTTCAAATTTGGTTGTACACCTAATGCATAACATCGAAACGTTTTTGATTATATATTTTTCATCTAATGTTGGGAACGCCAGATGTATTCGTTTCCAATATTTATTAAGGGACAGCACCTCGGTTTTTCTCGCGTTATGGTTATGTAATAAAATATTATCTATACTTAATGTATTATTATGTCAATAACCCCGCATTAAAAATGCGGGGCTTGTAATTGTCTATCTGTTGTAATTGGTTCAGACATTACTATTGGCTGATTGACTTCATTAATTTAGAAATTATATCGCTATAAGTTTCTCCTTTTTTACCGAGTTCAGTCAGACGTTTATGTACTTCTTCTGTAATTTTCATGCATTTCATTTTAACACCTCCTATTATTTTTTATCCTACTATAATATTGTTCGTACTGGTATATATAGTTTCCTATTTATTAATCAAACAATTTTAAT
>Ga0180732_1001344_pt1 | contig 15522 bp, 19 predicted proteins | sample KR11_01MetaG_FD_148674 | JGI IMG/M metagenome (GOLD analysis project Ga0180732, IMG submission 148674) | Groundwater microbial communities from the Olkiluoto Island deep subsurface site, Finland - KR11_0.1 MetaG | ecosystem: Environmental > Aquatic > Deep subsurface > Groundwater | place...
TATTTATCTTTCAAATCATTTATTTCAGCTTCTGCTTTTTCAAGAGCAAATTCTGCCTCTTCAAATTCTTTTATAGGTTTTTTTGATTTTTTAGACTCTTCCATAACAATATCTTCAGCTAGTTTAATATGTTCTTCTGCAAGTTCAATATCTTCATTTGTCATTTTTAAAATATGGTCCTAAGCAGAATCGGACTGCTGTTTCTTCGGTGTAAACGAAGTGTCTTAACCACTGGACTATAGGACCTTATTATTTAATAATAAATTAGGTACTTTTAAATTATTTGTTTTCAAATAGTCAAAACTGCTGTTTCTTCTAATCACACTTTCACTTTGTTATCTGATAATTATGATAATTAATTAGTCGAAGTGTAAATGCTCGATGTAAACGAAGTGAGGCCTCAAAGAGGTCATCCCTGTGGGATCTTAACCACTGGACTATAGGACCTTATTATTTAATAATAAATTAGGTACTTTTAAATTATTTGTTTTCAAATAGTCAAAACTGCTGTTTCTTCTAATCACACTTTCACTTTGTTATCTGATAATTATGATAATTAATTAGTCGAAGTGTAAATGCTCGATGTAAACGAAGTGAGGCCTCAAAGAGGTCATCCCTGTGGGATCTTAACCACTGGACTATAGGACCTTAAATTTAAAGATATTTTACATTTTTAAATTTGCCTGTTGTTTCCATTAATCAGCAACATTTATAAGTAAAATAAATTATTTTAAAATATGGAACAAACTAACAGAGAAATTCCAGAAATGAATCTTAATAACAAGTATAAAACTCAAAAATCTCCTGTGTCAGAAAGTCCAAAAGAAACAAAAAAAGAAATGGAGAAAACAAAAAAAGAACTTGAAAAATTAAAATCTTTTATTATTAAAAAATACTCTTTTACTCAGGCAATAAGTGTTCTTCCCCCTCAGGCAATTAAAAATTTTATTGATGAAGAAGAAATCCCAAAAGAAACAGAAAAACACATTCATTTATACATGATTGTTCCTGAAGAAAAACTTAAAGAAATACCCAAAATAACAAAAGAAATAGTAAAACAAATTGAATCTCTAAAGCAAAAAATCTGGATTCAGATAAAAACTCCGATAGATGTCTGGGAAAACTGCCTGGATAGTAAATTTGAATTATCAAGTGCTATTGCCATGTCTTTTCCACTTTATGATAAAGGAATATTAGGAGCATTGAGAGTAGCTGAAATACACAAATCCCTTGTGCTTCAAAAATTTGAAAAATATGTTGTAAGCTATGTTATTGGCGGAAGTTTAGTCAGAGGAGAGGCAATTAAAACATCTGATGTTGATATTTTTGTCATTATTAATGATACTGATGTAAAACGAATGCCAAGACTAGAACTAAAAGAAAGATTAAGAGGAATTATTTACCAGTATGTTGCAGAAGCTTCTGCTCTTGCAGGAGTAAAAAATAAACTTGAACCTCAAATATATCTTCTTACTGAATTCTGGGAAAGTGTTAAAGATGCCCACCCTGTAATGTTTACTTTTATTAGAGATGGCATCCCATTATATGACAGAGGAACATTTATGCCATGGAAAGCATTGTTAAAAATGGGAAAATTAAAACCCTCTCCAGAAGCAATTGACATGTTTATGAGTATGGGAGATGGTGTAATTCCAAGAAGCAAAAGAACATTATTATCAGAAATTTTCACAAATATTTTTTGGGGAGTAACCACTCCTGCACAAGCACTGCTAATGCTGTATGGTTTGCCCCCGCCAAATGCAAAAAAGGAATTAGTAAATGAATTCAAAAAACATTTTTTAGAAACAAAAATGATTGAAAAAAAATACATTACTTTTCTTGAAAAAATTGTCCAGACATGGAAAGATTACGAGCATGAAAAAATAAAAGAAATTTCTGGAACAGAAATTGACAAGCTTTTACATGAAACAGAAGATTATTTGAAAAGATTAAAAGAATTAAGAAAGCAAATTGAGAAAAAATCACAGGAAAAAACCATTGAACAGGTTTACAAAGATGTCTTTGAATTATTAAAAAATATTGTTGGAAAAAAATCACAGGAAAATACAATTCAGGATTTTGAAAAAAAATTTATTAAAACAGGCAAATTTACCCCCCAGCATCTAAGAATATTAAAAAACATAGTTATTGCAAGAAAAGAATGTAAAAAAGGAAAATTAAACCCCCATAAAGTGGATGAAGCAAGAAAAAGAGCTTCTATTTTAATTAATGATTTAATTGAATATGCTCAAAGATGTGATTTAATTTCACTTGAAAAAGGAAGAATGAAAATAAAATACAATGAAAAAGAAAAAGAACAAACTGCAGAATTACTAATCTGTGACCAAACCGGATTTTTATTTTTGCAAAACAAAATTAAAAAAATAAATGAGACAATTCAGGATTCAAACATGGATGAAGTTTCAAATGCTGTTGAAAAACAAAAAACAAAACAAACAACAATAATAAATCATAAAATATTTGAATTACTAAAAAAAGAATTAGGTAATTTTGAAATTATTTTATAATTTCAAGTTAAAAAAAATAAAAATATCAATTCTCCTATAATTTCATCAAAATTAGAACTTATTAAAATGTTTATAGATTAGAGGAAGTTCAAATTGTTGATATTTAAAAAATTATAATTGCTATTATATAATGGTAAAACTTAAAAACTCTTGTAATCTTATTTTTATATGGATAATTTATACAATAATAAAAGGTCTTCTCTTAGAGAAAAAATTTTGTCTAATGAAAATTCCAATGAAGTTCATGATGCTTTTTTAAACCATGTAAGAAAAACTCCAAAAAATAGAACAATTTTGGATATTGCTTGTGGAATCGGAGCTCATCTGGAAGCTATCAGGAAAAAATTACCTAATGCTATTTTGGAAGGAATAGATTTAAATCAAGGAATGTTAGATGTTGCAAAAAGAAAATCTCTAGGAGCTAAATTAATTCAAACTGATATGAGGGAATTTGATTTAAAAAGAAATTTTGATTTAGTTTATTGTCTTTCAAGTTCAATCCAATATAATTTATCTACAGAGGATTTTGAAAGAACAATTACTTCAATGAGGAGACATGCTGTAGATGGGAATGTAATTTTTGATTTAGCATATTGTGCTGAAAAATGGAGAGAAGGATATACAAATATTACTGCCAATAGTAATGATAGATTTGATGTAGTAGAAATGTATACTACTCATTCAAATGAAGGAGTCTCAATTTGGAATCCTTTATACCTAATTAAAGATAAGAAAACTGGAAAAATGGATATGCATGTTGATAAACACAGAATTAAATTATGGAGCATTTCTGAAGTTGAACAGATATTATCTTCTCAAGGTATTGGATATGATTTAAGATTTGGGTTTGGTAAAAATGATAATCATTCGGAAATCCCAATCTTCCTAGTAAAAGGACTTAAAAGTAAATAAAACTTTAATATGAAATGCAAAAGAAAATTTTAACTTTCATTGCAAACAATGGAAAATTATTAGTATTATATAGTGAGCCTCATCCTGAACATGGTGAAGGGGGGTGGTTTTTAGTAACTGGGGGAATTGAAAAAGATGAAACTTATGAAGAAGCAGTAATTAGGGAAGTTTTAGAAGAAACAGGGTTAGTTACTGAAGAAGTAATTTCCTTAAATTGGGGGTCAATTTATAATTGGCGGGATGAAATTTGTGAAGAGCATAATTTTATTTCCTTTGTTAAACCAGGAGAAATTATTTTAAATGAAGAACATTCAAAATATGATTGGCTTGATATAGAAGAGTTTATTCAAAGAATTAGGTGGGATGATGATAAAGACCTTTTAAAAACTGTTTTAGAGAATGCGTTAAATAAGGAAAAATATTTTGATAAAATTACTTTAAAAGATTATAGAGAGTGTAAAAATGAATAACCTTGCTATAGCAGTAATGAATTTATCTAATGAAGCGAATATTGGCGGACTTATAAGGACTGCAAATGCTGCAGATATTAAAGAAGTTATAATTGTTGGAAGGAAAAAATGGAATAAAGGGGCTGCAACAGGAGCACATTCTAGAATTAGGATAGTTAAAATGAGAACATCTGACGAATTTGTAGAATATTGTAGAGAAAATAATTATAATATTGTTTCTGTAGAAATTGGAGAAGATTCATGTAACATTTTTGAATACAAATATCCTAAAAATACTATGTTAGTAGTTGGAAATGAAGGAACAGGGGTCCCAAGCAAAATTCTAAATAATTCAGCATCGCGAGTTTATATTCCTCAATATGGAGGTATTGAATGTTTGAACGTTGCAGTTGCAGGGAGTATTGCAATTTATGATTGGATACGTAAAAATAAGCAAGGGGATGAAAATAGAATCATAGATAGGAAGTTTAAAAATTAATAATATCGCTTCTTCCCAACCATCTTCCTCAAAAACATCTTTTCCTATTGATGTTATGTTAAAAATATCCCTTCTAATTATTCCTTTTCAATCTTCTTTTTATAAGCCTTAATTCCCCTCTCAACATCTTTATAAGCAGTTTCTCTTCCTTTAACTTCTGTAATCTCACATTTCTTGCCCTGAAGTTCCTTATAAGTTTCAAAAAAATTAATTATCTCTTTTATTGTATGTTTTGGAATATCTTTTATATCTTTAACTTCTTTGAATCTTGGTTCTGAATTATAAACTCCGATAATTTTATCATCTTTTTCACCAGAATCAATCATTCTCAAAACCCCAATTACTCTTACTTCAGCAAGCGTCAGAGGATAAACAGGAGTAGAAGTTATAACTAAAACATCCAGAGGATCTCCATCATCCCAGTGTGTCTGAGGAATAAGCCCATAATCTCCAGGATAATGCACAGAAGAATATAAAGGCCTGTCTAAAAAAAGCAAACCTGTTTCTTTATCTAATTCATATTTATTTGAAGAACCCTTGGGAATCTCAATTAAAACATTAATTATCTCCGGGCATTTTTCTCCAGGACTAATCTTATTAATATCAATCATTTATACTTTTCGAATTTAGTCTTTAAATAATTAATGTTTGAAACAGATTAGCTAAGATTACTATGCTTTTAAAAATAAACTATAAAAAACAAGTACCCACAATTAATTTATTTTTATACTATTAGATTTCATTATGAGTTGTCTGCAGAATGGCTTTAAAAAAATCAACTCAACTAACATGAACAATCAATTATATTTAACAAAAATTATAAACTCGCTTTGCTCGTTAATTCATATTTAACTATTAATAAAACATCGGGGGCTCAATCAAATAACATTTTTAGAATTATTAATTATATCTTATAATTAATAAAATATTCATTCAAATTTTTAAAATCAATCATTTCAATAAGGTTTAAAAACTAATTTTCTTGATAATTATTATGACAAAAGCAAATATAAAATTTCCATACATCCAAAATCTTTTTGGAGGTTATTTTGAATGAAAGCAAAAGTAATTCAGTTCAGAAGAGGAAGAAAAACAGTTCATGAAAGACATTTTTTAATAGAAATTGAAAAGATTTCAACTAAAAAAGATGCTGAAAAATTTATTGGAAAAGAAGTTTCATGGAAATCTCCTGCTGGAAAAATAATCAAAGGCAAAATTTCATCTAGTCATGGAAATAAAGGGCTTGTAAGAGCTATATTTGAAAAAGGTCTTCCAGGACAGGCAATTACAACAGAGGTTGAAATAAAATGATAATTAAATTAAATAAATCCACTCGTGTAACAACAAGAGAAATCAATCTCTATTCTTCTGCTTGTGATTTCCTTCAGAGGCAATTTAAGAAATCACCCATCAGTACAGAAAAGGAAGGTTACGCGAAGGAAAGCAAATCAAAAGATTTGTATGTTTCCATTACAGGAAAAACCAGAGGTGTCCTCGCATGGCTGCAATAAGAAAAGCTTCAGCATATTCAAAAAGAAAAGTAGTCCCATTCACAAGAATTAGTAAAAGAAGGCAAAAATCTTTTATTAAAACAGTTCCCCCACAAAAAATAGTTAAATTTAGCATGGGAAACCAGGAACTTTTTCAAAAAGGAAAACTTCCGCACCAGCTTACATTAATTGCAACAGAAAAAGTTCAGATAAGGCATAATGCTCTTGAAGCATGCAGGCAATATATAAATAAAAAAATAAATAAAGAAACAAATGGACAATATTTATTCAAAGTTATTCCATTTCCCCATCATATTCAAAGAGAAAACAAACTTCTTACAGGAGCAGGAGCAGACAGGATGCAGACAGGAATGCAGTTATCTTATGGAAAAGCTGTAGGAAAAGCAGCAATATTAAAACCCAATAAAAGAATATTCCAAATTGCAGTTCCAAATGAAAAAATGGTTCAATTCACAAGAAAAGTTCTAAGACAGATAAAATCAAAACTTCCCTGTACAACAAAAGTTTTGTATGAAAAAATAGAAAAATAATTCTAAATCTGTTACTTTTTATCAATAGTAACAAAACAGAAACATTTATAAAGTTCAACATCTAACATATATTAAAGAAAATGACAAAAAAAGATTACAAACCAGAGAGGGATTTTGACAAATATAGCTGGGCTAATACACTGGGAAGAATTTATAGCTCAGAGGATCATAAAGAATATTTAATTGGAGGATTAGAAGGAAATGCCATTAAACAAGGTTATAATGGAGAAGGACTAGAAGCAATTCTTAGAGGGACAATGGCTTCAGACATAGGACAACAAACAGCAATAGGTTACACCCAAGAACAACACAGGGCTGAAATGCAAGGCTTAACTGTAGAAAACTATCTTACTAATTACCAAGACACTATTAAAAAATATTTTGGAGAAGAAGAAATTTCAAATCTTAATAAATACAAGGGAGAAGAACTAAATGCATTGAAAAAGAAAATAGAAGGACTAATGCATGACAAGTCTCACCCAGATAAGGATAAAAGTAAAGCGGCAAAAAAAGAATTAAAAAAATATAATATAATAAGTGCTGTTTTCAAAGTTATAGAAGATGAAATCTATAAAGATTTGATACCTAAAGCAATAGAAGGAACAAATAAATATTTAGCTAAAGATGTTATTTTAAGAAATAAACAAGATAATGAAGAATAAAATGAAAAAAAAATTATTAGCATTAGGGATTTTTGGAGGATTAGCATTACTAATAAATTCATATAATATTAAAACAAGTGAAATTTTCAGATTTAATAATCCAATTCCAATTAATACATCATTAAAAAAACAAATTAAAATTGTCTCAGAAAGACCCCATATGACAGACACAACTCACTCCCTTGATTTGTTTAATTATGAACTTCCCATAATAACTCTAAGAAAAGTAACTAATCCGACTACTAAAGACTCGTTTCAAGGCATACTTGATTCAGAAGAAAACATCCATACTTTGGAAGGAACATATGAATTACAATCAGCACATGATTCAAATTGGTATGTTAAAAAATAATTTTTTATTAATTTCCCTCTATAAATTCCTTAACTAACTTAGCCATAACTTCTAAAAATTCTTCTGCTCTTTGTTGCCAGGCATCAATTTCAACACCTTTTAAATCATGAATCTTTCCATGAACAATTTGCTTATGCAATGCAAGCAAATCTCTATACCATACAACATATTTTATTTTTAATTTTCCCTTATCTACAAAATTTTCTTTTAAATCAATTGGGATATGCTCTGGAGAAGCTGGTGAAACATTTGCAGCAATTAATGCGGCATGAGCAGAATCAACCATTGACCAATACAAACCCTCAATAGAATTTAATTCTGCTAATTTGCTTCTTTGAATATGAACAGGAGCTCTTTGAAGACAACTATAAATCGCTTCAGGAGTTGATTTTATTTTCCCATTTATTAAAAGATATTTTAAAGGAGCAAAAAAACCTGCAAAATCAATCATCTCTTCGCCATATCTAAGAATATTTAAAACAACAGGGTCTCCCCTCATTAAATCTTCCCACCATGTGCTTAATTTAATAGTATTAATATGCAAACTTTTATTATAGGGATTTCTTCTCATAATTTTATCTAATTCCTCCCTATACCATGCAATTAATTCCTGATCCCATTTTATTGAAACATCGTCAATCAAAATTATAATATCAATGTCAGAACCTGCAACAGAAGTTTGTTTTGCCAATGAACCAAAAAGAACAATTGACTTAACAATTTTATTAAATTTTTGGTAAACTTTGACAGCAAAATCCATTGCAATGTCTGATTCTGATTTTAATTGCAATGTTGGAATATCTTTTTCATTTATTTTTTTGGATTTTGCAGAAATCTCTTTAATTTTTTCAACATGCCTTTTCATAGATTTCTTTTTAGAAACTTTTTTCACCATCTTTTTTAATTTAGAAACTTTATGTTTCTTTTTCTTTTTCACCATCTTTTTTATTTTATTCAAAATTTAAATCATCACAGCGGATTTAAGTGCATCTAAAGGAAGATTTTTACTTGCATCTAGTATTTCAATTCCAAGAGTTTTTCCATTTTCATCTAAATCTATATTCACAGACTCATTTAAAGAAATTGTGTTTTTAACCTCTCCCAGAGATATGTCCTTAAAATAAATATATACTGCATCAGCTTCTTTATCAAATGTTATTTTCATTTCCATATAAGAGTTATAATCTTTATAAATTTACCTTTTTTAATATAAACAATTTTTAAAAATTTTCCATTTATTTTTTTGTATGCTTCAATTTTATTATCTTTGCTAATTACATAATTTGGAAAATTAATTGTCTCTTTAATTTGTTCTAATGTAATTTTTCTTTCAATCATTCTTTGCTTAGCATGACTTGTAAAAATAAAATCCATTCTATTCCATAGGTCTTCCACTCATCCTGCTTCCCCCTGCACCTTGTCTTGTACCCCCTAATTCTGTAGGAAGCTGTGCAAAACCTGCACCAAACATCTCATAATTTGTTTGAGGAAGCATATTTCCATAACCTGCAGAATAATTTTGTTGCAATCCTAATGACTGACTCCAGTAAGGTCCAGCTCCTTCTGCATAAATTGAAGAACCCATGGCTTCTAAAGTTACTTTTAAAGGGGGGTTTTGTTTTCCTCCTGGAGAAAAATGCTGCCACCAATTTAATGCTTCAACTATCTTTTTTCCCTTATAACCTTCTTTGCCTAATTTTTCCATAATTTTCTTAATAGGAACATTACCCATTCCCATTGGAAGCTCTGTATGTTCTAAACCAAAATTATCAGACAAATGCACATGCTTGACAAAAGGTGCTATTTTTTCAGATTCCTTAATAATATCTTTATCCTCATAACCATATTTTCTCATCATATTTATATGCCCCACATCCCAGGTAGCTCCGATTAATTTTTCTGCCTGTTCTTTTGCAAATGACTTTGACACTCCTTCTTTTACAGCTATCTCAACAAACTTTTCTCTTGATTTTTCCACAATTTCTCTAAGCTCTTCACCTGTGCTAAAAGCCCCCCCAATAGGAGGATTTTCAATACTAACAATTGGAGCTTTATCACCAAACTTGTCATAAGCATTAAAAGCAACCCTTGCAAAAGTTTCTGCTGTTCTTTTTTTTGCAAACTCATTTAAATTTTCAATTAATTTTGGGGGGGTTAAATTACCTAATGTATTTGTTCCTTTTTGAACAATTTCCCGCATTAATTCTGCATTCTTAAAACTTTTTGGATTTTGTTCTATTTTTTCAACATTATCAGAAATTTCACTGTAAAAACTATTTAATATTTTTTTATCTGCATCTGAACCTTTTCTATATGCAATTTCAAAAAGCTGTTTAAGATTTGTATAAGAATCTTGTAAAAAAGATATTCCTCTATTAAATTCAGATTTTGCTCTTTCTTCAATTTTTCCAGGAGCAGTTTGCCCATTATTTAAATCAGACAAATATTTTACATAACCAGATCTGTCAAGAGAATCTGCTCCTAGTTCTGCATAATAATTTATCTGAGAAATATTTTTAGTCCATGCCTGTTCATTTTCATCTTTTATTTCATTTTCTATATTTGGCTCTTTTGCCTGCCCTGGAAAAGACCTTGGTTTTAAAGGAATCTTGTTAATAGAACCTGATTCAGTATTTATGATATATGCCTCTTCTGGTGTTTTTTCTATGTTATCTCCTATTTTTTGTTTTAACATTCCTGGAAGAAGTGCTGAAGAATGAAATGTTACAGGCATCCCCCCATCAGGATTTAAATCATGGCTTCTTTCAATAGCCATGTTCATTTGTCTCTCTGCATTTAATCTTCCTGATTCTGTAAATCCTTCTTTAGTCATACCAGAAGGTTCTACAATAGGAGCATGAAAAGTCATATCTACTCCTGTTAACTTGCTTAATCTATTTACTTCTTTTAATTGATCTCGAGGAACTGAATCAAAAACTTCTGGAAAAACCTGAGTTAATTCAATTGTTTTTGCTCCTGCAGAAAGATTATCAGAAATATCTTTTAAGATATTTGCTGTTCTTGCATCAGTAGACATTCCAATATCTCCTGCACCAACACCATATCCTCCAAAAATATTACCCTGAGATGAAGGTTTTAAAGAAGAATACCCTCCCTGGTAAATATTTTCAATAATATAATCACTTTTTTCCATTTTATCTCTTTTTTAAAATACTTTAATTCAGTATATAACAATTATAATTAAAAGTTATTTATTAATTTATCTAATTCGTTTATATTTTTTTTCTGCACCCTCAAAAGGAAGCCTTGACTCTTCTCTGGAAATTCTTTCTGCCCCAACATATTTTGTTTCAAGACCTGAATTATGTGTTCTTAAATCCTGAGAATTATTAACTAAAAATTTTTGTCCTTTATTATTTAAATCTTCGCGAATACCTTGCGCATTCATCTGCCCAGGTTGTTGCATGAATTCATAATCCTGTTTTTTCAATAATTTATCATCACCAGTAACATAATCACTAACCTGATTAGGATTATAATTAACTTTTTTTTCTTTCTCCTCATCAAACATATTCTGAGAACCTGTATCAACAAATACTGGTTGTGGAAGCCCCTCTGCAATTCTCTCTAAAACAGGTGTTGAAGATTTAACAAGAGGTTTAAGAAACTCCTGAAACTGAACATCATCTATTGAATCCTCAATATTTTCTATTTTCTCTTCTAAACTTTCTTCTTGCTCAAGATTTTCTTGTTTTTCTACTTTTTTCTCTTCAACAATCTCTTTATCTTTTTGTTTTTTCATAAATTAACTACATCAAACAAATATATAAAATTATTGGGGGAAGAAATAATTAAATAAAAAAATTAAATACCAAATTAAAAAATTCATTGAAATCTTTCTATTCTTATAACTTTATAGTAGTTACAAACAAAAGATTTATAAATTGCAGAAAAAACTTAATATTATGAAACTAAGAAAACCAACAAACAAGGGCAAGAAAGATGTATCAGAGATTATTATCCCAAATTCAATCAACAATGTAATAAGTTTTCTCCCAAATTTCTATAGTGAGCATTTTGGTTTTCTTTATGGTATAAAAGATGGTGGAAGAATTTATATAGGAAGTCTTTCCCACCTAAATCCAACTGATGTAAAAGAGATTAGTCCTAAAGAATTAAATTTAGAAGGGGAAAGTGGACAAAGATACATTAAATTGCATAATAAAATATGCGAACAAGGGGAAAAACTTTTTCCTAATTTTACACAAGTAGCTTATCACTCTCATCCAAAATTATTGTCAAGAGATTTTACAAAAACAGAAAAACAAGAGATTTTATCTCAATTTCCAAAATTTAAAGACAATCTTGAAGAACTTGTAAAACAATTAGACAATGCATTTTTAAGTGAAGCAGACAAAGAATTTGCCAAAAAATATTCCTCACATGGAACAATGATTTTAAGCTTAGGCAAAGAAAAAGACCTTAGAAATATAAATTCAAAATATTTTCATTCAGATTTTTTTCATAGCCTATATACAACATACATCTTTGAAATTGCAAAATCTTTCTTTACAGATAATAAAACCAGACTTATGGGGTTTCAAGTTGACAAAAATAAAAATACATGGGAGATGCCTGTAACAATAGCAGAAAATACTGGTGCATATATTGATGAAAAAAAATGCTATCAAGTAATGGAAAAAATGAAGCCATTCAATAAAATGCATTTAGAATATATTAAATCATTTAAAAAAGATTATGCAAAAAAATATCCTGTTCACTTCAAGATATTTATGTCTGCTTTAGAAAAATTCCAAATAGAAATAAATGAAGAACGTTTTTAATTTTTTAATTATTTCAACTCAACAAATTCAATTCTCTAAATATAACTTGGCATTCCATGTGCTTTTTTATAAATATTAAATAAATCAAAAGCAGCATTTTTTGCTCTTTCAGCAACCAATGGCCTTAAACTATAAGATTCAACCCAGTTATCTTTGGTAACAACTATTTCTCCTGCTTGTTTTATTTCAGGTTTTTTTTCTTGTTTTCCTGATTCATTATAATAACCTATTAAAGCTAAAAAAGGATTTGAACCTGTTTTTGGTTTTTCAATTATCTCTTCTTTTTCCTGCAAAAAGAAATCAATATCTTTTTGCAATTGCCCTAAGCTTTCAGTAGTTGAACCTTCAAGAAATCTCAAAACATCCCCCACATCTGACTTATCCAGTTCTTCATTTATTTTTTTAATTTCATCCTCATTTAATGCATATGCTTTGAAACTAACAACAGCTTTGCCACCAAAAACATAATGTTGTTGCTGGCTTATTTTTTGCGGTATTCCAACAAACCTGAAATCAACTAAAACACAGCTGTAATAATTTCTTTTTTGATTTAAATTTTTCAAATCAGAAGGCAAATCTCCGGCAAGGGCAGAATTCTTTACATCTAATTTTGATTTTCCCAACAAAGATAATTCAAGAATAATTGTATTAAAGGATTTAACCAGGGCAGGATCTCTTCCACCTTCTTTCATTTCAAGTTGCTGGGCAGCTCTTAATTGAGGTTTTGCCCATCTTGAATATAATTTTAAGCTATTAACCTGACTTTTTAAATAATTTCTTTCAATTTCATATCTTTTTCTTAATTCATTTTCAGAGTGCTGAACCCAGGTATTAAACTCTGCTATTCTTGGAATAAGAATTCTTTTAACTCTGTCATTTAAATCAATTTTTTTAACATCATCTTGATTTTTTGCAACCAAAAAAGCATCAATTAATGTCTGGAAACCTGCCTGCCCCAATGCCATTGCCTTGATGCTTGAATTCCCTTTGTTTATATCTACTTTATCCATCCAAATTTGCTTTAAAGACAATAAAGCAGCATCTTTTTTATTTTTATCTTTTAAATCATCATAAGTTTGTAATCTTATTTTAAACTCTTTTAAATCATAAACAATATTCAGCACACTCCTCAGTATCATGTTTATATCAACCATAAGTTTAGAACCCTGCTGTTGCATGATTGTTGCTTTTTGATTCATCTCAGAAAAATGTCCTGAACCAGGAGAAGAACTAAAATTATCTATAAGTTTTTCTACATCTAACCCAAAATCATCTTTCATTAAATCTAAAATAAAAAAATAAATTGGCTCCAGGGTTTCAGAAGAAGCATTATAGCCAAGCACATGTTTTGCTTCAACACCTCCTGAATCTAACTGTATTATCCCTCCTTTTTCAGAATATTTTACTGCATTAGGCTTGACCTCTTCTGCAGGAATTTTATCAGCAGAACCATATTTTTTTAACAATTCATCTCCATTAGATGCATAAAGTTTTGGATTAATCTTCCCTATAATTTGCTCAATTGTTGCCACCATCTTTTTTAATTAATAACTAATCTTGAGGATTTAATTTTACTCATTTCAAAACAAAAGATTTCATATTTAAAAAAGGTTTCTAATTAGAAAAATCCCCTAGTTTATACAACAACTAAGTTTAAAAATAAAATCTTCCAATATTAATCATGGAATTTTTTAAAAAAAGAAATAAAGTTCTTGATTTAACAGACCAATATAGAAAACAGCAGGAAAAAATAGCTAATATGAAGGAGGATATGCAGGAACAAAAATCTCAAAAAGAATCTCAAATACTCCCATTTAGTTTTTTTGGAAATGCGAATTCAAATACAAATTCAAACCTTAACGAGGAAACAATTAATTCTTCAGAATCTTATGAAAGTGCACATGAGAAAAAAAGAAAACTTGCAAAAAGACTTACAAGCATGACAACTCAAATAGAAGAATTATCAAATCAAATATATCATTTGCAACAAAGAATAGAAGTTCTTGAAAAAAAATCAGATGTAAACAGATATTAAATAAATTAATAAAGTAATATTTCTTTTTAAAAAAATGGAAGATAAAAAAATTAAAGCATATGCATTAAAAAATGCCTTAACTCACAAGGGAAACTCCAATCAAGGAGCAGTTATATCTGCACTATTCAATGAAGGGCTGAAAAAACAAGACATAAAAAAATATATTGAAAAAATTACAAAAATCATTCAAGAAGTAAATTCACTTTCACTAGAAGAACAAAAAAAAGAATTTGAAAAACTAGAAAACATTGTTAGTAAAAGAGAAATAAGGCAAGGCTTGCCTGAATTGCCAGATGTTCCTAAATCAGGAGTTATCATGAGATTTCCCCCCTCCCCTTCTGGAAGACTACATATCGGGCATATAAGAACAGCAACACTTTCTTTCCTGTATGTAAAAAAATATGGGGGCATTTTTTATATAAGACTAGAAGACACTAATCCTGAAACAATTGACCCCTCAGCATACAAAACAATCAAACAAGAATTAAAATGGTTATTTGGAGATTCATTCAAATTAATGATTCAATCAAAAAGAATGGCTCTTTATTACAAATATGCTGAAAAATTAATCAAAAAAAATGCTGCTTATGTCTGCACTTGCTCAGGAGATAAATTCAGAGAATATGCTAAAAAACAAAAAAATTGCCCGTGCAGAAAATCTAGTATTAAAGAAAACCTGTTAAGATGGAAAAAGATGCTTGACAAAAAAGGGTTTAAACAAGGAGAAGCTGTTCTTAGATTTAAATCACATGAAGGAATGAAACACAAAAATCCTGCTATGAGAGATTTTCCATTAGCAAGAATTAATACAACACCTCACCCCCTTCAAAAAAATAAATATCGTGTATGGCCATTAATGAATTTATCAGTTACAGTAGATGATATTGAAACAAAAATGACTCACATAATAAGAGGCAAAGACCATCGGGATAATGCAGAAAGACAAAAAATGATATATAAGGTATTAGGAAAAAAATATCCTTGGGCTTTTTTCATTGGAAAATATAAATTTAAGAATATTGATGTATCAAAAAGAAAAATTAAAGCAGGAATTGAATCGGGTAAATACTCGGGTTGGGATGATCCGGAATTAGTTACAGTCGCTGCATTAAAGAAAAAATACAAACCAGAAGTATTTTGGAAATTCACAGAAAAAATGGGATTAACTGAAGTAGATAAAACATTAGATAAAAAAGAATTTTTTAAAATGCTAGATGATTTTAATAGAGAATAAAATAT
>Ga0180732_1001345_pt1 | contig 15522 bp, 9 predicted proteins | sample KR11_01MetaG_FD_148674 | JGI IMG/M metagenome (GOLD analysis project Ga0180732, IMG submission 148674) | Groundwater microbial communities from the Olkiluoto Island deep subsurface site, Finland - KR11_0.1 MetaG | ecosystem: Environmental > Aquatic > Deep subsurface > Groundwater | place...
CAAACAAGTGATATCTGATCAAGGGATTTTCAAAGATCCTAAGATGAAACTTCTGGTATTTACCGAACATAAAGACACACTCGATTATCTGGTTGGAAAGTTAAGGGAATGGAATTTGAAAGTTACCCAGATACATGGAAGTATGAAGATCGGTGACCGTGATATGCCTGGAACACGCATCTATGCTGAGCGGGAATTTAGGGAGGAGGCACAGGTTCTTGTTGCGACGGAAGCAGCCGGTGAAGGTATTAACCTTCAGTTCTGCTGGTTTATGATCAATTATGATATCCCATGGAATCCTGTCAGATTAGAGCAGCGCATGGGAAGAATACATCGATATGGGCAGGATAAGGACTGTCTTATTTTCAACTTTGTCTCTACTAATACACGGGAAGGTCGTGTTCTTCAGAAACTCTTTGAACGGCTCAAACAAATTGAAGCGGATCTTGATCCAAACAAGACTGGTAAGATTTTCAATGTGCTTGGAGATATTTTCCCTTCAAATCAGCTTGAGCGAATGCTGCGGGATATGTATTCTCAAAATCTCACGGAAGATGCTATTAAGACGCGCATTGTTGAGCAGGTAGATACTGAACGCTTCCGTAAAATAACAAACTCCACACTGGAAGGTCTTGCCAAGAGAGAACTAAATCTTGGAGCATTGATCGGCAAGTCCACAGAAGCAAGAGAGCGGCGTTTAGTTCCAGAAGTGATCGAGGATTTCTTCATCCAGGCAGCTCCCCTTGCAGGGATCTCTCCTAAAAAAGCAAAGGACACAGAGCATATCTACACTATTGGACGTGTCCCGCGCACCCTCTGGCCGATAGGGGAGCGGTTTGAGCCGCGCTTTGGGAAATTAGGTCGTGAATATAAACAGGTAGTTTTTGATAAAACATTTTTGAAAGATAATCCCACACTTGAATGGGTAACTCCAGGACATCCGCTGTTTGAGTGTGTCCGGGAAGATGTGTTGCAGCAGGTTCAGAATGATATGAGGCGCGGCGCAATATTCTTTGACATCAACCGTAATGAACCATCTCGACTCGATGTTTTCTCGTCTGCAATTCGTGACGGGCGCGGGAATGTTCTTCATCGGCGCCTTTTTGTGGTTGAGACATCCATGAATGGAATGATGACTATACGGCAACCCACTATATTTCTGGGTCTTAACACTGCTAAAATAAGTATTCAAGTCCCTGATGATACTGGATTACCTGGTCGTGATATGCTGGAACATGCTCTTATTGAACAGGCGCTAACCCCATTTTTGGAAGAGATAGTTGGGCAGCGGCATAAGGAAATTGAAACAATTACGCGCCATATGGAGATTAGTCTTAATGCAATCATAGACCGGGTGCAATGCCAGTTCGCTGACCTTGTCCAGATGAAAGAGGGAGGTTCCAGGGAATCAGGTCTGGATGGCCGTATTAAACAATTTGAGGATCGGCTCTTTGAGTTGAATGGCAGGCTTGAGCGGCGGCGGGAAGAATTGCAGCAGGAGCGCCAATGCACTATCACTGATATCCATCACCACGGCAGAGCATGGGTTTTGCCTCATCCTGAGCGTACCTCTCCGGGTATTGCGCCAATGGTCAGAGACGATGAAATTGAACGTATTGCAGTTCATGCAGTTATTGCACATGAAGAGGCGCGGGGCTGGAAGGTAGAGAGCGTTGAAGAGGAAGACAGAGGATTTGATCTCATATCGCGCAAACCTCATCCGGAAGATCCGCAAACTGCAATCGAGGTCCGGTTTATCGAAGTGAAAGGACGCAATGTTGTGGGTGAAGTGGCGCTTTCGAATAATGAGTATAAGACTGCGCAGCGTTTGAAAAAGGATTACTGGCTTTATGCAGTATTTAACTGTTCAACTAAGCCGGAAGTGAATATTGTGCAGGATCCGGTAAGGCTGGGATGGGAGCCTCTTATAAAAATCGAACATTACCATATCGGAGCTGAAAAAATTCTAAGCAATACAAAGGGGTAAATATAATATGGCAATCCCATCTCAGTATGCTCAGCTATCATTGTATCATTTTACGCATATTGAGAATCTCCCTAATATACTAAAACATGGTCTTCTTTCCACAAATGCGAGACAAAGCCTTGGAATTGAGTATGAAGATATAGCTTATGGAGGTATCCAGGACCGCAGATCCACAATGATAGTCCCTTTTGGGCATGGAGGAGTAGTTCACGATTATGTCCCACTTTATTTCTGTAAACGATCTCCGATGCTCCATGCAGTCGTCCAGAACAAGATTGCTGATGAACAACTGATAATCTATTTTGAATACCCTATTCAGATTCTTGAACAATACTCATGCGTTTTCACTGATGCTTCTGCAAATACATCTATTCCACCAAATTTCTACGATGATATTTCCAGACTTGTAGAACTTGATTGGGAAGCTATCGATACATGGAGGTGGGCGGGTAAATACGATACTGATATTATTCCTGTTCGTCAGAAGAAGCAGGCAGAGGCTTTAATCTACAGGGTTTTACCACATGATTCATTAAAGAAAGTTATTGTATGGAATACGAATATTAAGAATAAAGTGGAGAAAATTTTCAAAGAAATTGGCATTGCAATGCCGACTATTACCACAGGTGGAAAAGATTACTTTTATGTTACAAATGAAGGATTGCCTCTTGTTCAAGGCCCCTATTCAATTTACAGAAAGTATAATGAGACTATTGAATTTGTCATCAAAAATTTAGGATGCGCATCTTCACCTAGATACTCAAATTTATCCGATTTACGATGCGCTCTTCATGAGAATTTAGATAATCTTCCAGAAACATCAGAACTAATAGGTCTCGAATCTAATAATATAATGCATTCCGAGGATGTCGCTACACATACATGTAACGTCGTTTCAGAGTTACTAGAAACATCTGAATATACGGTAATGAACAATACTGACAAGCTGCTTGCTGAGGTTGCATCTTTTCTTCATGATATTGGGAAAGGTCCAAAAAGCCGATGGGTATCAAAAGGAGGACGACAGCAAGTTGATCCAGATCATCCAATCAAAGCTCTGCCAATGTTACAGCGCATTTTAACTAAAGATGTAGGTACTATGAAGAAAATATCTGCCAAAGTGATTTGTAAACTTGTCTGCTATCATGATCTAATTGGAGATATTATCGGCAAAGGAAGAAGAATCAAGGAACTAGAAATGATTGTTAAGAATGAACGTGAACTATATATGCTTATTGCAGTATCAAAAGCTGATATGAAGTTGGTAAATCCTGAATGGATTGATGAGGAAAAAATATGCAGTATAAGAGATAGTATTATAGAAAAATTAACTGAATCCTCAAAGGACGATGATGAATCCTAAACATAATATTATTTTCACCAGCGGAAACATGCTGGAAATCCCCGCGGATATTCGTGTCAATTCAGTAAACTGCATTGGTGTGATGGGAGCAGGGGTTGCTCTGGCGTTTAAAAATAACTATCCTGAAATGTATAAGGATTACCAAAAAGCTTGTAAAGAGGGTAAAATGACCCCTGGGAAATTACATGTTTGGAAGAATCTTTCTGGGGAATGGATCATTAATTTTCCTACAAAACGTCATTATAAAGAGCCTTCCCGATACGAGGATATCAAAGAGGGATTAATTGCATTGCATAATTATCTACTTGATAAAGGAAAGGTACATGTTGCTTTACCCGCCCTTGGTTGCGGTCATGGAGGGCTGGACTGGGAGCGTGTGAAAGTAATGATAGAAGAACATCTGGGAGATCTCGAAGCAACTTTTATTGTATTTGAACCTTCGGATTCTCACATGGTAGGTAATGCATATCGCGATAAAGCTTTTCAAGCATCTGAAGAGAAGTTGGTAAATCAAGGTGTAAACATAATCCAGCCTAACAGCAACTTATTTCCATTGGCATTAAAAGGGAGAACCGCTTCTTCATTATACGTTAAAGGTAATGATGCACTTTTAAAACAGCCAATATTAACTATTTTGAGTTCGTTGAAACCGGATGAGAGGGAGATTAAAGTGGCCCTTTCATGTCTGGAACTGGTAGCTCGTCCCGGTTTAAGCATAATGGTCGGTTATGGGCATTTACTGGATCGACCAATAATAATAAAAGCACTTGAGCTAGGTGCAGATGTTATCATAGCTCTTCCAGAAGGGCTTTTGAATTTTGGGATACGAAATGATATCAAAGATGTCTGGGATGAGCATCGTATAGTCGTTTTGACGCTATCAGCACCAAATCAAATATGGAACCCTCAAGCCGCGTCTAGAGCCAAAGAACTGAGCATGGCTTTTGCCACTGCGGCGTTAATTACTGATTGTAATCCCCAATGGTTATCACGTTTTGTAGAACGCAAGGAAATTCATATCCCTTTTTTCTACATTAATTACGATAGATCGAGTGCAGAATCTCTTGAATTATCAAACGGATTCAATGCAAAACCCATAGGCGAAGGCGCACAAATAAATGTTCCCCATGTTACACCACTACTTGAAGCTCTGGGAATAAATAATTTGAAATCCCAACTTCCTGCAAAATCCTCTATCAAAACCATTTCTAGTACTAAGATGGAGATTACTTCCTTTGTACCAGCATCTCAAATAAATGAAAAACCGTCAGCTTATGATACATCATCTCAGTTATTACCAGGTGAAAGTAAAGTCCGAGGTAATACTATGACCTCCTATCCCAAGCGCCTTATCGAAGTCGATCTCCCCATAAAAAAGATTAGCGAACACTCCCGCCGCGAGAAAAGCATCCGACACGGCCACATCTCTACGCTTCACATCTGGTGGGCGCGCCGTCCCCTTGCAGCCTGCCGCGCCGTGATTTGCGCCGCACTCTGGGTTGATCCTGCCGACCCGCTTTGCCCTGAGAAGTTCAGGCGCGATGCAGCAGTGCTGATGAAGCGATTTTTTGACCCGATGAGTACTGACGGAAGGGATTTTAACGATCCTATGGTGCTCCGTCACGCTCTGCTTGATTTCATTGCGGATTTTGCCAACTGGGATAACTCTACAAAGAAAGAATATCTCGAAACTAGCCGCGCGCTCACCCAGTCGGCGCACGAATCCCTTGGCGGCGCGCCTGGCACGAAGCCGCTTGTTGTTGACCCGTTCGCAGGCGGCGGCTCTATCCCTCTTGAGGCGCTGCGTGTGGGTGCAGATGCTTTTGCCAGCGATCTCAATCCTGTGGCAGTCCTCCTCAATAAAGTGGTGCTGGAATACATCCCCAAATATGGGCAGTGCCTTGCAGATGAGGTGCGCAAATGGGGGGAGTGGATAAAGCATGAAGCTGAGAAGGAACTGGTGCAGTTCTATCCTAAAGACCTAGACGGCGCAACACCTATCGCGTATCTCTGGGCGCGCACCATAACATGTGAAGGTCCGGGCTGCGGCGCTGAGGTGCCGCTGATGCGCTCACTGTGGCTTGCGAAGAAAGACAAACGCTCTGTATGGTTGCGGATTATCCCGAACCCCAAGGAAAAAAAGGTGGATTTTGAGATCATCGAGAAAGCGCATGCAAAAGATGTGGGAGAAGGAACCGTGAGGCGCGGAAGTGCTACATGCATGTGCTGCGGATTCACGACCCCAGTGGCATCTGTGCGGAAGCAGTTGAAAGCGCGACGGGGAGGGGCTGCAGATGCGCGGTTATTTGCGGTTGTTACTACTCGACGAGGGCAACAGGGACGATTTTATCGACTTCCCACAATGCGTGATCTGGAGGCGGTTAGAAAGGCAGCGGATGAGTTTGAACTCCGTAAAAAGAAGAATACTGAGAAGATGTCGCTAGTGCCAGATGAACCAACGCCACAAGGTGGTGGTAGTGGTGCAGGTCGTGCTTTTTCTCAACGCAACTATGGTATGGATTGTTTTGCCGATCTTTTCACTCCCCGCCAAGTAGTGGCATTGACTACACTAGCACATCTGGTGCATGAGGTAGGAAAAAAGTTAATCCCCGTGCATGAGAGTGGATTTATAATGGCGATACAAACCAGTCTTGCTATGTGTGTAGATAAAGTAGCTGATTTAGGAAATGCTTTTTGTCCTTGGGAACCAGTTGCTGAATGTCCACGCAACCTATTTGCTCGCCAAGCGATTCCTATGGGTTGGAACTTTGGAGAGGGCGTACCCATCGGAGAATCGAGTGGATCTTTTGAAATCATGATTGATCGCTTTGTATATGTTCTAGAACAAATCGGCTCAGACTGGAATGCAGGACATACCGAACTTGCCTCGGCCATTGCACATCCACTTCCTAACGATATGGCTCAAGCCTTCATTACCGATCCACCGTATTACGATGCTGTTCCATATGCAGATTTATCCGATTTTTTTTATGTTTGGCTAAAACGTATGTTGTTGCAATCAGACGTAACAATGTTTACAGATATATTGACTCCAAAGGATGACGAGTGTATAGTTGATGAGGTGAAGGGTAAAGACCGTCAGTATTTTGAACTTGCGATGACCAAAGCAATGGCTGAAGGTCGTCGCATACTTATTCCCAATGGTATTGGGATTGTTGTTTTCGCCAATAAATCTACTGAGGGATGGGAAGCCCAACTACAGGCGATGATAGAAGCGGGGTGGACAATAACTAGCTCATGGCCAATCGACACAGAAATGGCATCTAGATTTCGTGCAAGAGATTCGGCAGCATTAGGTTCTTCTGTTCACATTGCAGTACGCCCCCGTGAGAACCCGGACGGCTCCCTTCGGGAAAATAGCATCGGCGACTGGCGCGATGTGCTCCAGGAACTCCCCGTACGCATCCACGAATGGATGCCGCGCCTAGCGCAGGAGAAGGTCGTAGGCGCAGATGCGATATTCGCCTGCCTAGGTCCCGCTCTTGAGATATTCTCACGGTATTCGCGCGTCGAGAAAGCAAGTGGCGACGTTGTTCCGCTCAAAGAATATCTCGAACATGTATGGGCTGCTGTGGCAAAAGAGGCGCTGGAGATGATATTCCAGGGCGCGGATGCAACCGGATTTGAGGAGGATGCGCGCCTGACTGCTATGTGGCTGTGGACGCTTTCCACGGGCGCAAATGGGAATGGAAATATGAAGGCTGAAGATGAAAGTGTGGATGACGATGATGAAGAAAAATCTGGAAAGAGTTCTAAGATAAGCGGTTACATCTTGGAATACGATGCTGCCCGCAAGATCGCACAGGGCCTAGGGGTGCATCTTGAACAGCTCTCAAAACTTGTGGAGATAAAAGGAGATAAAGCTCGTCTCTTACCTGTAGAAGAGCGCACGATCTATCTTTTTGGAAAAGAAGAGCTACAGGCTCCAAAAAGAGGAAAGAAAAAGGAAATGAAACAGCTAACATTAACCAGTGTTCTTGGCGAGGCTGAAGAAGAAGCTGGAGGCTGGGGCGAGATGAAAGCGCCTCCGGCAGGAAAAACGATACTTGATCGCGTGCATCAGGCGATGATCCTGTTTGCCGCTGGCAGAAGCGATGCCCTGAAGCGCTTCCTTGTGGAAGACGGCATCGGGAAGGACGAGCGCTTCTGGAGGCTGGCGCAGGCATTCTCGGCGCTTTATCCGGCAGGGACTGATGAGAAGCGCTGGGTCGAAGGGCTGATGGCGAAGAAGAAAGGACTGGGATTTTGATTAATCAAAGCATAGACAAACGATGGCAGGACGTCTTCCTGAAAGCGGTACAACAGCATGAGAATGCACTTCCGCTAAAGGAAGCTGCGTTACAGGAACGTTTGGGAGATTGGACAAAGGAATTAACATCGGTAGTAGTGATTTATGAAAATAAAAGAAATATCGATTAAACATTTTAAATCGTTGTATAATTTACCTATTAAAGATTTAGCCGATATTAACGTATTTATTGGAAAGAACAACGCTGGTAAATCAAACATATTTGAATCAATAAACATTTTTTATAGAAACATTACAAGAACACAAGAGGAGTTGCCGATTCTTTTTATAGAAGATAGAGCTAAACCAACAGAAGTAAGCACTGAAATTACTTTTCTGTTTGAAATAAATGATCTTAATAAGGAACTAAATCAATCAAATTTCGATAATTCATATGATGAATATGTACATAGACTTATAGAACTAAATGATCCAGATGGAACTTCTTCAAGTAAATTAAATCTTCGTGGACACCCTGATTATCTTAGCTTTTATGACATTTTTATGGGTGTTCTTGAATCTGGACTTTTAGAACTTAGAACAAAATTTGCTTTTGGGCATTGGGATCCTACTGGCTATTCGAGTTTCATACAAAATCTAGCGGAAAATCCCTACCCAGATGATATAAAAACCAGTTTGAATAGTGTGAAATATTTGAAATTCGATTATTCTCATGACGATTCTTCAGGACCGGGGTATAAAATTTCATTATTGGATTCTGAAAGAAGGGAACTAATGAATCTATCAGAGCTTGCGGCCATTCCAACTACTCCAAGAGGCCAATTAAGATTTCTTTATTCGGATTTCATTTGGGATTTTTCAAATATATTGGGATATTGTTTATTCAAGATTATAGGATTTGATACACGATTTAATATGGATGAAGAAAAAATAGAGAATGTCCTGAAAAAAATAATGACCCATAACCCCTCTAAACTACCTCAAATTATAGAAGAGGTGAATAAAATAACGGGGTCAGATATTAAAGAAATTAAATTACATGGTGGCAATTTATTAGTTTCTTTTAAGGATAGAAGAGGTTCGGTACTTTTGAATAATCTTGGATTAGGAACTCAACGCATTCTACAAATAGTTTCCAATTGTCTATTACAAGACAGTAAAAAAATAATATTTATTGAAGAACCGGAATTGCATTTGCACCCACATGCACAGAGGGGTTTGTTTGGATTTTTTAATAATCAGGCAGAGCACAATCAATTTTTCTTAAATACGCACTCAACTATTTTCACTGGACAATCCGATAGATTGAGTACATACCTTGTTACATTTTCTAATGAAGAAACCGTAGTTAACCAAATAAAAGAAAGAGAAGAACTTAAATCGATAAAACATGAGATTGGCGCTAAGCATACTGATTTGTATTTTTATGACTGTATTGTGTTAATTGAGGGCGCTACTGAGGATTCTGCTTTCCCAATTATTGCAGAAGCTTTAGGATATAACTTCGAAGAAGAAGGAATCAAGATCATAAATATCAAAGGCAAAGATAGCGCGAAAAAAAGTAAAATCAAAGAGTTTTTAGAATATTTGAAAGATTCAGATATAATTAAGTATCTCATATTGGATGGGGGAGATCAAGGTGTAAGTGCTATAGTCGATGAACTTGTCAGGAGCGGCTTGATTGAAGAGGATAATTATACCAAATGGGATAAAACATTTGTAGATTGTTTTAGTGATAAACAAATAATTCAGGCAATGAAAGAGCTTGCATCTGAAAATGGTTTTGTTTTTAATTTGACTGAAGGTGAGTTAAAGCTAGAGAGAGACAAAGGTAAGTTTACAGAAAAAATAATTGAAGAGTCATTATCTGATTGGGATTTGAAAAAATCTGAATTGGGAGAACGCTTAGGTTTGATTATTAAAAAAGAAATTATAAACAAAGAAAAAAGAGCAGAGACAAAACCAGAAGAAGTAGTTAATAAAATTATTCGAATTGTAAGAAGTAAAAATAAGTGAGTTATGAATCGAAATAAAACTCTGAATAAAATTCTGATTGGCAAGAGTGACAGAATCCTAAAATTCAATGATTTGAAAAGTTTGGTGGTCACTGGATATAAATACTGGAACATTTAAATTAAACTAATCAGGTGAATAAAATTGGCACTAAAACCATGGTATAAGGTAGTAACTCCAAGAGAAGATCTGAGAGAAGGGAGGCCAATGGATGCCTCTGAATTCGCAGTGCATCTTGATCAGATTAGAGATGGGCGTGCACCGGAAGATTACCAGCATCCGCGTCGTTTCTTTGAAAGAACATATCTTACAAAAGGTCTGGAAGATTTATCTGCCGAAGTTATTAGACGGTTGTCAGGAATAAAAACCGAAACATCAGCTGTTTTTAACATGAGTACGCAGTTCGGGGGAGGCAAGACACATGCTCTGGCTTTACTTTACCACCTGGCAAAAGGAGGTTCTGAGGCAACTTCATGGCCAGGAGTGACCAGTATCCTGGGAAAAGCAGGAGTTACTAAAATTCCTCATGCCGCAACTGCCGTATTTGTAGGCACGGAATTTGATTCCATTGCAGGACGTGGCGGTGAAAATGGAGAACCATTGCGGAAAACTCCATGGGGGGAAATAGCATGGCAGCTTGGAGGGGAGGAATCCTTCAGAATTGTTGAAGAACATGATAAAAGAATGATTGCACCCGGCAATGATGTAATACGAAAAATATTGCCAAAAGATCGCCCATGCTTGATATTGATGGATGAACTGATGAACTTTATCAGCCGATTTAGAAGTATGGGTATGGACACCCAGTTCTACAATTTCTTACAAAACCTTTCAGAAGAAGCACGCGGCTGCGACAATGTTGTTCTGGTAGTGTCCATACCTGCCTCCGAGTTGGAAATGACCGTCGAAGACCACTCAGACCATGAGCGTTTTAAACATTTACTTAACAGGCTTGGTAAAGCTGTGATGATGTCAGCGGAAGGAGAGACTTCTGAGATCATCAGGAGAAGGCTTTTTGAATGGAATGGAGTTCCAGAAGAGGCAAAAAAGACCATTAATGAATATGCCGATTGGATCATAGAGCATCGTAATGAAGTAGGGGATTTTCCCGTAGATAATGCTAAAGAAGCGTTTCTTGCGTCATATCCGTTCCATCCAACGGTGTTGTCTGTCTTTGAACGTAAATGGCAGGGATTACCACGCTTTCAGCGAACGCGAGGGATTTTACGGTTACTTGCCCTATGGGTATCAAGAGCCTATCAAGATGGATTTAAGGGAGCTCATAAGGATCCTTTAATTACCTTAGGAACTGCTCCACTGGATGACCCCCAATTTCGACCCCCTCTGTTAGAACAACTGGGAGAACCACGACTGGAACCTGTAATAACAACAGATATTGCTGGAAAACCGGATGCCCATTCGATCAGACTTGACAAAGAAGCTGTCGATTCAATTAAAAAAGCTCGCCTCCATCGAAAAGTAGCAACAGCAATATTTTTTGAATCTAATGGAGGACAATTAAGAGCAGAAGCAACTATCCCGGAGATCCGGTTAGCTGTTGCCGAACCAGGATTAGACCTTGGGAATATCGAGACAGTGTTAGAAACATTGGGAGAATCTTGCTATTACCTCAGGGTCGAAAGAAACCGATATCGTTTCGGGTTAACGGTAACCCTTAACAAAATACTGGCAGATCGCAGAGCCACAATATCCGAAAAAAAGATCGATGAAAGAACACGTGCCGAAATCCAGAAAGTTTTCGCATCAGGTAGCGGCATAGAAAAAATCTTTTTCCCGGAAAAGAGTGGACAGATACCGGACAGGGCAGCATTGACACTAATTATTCTTCCACCTGAGCAATCAATTTCGGAAGGAAAAAAGATCAATGATATGATCGAGTCCTTTACGCGTGAATATGGCACATCTGCACGAACATTCAAGAGCGCTTTAATATGGGTTGTCCCGGATTCTTCTTCTGCTCTCTATGAGGACGCTCGTAAACTGTTAGCATGGGAAGATATTAGTGATGAGGCAGAAGATCTCCATCTCGATGATACACAAAAACGTCATCTCGATGAAAATATAAAAAAGTCGCATCGTGACCTTAAAGAATCTGTGTGGAGAACCTATAACAATATTATGCTGCTCGGCAATGACAATAAAATGAGACATACACCGCTGGGTCTGGTTCATTCGAGTGCCGCAGATTCCCTTGTTGGTTTAATCATAAATCGCTTACGTCAGGATGGAGATATTGAAGAAGTCATTAGTCCGAACTTTTTGATCAGGAACTGGCCACCTGCATTCAAGGAATGGAGCACTAAATCGGTACGTGATGCTTTCTTTTCTTCTCCGCAGTTCCCTCGACTTTTGAACGCTGAAACAATTAGGGATACCATTGCTCGTGGCGTTTCTGGTGGCAATTTAGGGTATGTTGGAAAAACTAATGATGGTGATTATTCTCCATTTATTTATGGAAATAGTCTTTCTTCAAGCGAGGTCGAGATTACAGATAATATTTTTATAATCAAGAAAGAGATTGCTGAAGATTATAAAGCGGCAAAAGTTACTGATTCAGGATCAAAAAAACCTGGTAGTTTTCAATATTCTCCTGGTAAGACCACTATTGATACCACTCAAGAACCTGGTAAAGGAGGCGAGCAGCCTATTCCTTCTGAAACTAATATAACACCGGCAGTCGCGTCAAGCAAATTAACATGGAATGGCAACATCCCTCCACAAAAATGGATGAATTTTTACACAAAGGTTCTCTCAAAGTTTGCAGGTGGGAAGGGTCTTAAATTGACACTTAGCGTTGAAGTCGCAGAAGAGGGAGGAATTTCAACTCAGAAGATTGAGGAAACAAAGGCTGCGCTAAGGGAATTGGGATTGGATGATAATATTGTGGGCTAAATTAAAGAAATGATTCCAACTGTGAGAATAGCTATAAAGAGTAGTGCAAATATCATCGGAACCCATTTTTCAACATGTGTTAGGGGCCGATAAAGCTTGGGGTTATTACCCTCTCCGAGCATTATCCACTCTCTATGATACAATGCTAAAGGAAGTTTCTTTTCGATTTCATGTATTACTTTAAACTTTACACCATTAAGCTGTCGATAAGACTCAATTATTCTGTTCCAACTGTAGCAGAGAATTAAACCGACAATAGAAACTGCTATAATCCAAAAATTGAAAACATTAACGGCTTGTGTTCCAAATCCAGAGATTATACCTATTATCGAAATCAGAGCTGTCATAATAGTAAAAAAAAACGAGTTCGCATTTGCACGCCTATCACTTATCTTGTCAGCCATTTCTACATATAGCTTGTATTGCTCGAACAAATGATCTTGATAGCTACCCCCATATTCATTTTTTGATGTGGATAGCATCACTGAGGCGGACTCATTTTCATTGTTATTCATCTTTGCTCCGAACCCGTCTAATTGCATCAACTATTGAATCCTTATTCCAGCCTACGATCACATCAGCATTTTTTTCAACAACCTCTGGCATTTTTTCACTTCCCCACGGCCTTACAGCAACAATCGGCTTGCCTAGCTTCTTAGCTAGCTGGATTTCCTTTTCTATCCATTCCCGATGTGCCGCATACATCCCAGCGGGAACTACCACAACACTTACCGCTTGCATCTGCCTTTCCAGTGCATCCTCAAGCTCCTTCTTGGATTCAGTCTTAGTTTCGATTGGATCATCCTTAGGGACACTGTAATCCTTATATTCGAAACCCTCTACCCCTTCCAAAAGATTCAATAACCTTTGATATTCTTCATCGTAATCCCACGCATGAGGTATAAATATGTTACATGATTTCTCATCACCAGTAAGTTTTGATATTCTTTGTTTGGCTAATTCTTTTAACTTATCAGCTTTTGTAATTCCACCAGTATAGCCTCCACCGCCTCCACCCATTCAATCTCCTCCGTCTCCAAGTTGTTCTAAAATTTTCATTGCATCAATCCTTTCTTTACATGATATACAAGAACCACAGTGTTCCTTGCCTCCTTTGTGGCAGGAATACATCTTCTCAATGCCTATACCAAGTTCCTTAGCCAAAACTATAACATCTACCTTTGAAAAATCAAATAAAGGTGTAAGCACTTTGATTTTTTTGTCAATTGCAACTTCCAATGTCCTCTCAACAGAATCGAGAAATTGCTGTTTTTGATCGGGAAATAAAGCAAACTTCTCACTAAGGAGACCAATTGAAACGAAAGATCCCTTTGTTTGAACTGCTAATGAAGCACCAGCCACCAAAAACAGTAAATTTCTGCATGGAAGAAATGCATCTTTCATTATGTCTTTGGAGGAATCTGTAATACCGGATTTTATGAGCTTTCCAAACCCGTTAAGATCTAACTTTAAAGGGGAAGGTAAATCGAGTTCTGTAAAGTTTATATTGCAGGTTTCCCATTCCATTTTTGCGGCTAACTGACCGTAATCCATGAACAATGGCACTTGATCAAATCCTTGATCACGTAGCAATACCGCCATAAGTGTCGAGTCTAATCCTCCTGATACCAAGCTGACACCTTTCATTAATTTTCACCCACATCTGCCATTCTCATAACCGTCCAAATGGCCATGTCCAGATCTCCAGGATTGACATTAACTTCTTGGGCATATTGTAGAAATCTTCTTTCAAGATCAAAATACTCCGATTGATGTCTAATATAACCAGGATTATTCACGGCGATCCCTTTTTTACGCATGAACTTTAAAACTTGGGAATCGATAATTGCAAGACCTGAACTGTAGCCAATGTTACGAAGAAAAAGACTGGCCTGTTTAGGACCAATTCCGATACAAGTATTCATAATTCCCCTTCTTGCATCTGCATCACTTTTGCTTTCTTGAAGTAATCTATGCAGTGAATACTTATTTAAATAGATTCTTGCAGCAGTATGACATATTTGTTTTGCCTTCACATTTGGGTATCTATATTTTCTTCCCAAACCATTTATTCGAAGTGGGGCATACAAAGGCTTTGAAAGCTCTTCGGAAATTTTCTTTTCAAATTTAGAAGGTTCTTTTATCAGATTTTGAATATTCAATAGTCCTGAGCAAGAAAGATGTTTCAAAGCCGAGTTCGCATGTTCATAAGAAACTTGGCTACCCAAAATGCAAGAGACAAGTTCCATCCAGATTTGCTGTTCGGTTAGATCTTTCCAATTCAAAGTCGGATAGGAGTAATCCTCAATTTCTTTGGATATCTGTAGGACAACTTCCTCTGCGCTGCTTATCGATATTCTTTTCATACAATTATTCCAGTCCTATTTTGGCTATCAATTTGGTTGAAAAATAATTCTCTAGCAAGCTCTTTATTTCATCTTTCATTAAGTATTTTTGGATTGTGTTCATCCATTCAATATAGAATAACAAGTTATGACCCAATGTTGTAGCATTGTAAGAATCCTCACCCGCAGTACAGGCAGAACAATCACACTCGAAGAGATCTCTTTGCGAGAAATGTACCAGGTGAGTATTTTTGGGATTTACTGTTGTCTGACACCACTCAAGGCCATCGAATGAATCCGCACCGCAGGCTGAATAAAGGAGAATAGAACATGGGTTCCCGGTACCAAGGAGGTGAAGTAATGGAAATTGACCTTCTCGTTCCAATTTCTTACGGATCTCAAGTAGTGTTGCCGCTCTCTGAACAATTCCATCTCCAAGTTCCCTTTCAGGCACGGCGATAATCTTCCAATCTTTTCTTTTAATAGTACCAATAACCTTGTCTGCGATATCCATCGGTGTCCCATGAATAATCGGTATCAAGTCATTACTTTTTTTATTCTTATAGTTTGATGATTCTAGGTCACCTTGCATTCCATTCCATGCATCATCGAATGATAAGAACAAATCAGG
>Ga0180732_1001346_pt1 | contig 15515 bp, 10 predicted proteins | sample KR11_01MetaG_FD_148674 | JGI IMG/M metagenome (GOLD analysis project Ga0180732, IMG submission 148674) | Groundwater microbial communities from the Olkiluoto Island deep subsurface site, Finland - KR11_0.1 MetaG | ecosystem: Environmental > Aquatic > Deep subsurface > Groundwater | place...
TAAGTTCGGATATAGGCGCTGTAAAAATCCGGAACCAGATCCTGTTCAATAAATCGGGTTTCAGGCATCCAGCCAGTCCATATTAATTTATAAAGCGTTTCGCCGACTGGCAAGCGCCCCGGGCTGGATATAAGAAAATCAGGCGGGGAATCCATCCATGCCGAAATAAATGACCTTTCATCATGCCTTTTGGAAATTTCATTTAGTGAGAAGGAGGATAGGTCCAGGAAAACAGCTCGTCCTGCCAGGCTCTCGGATATGGATTTTAACACACCCCATTGATGGGAACCGGTTATGATGTACTGACCGGGAGACCGGTTCTTATCAACACGTCGTTTTATTACCGGAATGAGTTCGGGGGCATATTGAATTTCATCCAAGACAATTGGTGTCCGATGATTATTTAAAAAAAGCTCAGGATCCTGTCTGGCGTTTTCAACGTCAATCACAGGATCGAAAACTACAGCGTCCGCCTTGTCCTTAAAAAGGTATTCCACGAGGGTGCTTTTCCCGACCTGTCTGGCTCCGGTAATTACAACAACGGGAAAGGCTCCACACATTTTTAATAATTTGCTGCTTGCGCTTCTATTAATATACATATCTGTATAATTAGCAATTCGACTTCAAAATATCAAGTTATTTTATATTAAAAACTTGATTATTAATAATGCATATATTAATTATCCAGTTTTTTTCACAACGTAAGGGATGTGGGCGATCCATCATTGACCAGTTTCAGCACATAAGGATAGATGTGATCAACGATCCTGGCATATCCCTCTGCCGTGGGATGGATGCCGTCGTTTTGATTATATCTTCCTTCACCGGCAACCCCTTCAAGGAAAAACGGAATGAACAGGAGGTTATGCTTCAGGGCAATTTCCGAATACACTTTTTTAAATTCTTCTGCATATCGGATACCTAAATTGGGAAGCATTTCCATCCCGCCGAAAAGTATTTTGATATGATTTTTCTGTAAGATTGAAATGATCTGATCCAGGTTTTTTCGTAACAACCCGGTATCGATCCCACGCATGCCATCGTTTGCACCGATCACCAGGATAACGTAATCCGGTTTTAAGGAAGTAATCACCCAGTCCATACGGGATAAGGTTCCACTGCTGGTTTCACCGCTGATGCCGGCATTCACAACTGTGATGTTATACCCATCTGAAACAAGCCTTCTTTCCAGCTGGGCAGGGTAAGCCCAGGACTCATCCACACCCAAACCTGCGGTCAGGCTGTCTCCCAAGCCAACAATTGTTTTTGAGGCTCCAATTTCGATTTCCGCTTTTTCAGATTCCGAGCCTTTGGATTCCGGTTTCTCACGGCATCCGGAAAAGACAAAACCCAACACTAATATTAGCCCGGCAATTAAATATACCAAATTCGTCATGCCGGACCTGATCGGGCATCCATGACCTTTCCGGATTCCGGTTTTCGCCGGAATGACAATCCTTGGGGAAAGTCTTCCATCATACGGTTTATCCATCGGGCTGTTCCTTTAAAATCGAAATGGGTTTTTTATCAAGGATCGATCTGGATGCAAAAATACCGATAAGGACAACCAGAAGGACAACTGCCAGCACCATCAAAACGCAGGTGGCCAAGAAGAAATGATAGGGTATCTCCAGCACATGTTTACAAATTAAATACACGACCGCCTGGGCCATGAAAAGCGCCAACAGGCCGGCAAGAATGCCCATAAAGAAATTTTCCAGGGCAATCACTTTAAAAACAAATGCTTTTTTGGCACCCAGAACTTTATAATAAACAGACTCAATGATCCTTTCCGTCCGGGTGGCAAATACGGCACTGATTAAAATCAGCAGACCGGCGGCGATACTCAGCAAAGCGAAAAATCGTATGATCGTTGACAGTTGCGTGAGCAGACCGGAGAAGATCTTTAGGGTCTCCGTTACATCGATCACCGTTATATTCGGGAATTTGGAGACAACGGCATTTTGAAGAGCGGGTATCCGGTCTTTTTCAAGATGAAGTGCCGAAAAAATCGTCTGGGGGGCCGACCCCAATATTTTTTCCTGAAACACAAAATAAAAAAAAGGACTTATGGCTTCCCCTTCCCGGGTCCTTATGCTGGATACACGCGCCTTAAGGGGAACTCCCTGAATATTAAATTCCATCACATCACCGATACTTAACGGCCGCATTTCAACTACCATATCCAATATGGATACCTGGGGTTCTTTCCAGTCATTACGAAACAGATGTTTTCCGGAAATCAGCTTTTCATTGGGCAGCAGGACCTCCTGATACGTCAGATTGAAAACGCGTGAAAAATTATCCCGCCGTTTTTCCTGTTCTTTTTCAGGATCGATCTTAATCCCGTTAATGGATACGATTCTGGCCCTAACAACCGGGTACAGGGTCACTTTTTGCCCGATGAGTTCTGTAAAGGCTTTTGCCTGGGACGGCTGGATATCAATAAAAAACACATTGGGTGCCCCAGGCGGATAGGACTGAACAAAGGACACATCCAGATTCATTTGCATCAGAAAAATTGAAAAAATCACACAAAGGGAGGCGGTCAGGGTAACCACAATCGGCTTTGTCGCGTTATCCCTGCGAAACAACCCCTTGACGGCCTGGCGAAAAGCAAGTTGCCGAAACTTAATTTTTTGGGCCAAAGACAATACAAATGCCGTAGCAATATATGTCACGAGAATAAGCCCGCACATGCCCGAAATAAGATACGCCCCGAATTGAAAATCCCTGGTATGCCAAAAAACCAGTGCGGATAAAATGACCAGAAAAATGACCCCGGAAAGGACATAGTATCTTTTTTTGGGTTTGTCGGACACATCCTTTCGCAAGATCACCACCGGGCGCATGTCTTTCACACGATACAGGGGGAAAACCGTGAACATGGCCAGAACTGCGACCCCCAGAAAAATACCCTCTGCGATGCCGGCCCATGACACAAGCAGTTGAATATTCGTGGGCAAAAAGCTGCGAAGCATGCGGGCAAGACCGTTTTGAATGCCATATCCCGCAACAAGCCCGCAGATAATCCCGACAAATCCCATGATAAAAACAATGACCAGAAAATGACGGATGATATAGCGGTTGGTCGCCCCCAGGGTTTTCATGATGGCAATGGTGGCTTTCTTTTCATTGAGAAATGCAGTCAATGTCATCTGAATACCAAATCCGGAAACCACCAGAACAAAAAAACCCACCAGGGTTAAAAAAAAGAGGAAATTGTCAAGAAACCGTTTAAACCGGGATTGTGCGGTTTGAAACGTGTCAATCCTGACTTCCGCTGAAGTCGTGACGGCCTTGAGCCGGTTTGTGAGGGCATCTACATCGGCATTGTTTAATACCTTGAGCAATTGTGTATACTCCACACGACTGCCTTTCCGGATGAGCCCCAGCCGGTCGCGATCCTCATCGGCAATAAAAACACGGGGGCCGAAGGAAAACATATTCACCGGACGATCCGGCTCATTCATGGCCACATCATCGACGATCAGTGAAACATATCCCACTTTCAAAACATCCCCTGCCCGGATTCCCATCCGGTCTAAAAGAGAGGCATCCACCACAGTCCTGCCGGATTTGAGAACATCATGAAAGTTGCGGCCGGATTTGAGCAGTACCCGGCCGTAAAAGGGATACCCTTTTTCCACAATTTTTATATCCGCCAGAAGGGATGATGCATCATCGGCGGTACGGACAACACTGTTGAATTCATAAACCCTTGCGCGTTGGATTTGGCCTTTTCGGATCCAGTCCGACAGGAGGTTGTCCAATGGGCCCGATATTTCAGTTTTGGAACGGATAAGGACATCGGCCGCATGAAGTGTTCTCGCATCATTTAGTACGGATTGGTTGATGCTGTCTGAAAATCCGGTAAACGCGGTGATACTGCAGATAGACAAAGCCACACAGACCACAAATAGCAATGCCTGTCTGGATGACCGGGCCAGTTGCCGGAATATGAATAAGATACGCTGCTTCATGAGGGTTGCACTTCTATCCGTCCGTCTTTAAGGGTCAGAACGCGGTCGGCCGCCTCTGAAATTGAGGGGTTATGGGTCACCAGTACCAAGGTGGCGCCATATTCATTCTTAAGGTCAACGAGTTGGTGAAGAACCCTCTCCCCATTTTTAGAATCCAGATTTCCCGTGGGTTCATCTGCAAAAAGGATTTTTGGTTTGTTGATCATGGCACGGCACAGGGCAACGCGTTGCTTTTCACCCCCTGAAAGCTGGCTGGGCAGGTTGTCCGCCCGATCTTCCAGCCGGACCCGGGCCAGCAATTCTTGAGCCCTGGCCATGGCATCCGCATCATTTCGCAATTGTGCCGGAAACATGATGTTTTCCAGTGCCGTCATGGACGGAATAAGGTAAAAAGACTGGAACACAAAGCCGATGATATTGTTCCGCAAAGGGGCCATATCGTCTTCCGATGCATGGGTGATCTCCTGTTGATCAATAAACACTTGACCTGAGGAAGGCCGATCCAAACCGGAAAGCAGAGTCAACAGGGTGGTTTTCCCGCTGCCGCTGGTCCCGGTCACCACAAGGAACTCTCCTGTGGCCACCTTCAGCGAAATATCCTCCAGCACCTTAAGAACACGCTGATCCACTACATAGGTTTTGGTTATGTGCCGTGCTTCAATGGCAATCATGGGTTTGATTTGAGTACACATGGGTTATCTATCCCGGGTGGACATCCTGTCCACCCCTTGGGTGAATCAACGTTATTGGGTCTGATCTTTTTATCGATGATTACAACTCCCGCCGTCAATACGGATGGTTTTTTCTATACGTTCTGAACCCGAAATATACTCAAAAATGTATTAGGAGTCAAATGCATAGGTATATTACTGCTAATATTTGGTTCATTCAAAGCCAAACCTTAAAACAAGTAATTTTTCTTATGGCTGACATTCGCATTGAATCATCAATATTCGACAGAAAGGATAAACAGAACAGAAAGGATGTTCAAAAATTTCGGGATTTATGTTACTCAGTATCATCGGCGTTCCCTATGCCGGACCTCCTGTCGGCGAATTGCGCTGGAAGCCGCTCCAAACGCCTGCATCCTGGACAGGAGAGCGGGATTCGGTGGCATGGGGAGATCAGTTCCCTCAGAATCCGGCCATGTAGCCCTATGGCCACAGCGGCATGACGGTGAAAAACGGACTGACCAATGGATGGTAGTATAAACCTAACCAAGAGGAGATACGATCAATGAATAGCAAAACACCACAAAAACACTTACGATTTATTTCAGGATTCACCCTCTTGATAATCCTTGCGCTGACGCCAAACCTCTGGGCTGTGGCAACGGATATCACCCCAACCATATCTACGAAGAATGGTCCTGTTCGTGGCTGGATAGACGAAGAGGTATCTACCTTTCTTGGCATTCCGTATGCTGCCCCTCCGGTGGGCAGCCTTCGGTTTATGCCACCCGAGAAACCCGAACCCTGGAAAGAAGTTCGGTTCGCAATTTACTACGGTCATCCGGCCATGCAGCTTAGCGCCGGGGGGGCGGCAGTGTCCTTTCCCGGAATAACCGGACCGGCCCTGGGACAGGTCTTCACCAGCCGCGAGGATGTCATCCGCCAGAGTGAAGATTGTCTGGTCTTAAACGTTTGGGCGCCCAAAATCACACCAGGAGAAAAAAAACCCGTGATGGTGTGGTTCCATGGCGGCGGATATAATTACGGCTCCGGCAATTGGATCGCCTATAATGGTCATAACCTGGCACGCAACCACAATGTGGTGGTCGTAACGGTCAACCATCGACTCAATGTATTTGGTTATCTGAACCTGGCCGAATTGGGCGGAAAGCAATACGCCGCTTCCGGGAATGCCGGTCAACTTGATCTGGTGGCTTCCTTGGAATGGGTAAGAGACAATATTTCGGAATTCGGTGGCGATCCCGGCAATGTGACCATTTTCGGACAATCCGGGGGAGGATCAAAAGTCAGTACATTGATGGCCATGCCCAAAGCCAAGGGCCTTTTTCATAAAGCTATCGTTCAGAGCGGCCCGGGTATCCGTGGGGCAACCATGAAACAATCCACAGATACTGCAAAACTGATCCTGGAAAAATTGAATATTAAACCTGACAACCTCCAGGCACTCCAGGAACTCCCGGCAAAAAAATTGCTGGAGGCTGCCGTGCAAATACAAGCCGCCACACCCGGTTTACGCTGGGGCCCGGTCGTTGACAGCGACATATTGCCTGCCCATCCCTTTGACCCGGTTGCGTCGCCTTTGTGCACGGATATTCCCCTCATGATCGGATGTACGAAAGATGAACAAACCCTTTATCTTGTGGGACTTCCATGGTGGGGCAAACTCACCGACGCGGATCTCCTTGATCGGGTCAAGGCAACCCAGGGTGCCAAAGCAGAACCCTTGATTGCTGCATTCCGAAAGATGCATCCGAACAATTCGCCGAGCTATTTGTTATCCGATGTGATGTCCACCTCTCTTGCCTTTGCCAGGACAGTGACTTTGGCCGAGCGCAAGGCAGCCCAACCTGCCCCGGTCTATGCCTATATTTACAACTGGGGTGCGCCGGTGGACGATGGTATCCTCAAAGCGCCCCATACCATAGAGATCCCCTTTGTTTTTGACAATGTCGATTTGGCGCCCATTCTCCTGGGGACGGATAAGGAAACCAAAGAATTGGGGAAATTGACCAGTTCAGCCTGGACGGCGTTTGCCCGAACCGGGAACCCCAATACGCCAGGCTTACCGGATTGGCCAAAATACGACACAGACCACCGGGCAACCATGATTTTTGATGTAAACAGCCATGTTGTCAATGACCCCATGTCTGAAGTGCGGAAAATTTTACAGGAAGAATCAAAATGATAAATATCAAAGGGGTTGGCCACGAATAGCCAACCCCTTTGATATTTTGGTACGCCCGGCCCGGCTCGGACGGGCGACCTACGGATTCGAAGGCAGGTCCTTTGAGCTTTCTAACTTCCTCAAATTAAATTATGTTTTTGTTTTTATTACAATTGTTAATTTTACCTTTTTTGTTATTTTTAGATGATTTAGCACATTTTGGAAAAAATCCACACACAGAGTCCCACACGGAATTGATCTATAAGGAATTTAACAACAACATATTTTTAATACTTATCCAATCTGAGAAAAAGGATTTATTTCGGCGTTTGGTTGGTATTCATCTAATCAAACGAATTCTCAGGAAGCTTGGTCATGCTTTTGAAAAAGTCTCAGGGCTTGACTACTTTCTACGAACTTCCTGAGATCTCGAAAAGCAGGGTTAAATCCCTAATCTATTTATTTCGGTGGCGTCCCCAAGGGGATTTGAACCCATGTCGCCGGCGTGAAAGCCCGTAATTAACAAATGAGCAAGAGCAGGAAATAACTACAAAATATAATATTTTCAGTGAATTGATCAATTTTCCATCAGTACCGGATTGGCCCGGAAAATACCCTAAAATACCTGTTTGAGGAAGGCGTCTACTTCCTATGTACTTCCAAAATTTAGGGGTCCAATTGCAAAAAATTCTTGTTATTGCAATTATTTTTCGTGGGCATTTGAGGCTCAACAAGGAAAAATTTAAATTGTTTTTGCCCTTCAACTCAAAATAACGATTTTCCTATCGTCAAAACCCAACAAACGAATCCGGCTTTCGGAGTCGATTCGGTTCCCAAAACGGGAATCGAATGAGGTCTGAATCGGTTTACTGGAAGCCCATGCTGATTTTTCAAACACCCGATTCTTATTTGGCCTTTAACAACCATTTAAATGGTTTTATCATCCGGATCTGGTAATCATAGAAAACATGAACCCTGGATCAAAACAAATTTCCTCCAATATTTTTCATTATTGCCCTGCCCGGCTTTATCATTTATTGTTTTCGGATCGGTGTCATAAAATCTATAAAAAAGGGGCAAATCCATCATGAGCCTGAATGAAATTAATAAAATCCAAACGCGAATGGCTGAACTCGAAGAATTGATAGAGGAAACCAAAAAACGGCTTCCGGCCCATTCCGTCAAACCTCCGGTGATGATGGATCTTCTGGAATTGGAAGATGAGTACGATGTACTGCTGAAAAAGTTGAATGAGTTAAAATCGGGAAAATAAAATGGAGGAGAATCAAAAATCTTTTGACCAGGAACTGAACAATTGCTTATCGAAGGTCCAATTAACCGCCACGCTTTGAAATTACTAATCCTTACCCTTATTTTGCCGATAACACCAGCAACATTTCTTTATTAAGAATGAATTTTCATTCGACGGATTTAGAAATACTATCCGGACGGCATAGGGCCGCTCCGGGCACAACATCAACATATTTAGTTTGGAGAGGCTAGATAAGGATGAAACAATGTTTCAGAAGATTAAATTACGGGGTAAAATTTTCGGTGGATTTGCTATTGTTTTGGCCCTCCTGGTCGCCGTAGCCTTTGCGGGGTTTAATGGACTTTCAAACATTTTGGAGAGTAGCGAAAAAGTCAGCCAAGTCGACGACCTGGTTCAAAGCATGCTCGAAACCCGCCAGTATGAGAAGGATTTTATGCTCAAGGCAAGTTCCGAGGCCGCTCAACAGGTTTTAAATAACATCAATTCCATCAAAATCGGGGTAAAAAACACTTCCAAATCCTTTTCCAATAAAAGCTATAAGGAGTTGTTTGAAAAGGTCGCCGCCCAGGTTGATGTTTATCAACGAGCATTCAACCGCTATGTCGACCTGAAAACCAAGATGCAACAGACCCTTATCGATATGCAGTCAAGGGCCGACACAGCCATGAAAGAAATACAGGATTTCCGTGAAGTTCAGAACCGTGAACTTGTTGAAATCCGCAGTAAGGGACAGGCGTCTCTCGTTGACCAGATCAGCAAAACGGAACAGATAAATGATATTTTAAACCGGATTTTAGAAAACAGTGCCAAAGCAACAGAGCTTATCTATAATTACAACCAAGGCAAAATGAAAAGTCTGGAGTTTGAGAATGAAGAAGTGCTTCAATTGGCAAACGATTTAAAAAATGAACTCCAGAACCCTGATAGTATAGAACAGTTTGATAAAATGTTGGTCCGTTACCAGGAACACGTCAATGAGTTTAAAAATATTTTGGAAACCCAAAAAGAGACTAAAAATATTGACGGTTTTCTGGAAAAGTCTCAAAAGGCGGTCTATGCCGGACTGGAAGTACGAGTCAGCTTTGTCGATCAACTTGAAAAAATCCTGGCCGAAACCGATCTGCAGATGGACGAACGTTTGGACAACACCACCTCAGCCAACCTGCTCTATGCCAAGTTCAACGAAATTCTAAGGGATGAGAAAGATTTTGTCATTGACGGAGATTCAAAAATCTTCAGTCAGGTCATAACCGGGATTGACGAATTGCTGCCCGCAGCCGAAGCCCTATCGACGCGTCTGAAATCCTCTGAAGACGTCAATAAGATAAAAGGTATCATTGGGGGTGTAACTGCATTTAAGAAGGCCTTTGTAGAATATGATGAGATGGTCAATAAGCTGGCCGAGGCTGCAGGTGAAATGTTATCAGCTGCCAGATTATCTCAAACGCTATGCAGTGACGCGCGAAAAATTCAGAGAGCCGAGATGACCCTCCAATCCAATAAGACAAGCGGCATGATGTTCGGCGGGACCATTATCGCGTTTATTATCGGTGCGCTGCTGGCGTTTTTCACTGCAAAAATCATTGTAAAATCACTGCACAAGGTCATTGCTGGATTGACGGACAGTTCCGAAAAGGTATCTTCCGTATCAGGTCAACTGGCAGAAGCCAGCCATTCCCTGGCGGACGGCTCTTCACAGCAGGCCGCCTCTGTAGAAGAAACTTCCTCTTCCCTTGAAGAGATGGCTTCAATGACAAAACAGAATGCGTCCCATGCTACTCATGCGGACCATCTTATGCAAGAGGCAAAAGGAATCGTAACCAGCGCGAACAAAACCATGGCCCAGCTGACAGAAGCGATGGGGGAGGTATCCACAGCCAGCACGGAAACCTCAAAAATCATCAAAACCATTGATGAAATCGCTTTCCAAACAAACCTTCTGGCCCTGAACGCAGCAATCGAGGCTGCGCGGGCCGGTGAGGCCGGAGCAGGATTCGCCGTTGTGGCCGATGAGGTCCGAAGTCTGGCCATGCGGGCCGCTGAAGCGGCAAGAAGCACATCATCGTTAATTGATCAAACCAGCAGCAGAGTCAAAGAAAGCGCCAAATTGGTCGCGGACACAGAAAGCGCATTCGCCCATGTAACAGAAAGCGCCACAAAAGTCGCCGAATTTGTCAGTGAAATTGCTCTTGCCAGTAATGAACAGGCCCAGGGGATTGGGCAAATCAACCATGCAGTCGCTGAAATGGATAATATTATTCAGCAGAACGTTGCTAACGCTGAAGAATCCGCAGGAGCGACCGAGGAACTTAACACCCAAGTCAAGCAACTGGAGATCTTCATTGACAACCTGGTTTCTCTGGTCGGAAAACAGGGAGGACCTGGTACGCGACGGTCACTGGTAAAATTCGGAGATGACGAACCATCCCTCGAAGTGCTGGCTGGAGCAGGAAACCATAATAAAATTCATTGCGAAGCTTCAGCAGTGAAGAGTCATGAAAAGTCACCGAATGATTTGATTCCACTTGATGATGCCGACTTAGCTGGTTTTTAATTTGAAAATCAGCCTCCTTATCAACTCCCTAAAGTGGTGGGCTTGCTGGAGCTCACCACTTTTTTAATCTGAACTGTAATAGCACGTTTCATCAACCGACAGGGTGCGGATCTTAAGACCTATTTTACGTACTCGTCAACCCAGGCCAATATCTCCTTGGCTTCTTCAACAGGCGCTTCCAGTGCGATGGCATGCCCGCAGTTCATGCGCACATATTTCCAAGAGCCTTTCACAAGTGATTTAACACGTGTTACGTCCTGATCATCCAAGGCCCCCATAAGCCGACCCTGATGCATGAACCAGTTTGCATGCAAAAACAATATCGGCTGCGTGATCCTGGCAAGCGTAGTCGCGTGATCAAATCCTTCGCCTGCCGTGCCTTCTACGAACGCCCTGGAAAAATTACCGTCAAATTGCGAAGTGCTTCTAATTAATATTCGCACGGATTGAGGCAGTATTTTAAAATCTATGGGACTGCCAGGGGAAAAAGCCTGTTTCACTGCTATCCACCAGGCGATGATTTTCTGTATCACTTTGGGTGGCGCTTTCATGTCCATCACACCCTTGGCATCCTCAGCCGCCTTCATTAATTCCTCAAGGAAAAACCTTGAATAGCCTCCGCCGCCCGCGATGGCCATCCTGCTCAACCCCAGGAACATATCATAAACCCACGTGTCCATGATGGCAGGCCATTCGCAGCGAAACAGCGGTGGGTCCTCAAGAATTATCGCCTTGACCCATTCCGGTGAATTGGCCGCCAACCATGAGGTCAACACCCCGCCGGATGAATTTCCGGCCACTAAGGCAGGCTTCCCCACTACGCCTTTTAGAAATGCGGTCATATCCTTGCCCAGTTGATTGAACGTATATTGGCCCGGTGTCCAACTGGATTTGCCATGACCCCGCAAGGAAACAGCAAATACCTGGAATCGGTCTGAAAGCTCGGGCATGATTAAGGTATATTCCTCCCATGTCACTGTTTGGCCGGGTATGAATACCAAGGGTGTCCCATTGGGCGGGCCAGCGACATAATTCATTCTTATCTCACCCGTGTGAAAATAATTCTCTTTAATACCGGCCTTTATTAACGCTTTGTCCACTGGTTTTTCCGCCTTCATTTTTTTGATTCAATTCAATGATATTTTCACTCTCGGTCATCACGATCTCTTCACGATAAAACGCTATAGCTTGACAGAAAATTCAAACCCGTCAGGCAGAGGAATGGTCATAGACATAAAACCGTTGTCAAGATTCTGTACATAAGCGACATAGGAAGCAAGCGATTTTTTGACGAATGGCGAGCACACGTTGTCAGCCAGCACAACTCCCCTCTTTCGCAAAAAAGGGAACAGCACCTTGAGGATAGGAATATACAAGTCCTTTGAACCATCAATCAGAATCATGTCAACATCTCCACCCGGATCCGCCAAAGATTGCATTGCATCCCCCGGACGGATATCCGTGTATTGATCAAGTCCGGCGGCTTTTAAGTTTGCCTGTGCACGGGTCACTTTTTCGTCAACGAACTCCGAGCCGATGACCACTCCGCCACCGTTATCTTTAATGGCGGCGGCAAGAAAAATGGTTGAAAATCCAAAAGACGTTCCAAATTCAACAATGCGCTTGGCATGGATAGCGCGTGCCATATTATAAGCAATGACCCCGTGTTCAGGAGAGAATTGTAACGAGAGGGCCTTCATTTTATAATATTGATGGGAAAACGACGGGTTGCGCCCTATCAGCTTATTAAACAGATAGGGAAGCATTTTAAGCGCAAATTGGGTGTGATCCTTTTTTGAAGACGTTTGGAGTTGTTCAAGGATGGCTCTAACAGCGGCATGCTCCAGAGAACACTTGCATTGGGACGTATCAAAATCGGTTGAGTTCATTTTTAAATACTCTCCTTGCTATTAAAACGGTCATTAAATACCCGACGGATTCACCCTCACCCTGCCCCCCCGCCAAAGGGGAGGGATAACATCTAAATCACCATAAGATCCCGGCCCATCGTTATCTTCCCCGTATAGATATCTGACGCGCCTTTTGCCCAATCCCTTTCAAAATACCACACCGGGGCAACACCAGGAATCAAATGGGTAAATACGAGGTGTTTGGCTCTTGCTTTTTTTGCTATTTCTGCCGCTTCTATTGTAGAGCTGTGATATTGTGTGATCCCATCCACCATGGCCCTTTTTTCAGGAAATTGTTTCAACACCCTGTCAAGCCACCTTTTGCTGTAAGCCTCATGGACGAGAACATCCGCATTTTCAGAATAGCGGACCATATTCTCACAGGGAAGTGTGTCGCCTGAAATGACAATCGATTTGCCTTTGTATTCGAATTTATATCCAACAGCCGGTTTTACAATCCCATGATCCACAGGAAAAACAGTTACCTTGACACCCTCTTTTTCATAGATGATGCCTTCTTCCATCTCTGTATAATTTACCATGGCACCCTCCGGGCTATTTTTCGCCTGGGCAAGGCGCAAGTGGATGTCCCAGCTTAAGTGCTCCATTAACTTTCCGATAATATCCCTTGTATTACCCGGCCCGTAAACGTTTAAGGGTATACTGCGGCCGGAATTCCATGAACTGATCAAGACATTTTCAAATCCGGAGTTATGATCACTATGGTGATGGGTGATGAAAACGTCTTCTATTCTTTCAGGTGCAATACCTGCCTCCACGAGTCTTGTGACGACTCCTGCACCGCAATCCACAAGAAATACTTTTTTCCCTGCAAGGATCACCTGAGCAGGTTTTGACCGATAAATACTGGCCATTGGCATGCCGGTCCCGAGTAAAATCAGCTTCATTTCCGGCTGCATTTCCGGAATGGCATCCACCAATTCCATCGGATGGGTATAAAGCTTAAAGTCGCCGCTTAACGCTTTAATGCCCGCAGCACCTGCCATCACACCTCCTGCTCCCAGAAAAACCCCTCTGAGAAAACTTCTTCTGTCCATCCCTGCCATTTTTATACCTCCTCGCTTTTATATGCTTATTTTGTTGGTTTTAACCATCAGTGGAACATAAGACCCCTTGCGAAAATCGAACTGAAATCCTTTTCCGATGCGAGGTTCACATGGGTGGCCCCGCGTGCCATTCCTTCCGCTTTCTTTCGTTTTTCAGGTGAAAGAAGCATGATCCTGGCTCCGCTCCCGGCTGCGTTGCCCACCTGGATATATTTCTCCGGGCCGATCCTGGGAAGCATCCCGATATCCATTCCGCTTTGAATATCGAGATAACTTCCAAATGCTCCGGCGATCACGACCTCATCGATATCATTCTCGTGTATTCCGGCGTGCCAGAGAAGTATGGACGTGCCGGTTCTTATCGCCGCCTTGGCAAGCTGGATTTCACTGATGTCCCCACGGGAAAACGTAATTTCCAAGCCATTGTTTCGATCCGCGGGAATAACGACAAACTCAGGTTCGGCATTAATTCCCACGCGGCAGTCCGGGCAATCAACGTTTATCTTCCCTTTCCTGTCGATGATCCCCGCTTTCAGCATCTGCGCCACAAGATCGAGGATTCCCGAACCGCACAACCCTTTTGGAGATCCTCCATCAACGGTTTTGTATTCGATTTTTTTGTTCCGGATAACGATTTTTTCCATGGCCCCGGTGGCCGACCGCATGCCGAATCGAATATGCGCGCCTTCAAAAGCCGGACCTGAAGCCGCGGAACATACCCAATGGCGCTCATGGACGATCAGGCTGATTTCAGTGTTGGTCCCGATATCAAGTCCCAGAACCACACCTTTTTTTTCCGTCATGCCCGAACCCATCAACATGGCCACATGATCACCGCCGACAAATCCTCCGATATTGGGGGGAAAATATACGTTCCCTTCCGGAGAAAAATTAAGATTAAGGCTTGGGGCCGGAACCTCCATGGCATTTATCTCGGCAGGAATGTACGGGGAACACCCCAGACTCCGGACCGGAAGACCGATGAGAAAATGATGCATGGCTGTATTGCCCACAACCACGGCTTCCTGGATATGCCGGGTCGTTTGACCGGTCCGGTCGCACAGTTGGCGGCTCAAACCGTTAATTGCCCGAACCACGGAGTTCCGGAGCTGTCCGCCCCCGTCGGTTGATTTGAATGCGTGGTGTATCCTCGCCATAAGGTCTTCGCCATAAGCGGTCTGGGGGTTGATCCTCCCCGCTTGGGCCAGGGTTTCCCCGGTCTTGAGATCCACAAGGTAAGCAGCGATTTTGGTGGTACCCAGATCCACGGCAAGACCTGTTCCCATGCGGCCAATCCCAATCTTTCGCACAGGAACGGCTGTTTTGCTGCCATGGAAAGAAGATATCCCTTCCGTTAACAAACGAGGACCCGTTGAATGATCCTCCTGAGGAATGAAGACCGCCACATCACTCCTGATGAAGGTCTGACACGCCAAACGCCATCCGGATTGAACCTTATCCCGGCCAAGCGTGTTCATCTCCCACTCAAGGGGGGGCAAAACGTCTCCGCGGGTTACGAGAACCGCGCAGTGTCCGCAGGTGCCGCGACCTCCGCAGGTGGCGCCGGTGGCCACCCCCAAACGTCCGAAAACTTCAGAAAGGGTCTGGTCTTCCGCACAGTTCAAGCGGCGCCTGGAGGGTTCAAGCGTTATTTCGAACATGGTTTGGGACTCTTACAGAAAATGTTCAAATTGAATACTTTCACCTTTTTCAATGACAACGACCTCGTCATCCCAGGGTCCGTTGACCAGTTTTATCAGCATCCGGCTGGAACCTTTCAGCTCCTCGAACTTAAGCCCGAACCGTTCTGCGGTCCTTCTGGCATAATCCCGGCTTTCCCCCATGTCATGCACGCCGTTGTCAATCAAGGTC
>Ga0180732_1001347_pt1 | contig 15511 bp, 14 predicted proteins | sample KR11_01MetaG_FD_148674 | JGI IMG/M metagenome (GOLD analysis project Ga0180732, IMG submission 148674) | Groundwater microbial communities from the Olkiluoto Island deep subsurface site, Finland - KR11_0.1 MetaG | ecosystem: Environmental > Aquatic > Deep subsurface > Groundwater | place...
AAGGGGCACCGAGAGGCGTACGATATTGAATCTGAGGCTTACATAGCCTTCCCGGTCTATGACCGATACAAACTTTTCTCAGGTGCAGTCTTCGAAGGACCTGCCATCATTGAGGAGAAAGAGACTACCGTTATTGCCCCCTCTAAAACGGAGGTGAGTGTGGATAGGTTCGGAACAATCACTATCTCGTTTGCTAAGAAAGGAGAACCGGATGTCAAGAAGATTTGATCCCGTGATCCTGGAAATATTTTGGGGTAGACTTATTGCTATCATGGAGGAGGCCGCTACAACACTCGTGAGAACTGCCTTTTCAGGTGTCATAAGGGATTCCCATGATTACGCCTGTGCCCTCTTTGACATGAGAGGAGATTTGATTGCTCAATCACCTACGAGTACCACTGGATTAATAAGCTGTATAGTCAATACGGTTAAAGAATGCTCAAAAAAATATCCTCCAGAGGGTTTACGGGATGGGGATGTTCTCTTATGGAACGACCCCTATCTGATCTCAGGTCAGACCATCGATCTCACTCTGGTTGAACCTATTTTTTTCAAAGGGAGAGTCGTAGCCTATGCGCTTAATATTGCCCACCATATGGACATGGGCATAACCAAGATGGGAACAACGGAAAGTGTTGACATATTCGGTGAAGGACTCAGAATTCCTCTTTGTAAGGTTCAGGAAGAAGGAAAACTAAGAGAAGATATCGTTGATTTCATACGGGTAAATGTTAGGGTTCCGGATATGGTAATAGGAGACCTAAGGGCCCAATTTGCTTCAAATCGAATTGTCTCAACCAGGATTAAAGAACTACTCGAGGAGCTTAAGTGGGATGATTTGCAGGAGCTCGCCAATGAGATTATTGGACTAACCGAGGCAAGCATGCGGCAACTAATTAGACAGATTCCTGACGGTATTTATAGGGCGGAACGGAAGTTAGATTCGGTGGAAGGCGAGCGGGTAAAGATATCGCTTAAATTCATTGTAAAAGGAGACGAAATTACCGTCGACTGTGACGGGACGTCGCCGCAGGTGAAGAGTGGAGTTAATGTTGCCATCAATTTCACTCGATCGTATTTGGTCTACCCATTGAAGTGTCTCATTAATCCAGAGGTATTCAATAATGCGGGTATATTAAAACCATTTCGGCTCAAAGTCCCCGAGGGTAGTATCCTCCACCTCAAGTGGCCGGCCGCGGGATATGGACGGACTGCGATTGCACACTTTCTTCCTGAAATATGTTTCCAAGCGCTTGCTGCGGTTTTTCCGGAAAAAGTGATCGCTTCGTGTGGGGGAACCCCTCTCTGGGTCCAGACATTTATCGGTAAAAAGAAGAGAAGAGATCAATCCATGGCGCATTGCTTCTTTCACGGAGGTATGGGAGCCTCTTCGTGGAAGGATGGCACCTCATGCTTGTCTTTCCCCCCAAGTTTGGCAAATTTGCCTGTGGAGCTTCTAGAAAACGACATGCCTATCGTTGTCGAGAAAAAAGAACTCCTGTGCGATTCTGGCGGGCCAGGTAAGTTCAGAGGGGGGCTAGGGCAGGAGATCACCTACTATGTCCCTGATAAGAATCTTGCGCCAGAAGGCGGCGAACTCACCGTCGGGGTCAGGGGGGGAAGATTTAAGTCTCCTTTTCTAGGAATTTTGGGGGGAAAAGAAGCACCCCCGTCTGCGATCATCCTCAATGGTAGGAATGTGGAGACAGGAAAAGGATTTACCATGAAAGCCGGTGATCGTCTTGTCGTAAGGGTTTCAGGAGGTGGGGGGTATGGAAACCCCATGGAAAGAGACCATGGTGCTGTTGTAGAAGATGTTCGGAATGGATTGATTTCAAGAAGGGCGGCACAAGGTGAATATTTTGTTGTCTTAAAGAGAAATAGTGTGGAGGTAGATTTGAAAGCCACTGAACAATTGCGAAAAAGAAGGCGCGAAGACCTTAAGAAAGGAGGGGGTAAAAAACAAGGTCCGCGGCCGACGTCGACAAAGCCTGGAAGAAGGATGGGATTATAAAAAAAGGAGGTCGAGAAATGATTGCCTATAAGAAAGTCCTTTGTTGCATGGGGTTATTGGCATTGGTGATTGGAGGATCCAATGGATTGGCTGCAGCACAAAAAGAGAAATTTCTCAAGATTGGAACTGCTTCGCAAGGTGGACTTTGGTACTTGACCGGTGCAAGACTCGCAGCCGAAATAGAGAAAGCTTTTCCTGGGATCAAGGTTTCAAGCACAACAGGAAGTGCTCTACAAAATCCTGTGAGAGTCAATTCGGGTGAAGTTCAGCTAGGCCTGACTTATACCCCACAGGCAAGTTCATTCTATTATGGAATAGATCCATATTCTAAAGGAAAGCCGCATCCTAACTTGCGACTACTCAGTGTGAATAACTTGTGTGGCTACACATTTGTGGTTTCGAAGAACACCGACATTTACACATTTAAAGATTTACAGAAGGCTCGGATCTCTCCAGCTCCCAAAACATATTCTGTGCATGTCACAACAAAGTGGATCTTAGAGCACTATGGGATCACCTTTGAAAGCATCGAAAAGGCAGGAGGAATGGTGACCGGGTTGGGTTACAGCGACGCCACAGGAATGATACAGGACAGGCGGCTCGATGGACTTGCAAACGTACCCGCAGGGCCCATGCCGCATATAATGCGACTAGCTGAAAACCCAGGTATTCGAATACTTCCGATCAAAGAAGAAATGAGAGATAAGATTCTAGCTGATCCCCGATTCAAAGGATGGATCAAGATGGAAATACCGGCTGGAGCTTATAAGGGGATTGATAAACCTGTACCTGTAGTTGGGTTGTTGGAAGTATTCGTTGTGAACAAAGATGTATCGGATGAACTTGCGTATACGATAACAAAACTTATTTACGAATCTAAACCACTCGGAGATATTTATAAAACTGCATCCGAAAGGGGGTTCCCACGAGCTTTCGATATTTCATTGGCCAGTAAAGGTATGGTGATTCCAGTACATCCAGGTGCTGCAAAGTATTATAAAGGAAAAGGAATAAGCATTCCGCCGATGGTGAAGTAGGTAAGCCTGGGTACAGGGGAGTGGGCTGTCGCACTCTCCCCTGTACCCAGGTGCAGAGGCCAACTTATGAGTAAAGCAAGGCTGATAGATGAATGGGGGGAGAAATCAGCCCTCAAATGGACTCTCGCCCAGAAAAAGCTATCGTTCCATGTCTTTCTTGGACTTCTCATTTCGATCATATCGATTTGCCTAGGTATTTACCACATGTTTGTAGCGGCCTATGGTTCGCCAGAAGCACATATTCATCGGATGCTTCATCTTAACCTTACCCTGATTCTTACCTTCATCCTCTGGCCAATCGGCAGGAAATCTTGGAAGTCTGAGTTGAATGCCTACTCATTCATCGACCTTACAGTCATTCTCTTCATTATCTTTTCTGGCTATTATATGTTACAAGATATTGACGCTTTTAACATGAGAATAAGCGCCCCAGAGCAAACCGATATCTGGGTCGGATTTATATATATGATGATCGTATTGGAGGCAACCCGACGGGTGGTGGGGTGGCCGTTAGTTCTTTGCGCAGTCTTCTTTGTTGTGCACAGTCTCTTAGCACCTTATTTTCCAGGCATCTTGTATGGTCCCCCTACTCCCTTTTCAACCGTTTTCTCCTATCAATTCATGGCCGATGAAGGGATATTCGGTATTCCAATCATGGCCTCGTCTTCTTTCATAATACTTTTTATGCTCTTTGGGGCGTTACTTTTCGTCTCAGGAGCTGGCTCATTCTTCACAGATATCGCCTTTGCCTTGACTGGTGCTCGAACAGGGGGACCAGCCAAGAGTGCAATCGTTGCGAGCGGCCTGATGGGTACAATATCTGGGAGTACTGCAGCAAATGTTGTCACAACAGGTAGCTTTACCATCCCACTCATGAAGCGTCTTGGATATACTCCCGCATTCGCAGGAGCAGTCGAAGCGGCTGCTTCTTCTGGAGGGGCAATAATGCCTCCAGTGATGGGAGCCGCAGCTTTTATCATGGCACTCTTCCTGGGAGTTCCTTATCTTTCCATCTGTATTGCTGCTGCCATTCCTGCTATCCTATATTTCAGCTCACTTTTTGCGGCGGTTCATTTTGAGGCAAAGCTGCGTGGTCTCAAATCAATGGATAAACGGGAACTGCCAGAATTCAAGAATGTTTTCATGCAGGGATGGCAGCTTATGATCCCTTTCGTTTTGCTGGTGGCATTCATAGTGCAAGGTTACACACCGATGACGGCTTCTTTTTGGGCCATCATCGGTGGCATTGTAGCCTGTTTTCTCAATAAGCGGAGTAAAATGGGGCCAGTAACCCTACTTACGGTATTTGAATTGGGAGCACAGACTGCGATTGTCGTCGCAATTGCATGTGCGTGTGCAGGAATTATAATTGGAGCAGTTGCTGACTCAGGTCTTGGAGTCAGATTTTCCAACGTGGTTATTACGATTGGAGAAGGACAACTCTGGGTTGCATTGATTATGACAATGTTTGCTTCCCTTATTTTGGGAATGGGGCTCACTACAACGGCTGTCTACGTTACACTTGTCGTGCTCGTGATTCCAGCTCTCGTAAAACTGGGGATACTTCCCATAGCGGCCCACATGTTTGCGTTCTACTTTGGTGTGTTGAGTGCAATCACGCCACCCGTCGCACTAGCGGCTTTCGCTGCGGCTGGGGTTGCAGGCTCAAAACCAATGGAAACAGGTTGGACAGCTGTGAAATTAGCTTCAACCGCTTTCATTGTTCCCTTTATGTTTGTATACAACCCAGAACTACTGGCCATCGGCTCTTTGCCTAGGATATTGCTAGCAAGCCTCACGGCTTTGGTGGGTGTCATAGTCTTAAGCAGTTCAATTGTCGGTTATTTGATCAGAAAAATGTTTTTCTTTGAGAGAGTAGTTCTTTTTATCTCGGCATTGATTCTTATCAAACCGGGGATGATTTCTGACCTCTTAGGATTGGCGGGTATCGGATTTATCATTTTTACACAAAAGAAATTTAGGAGCAAATTTATTACGGAAATGCCCTAATAGGTGAGGGAGCAATGATATGAAAAGAGTAATCTATGTGATCAGATGGCTGCTGCTCGGGATGTATGTGGGGGTTTTTGTAATACTCGGTCGATACCACCTCCACATGTCAAGATTCAACAAATTTTTTCTCATCATAGTTCTTGCGACTACATTACTCGTAGGTTTCCTTTGGCTGCTGCGTGAAAAGACACAGGGGAGTTTTTCTCAGGAAGACTAATTCATAAATTGTGGTTAATTGAGATGTGATTATAAGATACTTGTCATAGTGAGATTTGTTTCTAATTTATTCAAAAACTAGTTAGGAGGCGTCTTAGAGATGTCAGAGGTCATTAGAGTGGCCGTTTTAGGAGGAGGCGCTGGTGGTCTGACAACCGCCGCAGACCTTACCTTCCGGGGGCATTGCGTAAACCTGTTTGAATTGCCTGCGTTCCAGGAGAAATTTGCCCCTGTCATGGAGAGGGGGGGCGTTGAAGTCTTGGGGAAGAAGAAAAGGGATAACACGTCGATTGGAATTAGACAAATTGGCTTTGCAAAATTAAACAGGATTACAACGTCCATTGAGAAGGCGATGGAAGATGTGGAACTTGTAATGATCGTCGTACCAGCATTTGCGCAAAGGGCGTTCATAGATATTTGCTCCCCTTATTTGAGAGACGATCAGGTCCTTCTTCTGAGTCCTGGGCGCACCGGCGGTGCACTGATGGCAGAAAGGGCGCTCATGGAGAACAACGTTACCGCAAAGGTGATGATGGCGGAAACTTCTACCCTCTTTTATGCCACTCGCATCGTTGGCCCAGCGCAACTTATGGTTTATGCAGATAAGGTGTGCTTGTATACAGCAGTCTTGCCAGCGAACATGACTGCACGGACCCTGAAGGTAATTAACAGAGCGTATCCGGAATTTGTCGGGGTATCGAGTATTCTGGAAACAGGATTGTATAATATCGGGGCTGTATTTCATCCCGCACCGGCGATCTTCAACACGGGCTGGATAGAGGCAACAGGTGGGAGCTTCAAGTTTTATGCGGAAGCGATGACCCCTTCGGTAATCCGGGTCATGGAGGCCGTTGAGAAGGAGAGGTTGGATCTCTGTGAGTCTTTCGGCCTTAAGAGGAAAGGGATCGTTGAGATATTAAATGAATATTACGGCGACCTTTATCCAGGTTGGTCCCTGTATGAGGTAGCACATAAAAGCGAGGTTTACGCATCCATTATGGGTCCTCCAAGTATGACGGCGAGGTTCATCTCAGAGGAGATTCCCAATACACTGGTGCCGATGAGTCTTCTTGGAAAGGTAAGCGGTGTACCAACACCGACCATGGATATGCTCATAGAAATTTCTAGTATCATGAACGGATGTGAGTACAGAAGAGACGGCCGAACTTTGGAAAAACTGGGCCTCAGCGGGATGGATGTTGGGGCGATAAAGAAAAGAGTTGGACTATAAAAGGAAAGGGACCATGACTCAACTGAAACATCTTTTCAAACCAATTACGATCAAGACGCTTGAGCTGAAAAATAGGATTGTACTTCCTGCGCAAGCGACACTGTTCGCAAACGAGATGGGATTTGTAACCGAAAGACTAATAAATTATCATATCCAAAAGGCCAAGGGAGGAGTTGGACTCATAATCATTGAGGTAACATGCGTTGAGAGCCCGCGGGGCAGAGTCATCCCACGGCAGCTCCGGATTGACCATGATAAGTATATCATTGGGTTAAGTGAGCTGGCTGATGCGATTCATTCCTATGGAGCCAAGGTAGCATTACAGCTTCACCATGCCGGAAGGGCTACAAATCTCATCTGCACAGACGGCGAACAGCTTGTCTCTTCATCGGATGTTCCATGTCTGGAAAGGGGGGGTAATCCTAGGGCGCTCACCATTCCTGAAATAGAGGATCTCGTAGAAAAATTTGCTGAAAGCGCGAGGAGAGCCCAATCCTGTGGCTTCGATGCTGTTGAATTTCATGGTGCTCATGGCTACCTCATTGCAAACTTTCTCTCGCCGTTGACGAATAAACGGAACGACAAATATGGAAGAGATATCGAAGGAAGGATGCGATTTGCAATAGATATTATACTACGGACGAGAGAAAAAGTAGGAAGAGAATTCCCGATCAGCTTCAGAATAAGCGGAGACGAATTCCACGAAGGGGGCAATACCACGAAAGAGACGAGGATAATAGCCAAACATCTTCAGGAGGCTGGTGTGGACGTTTTGAATGTCTCGGGTGGAGGGCCAGAATCGGTCATATATACGTGCGCCCCTATGGGAATTGAACCAGGATTTATGGCCGATGTTGCGGCTGAAATTAAAAAAGCTATTAATATACCGGTTATCGCGGTTGGTAAGATCAACGATCCCTTCCTTGCCGACAGGATCATTGAGGAAGAGAAGGCCGACCTTGTTGCTATTGGCAGGGCCCTCATAGCAGATCCTGAATTCCCAAAGAAAGCGCTTGAGGGAAGATTCGAAGACATCAGGCCGTGTATTGCATGCAACTGGGGCTGCATCATGCGGACTGTCCCCAGGCCGTCGTTTGGCGGTCTTCCCCTGAGTTGTACATTAAACGCTGAGGTTGGCAGAGAGAGAGATTATAAGATCACGCCATCAGAGGTAAAGAAAATGGTGGTGATTGTGGGTGGGGGGCCAGCGGGATTAGAGGCCGCGAGGGTCGCAAGCCTTAGAAAGCACGAGGTGACTCTTTTTGAAAAGGCTGATAAGCTCGGAGGCCAATTACTCTTAGCTTGTATTCCTCCTCTTAAAAAAGAGATAGAAAAGGCCATCCAATATCTCGCGGGGCAGGTGCGGAGGCTTCCCATCGAGGTCAACCTGAATTCAGAAGTTGAAGAAAATACCATCCAGAAGTTGAAACCGGATGCCGTGATTGTAGCCATCGGTGCCTTTCCTGCGATCCCTGATATTCCTGGAGTTCAAAGAGAAAATGTTTTCGTGTCATGGGATGTTCTTTCTGGCAAGGCTATCCGGGGAAATAACGTTGCAGTAATCGGCGGAGGTTCTTTGGGCTGCGAGGTTGCGGATTACCTTGCAGAGAATGGGAAAACCGTGACCATACTCGAGATGCTGCCTGATGTAGCTACAGATATGGAACTTCGAATGAGATACCTTTTTTTCAAAAGAAACAAAGATAGGATTCGAATTATAAGAAATGTTAAAGTAATGGAAATTTTTGACGATGCGTTGATTTACATGGACAGGGATTGGAAAGAAAGGAAACTTGATGTTGAAGCCACTGTAATCGCTACGGGTTCAGTAAGAAATGCAGGCCTGGATTCCCTTCAGGGAAAAGTGCCAGAGTTGTACTATATTGGCGATTGCCTGAAGCCAAGGAATATCCTCGATGCGATTCATGATGCGTCGAGAGTGGCACGAGAGATCTGACTGTAATTCCAAGGTTTGTGTTGAGAATCGGGACGTTAAATCTATTGGGGATATAAGATGATTAAAACAATTCAAAGGAAGGGTCCGACAAGAATACTCTCGGAATATATTGCTGCAAAGCGGTATGAGGACATTCCGGCTACGGTTCGAGAGAAAATAAAAATTCTACTCCTTGACTCTCTTGGATGCTCGATCGGCGGCTCAACACTCAAGCCGGGAAAGATGATTCTCAGCTTCTTTGAAGGTCTTGGTGGAATCAACGAATCTAGCATTCATGCTACCGGAAGAAAAATTCCGTGCATTCACGCTGGGTATGTGAATTCCGCACTGTCCAATATACTTGATTTTGACGATACGCTTATCGACAAGGGGATTGGTCATCCAGGGGCCACTGTAGTTCATCCCGCTCTAGCTGTGGCAGAGAAAGTGAGTGGTCACGGGAAAGACATACTGAACGCTATTTGCCTTGGATATGAACTTTCAGTGAAGATACTGAACGCTATGGCACCAACACCAGAAAGGATGAAGCAGGTTTGGGGGTTGGCGACGTTTCAGATATTCGGTGCCGTTACTGCTTCTTGTAAACTCCTTGGGTTTGATGCTGATAGAATAGCATCGGCCTTTGGTCTTGCAGGATTTTGCGCTCCCGTACCATTTGTGAGGAAAATTGGTACCGTTGAAAGACCAACAAGCTGGCTAAAGAATAATTTCGGTTGGACATCCATGGGCGGTGTGATGTCGGCATTGCAAGCGGCTGAAGGCTTCCAAGGAAGCACGTATATTTTGGATGGCGATAAGAGTTTTTGGATTATGGCGGGTTCGGACCAATACGATTTTGAGGAATTAACCAGAGGTCTTGGAGAGGATTACAAATTTATTGAAAAAATTTCATTTAAGCCATATGCGGTATGCCGCTTCACCCACACGGCGATTGATGCCTTAAAAATGATTAAATCTAAACATACAATCAGTCCCAAAGACATCGCCCGGATAAAGGCTGAGACATTCTATGAAGCCTTCAAGTTTAGCACTTACCGAGGCTTGAACATCATCGAGGCTCAGTATAGCCTTCCTTACGTCATTGCCCTTGAACTATTGGATCGCTCTCCTTCCCAAGGTTTGTCGGAAAGAGACCTAGATGACGAAGATGTCTTAAGGATTGCAGATTTGGTTTCTTTAGAAGTGGACCCTGATACAGAAAGATTATTCGTCGAACAACATCTAATGCCTTCATCGATAACCATCGAAATGAAAAATGGCCAATCTGTCCAAGGAAAGGCAGAAATACCGAGGGGAGACCTTAGGAAACCACTTTCGGATGAGGAGATAATACAAAAATTTAGAGATATTGTTTGGCCTTTACTCGGCGAAAACAATGCCGAAAGGATCATCAGGGATTGTATGAATCTGGACATGTCCCAGGGGCCATTGCGGGTTCACCTTGACTGATTGGTGTACCTCAAAAAGTCAGAATAAGATGCCAGGAGCTTATGGACGCAGTATTCGTATCAGCAGAGAAAAAGGCTTGGTTTCATCGCCCTTATCGTCTAGATGAGCCAAAGACAGGGACAAAAATGATTTCTTTTAAAAGGAGGGATGTCGTATGACAGAAAAGAAGACAGTTATGATTATTGGTCTTGGTAGCATAGGAACGTATGCACTGGAATTTCTTGCTAGAACGCCGAGTGTCGAACGTATTGTTGCGGCGGACGTGAGTCAGGATGGACTTGGGAAGACGAATAACGCCATGCTCGGCGCTGCACAAATGGGTTTTTTACACGAGTTCGAGTTTATTCCATTAGATCTAAATAACATTGAGCAAACAGCAACTGTCCTTGATCGTGTTAGACCGCAGGCAATTTTGAGCTGTGTTACGTTGCAGAGTTACTGGGTTATCTCGGAACTACCTCCAGTGATTTTTAAGAGGCTAAAATTGGAATGTGGCTATGGTCCTTGGACGCCGATGCATGTCACTTTGAATTATAAGTTGATGCAAGCTGTGAAGATGTCGGACATAAAGACGCATGTAGTTACGGCCGCATTTCCAGACGCGACTAATCCCGTGCTTGGGAAGGTCGGACTTCCACCCACGGTTGGATTGGGGAACATGGATAATTTTATTTCCGGGGTTAGAAAACTTGTAGCAGAAAAGAAGAAGGTGCGTGAGGCGGCAGTCACAATTTACTGTGTCGGGCATCACTATTTGCGAACCGCAATTAAAAACGCAGCGGATACTGAAATCCCACCATTCTATTTGGGTATATTTGTTGAAAACAAAGACGTAACGACGGAGTTTGATACCAAGGAGCTTCTCTTGAAAGAAGTCACGTTCGTTAGCGGTTGGCGAAATGATTCTAAAGTTGCTTCGTCGGGTGTCAGGAATATTTTAGGCATATTGAACGATACAGGCGAGTTGGCTCATTCGCCAGGACCCCAAGGACTGGTTGGCGGATATCCAATTCGTCTGAGTCAGAAAGGAGCTGAAGTCGTTATGCCTCCGGGGATAACCCTTAAGGAAGCGATCGAAATTAACGAAAGAAGTCAAGTTTACGATGGCATAGAGAAGATCGAGGACGATGGTACAGTGGTACTGACGGATAGGTCTGTACAGGGGATGAAGGCAATTCTGGGATATAACTACAAGCGAATTCGGATAGAAGAAAATGAAGAGAGGGCAAAAGAATTACGTGCGCTTTACAAAGAAGCTGTCAAGAAATATCGGTCTTGAAATTATTCAAGTGATTTTCTAAAATATTTGGATACATTTTGAACTTCAAAAGGGATAGGTAATTGCTCCTAGGTAAACCCCCGGCGCTACCAGGGGACTCCCGGAGTTTGGCAATTCTGGGAATATAGAGAAATCTAGGGTATCCATTTGACTTCGAGCTTATACGTAAAAATTATATACGGATAAGCTCTGAGTCAATATGGCACCCATACCACAGGTGCCAGAACGGGATCAATTACCATTAGAAAGTATGAAAGATGGGTGTCATGATGGGAGCGTCAGTATTTTATGTAAAAGGGACGTTTGTTCGGGAAGATGAAGCAGTAATTTCAGTTATGGACCATGGGTTTTTATATGGAGACGGAGTTTTCGAAGCCATTCGGGTTTATAATGGAAAAATATTCAAATTCGATGAACATATGGATCGATTGTACGAATCAGCGAAGATCATCAATCTTGAGATCCCTTTGTATAAGGATGAATTTAAGAGGATAGTAATCGAAACGATTAGAAAAAACAATTATAGGGATTGCTATATCAGACCTCAGGTGACACGGGGATCTGGATTATTAGGGGCCGATCCGACAACCTGTAAAAGATCAACGATAATCGTTTATGTCACCCCGCCACCTACTTTAAAAAAGGAAAAATCGATCAGGGCGATTGTCTCATCTTATCGTAGGCCTCCATCCTTCGTTAGCCCACCAGAAAGCAAGATGACCCAATATATCAACAATATCTTAGCTAAAATTGAAGCAAAGGGAAGGGGGGCAGATGATGCCATATTGTTGGATATTCGTGGATTCGTATCAGAGGGATCGGGTTGGAATATCTTTTTGGTGAAAAACCGTGATGTCGTCACTCCTTCTTGCACTTCAAGCATACTAATGGGAATTACTAGGAATGTTGTGATGCAGATCCTGAAAGAACTCAATTATCAGATAGCACAAAGGGACGTCACTTTATCTGAGCTTTTTACGGCAGATGAGGTTTTTGGAACGGGGAGCGGTACAGAAATTACACCGATCATTGAGATCAATGGAAGAATGGTGGGAGAGGGTAATCCAGGTCCCTTAACCAATGAGATAGAAATTAAGTTTAAGGATTTCGTCCAAGGGAGCGGAACCCCAGTATATGAATAGAGCCTGTTCAATGCTGTTTGAGCTTGATACAATACTACTACTGTTGTGTCCTGGAAATATATTGAAACGTTTGATTTTCAAAAATTTGATTAGGTTCCATTTTTTACCCGACTTTGCAAAAAATCGGGATTCGTTTGAGGATATTTCTGACGTATGTTGATAAACTTTTCAGTGATGGCGACACGGTTCATCTTAAAAAATGGTCTGTTATGGGGACCGTTTCATGGCTAATCCACCCGCTGTTCCCTAGCTGGACAGACCTCTCCCTATATATACACCGTTCCGAGGATTCGTTTTTTCCGGAAACATTTGAAGCGCCTCGTGACGCACCTCCCGAATAAGGGCTTTCCCCGGCTACGGGAAAATTGCCGCCCGGGTGGCTGACCGAATTCGGGGAAAACGTGCCCTGTCCCCGATGTCGCGGTCAGAAATGGCCGTTTTCTGGTCCTGCCACACCTGACCTGCCCACCGAAAACCGGTCCAGTCTTTTTATGTTAGGATATGGGCATAATTTTGGATCATGATTAAGGAGGGGAGGATGAGGTCGGAAGCATTTTACAGCAGAACAGAATATTGGGTTATTACGGGAAACCGGCGATGAAACCGCTTCCCCTCCATGCCTATGAATACGCCGAATGGAAGAAGGCTACCGTAAATATCGACTATCATGTCGAGGTTGATGCTCATTATTACAGCGTTCCCTATCAGCTTGCCAAAGTTTTTGAAACCTATGGGGTTGATTGCAAGCATTTTCACGCCGGCGATGGATGTACCCCACTATAAACTTAAAATCGGCGTGTGACTTTTGACAAGAGCATCAATATTATTATTAATTAATTCTAATAGTATAATATTAATAATAAACAATTGACAAAATACTCAAATATAGTTTATAATAAACCAAGGAGGGCAATATGAAAATTGATGAAACAAACTTAGCTATTATTAAACACCTTCGGGATGGTCGTAAATCCTTCAAGAAGATTGCCAATGACTTATCGATAACTGAAAACACGGTTCGGGCGCGTATAACTAAATTGATGGATGAGGGGGTTCTGGACATTGTAGGACTAGTGGAGCCGGAAGCCTTGGGAGGTCACAGCCTGGTTCAAGTAGGCATCAAACTTAGTACGATGAATCTGGTCAAGAAAGGTGAAGAGTTGAGCAAAATTAAAGGTGTAGTATCGGTATGTGTTGTTACAGGTCGGTATGATCTGCTTGCTACAGTTTTACTCAACGATCAATTTAACCTTTTGACTTTCTATACGGATGAGGTCTCAAAAATCAAGGAGGTGGAGTCCGTAGAAACCTTCGTTATCTACAAAAGTTTCAATCTGAAAGTGCCCTATATTCTTTAATGTCGTTGATTGATATCACCTTTTCCCGAGATTTAAAGAAAAACGATCATGCCGTTAGGTTGGAGAAATAACTCACGGAATATTTTCTAACCGGATGAGGTGAATCGACGGCGAGAATGTGTTCAAGATGGGCCTCATATCTTCCAATGGTAACCGTTTTTCAGATATAGGGTAAAAAGGCAGGCGTTGTGATTTAAGAAGAAAGAGGAAATGATTATGGGTGGGCTTTTAAAGACAGTTCTGCACGACGAGCATGTTTCCCTCGGCGCCTCGATGGTCGATTTCGGCGGCTGGCATATGCCGCTCCAGTACAGAACTGGAATCGTTGAAGAACACCTCGCTACGCGGAAGGGGGCCGGGATTTTCGACGTGTCCCATATGGGGCGATTTATCGTCCGCGATTCCGGGGCTCTCCCATTCCTGCAGCACGTCCTTTCCAACAACGCCGCCGCCCTGGATACCGGTTTTGCACAGTACACGATGATCCCCAACGGCCATGGGGGCGCCCTCGACGACGCATACCTCTACCACTTCACGCCGGACGAATACCTTCTGGTGGTCAACGCCGCCAACAGGGACACCGACTGGCGGTATCTACAGGAGATACTGTCTCTTTTCTCCTTAGCCCAAATGGAAGACGTCTCCGAGTCGATGGCAATGATCTCCCTCCAAGGCCCCTCTTCCCGGGCCATTCTCCAGAAACTGATCGGCTCCGGTGGTCTGCCGGAACCGATCAAGAATGCCATTCGATCCGCCTCCATCCGGGGGAAGAAGGTGCTCATATCCCGGACCGGTTACACAGGCGAGCCTCTGGGTTTTGAATTTTTCGTTGCCAACGCCGATGCCCCGTGTCTCTGGGACCTCTTCCTGGAAAAGGGGGCCGTTCCGGTGGGGCTGGGGGCACGGGATACCCTGAGGCTGGAGGCCGGATTGCCCCTTTTCGGCCATGAACTGGGAAAGGATCCGGCCGGAAAAGAGATCCCCATCTTTGCCTGTCCCCTGTCCCGGTTCGCCGTAAGTTTGTCGCCTCTCAAGGCGGACTTCATCGGCAGAGAGAGTCTAACTGTACAATTGGCGGCCTTGAAGAAGATTCAGGATGAGGATTACAGTTCATTGGGAGATCTTCCGCGGAGGATCATGCCTTTTGCCCTCCGCGGAAAGGGGATCGCCCGGGCGGGATTCCGTGTCTTCAAAGGTGCGGAAGAAATCGGCTTTGTGACAAGCGGAACGATGGTTCCGTACTGGAAGACCGCAGGTGCGGGGCTTTCGACACGTTTTACCAGAGAACGGGAAATGCGGGCCATCGGCCTGATGCTGATCGACAGCCGTTTGAAGAAGGACGATCCGGTGGAGATCGAGATCCGGGGAAACAGGGTCGATGCGGTTGTGGTCCCCTACCATCTGCGTTCCGATGCGCCGCCTTATGCTATGCCGATTCTGCTGCGTCCCACGGAGGTCACGGGGAAATCGCTTCCAGGCGCGTGGCAGGAAAAAACCTTTGACCTGCTGGAGAAGGCGGTTCGGAACACACTCTGGCGCCGGATGGAGTGCATCAACCTCATCCCCTCTGAACAGAGCGTTTCGCCGATGGTGCGACGTCTGACCATGATGGATACCGCCTGCCGATATGCAGAGCACCGCGCCATCAGATCCTACTATGATGCGGATATTTTCTATTATCAGGGAACGGACTTTATCGAGAGCGTTGAGATCCTTCTGAAGGAGGAGATGACCCGCTACCTGGGCTGCCGGAGAGTAGAGCCCCGGGTGATCAGCGGTCAGATGGCCAATGCCGTGGTCTTCAGTGCCCTAGTC
>Ga0180732_1001348_pt1 | contig 15500 bp, 10 predicted proteins | sample KR11_01MetaG_FD_148674 | JGI IMG/M metagenome (GOLD analysis project Ga0180732, IMG submission 148674) | Groundwater microbial communities from the Olkiluoto Island deep subsurface site, Finland - KR11_0.1 MetaG | ecosystem: Environmental > Aquatic > Deep subsurface > Groundwater | place...
ATCTGTTTTATGTGAGAGTCGAGGCTGACAAAAATAATATCTAATCCGCTCTCCTTTAGCTTCCTGGCTATCTCGATAGTAATTAATGTCCCATTTGTGGATAACGCATTGCTTATGCCCTGCTCATGGGAATAGTGAATAATCTCATAGATATCTTTTCTTAAAAGAGGCTCTCCGCCTATCCAGCAGATACTCGCCTTTTGCTGCTGAATTTCAAAGTGCTTTGCCAGTTTATCTAAAATTAACTTAATCCTTTCGGCCCCCATTTCATCCGGCGATTTTTCACTGCTATCATTAGAGCAGTATGGACATCTGAGGTTACATTCGGTAGTTATACCCCAAGTTATGCTTTGTGTCCCCGATTTCCAGGTCTCCTCTAAGCCTTCCCAGGTAGTTTCTTTGTATTTGTGAATATCTATATTCATTTGTTTAAGTTTGCGTTCTATTTCAGAAAAAAATATAGGCGGCGTAGCCTTAAAAAGACCTCTGACCATATCTTGTTCTTGGACTATACGGGAGTTGCGCTCTCTGGCATTATTCTCACAAGAAGCAATAATAATATTGCGGGCCTGTGCTTGAAATTCATTAGGAATACATGCCTGAACAATCTGCTCAAACTTTTCCCTTAAATTAGACTCCCAAATAACTTCCTCAACTCCCATAAATCCTCTCTTGCAGGATTCTTTTACTGCTTATATCTCTAACAGCGCTTAAAAAGCATAAGCAGCTTTTAATCCCACTGTATGTTGTTCTACTTTATATCTGCCATTAAAACTATAGGCATTATTATCTACATCTAGGTCTTCTGTAAATAGATACTCGTACATCACCCCTAATTTTAGATTACCCAAGGACTTGCTTAAACCCAACGAGATCGCCTGGTTATCCGCGTCGGGCTTACAAGGGAGAATCCATTGCGACGGAAAAGCTGCCTGCATATAGCTATAACCCAGGCGCATGGAAGTGGTACTATTAATTTTAAATTCAGCTCCCAGCCGATAATCTACGGTGTCTTCTGAGTCTAAAGTAGTCGTTGAATCCTCGGCGGATTCAAACTTAGATACCACCTCGTATAGATACGACCAGTCTGTCCAATCCACATCAAAGGCTAAGGTTAATTTATCTGTAGGTTCATAGGCGATACCTATTGCTGCGGAAGCAGGAAAATGATAGTTAAATTTAGAATCCTGTTGCGTTACTGCTCCAGAGATTGTTTCTCTTTGGCCTTTGAACTTCACATCCATCCTACTTCTATACACTGCGCCTACTTTAAGATTATCTTTTACCTTATACAATAAACCCACTGTTCCTCCAAAACCATAACCATCCGCTTCATCACAAATAACTACAGGTGAGCCGGCACCTGTTGAGAAACGTTGTTTTACCTTGCCTTCTCCGATTATGAGTCCTGTCCCTATGGAAAGTTTAGGATTTATTTGATAGGCAATTACCGGAGAATAGTCCTTGCGCATAGTGAATGCGGATTGATCTCCGAAATTAGGGTCAGAACTACTACCAAAATCAGAATCCCTCACAAAAGGAGCATAAACTCCCAAGCCAAAAGTAAAAGGCCGTAATTTATCCATGGATAAAAATAAATAAGGCCCGACAGAACCTCTATGTTGGCTCGTTTCTGTACCCGAGGTATTAGTATGGGCAATCTTGGTTTGCAAAAACAAGACTCCTGCTTCTGCACTTTGACCTTGTATTTGGGTTAAGCCCGCGGGATTATAATAGACAGCTGAACCATCATCTGCTACTGCCACAAATGCCCCTCCCATGCTAATCGCCCTTTCTCCTTGTCCAGAAGTAGATAACCCACCCACAGCCCAAACATCTTTAACTACCCCCAAAGAAACAAAAAGACATAACACTAAAAACGCCAAAATCTTTACCGCTTTCATCAAAACATCCTCCTTTCATTTTTCCTCGCCAAGTCAGTTGAATATCTGAACAACCCGCCCGAAGCCAAATAATCTACTAAATTCTATCCATTAAGTTAAGCATCTACAGAGTTAGTTAATGTTATTGAGTTTATATTATCGGAATTTTTATTCTTAATCGCATTACGCACATAAGAATTATTTAAAAAGAGAAATAATAAACGGGGCAAGTCGTAAAATAATGAAATTGAAAGAAAATTAAATTTATTTAATTTGTATTTATTTAATAATAATTTCCTGTTTCTCCAACAAAGATATTGCCTTATTTTTTTAGAAGTACTTGAACTGTCACCAGAATGATAACAAGCTACTTCAGAACAGAACAGAGTTTTCCAGCCTTTTTTCTGTGCGCGCCAGGCTAAATCCACATCCTCAACTAAAAAAAAGAATCTCTCATCAAAATAACCTGTCTCTTCTTTTATATCTTCGAGCATTGTTTTTTTATAAAGCGCAGCAGCAGAACAGGCGCCAAAAATATATTTAGAAGTATTAAACCGCCCATTATCAATTCTGCCTTTACCAATATCATAAAATCGCATTAGCTTAGAAAGATATATACCGCAAGAATAAATTGTTTTTTTATCGTCTTTTAAAATCTTGGGCTGAAACATACCTGTAGAGCCTTCCGATTCTTCTATAAATCTAATTATTTTATTAAGAAAATCTTTTTCTAAAATAACATCACAATCCAAGGATAAAATCCACTCTCCATTGGCAACCTGAATACCTTGATTCCTTGCCTTGGAGGCACCTAAATTTTGTCTATTCTCAAGCAAGATAACCTGAGGATAATCTTTTTTAATAAGCCCAACTGTGCCATCTTTTGAGTTGTTATCTATTACAATTACTTCGAATTCTGGATAATCTTGAGTATATACTGAATTTAAACAAGACCTGATAAATCTAATACTATTATAGGTTAATATGATTGCGGATATTTCAGCCATTAGATTGTTTTCAGTATCCCATATAATTGTCTACCTAAAACCTCTAGAGAATATTTCTCTTCTGCGACTTTTCTAGCTTTTTCTCCCATTTGCCGGCGTAAATTTTGATTTTCAATTAGCCTTTGCATCTTGTCAGTAAACTCTTCTTTTGTTTTTGCCAAAAATCCATTTTCTCCATCTCGAATTATATTTGATGTTTCGCCAATATCGCTCGAAAGTGTCGGTTTAGCCATTGCCATATATTCAAATAGTTTCGTTGGACTCTTTGCTAAATTAAATTTTGTATTGCTGACTACGGGAAACAGTCCTGCGTGTATAGTAGTAATATATTTGGGAACGATATTCGGATTTATCCAATCTCTAAGTAAGATGTTCTGGTCATTATATTGTTTTATCATCTCTACAAGATTTTTTTTATAAATTCCATCTCCCATAATCTCGAAATAGATATGAGAATATTTATTTCTAAGCAAATGAAAACAGCTCAAAGCAAACTCTATATTCTGGATATATTCCTTTTTATGGAAGGTACCGATCCAAGAAAATATTATTCTATCCCTGGGCAAGCTATCTAAAGAGGGCCTAAATAATTCTGTATCGGCTCCTGAGGGAATATAATAAACTTTTTTGTTAAATTGCGAAAGGAATTCTTGAAGAAATTGGCTTGCTGCAATACAACAGATACTCCTTTTTGCAATATTTTGTGTAATATAATGTGCCTTTGAGGAAGGGAAAATACCAAGACGGTATTTTGGATTTTCTCGTATCTCCCAATCGTCGAGGTCGAGTATTATTCTATTTTTGTTAAATATGTATGCTAAATAAGGAGCAAAAGAATGATAATTAAATCGCTGAATGTAAAAAATAGCTTCTCTCTCCTTACTTAGTCTTTTAAATGCCATCCAATTATATCGTATTTTATCTCTTATCCGAAGTTGCGATTCCTCCGCACCATCCTTTGCACCTAAAGTGTCGGAAAAAGACAGTACTTCTGTATCTATGCCATATTTGAAAAGTTCTCGAGCAAAGTTATAGCACCTTATCCTTGCTCCGGGTAAATAATAACCTTCTCGTGTAATAAAGATTATCTTCATTTGTCTATTCTTAATTTCTCTACTGTTTTCCCTTTTTATTTGAAAACTTAAAATTTTCTGTTAAAAAAGCTTTTTTGATATGCGTTAATGATATTTTCGGCGGTTACTGACCAATTATATTTTCTCTCTGCTCTCTGTCGAGCAAACCTACTCAGGTTATCTCTTAATTTCTTATCATTTAGTAATCTTAAAATCCCCTCAGCTAAAGATTGAAAATTGCCAGGTTCGACCAAAATAGCAACTCCTCCTAACATCCTCCTTACCTCGCCTACATTACTAGCCACAATTGCCTTACCCATTGCAAGATATTCAACTATCTTTAAAGGACTTTTACACCTAGTTATATTGTTATCCTCAAAACAAGCTACGCACACATCGGCATCTGCAATATATCGAGGAACTTCATCGTGGGTAACAGAACCAGTAAAGATTAAATATCCACCCAAATTCTCTCTTTCTGTTAATTCTTTTAATTCTCTTAATCTATATCCATCACCTACAATCATAAAGGTTACATCAGGCCTATTCTTTATAATAATACGCGCAGCTTTTATAAAAAGTTCCGCATATTGTCCACCATGAAGCTGACCTAAATATAAAATAAGATGATTATTAATATTGTATTTTTTCTTAATGATACCTGATAAATTCGAGTTAGGTCTAAATTGTTCTAAATCTGCTCCCACAGGTGCAGGGAAAATATTTTCAGGAAAAACTCCTCTTTTTAAGCAAATTTTGCGAAGTTGCTCACTAGAAACAGAGATAGTATCTACAACCTTAGGGATCAATTTCTCAAAAATACTTATGAATTCTCCCACAAGTAGCTGTTTGGGATTGGAAAAATAAAATATCTTTGTTTCCCAATCGTCCCAGTCATAATGAACAGACTTTTTCTTTATCCATGCGGCAATTAATGCTGGGAGTGCGACATAATAATAACATTTCTGAAAATGAATTATGTCAGCCCATTCACTAAGTTTGATAATCTGTATAATATTTCGCAAAAGCCTAAACACGCCTCTCCTTCGATCCAAAGAAATAATCTCTATCTCGCTATTTAAAAACTTTCTATTCGCATCTTTTTTATCAAGTGGAAAATAAACTAATTTAACCGAATGTCCTTTTTTTATAAACTGGTAAGCTATATTTTTGATTCGGACAGTCCAGGGCTCCGAAAGGGAATATAAATCATGGGGATGTATCATCAATATATTCATAATCAGCTACCAGGAAAAAATGAAATGCCTTTCAACTTCTTCAGTAAAAATAACAAGCTATCCATAATCAAAGCGATAACCAGGAGAAATAATATTATAAGTAGACGCTTAGTTTTCTTTACTCTAATCTCAAACATATAACCTTTTATGTCCTAAGGTAAATATTTTATAATTTTATATAGATGTTCATTGGTCAAAATATTATCACATGCACGCTTACAACCGATATCTTCATCAAAACTATTACCTATAACCTTAAAGTATTCTTTATCTTTAGAGATACTTAAACCTTTTTCTCTAAACCTCTGCTGTAATAAACCATTCCATGCTGAAGAAAAATTCTCTCTGTAAAGATTACCTATGGGAATTCGGTGAGATTTTAAGCAAGAATTTAAATCTCCATTAGCCCTTAACCTCAAGAAGAGCCATCCAGTATAACAGGGAATTCTTTCTACCAAGGTATCATATTCTCCGTATGCTGCATTTGGATTGGAAATCCGTCTTATAAAAAGTTCTTTATTAAAAAAGTAGCTCTTTATTTTTAATTTCCCGGATAGGTTAATATATTCGTGTTTCAAAGATTTTAACTGCTCTTTACTTAATAAAAATGAATCTGTGATGCCAGGAATAACATCGGGAACACCAAACTCTACAGCATCACATCCTGTTTCTATAGATAGCCTTATTAAATTTCTTAACTCACAGTAATTAATATTACTCATAATAGTATATATTCTTACATGGAGTCTGGTAGATTTTAAAGAATTAAGAAATTTAAGATTATCTGTAATCTTATAAAAATATTCAACATTTCTATTATGGATTTTGGAGTATATAATGGGATCTTCTGACCAAATACTGATTGTCAAAGAAGCTAAGTTATGAAAAGATAATAGTCTATTAATATCAGCTCTATTTAGTAAAGTAAAATTGGTATTTATGCGAAAAATCAAGCCCAATTTTCGAGTAAATTCTAAGATTTCCCATATTTTAGAGTACAAGAATGGTTCTCCGCCACCAGAAAAAATAATCTCTTTTGTCCCAGCAATAGCAATATCATTCATAAAATTCTTCAATACAGTGAAATCTAAATCTTCTGTATCTGTGTCTTTTCTTATAAATGGAGAATGAAGCCAACAAATAAGACAATGACTATTGCATCTATCTGTCAGATCGATTTGAACTATATCCGGACCTTTATAAGCAAAACGTCTACTAAATATACCTTTTAAATTAAGGTATCTGCTTTTATTTTCTTTAAAAGAGATTTTATTTAATATTTTACCTATCATATCTAAGAGTGGCGCTTTAATAAAGAAGTACAAAAAGACAATAAATGAGAATTTTTAAGTTGAGCGATTCTTCTATGCATAGGGATATTTTGCCATAGATTATCGCAATTGTAACAACCTGTTTTTGTAACTGCATCATTTCCTATTTTAGAAAAATAAGGGTGGCTTTTAGGAAGATTGATACCGTTATATCTAAATTTATTATAGACATGAGAAAACCATATATCTCTAAATCTATTTTTATAAATATTCCCCATATGCATTCTGTGCCCTTTGCAACAAGGAACTACATTGCCCGTTGTCATAATTCTCGCAAATAACCAACCCACATAGCAAGGAACTTCTTCTATTATTTCTTCGTCATACACTCCCGTTGTAGTATCTAATTTCTCCGTGCGTCGAATAAAACCGTCAAAATCAGAAAGCACAATTGAACCGTTATCTTTAGAAATATATTGAAATGATTTTGAGTCGTAATTCTTTCTTATAGTATATAAACTGTCGAGTAATCCTTTTCTTTCGATGTCATTTAGTAGTAACGCTTCAGTTCTACCCTTCACGAGATCCATGGGAACAAACTGAATATCATCTGCTCCTACTTCTAAAGCAAACTTTAACATCTGCCCTACATCTTTATAGTTTAGATTAAGAACCACATCGTGAAATATTATTCTGGGACGACAACTATTCTTTGCTTTCTTTCGCTCAAAAATAAATTTTAAAATATCTCTAATCTTGTAAAAAGTGTGCTTGGTCTGATTTGGATGAACAGCCGAGTATGTCTCAGGTGTTCCTGCCCAAAGACTTATAGTCAAAGAGTCAACTTCTAACTCTAACAATCTTTCTGCAATTTTCTCATCTACCAAACTAAAGTTAGTATTTATATCTATTTGAATATTTCTATCTTTGTTTTTAATATATTCTACAATTTTTAATATGTCTGGGTGCATAAAAGGCTCTCCGCCACCCACTAACTTTACCTGCTTGAGTCCTCCCATTTCAGCTAAATCATCAAAAACACTTTTTATTAAATCAAAGGACAGGATGAGTTTTCTTTCCCCTTCTGGCATAGCTTTATCTCCCAAAAGAGGCGACCTGCACCAACAAGCAATACAATTGAAGTTACACCAATTCGTCAGATCTATGTGCAATACCTCCGGACCAATAAAGGCTTTTGCTGAATGAAGGATACCACCTATAATCAGCAATTTGTTTTTATCTTTAATTAGCTTATCCAGTTCTTCCATATTTACTCAATATAGCCCCGTACTTCTTATGCATATCAATATTTATCTGAATATTATCACAACTGTTCAAACAACCAAATTGACTGTTGGGGTTATTACCAATCATTCTAAAATAAGGGTCATTTCCATCTAATTTAAACGATTTCTTTCTGAATAATTGTTGTTCTTGGCTATTCCAGATGTCTTTAAATGATTGTTTATAGATGTTACCAATAGTTATCCGATGGGCTTTAAGACATGGATTCACATTTCCATTGGCTAAAATTCGAGCAAAAGTCCAACCAACATAACAGGGCTGCTTAGGAACAATATCTGTCTCATATTCCCCACGCTCAGCTCCTCCGCCTGATAGTCTCTTGATGAAAGAGTCATACTGTTCGATAAACGTTGGGATTCCATATTGTTTATTAAGTTCGTGCAGTCTTTTATTTTGAAATTGCACCTCTTTGAGCACTTCGCTTATCTGTATATTGTTAAGCAATAATACATCTGTCTTCCTGGGTACCGCATCCATAGGGGTAAATTCTAAACTATTAGCTTTTGCCTCTATAGCTAAATCAACCATTATTTTTATATCAAGATAATTGGTATTGAAAATTACATAATATATATTTATATGGGGGTGGCTGGGCTGGCTTCTTTCTTCTTTTAATTTTGCTAAATATTTTAATAGTTCCTTTATCCTAAAAAAGGTATCCTCTGTCTTATTGAGATGAACTAAAATATAGCTTTTACTACTACCAGCTAATAAACTGACATGGATATGGTCGATTTTTAATTCAACTATTTTTTTAATTTTCTCTTCGTCTAACAGAGTAAAATTTGTGTTAATACATACTCGCATTCCATTATTTTTTGCACATTCTAAAATCTCTATAATCTGAGGGTGTATAAATGGTTCTCCTCCGCCTGCAAGAAAAAGAGTTTTTGTTCCTATCTCTCTAAGTTCGTTTATAGTTTTTTTAATCAAATCGAGCGGAAGTTCGTATTCTCTTTCTTTCTTTTTTTCTTCGTTGGGTTCACCTAAAAGAGGGGAATTATTCCAACAGCATAAACAGTTATTATTACACCTATTGGTAACATCAAACTGAACAATTTCAGGCCCTATAAAAGCGCGGGAGCTGTGCAAAATACCCTTCGCTATAGGGTCATTTATATCTGACCTGAAGGTATCACTTACTGTCCTAAACCATTTTCTCATTATCGAGTCCAAGCCACTGGCAGTCGTAAATTATAATATTCATCAAGATTAAACTTGTTAAAACTAGCGGCGTGCTCAGTCTTCTTATTATTAGCCTTAATTCCATCTGCGTCTCTAGCAATATTATTCTCTAAAATACTAAGGAACGCTTTCTCCTCTTCATCGGTTATAAAAATATCCACCGCGCCTTCTGGTATTAATTCCTCTATCTTCAAATTATTAAAGAAATTGCCCACAAAAACAACGGTCAAAACGGGTAGCCATTTTTTTAAAATAGCTGCTATCCTCACGGAAAAAACAAAATTTTCTTTTTCAATAAAAAAGTAGAGTAAGTTTCCCTCCTGCGAAATTAGGCCATTGGTTAAATCGAATATCTTATCTAGCAATAAGTCCGATAATCCAAAAATTTTATCGGGAAAATTCCAGACGCTCCGATAATAAGGATCCCATAAATACTTAAGGTCAGCACCTACGGAATTGTATAATTTTATATTGAAATCGTATACCACATGATTAAACTTATTATCTTGCAAGCAAGAAGACATCCTAGCTATCCTAGGCGATGGCGTATCTATCTCCTGAGGAGGAAGAGACAATAATACCGGATAACTTTTGTGATGATTTCTTCTTATGCCTGGCTGATTTAGGATCGCGTTCTTAATCCCCAAGGCGTTTAGCATCAAAATTATTTTTCTGACGCGCCTTACCCTTTCATCAAAATCAACTCCATTTTCATCCACGTACAAAACCGGGTCTAATGATTGGATGCCGTAATTTTTAAAATCTGCCCCCAATCTGGAAGGAGGCATTATTACGCAACTAGAGACATTTGTTACTTCCGAAATATATTTCTTATTTCTTTTTACAAAAGTAATGGTTTCATTAAAATTATCCTGTGTCTCTCCAGGGAACCCCACAATTATATTTACGGATGGCGTAATCCCTGCTTTGTAAGTAGAACGTATTACCTGTTCTGCTTCAGAAGAACTATAAAATTTATTCATTCTTTTAAGGATATAATCGGACCCGCTTTCTATGCCATAACACAACGACGAGCATCCAGCTTTTCTCATTTTACTCAAAAGCCCCTCGCTCATATCTTTTCTTATCATCGCATAACTTGACCAGTTAATATAAAGTTTGCACTTAATTACGAGATCACAAAATTTTTCTAACTGCCCAAGATTTCCGTTACAAAGCAAATCATTTAAAGAAAAGCTGTTTATATTATTGGTATTCGAGTGATATTTAACTTCTTCTATAATTTTCTCCGGGGATCTATACCGGTATAGACCACACATTAAATGGTCGATACAAAAAGTGCATCGTCCGATGCATCCGCGGCTGATTAACATCGGGATACACCTTTTTTTATACCCGTTTAAATCAAAATCAGAAAATCTTGGGAAAGGTAACTTATCTATGTCCTTTGTATAATATGGCCTTGCCGGTTTAAAAAAGTCTTCTTTTTTATAAACTACGCCCCCTATATCTCTGAGTTCTTTGTTTTTTCTATTAATAATATTCCCTAATACCTCTTCTCCCTCTCCAATAACAAAAGCATCTATGGCTGGGATATCTTCAGGAAATACTAATTTTCTATCGTCTTCCCAAAAACATCCCGGCCCGCCGAAAATAATTAGTTTTTCTTCATCTTCTTTCTTTATCTGCGTTGCGATTTTTCCAGCGAGCCCTATGCTAGCCATATTTACTGAAAACCCGATAATTTTAGTGTCAAAAGACAGAATCTCGTTTATAAAATCATTGACCTGGGCATTAAAAGCCCCAAACATCCTATTGCTAATTTCCCGGGGTTGCATAAAGTACAAATTATTGACATCCCAAAAAACACGTTTATTTTCTTCAGCAATCTGATAAAGCTTTAAGTTAAAATCAATAATTTTATAGGTAAAACCCGATAATTTTAAATATTCTGCGATATACGCTAAACCCAAAGGTGCAAATTGGGTTTCCCAGGGGGGAACCATAACGAGAACTATATCGTATTGCATCTTACATTAACAGTTGATTCTTAATTCTCCTTGAAAATAAGTATATCTACCCACAGGATAATTATCTTTCTCTATTTTATAATATTTCAATACACGGCAGTTAAAAAAAGAAGAGGTATTTAATACGCATGTCCGGTATCCGATTTTATTGAACGCACAGGTTAATGACACTGAGGGTAATGTTCTATTTAATGTTTCAGCTCTGATTGCCTTAACTTTAGTAGTATCTTCCTCGAATAAAGTCACCCAGTTCTCATCGAATATGCCCGGGAAAAAACCTGTGGAACAGTCATTGACCAACCATCTGCCATAATTATTTTCTAACATAATATTAACTTGCTGCTCCCCCTCAATCGTGGTTTGTTCTAAAATTTCTATTTCTATCTTTAACTTGACTGTATTTTCGTCTTCCAACTCCACATCCCATATCTGGCGCACGGGTAAAAAATGCCATTCCCCGTTTAAAATTAACCTCTTTTCGCTTATTTTGCTTACCCGCCAATCAGCGTGTTCGGAATCTTGCCAAAAACCTACTGCGAACATTGATGTATATAGCCCAAGTCCGCCAGTTAACCTTAGCCCCTCCCAGAATAAATGACCCTTGCCTCTATCAAAATAAAAAAATAGTTTTTTATTTTTTAATACAACATTATCCAATTCTTTGAGGTAATCAAAAACCTCTATTCCGGGTTCAGTATGAACTACGGGTTTACCTAGGCTAGCGACCCTAGATATGCAGTCATTAAAATGTATAGTACTGAACTTTGCAGAGTCATTTTTATTTAATTCCAAACATTTATCGCAATGCCTATGTAAGGATAGATCCAGGAAATTATAATACTTAGAATAAAAATAACTATTTAGGCAGAAAGTTATTTTTGTTATTTCATCTAGAAAAGATAGATTTTGGCTTAGAAAATTAACCGTATTCTCAATATCTTTTTGTATTTCTAAGGGATGGCCGAAAAATAAATTTATCCCTACGCTAATACCGTTATTATGACAACTCTTTATCAGCCTTGAAGCATCGGAAACGGTAAAGTTCATTCCTATTTTCTCGAGTAACGGATCTGAACCACTAAATAAATCAAAAATTAATTTTCTACAGCCCGCTTTCTTCATATTATCAATAAGCATGTTATCCAACCGTGGGTCTATAAGTGCCGGAGCAGACCACTTTATATCTAATTTATTTTTATGAATTAAGCTGCATAAATTATCTAACTCTGATAAATTTATATTACAGAAATCTACAAATCTAAATTCTTTAATTTTATATTTACCTATGTAATCTTTAATTTCTGTAAAAAGCTGCTGAGAGGCTTTATAATTGCCCATATGGAGATGTTGACCAAGATGGAGATTTCTCCAACAATCATTATCCATAAATAACTGCATGTATTTAATATCAAAAGGTTCCATGCCAAGTTCTAAGATTTAATCCGACTATTGCTTTGCATACCTTAGATTTAAATAATCTACATCGAATTTACATTCTTCGATAAATTATCAGGATATAAATATTTTTTTCTTTTAAAAAAAACATATATAAAGTAACTTATAACTTTGTGTACTGTATAGCCTAAGCTATTATTATGTGCATAATAATAGAATCTCTTCATATTTCCCCAAAACCCTCGTTTTTTCCTTAGATAATCTGACCAAATTCTATAAGCCCTCTCTTTAGCAAGCTCTAAGTCTTCTGGAGTAAGATTTTCCAATTTGATAACACTTTTAAAATGACCATCATAGTAAGAAAGGTCTCTGGTAACAATCGCATTTTGTTCCTCTAATATTCTGTAGTACTCCGTTCCTGGGAAAGGCGTGGTTATAGAAAATTGTAAAGAAAAAGGGTCGAGCTTAAGCGCATAGCTAATCGTTCTATCTATAGTTTCTTTTGTCTCGCCCGGCAGACCGAATGTAAAGGTGAGATGTGCTCTTATATCCAACTCTTTAGTAAGTTTGATCATTTTTTCAGATTTTATTAAATTCATATTCTTATCTATATTGTCGACTAAACTCTGAGTCGCCGATTCAACACCATACTTTACTGCCCATAATCCCGCCATTTTCATATTTTCTAATATTTCCTTATCCATTAAATCAGGCCTAGCCATTATCGACCATTGAATTTTATCTAATCCTCTTTCTCTGATTTCCCGACAAAAATATAACATTCTTTCTTTTCCGATATTAAAGGTATCGTCATCAAAATAAACCGATTTAAAACCTTTTTCTTTAACTAAATATTCCATCTCATCAACTACATCTTTCACATTCCTTGCGCGGTAATGGTGCCCCTGATAAATAACTTGAGGCCAAAGACAAAACTGACATTTAAAAGGACACCCTCGCGAAGCCATGATTTGAACGCTAGGAGTAAACATTTCTCCGGGAGCATCCAAATATTTATGCATAGGCAAACCTTCTCTGTAAGGCCAAGGGAAAAGATTAACATCACAAGGTTCACCCGGAGAATTCTTTTTTATTGTGCCGTTATCATTGTAAATGAGGCCTTTAACTTTAGATAAGTCTTTTTTTGTCTGCAGGCATCTAATCAAATCTAATAAGGTAAATTCATATTCTCCATACAAAACAAAACCTATAAAAGAATTTTCTTCTAAGAATTTAGGCTTATAGATCTCTACATTAGGCCCACAAACAATTATTGGTATTCCTTTCTTGTGAATCTCTTTTAACATAGCGAGATCATCATAAAATGAAGGAATAGAGGTCTCGACAACTAAATAATCGAACTGTGTTCTTGAAATCTTCTCTAAAAATTGATCTTCGGTTATCTGTTCGGCAATAGCATCAATCATCGAAGCATCGATATTATGCTTTTGTAATAAAGAAGTTGCGTAAGCCAGAAAAAATGGGAAGGGGAGATACTCGCCTTCGTTTTCATCTTTTATATGAGGCCAGCGAGAACCTGCGCGCACTCCCCACTTCCCATCTCTTTGCCAGGGAAGATTCGCTAGCAGAATCTTTAATTGCCGTTTTAATTTTCTACCTCTTGTCTTTTCTTTAATTAATTTCTCTAGGGAATCTTGACGTAAATCTTCAATCATAGTGTCTAAGAGAGAACTATCTTCAAATAGATCTATCTTTCCGGAGAAAAGATGGGAATGTCCTACGGGATAATCTTTTTTTTCTTCAGAATCTATGTGCCTGAATCCGATTATGTGGGTATTATTATTTAGAGGGGTGTTTTGGATAAGCGGGAACAAAAATTTATCTTTGGCTTCCAATACAAATGAAGGCAAAGATGAGTTTCCCAAAGGAAATCTTGCGCCTACTAAAGAAGTAGACTGTCCGTCCAAACATAAATCATGCCAGTAATTATCCATGCGAGGAAAGAATCCTTCTTGGCAGTTATTGATCCAGTTTTTATAATAAGTGGCGACTAAACATATTATGCGAAATTCATCTATATGTAGCCATTCTTCTATTTCCATATTTATTTGCCAAGCTATTTCTCGGCTACTCTTTATCTTCAGAATCCAAGTTTGGCTTAAAGGTAAAACCCTAAAAATTACCTTAACCTTTAAATAATTCTCTCCATTATACAAAACCTGCCAATCAGCCTTCACAGAATCGGTCCATAACCCCAAGGTATTAATAGCGACGTTTAAACCCGCACCTTTAGTAACTTCAAAACCATTCCAAAAGATATTTATTCCGCAATCAGAACAAACTATTTTTGTTTTCCCATTAGAAATCATATTATTTGGTTTTCTTGGTAGCTTTTTAAATCTATCTCTTTGCTTCTTAAGCAAAAAAATAAAATATTTTATTCCCCATCGAATAGCATAAAATAAACCATCTGTTTTTAAATGTTTTCTAAATTTTTGACAATTAGTCTTGAGGCTCAATTTTTATAACTCCTTCGAAGTAAGTGTATTTTTTAGGTGATAATTTAATTACATTGCTATTTTGATATTGAATCAGTCTTGCCTTATGAAGATAATCGGTATTTTCCACTATCGCCCTAAACAACTTATCTAGTGAATTACATTTAAACGAAATAGAAGGGAGCTTATCACCTATTACTCCAATTCTTTCTGATTTACCATACCAGAATCTGAAAGGAAGGATATCATAATCCTGGGTATATTCATTAACAAATTCGCCTTTATTTGCATCAGAAACTATCCAGGTTTTGTATTCAGAAGAAAGCATGAGATTCGTCTGTTCTATTTCTAAATTCAGTTCTTCATAAATCCTCATATCCACCTTCCAATAGAATGAGCGTTCATCAATTAACTTAATTTGCCAAATTTGTGAAATAGGGATATACGGCCAATCGCCCGAAACAATAATTTTATTATTCCCTCGTTCTTCTACCTGCCAAGCTGCCTGATAAGAATCATACCAAACTCCCAAGGAGCGTATTGAAGTATAGACGCCTAGGCTTGAAGTCAACTCTTTGTCTCCCCAAAATAACTTGCCTCTACCTCGGTCAAAAACAAATCTTAAATTATTTTTGTCCAATTCGATACCTTTCACAAAAGAAGATTCTTCTTTTAATTTAAACTCTTTATCTA
>Ga0180732_1001349_pt1 | contig 15497 bp, 11 predicted proteins | sample KR11_01MetaG_FD_148674 | JGI IMG/M metagenome (GOLD analysis project Ga0180732, IMG submission 148674) | Groundwater microbial communities from the Olkiluoto Island deep subsurface site, Finland - KR11_0.1 MetaG | ecosystem: Environmental > Aquatic > Deep subsurface > Groundwater | place...
AGACTGAGAGAGAAGCAACTGGGAAAGTTATTGGCAGACCCTGCACGATTACTTTTATCTTGAAGCGCAGGATGTCAATAAGAGCTATGCCCAAGGTGCAGAACTTGATGCTACTTACTTATGGGATGCTACTACACTTGAAGCTGGCGATGTCTTAGCTTCTGGCTTTATGAATTACCTTACGCCGCCTACAAGCAAGTGGTTTAGGCTAAGGTCAAAGAACCCTAAGATCACAGAGAATAAAGCGGTGGCTGATTTCCTTGAGAATGTGGCAAGCGAAGTTTATTACACGCTTAACAAATGCAATTTCTACGACCAATGCTTCCCGGCTTTTAAATCAAGCGGCGTATTCGGCACTTCATTGATGCTTGAAGAAGAGGATATAGAAGACGAGGTCAGGTTCTTCAATATGCCCTTAAAGCAGGTTGTCATAGTTGAGGATGCCCGGGGCAGGGTGATTGAGTATTATATTGAGTTTGAATATACCGCATTACAAGCGGCTACCCGCTGGGGCAAAGAGGCATTGAGGACAGAATTGCAGCAAGAATTAGAAGCGCGTAAGGATAAAAAACATAAGTTTCTATTGTTCATCGGCAAGCGATTTGCGAGAGATGTAAGGAGCGAACATAAATCAAACTTACCTATCCAGGCTTTATGGATAGATGTTGAGGGCAGGGAAACTATAGAAGAGGGCGGCTATCATACATTCCCGGCTATGTGCCATAGGTTTGATAAGCGTCCGTTCTCTTCCTGGGGATTTAGCCCTGCTATGAAAGCGTTGCCGTTTGCAAGATTATTGAATGCAGTAGCTAAGACAAATCTAAGGGCGATGATGAAACGGACAGACCCGCCTATTGCTATACCCGATAACGCTTTTATTATGCCTTTTAACGCCAACCCCAGGTCAGTCAATTACTATAAGAAAACAATTATGGAAGGCGGCGCAAAAGATATCTTTGCCTTTGCTAATTACGGCGATCCTACTTTTGGTATGAATGCCGTTGAGTATTACGCGCAAAAAGTCAAGACTCTGATGTTCAATGATATATTCCTTGCTTTTGAGGGGATAACCAAGCAGATGCAAAACCCTGAAGTATTTGAACGCATAAACGAGAAGATGACTTTGTTAGGCCCGGCAGTAGGCAGGTGGACAGCCGAGGTATCTAATCCAATAATCATACGCACAATAGATATTTTATATCGCAGGGGCAGGCTGCCTGAATTGCCTGATGAAATGATTGATAACCCTGCATATGAGATTGATTATGTATCTATGCTTGCCCAGGCGCAAAGAAGAAGCGAACTTAATTCTTTAATTACTGCTTTAACATTGACAGGGCAGATGGCTGCTTATTCTCCTGAAATCATTGATGGGATTGATCCTGATAAGACCAGGGAAGAAGTCTGGGGTATAACAGGCGCACCCGTGAAAGTATTGCGTGCTGATGATGAGGTTCAGAAGATACGCGAAACAAGAGGGCAACAGCAAGCAAAAGCACAAGAATTGATGATGCTACAAGAAAGCACAAAAGCAGTTGAGAGTGCCGCGTCTGCAGATAAGTTAATGGCCGACGCAAAAGTGGCAGGCAAGAAATGAATAACATAAAACTTACAGACCTAAGATATGTCAAGGATTTACAGGCTAACCTGCGAGTAGTCTTTGAAAGCCCGCAAGGAAAAGAGGTTATGCGTTTCTTAGAGGCTTCCTGCGGATGGTATGAAAGCATCTTTGATCCTGTAAATAGGGATATGGTCTTGCTAAATGCCGGGAAGCGCGAAGTATTGGCGACTATCAAGACATTCTTAGAATTATCGCCAGAGCAAATTGTTGCTTTGGCAAAACATAAGGAGGAATAGAAATGGACAACTTTACCCCGACAAGGATAAGTAAAGCCCGCAATGTAATCGGCAGTTTGTTGAAAAGGTTGGATAACGAAAGAGGGGAAGTAGCAATACCGTTCATTGATTCAGTAGCACCGGAAAGCGCGCCAGCAGTAACAAGTTTTGTAACTAATTTAGGGGTTACCACAGAAGAGTTAGCGCCATTCAAGACCTTTGATGAATTCTTGTCAGGTTATAAGCCAAAAGTAGTTGCACCGCCTGCCGCGCCGCCTTTTAGCGGAAGTTGGAAAAAGGGTTTGCCTGCTGATTATATCAACAGCCCGACATTGCAGAAATTTGAGGATACCCCTGATGGCTTGTCAAAAGCAATGGAAAGCCATCTTAATCTTGAAAAATTGTTAGGCCATACAAAAGTTCCCTTGCCTAAAGATGACAACGATTTAGCAGGGATAAAGATATTCAATGCAGCAATGGGCGTTCCCGCTACGGCTGACGGTTATCAATTAAAAGATGTAACATTGCCCGAAGGCATAAAAGATATCGCCTTTGATAAAAAGTCATTCGCAGATATAATGCTCAAAAGAGGAGTGCCGCCCAGGTATGCAGGCAAGTTATGGGATGACTATGTGGAGATGTCTTTAGGCGCATATCAAAAATATACGCAGGCCAACGAAACCCATATGGCAGAATTGACCAATAGCCTGCGGCAAGAATACGGCGATGCTTATGATACTAATGTTGAGCTGGGCCAGATGGTGATAAATAAATTTTCTAGCGACCAGGAGATGAATGACTTTATCACTACTGCTATGCTTAAAGATCCAAGAGGCGTAAAGTTCTTGGCAAAGATAGGCTCGCAATTCGCCGAGAATAAGATAGGCGATTTTGCATACCAGAAGTTTGCGCTTTCGCCTGAACAGGCAAAGGCAGAATTGGATAAGATACGCAATGACCCGAACCATCCGTATTTAAATGAGAAAGCAACGCCGGATGAACACGCAAGGGCCGTTGAGTATGTAAATAAATTAGAGGCGGTAGTATTCAAAGCAGCACAGCCTCAGCAATAAAGCGAGGATAAGCGACAGAAGCCCCATAGCTTTATTATTTAGTTAGGTCAGAGAAACTGAAATGTCCTGACAAATAATATTGCTGAAGATGCGACCCCCTTGTAGGGGACAATCAACTCGTAAGCAAAAGTTGAAAGTTTCCTAACAAGGGGGTTTTTTATGGCTGACACACAATATTATGCAGCTTGCCCAGCAGAAATATTCCAAGTTAGTAGGTTATGTTTTCCAAAGGCCGAATGTAACGGGCAAGACATTCTTCCAAGATAGGATAGGCTCTTGGAGTATGCAGGTCAAAGGCGGCAGGAATGTCCAGACGCCTAACAATGATCCTGCATTAAGCAGGCGTATGGGAACGCTTGTAGACTATCACGACGCAAGGCTTCTGGATAGGGGCGATGAGTTGCGTTCCATATCCGACCCAAGAAGTGCATACACAATAGCGGCAGCTGGTTCATTAGGCAGGAAGATAGATGATGTCATCCTGGCTGCGGCTGTAGGGACTGCGTATTACGGCGAAACAGGTTCATCTTCCGTAACGCACAGCAACACAGTAGCAATAGCGACTGTCGGCTATCCGACATTAGCTAATATCGTTGCTATCAAGAAAGCGTTTGACGATGCAGATGTGGAAGAGGAAGACCGTATTATGGTCATATCCCCCCTCTCGTTGTCAAATCTCTTGCAGATTGACAAAATGGCCTCGCAAGATTACGCTGCGGTAAAAGCTCTGGTAAGAGGCGAGATAGACAGTTTCTTGGGCTTTAAGTGGATTACCACGACCCGATTGTCCAGCACCGTAGGATTAGTAGCCGCTGGCTCTATTTCCTGTATCGCTTTTCAGAGGTTTGGTATCTGCTTGGGTATGGGAGCTGCTCCTATGGTAAGGACTGACGAAAGAACAGACCTCTCTTATTCTTGGCAGATTTACTATGAGTTGAACATCGGCGCGGTCAGGTTGGAAGAGGCAAGGATAGTTTCAGGTGATACTGCCTAAAGGGTAGTATCATTTTATTAACCCTTAAATCCGGTATAGCCGGAGAAAGGAAATATTATGGCTATAGTAAAAGCGGCAAATGTAACAAAATATGATGCAGGCGGTTCAGGGGATAATATTATTGAAGACGGTTACATTAAGACAGTTGAAAAGGTATGGTTAGATACTTATTCAGTAGCAGCAGCCATACCTTCTACAACTTCTATTTCTATCGGTAAAGTTCCGAAAGGAAAGAAGTTGACTGGGGTAATCGTGTATCTGCCTGTGTTAAGTGGGGTAGCAACGACAGGTTTCTGCCAGTTGTCCACGACAGCGGTAAGTAATCTGGGGACTACCGGCACTTTGGGCAAGATGAAAATAGGCGGGGCAGAACATATCATAGCTTCACTCGCTACCGAAAGCACAGTATTTTTAAGTGCAACAGGATTCTTGACTGAGATGCCTGCAGATTGCGACATCTACCTGATGATAGATGCCAATGGTGGGGCCGGCACTACGATAACCGGCGGCACAATCAGGACAATCGTTAAGTATGTATAGTATTTAACGACCCTTTAAATTAGTGGGGCGGGGGAATAAAAATCCCCTGCCTCATTAAAAAAAGGAGTAAATATGGCTGTATCAAAAACTTCGCTTGTCAATAAAGCCTTGACTCTTGCCGGAGCTACGCCGATAACTAATATTACTGATGACACTAATAATGCGCGTATCGTCAACCGCGTTTATGAGATTTCCTTAAAGAGCATATTGGGCGAATGCAAGTGGAATTTTGCTACACAGCGGGCGTTGCTTGTCTCGTCAGCGACCACTATGGCTTGGTATTATACAAACGAAGCAGTCGTGTATGTGCGGCCGTCAACTTGTATCCGCATATTCGGCACTAATGATGATGATGCAGAATGGCGCGAAGAAGGCGATTATATAATCTCTGATTCTCTTGGGTTGGGGATTATTTATACTTATTATCTTGATGACCCGTCTAAATATCCGTCGGCTTTTGTTGAGGCGTTCATAGATAAACTCTGCTCTGATATCGGCTATATGATTATCAATGACAAACAGGCAGGCGCGGCTTTTCTTGAAAAATATAATAAAATATCTTTGCCGAAAGCGATGGCAGAGAATGCCCAGATAGGCAAACAACAATACCTTAAAGATGATGCCTGGGAATTAGCCAAGACCCAGAACACCAGCCCGGCGGCATAAATGAAAGTCGATGTCATCAAAACCTCTTTTGCGGGCGGTGAGTTCGGCCCTTCCTTGTTTGGCAGGACTGATATTGCCCAATATGCAAATGCCTGCGAGATAGTTGAGAATTTTCTTGTCAGGCCTTATGGCTCTGCAATTTCTACCCCTGGCACAAGATATGTAGCAGAAATCAAAGATTCCGCTAAAGAAACCCGCCTCATCAAATTTATATTCAATCGCTCCGATGCTTATATAATTGAGATGGGAGAATATTATTTCAGGTTTTTTACCAACGGCGCTGCGGTAGTTACGGTAGGCACTACCCCTTATGAAGTGGCGCATATTTACACCGAGGCAGAGATTTGGAATGTGCAATTTACTCAGTTAAACGATGTCATTTGGCTTACTCATCCAGACCACGCTCCGCAGAGGTTAATCAGGTATGCGGCCGCAAGCTGGTCTTGCACCGCGTTTAATTTCCTGGGCGGGCCATTCGTTGACGATAATACCGACACTACTCTTTTAATAAATCCATCGGCTACTAATGGAACTATCAATGTATTGTTCTCCCCGACAGGTTCAGGGATATTTGTGGTATCAACTGCTGCAACGAAAGGGCATTACGGCACTTATTGGAAAATAGGTGCAACTAGGACTAATGCTACAACTGGAATAGAAGAACAAGGATATATTCAAATCACAAGAGTAGTCAATGCCTATACAGCTACTGCCTCTGTAATCAAAATCCTTACTACTTCAGGCACTACCTCTGTCTGGGCCGAGGGGGCCTGGAGCGATGTCAGGGGCTGGCCTGCCTGCGTAAATTTCCACGAAAGGAGGCTGTGGTTCGCCCGCACTACTTACGAACCGAATAAGAAATGGGGTTCAAAGAGTTTCCTTTACGATGATTTTGCTTTGGAGGCACAAAATGACGATGACGGAATAAATATAGAACTTGCCTCAAATGAAAGCAACGAAATACAATGGCTTGCTTCTGGTAAATCGCTTATAGCTGGCACTTACGGCGGAGCTTTTATCACAAATTCAGGCTCAACCGAACCGATAACTCCAAGCAATGCTACAGCGAGTGAAGAAATATCAGTAGGGACTGAAGCTATCCAGCCAAGAAAAATAGGGAACTTCCTTTATTATGTCCAGCGTTTCGGCAAGAAATTAAGGGAACTTCTTTATTCTTGGGATTTAGATACTTATAAAGCGGTAGATAAAACTATCCTTAGCCCTCATATCTTAGGCCCTGGAGTGCGTGAGATAGATTATCAGCAAAACCCCGATACCATTCTTTGGTGCTTACGGACTGATGGGATAATCGCTACATTAACCAGGGAAATTGACCAAGAAGTCCAGGGCTGGGCTAGGCAGATTACAAATGGCACATATTGTTCTATTGCAGTCATTCCGTCGCAGACAGAAGCTTATGATGAGGTCTGGTGCATTGCAAGCCGGACAATAACGCCAACCGGCGGAGCGAGTTCTTTAAAAAAATATGTTGAAGTATTTGAGGCGATAGAACCACCTACTAGGCAGGATTTATGTTTATATTTACACTCAGCATTAACTTATAATGCCTTTACCGCAAACACCACAGCTACTATATCCTTAAATGCTACCGCAGGGACGGTTACTATCACTTCAAGCACGGCTTATTTTTCAACAAATGATGTCGGGCAACGCATAAGGGCGATAAATGCAGCAGGCGATATTGTCGGTGAATTATATATCACCTCTTACGGCTCTGCAACTTTAATAAAAGGGACGGTAAGATATAATTTTAACGCTACATCATACGCCGCCGGAGTTTGGGGGCTATCGGTGAATACCATATCCGGTTTGACTCATCTTGAAACTTGCAGCGTAACTGTTTTGGCTGATGGGGGAACAGATAAGCCGGACAAGACTGTAACTAACGGGACAATAACCCTGGCTTATGATTATTTTGTGGTAAGTGTGGGGTTATCTTATGACCAGATTATTTATACATTGCCGTTTGAGGCAGGTTCAGAAAGAGGGACATCGCAAGGCAAGGTGCAGAGGATAAACGAGATTGCTTTAAAAGTCAACCGTTCCCATAAAGGATTTTATGTAGGCGGCACGGAAGATGAGCTTGATATAGTAAGTTATATAGAAAGCACGACGGAAGAAATACTTTATACAGGCACTATCCCTAATCCCGATTTTATCTTAAAGCGGGTATCATTTAGAGATCCGGCAACGCCGATGGGAACGCCTGAAGTGTTATACACGGGAATAATACCTAATATATCTTTCAGGGATGATTATAAGCGCGGATCGCAGGTCTATATAAAGAATTCAGACCCTCTGCCAATGGAGATTTTAAGCATTATCGCTACATTAACGACTTTTGATAAGTGAGGTAAAAATGGGGTTTGCCACAGCAGCTTTAATCGGTTTAGGAGCAATACAGGCAGGAACATCCATCGCCTCTGGTTATGCGAAAAGTGGAGAGGCAAAATATAATGCCGCACTTTTGGAGCAGACCGGGCCGTTTTATGATTACCAGGCCGGCCTTATTGAGAAACAAAAACAGTTAGATTTATACCAGGCTAATCGCCAAATAGGGCAGGTTATGGGTAAAATGCGGGCAATGACAGCCGGAAGAGGTATTACTTTATCCGGTTCGCCTATGGCTATTATGCTTGATACTTATATGCAGATAGAGATTGATAAACGCATAGGCCAGTCAAATCTTGAAATGCAGAAATATAATATCCAGGTAGAAAAATCAAGGGCGATGTCGCAGGCTGCGGCATACAGGCGTCAGGCAAGCACGGCTATATTCGGCGGCTATACAAATGCCTTTGCCTCTGCGTTACAGACAGGAGTTAATTACGGATTATATTCAGGTTCATTTACTCCAAGAACTGCCAATATATCAGGTATGGGAAATGTCAATGTTGCTCCAACTAATTATTATTTAAGAGCGGGGAAATTATAATGCCTACCTTTCCGAGATACAATTCACAGGCAAGAATAAATACGCAGATTGATACTAGGCCCCAGGAAGTAATGCGAGAGGGTGCAGGGGATAAAGCTGATATTCTCAACAAAGCTGCGGCGGTAGCTTCTGATATTACTATGAAATGGTCTGCCGCAATGGACAGTATGCAGGAAACCGCCATAAAATCAAATATTGCCGTCGGGCTTGCGCAAATCAAGCAAGATGCTACAAATGACCCCGAAATAAACAATGAGAAATTACAGGTTGATAAATTGAAGAAATTACGCCAATCCGCTATGGGTAAGGGTTTGCAGAATAAATCTACCGAACAGCAGTTAGGCATTGAATTAGATACGCAAACATACTTGGCTACTCTTGAGATAAATAATATATATGCGAAGAAGAAGTTATTGGCGGATAACCTGAATACTACAAACTTACTTGAAAATTACGCAGGCATAAGGTCGCAGGCGTTACAAGCCGGTAATAATACAGTTGTTGAGGAAACCGACAAGAAAGCGTTTGAACTGATACAAGGCAAGGTGGCTACGCAGATATTGAGTGAAGCGCAAGGAAAAGAAGCGTGGAAGAATTATCGGCTCGGCTCTGTTGATTTTGATATACAAAGCGACCCGACTACATTACAGAAAAACTCTCCGATATTGCAGGAATTGTTAAAGGGCAAAGATGGCAGGTATTCATTTCTTACCAATGATGAATTAGGGGAGAAGATAAAAGCGTCAAAGATAAATATATGGCGTAATAAGGTAGCGCAGGAAAAAGCGATACAGGAGAATAAGACTACCATTGCTTTAGATTTATCTAACCGTCTTGCAAATGGAACTTTAAGTTTAACCGATGTCCAGAGGATAGGTAGAGACGACCCGAAGATTGCCGCGATATTTGATAATGCGATAGATGTAAAACAGAGAGAAATCAGCGACCCAGAGAATAAGACCGCAGATTATCTATTAAAACTTTTAGACAATGACAAAGCTACCGCCCTTGATGTATTAAGCAAAGCCGCAGAGTATAGAGGCACTAAAAACTTTGATGACAATGTTTATGGCTGGATAGTGCAGGAAGTAGCGAAGAAATTTGACAGGGAGAAGAAAGGTCTATCCGGTTGGGATAAGACAACGCAGGCATTCAAGAATGGGGCAAAGGCGATTATGGATTTCGCCTCAATGCTTACTCCAGTCGGGATTGCCAATAATATGATAGGTGTATTTACTGAAAGAATTAAGGCCGGTGTTGACCCAGATGTAGCAAAGACAGAAGTCATAAATGAACAACTTACCGAGCAGATAGATAAGACAAAGTTGACTTTACCGGCACAGGAAGTGGATATGATTGCTCCTGATGGGCGAAAGTTTAAAGTTTCTCCGGATAAGGTTGACAAAGCATTAAGCAAGGGGTTTAAGCGTGCCGGATAATACAGTTTTAGAAAACTATTCTGATATTGGTGTAGAAGTAAAGAAAGAGGACTACTCTGATTTAGGGGTAGAGGTTACGCCTGTTGTTCCTGAATTGCGTAATGCTCCACCCGCTACTTTTATTGATAAGATAAAATCTTTCTTTACTGACCCCGAAAAGGATATTGCTAAAGCGCAGAATGTCTATGCCTTATCGGAAGCGACAGGATTACAATTAAAAGATGTCTATAATAACTATGATTTATTAAGGCGGTCAAGTAAGATTACCGGCATTACTCCTGATTTGGAAAGACGGGAATATATGGCGATAGCAATGACCCCTTTTATCGCTACTGCCGCAATCGCAAACCCGATAGGAACGACTGCCGGACTTTTAGCTTATGCGGCTTTAGATAAAGCAATCCCTACTGATAAGATAGTCAAGGGAATTGAGAAAGGAATGGGTGGTGAGTTTAGCGATACCACAAAGACGGCTATTGATTTAATTGATTTTATAGGCAAAGGTTTAATCGTTGGCGGCGTATTTAAGCGAGCCCCAAAGTTGGCAGAAGGATTTTTGAAGCAGAAGTTAGTTGAATATAATTTAACCAAAGACATTACATTATCCAAAGAGCAGGTAAGAGATATATTCCAGACAAGAAAACTCACAACGGCAGAAGAACAATCTCTATTTGGAAGCCTTAATCTATCTGGCCAGGAATTAAGAAATACTTTGCAGGAAGGAGTCAAGATTTCAATACCTGCCGAGAAGTTGACGACTTTAGTTGACAAGCCGATATGGGCGAAGATTAAAAGTATAGTAGGCGCAGAGAGTAAGCCTAAAGTAGTATCGGAGTTGGCAGGGCAGCCGAAAAAGGCAGTAGCAGGCTTAATTGAGGGCGAAATTGCCCCAAAAGAGGCTATTACAGCCCCGATTGCCCCTAAAGCCGTAGAAAACCCCTTACCTCTTGCAATCCGCCTTAAATCAGGGGAAGTTATCTCTGATGCGACTGCTAAACTTCATTCTGATATTGTAACCGCAAAAGGCATAAATCCTGATGATGTTCAAGATGTAGGTTATATAGAACAACCCACAGGTGCGGTGGTTAAACCTACTCCTTGGAATAAATGGTGGGAATATGACATTAAGCAACTTGCTAATGATTTATCTGCTAAAGATATGGAACAACTTGAATTTCAAACAAGACGAGATACCTATAATGCAGATGAAGCTATGCAAGCAAGGAAAGTAGCTGATATATGGGAAGCCAAAGGAAATAAATCAAGAGCAGAAGAAATCAGAAGTAAGGTTCCTGAAGGTGGGGAAATAAGTCAAACTTACCAACCCACAGGTGAGGGGAAAGTAACTTTAGCAGATATTAAATTGCCTTCTACAACTATGATGAACCAAAGTACCATTGAGGCAATGACTAAAGCGTATAAAGAAGGCAATCCTGTTATATTAGATAGACCAATATCAGTAAGGAAAGCAGGCGAAGGTTATGAAATCATAGAAGGTGAACATCGTGCTGTTGCTGCTAAAGCCGCAGGAATTGAACCACCGATAGTGGTTTTAACAGACGCTCAAGTCGAGGGATTAAATGCTCCTGAAGTAGATACATTGGCAAGACAGGAATACGCAAAACAAAAACTCTCCACCCCCACAGGAAAATACATCCCTACTAAGCTTCCCGACTCAAAAGGCGGAACGCCACTTGAAACTTTACCTAAAGTGCCGGAAGAATTGATGAATAAAGTTAAGGCTTCTGTTTCCGGAAAGATTGCAGGACAAGCAGAAAAAATACCGAGCTTGCAAACAGAGACAAAAGAAAATATAGAAACTCCCGTAAGTTCGCCATCAATAGAGAGTATGACACCTGAAAGTAATCCTGTCAAGAAAATAATTGAAGCAATAAAGAAAGCAAAGGATATAAGAGGGCAACAGGAAACATTATACTCCAAAGCAAGAGCCGCTAAATTAGCCAAGATGTCTGCGATAGGCGAAAAAGTAGGCGGGCAAAAAGGTTTTTATGCGAGATTAGGCGCGCTAAAAGGCGAATTGCCGAAAGTAGAGTTTGAAAGCATTGTAAAGGAATTAAAACAGGAAGATATTGACTCTTTATTTAATATGATTAAGGATAGCCCACATTTATCCGAGTGGGACAGGTTAAGTGCCTTTGAGGGATTAAATAATTTATTAGGTCAGACAGGCGGGAGAGTGCCTACGGAAACGCAGATAAAATTCCTGCATAAAGTATTCGGGAAAGAATTTACCGAGGCATTATTGGAAAAAAGACCTTTGTTTACCAAGATGAAAGAGGCGGGTTTACAGATTGCTAACATACCGCGTTCAATTATGTCCTCTTTTGATTTGTCTTTCGGATTAAGGCAAGGGGCATTTTTAGCGCCGAGATATAGGAAAGAATTTATTGACTCTTGGACAAAACAATTCGGTTGGTTTAAGAGTGAGGATATTTTTAAGGAAGCAATGCAAGTTGTATCAGAAAACCCTAATTATGAATTAGCGGTTGAGTCAGGAGTCGCTTTTACCGAAATGGACAGTTTAATAACCGAGAGGGAAGAAAGACTTGCCTCTCAATGGTCGGAGAAAATACCTTTAGTCGGCAAAGGTGTCAGGGCTTCCGCAAGGGCATATACGGCTTTCGCTAATAAATTCAGGATGGACACATTTTCTAAACTTATCCAAGACGCGCAGGATTTAGGGCTTAATCCGCAGAAAGACAGGGATTTATCAAAAGCAATCGCCGAATTTGTCAATAATGGGACAGGCAGGGGCGATTTGGGAGATTTTGAGAGGACGGCATTGGCTCTTAATGCTTTCTTCTTCTCGCCGCGTCTTATGGCGTCAAGATTAAATCTGCTTAATCCTGTTTATTATGTAAACCAAAATCCTTTTGTCAGAAAACAGGCGATTAAATCATTATTAACTTTTCTTGGGACGGGATTAACTATCTTAACTATGGCAAAGTTAATGGGTGCTGATGTCGGCAAAGACCCTCGCAGTTCTGATTTTGGGAAAATCAAGATAGGAAATACCCGTATAGATATTTGGGGTGGTTTTCAGCAATATATTAGGATGGCAGGGCAGATGATTTCAGGTCAGTATGTTTCCTCAACTACGGGCAAGGTTATGACTTTGGGCGAGGGATATAAACCGCTTACCAGATTAGATATTTTAATGCGCCAAATAGAGAGTAAAGAAGCGCCGGTCTTTTCTTTATTCACAGATATTCTCAAAGGACAGGATTTTGAGGGTAAACCTATAAATATTCCTAAAGAAGTCGGGATGAGATTTGTGCCTATGGTAATACAGGATTTATACGATGTTATCAAAGATAATCCTGAAGCCGCCCCTGCGGTTATGTTAGCGCCATTCGGGGTAGGGGTTCAAACTTATAAGCAAAAAGGGAGGCGATTTTAATGTCAGTATCATCTACTACCAGAAAACAGCAAGTTGTTTTAGACGGAATAACAAGCACCGCTACTTTTACCTTTCGCGCCCTTACTTCAGCGCCTACTGATATTAAATGTTCGGTCTTGACGAATAGCACTACTACGGTATTGACTTATACAACCGATTATACCGTTGAAATAAATTCAGACGGCATAGGCGGCACGGTAACTTTGGTTGCTCCTGCGACAACAGGTTTAGGCACATTGACCGTTTATCGTGAAACTACCAATACACAGGAAAGCGACTACGATGATTATAATCAATTCCCCGCTAATACTCTTGAGGAAGATTTAGATAAGTTAGTTATGCAAATTCAAGAGATAATAGAAACTTTTAGAAGGTGTGCGAAGTTGCCTATTGAAAGTATAATTACTGACCTTGATTTCCCAGAGCCAAGCGCAGGCAAAGGTTTAAAATGGAATTTAGCTACGACCGGACTTATAAATACTACTTATAATGCAGATGAGGAAGCTGTGGCAGCTGCTACGAGTGCGGCGACGGCATTGGCGGCACAATTAGCGGCGACTACTCAATCTACTCTTGCTGGTCTTTATGCTACCACCAGTTCTACCCATGCAACATCTGCCCTTGCCGCTCAGACTGCCGCCGAACTTGCTGAAACAAATGCGGAAACAGCTGAAACGAACGCCGAAACCGCAGAGACTAACGCGGAGACTGCTGCGACTAATGCGGAAAATTATGTTTCTACTGCATCTACACAGGCAACGCTTTCCGGATTATATGCCTCTACTGCTTCAACAGGAGCATTAACAGCTTCTACGCAAGCCCTTGCGGCGGCGACATCAGCAACTACTGCTCTATCACATTCTACCACGGCTCTCACTCACGCAACTACGGCGTTATCTCACTCAACGACTGCCCTTACAGCGTCTACCACCGCGCTATCGCATTCTACTACCGCGCTTACAGCCTCCACTCTTGCTTTGGCTTACAAAAATGCAGCCGCCACCTCCGCGGCTATAGCATTAGCGACTACAGCAATTCTCGTAAATGAAGTAACCGATGATTATATCCTTGCCTTAACCGATGTGAATATGTTAATAGACTTGAATTCTGCTGGAGCAATAACTCTAATGGTTCCATCAAATTCAAGCGTAGCAATTCCTACCGGAAGTATCATAGCTATAAGGCAGAAAGGCGCAGGGCAGGTTACTATAACTACCGATGGGACGGTTACTATAAATAGTTCTGACGGTTTAAAGACTTCTGCACAATATGCTGTTGCCGCACTTATAAAAATTGATACTAACACTTGGATAGCGACAGGGTCATTGGAGGTATAATGGCAATCCCTTGGAACATAACTACCGCAAGTTATCTACAAAGTAAGAGCACGACAGCGCAAGATACTATTCCTTTTGGTATTTTCTTTAAACCCGACGGAACTAAGCTATATATAACTGGCGACCAAAACGATAGTATTTACGAATACAATCTATCTGTCGCTTGGGATATATCTTCTGCTGTATATCTGCAGAGCAAAGGTGTAACTACTCAAAATACTTCTCCTTATGGAATTTTCTTTAAACCCGACGGTACTAAGATATATATGGCTGGAGCTGCTAACGATAGGGTTTATGAATATAACTTATCCTCTGCTTGGGATATATCTTCTGCTGTATATCTGCAGAGCAATAGTACAATCCAGGGTATTTCGCTGCGCGGCCTTTTCTTTAATACTGACGGAACTAAACTGTATGTATCTGGGGCAACTAATAAGAGTATCTATGAACACGATTTATCCTCTGCTTGGGATATATCTAGCTTAACATATCTCCAGAGTAAGAGTACGACGAGTCAAGATACTGCCCCCCAAGGTATTTTCTTTAAATCTGATGGAACTAAGATGTATGTAGTAGGATATACAAATAAAAGTGTTTACGAATACGATTTATCTATTGCTTGGGATGTAACTACTGCCTCATATCTTCAGAGTAAAAGTACTAATAGCGAAGATACTGTTCCTCAGAGCCTTTTCTTTAATACTGACGGAACTAAGATGTATGTAACTGGAGATAATAAAAATAGTGTGTATGAATATATTCTGCAATCTAATAACCCTATCCGCCTTCTCTGGCTTGCTATAATGAGTATTAAAGCAGCAATAGCTTGGCTTGAACTTGATTATATGGAATATCCCACCGACGCCCTTGTACAGGCGGCTTATGTAACGGATGGCGTTGGCTCTTCACCTACTGGTGGCACAATAACAACTTCAGGTGGTAATACCATACATACTTTTACAAGTAGTGGAACTTTTACGGTTCCTACTGGTGCAAGTGGTGCTGTAAAGGCTTTAATTGTTGGTGGTGGCGGTGCAGGAGGTAGTAATGGGGCTTCTGGTGGTGGAGGTGCTGGAGGATATAGAGAATTTGCAAGCATAGCCGTTACTGCTCAAGGATATTCTATAGTTATTGGAGCTGGTGGAACTCCAGTAGCGGGGGCTAACGGAAATTCTGGTGTGGGAAGTTCGGCTTTTGGTTATTCTGCTGCTGGTGGTGGTGGTGGTGGTAAAGCT
>Ga0180732_1001350_pt1 | contig 15475 bp, 21 predicted proteins | sample KR11_01MetaG_FD_148674 | JGI IMG/M metagenome (GOLD analysis project Ga0180732, IMG submission 148674) | Groundwater microbial communities from the Olkiluoto Island deep subsurface site, Finland - KR11_0.1 MetaG | ecosystem: Environmental > Aquatic > Deep subsurface > Groundwater | place...
TGTATTACCTAGTTCCGGATCTTTCTTATTGTATTACCTAGTTCCGGATCTTTCTTATTGTATTACCTAGTTCCGGATCTTTCTTATTGTATTACCTAGTTCCGGATCTTTCTTATTGTATTACCTAGTTCCGGATCTGTAAATATATAAAAGTTAGAATAAATCATTCCGGGAACGCGCGCCCCTTCCCCCCAGCACACCTTTGAATCGTGTTTTCCTTCCACACTTTTTCCTTCATTTCCCCAACTCCACATACAAAACGACCCTAGATTTCAATTCCCACCTAAACTATATTAAGGAAGTTTTCAAAGCAGAAAAGAAATAAGTTGACAATACACAACATTTAATGTATATTTTAATCAAGTTAAATAAAAATCTTTTTCCTTAATGTAAAGGAATTAAATGTATATAGATATCGTAACATTAGGCAATACCTCAAATAACTTTTGAAGTATTGCCTTTTATTTTTAGCAAAGGAGAAATAAAATATGAATGTAATCATTCCCTTGAACAAAAAAGTTATAGTTGAGCCGGAAGTAAAAGAATCAAAAACCCAGTCAGGAATAATCATACCAGACGCAGCGAACCAGAAAGCGCCGACAAAAGGCACAGTGATTGCAATAGCCGAAGATTCGGATATAAAATTAAAGTTATCGCCTGGGGATGTCGTGTTATTCAGCAAGTATGCTGGAGTTGAAGTTATCCTGCCGAAGGCCACGCCGGAAGGCAAAGATAGGCATTTGCAGATTATGAAAGACGAAGATATCTTAGCTGTTATTGAGAAAAGGGATAATTAATGGATAACGAGAAACTGAATTCCATAGCCGCGCAGATAAAAGCGGAAGCCATAAAAGAGATAGTGCAGCTTACTTTAGAGCAGATAAACGAATTAGAAACAAAAAAGAATGAGATCCAGAATAAGATTAAAGTATTAAAACACGACCTGTTTGATTTAAAAGACGGCAGACTTGATAGGATACTTGAACGCCAGGATTTGACTCCTGACGTGATTTATTCCTGTGTGGTAAAAGTAAATAAGGATGTGACTAATAAGGATAAAGGCAATCCCTGGTATACGGATTACACCGTGACTTATGTTTCAATAAAAGATAACACTCCGCATTTAATGCTGTTAAACAACTCCACGGCCAAGGCCCACGCATCCGGCTCGTATAAACTCAAAGACGGAAGTATCAAATACCTATGATAAAATACGATGCCGCGTATTACTACAACTTGCTGAAAATACAAACAAACACCGCGCAGTTAATAAATAAAATAAGATGGGATTTTATAAGCCCTTATTTGCCCTGCGTAAAAGGAGTGTATCCCGCACGGGTTTTTGACTGGGGTTGCGGTGTTGGTTGGTTCGCGGCTTATGCTCCTGCCGATATAATTGTAGATACTTTCGATATTATGCCTGTACCGCAGACTAAACGAAGATTTGATATGTATGAAATGGTAACAATGTGGGATGTATTGGAACATATCCCCGACTTCACGGAGTTAAAAGATTTATTTGACAGGACAAAATACGTGGCAATAACAGTGCCTATAAAACCGGAAGATATGCCTTGGGAGAATTACAAACATTTTAAACCCGGAGAGCATCTGCATTATTATACCCAGGATTTATTAAAGGCATTATTTTATAGATATGGATTTATGCTGGAAAAAGCAGGAACACCAGAATGCCCGCCGCGCGAAGACGTGTATTCATTTATTTTTAAGAAAGTATAATGGAACTCGAATATTGTAAATGTGGTTCAACTTTTTATGAGGCCTATGGTGGATTAGTGTCAAATGTTTGTTTTTATTGTCATAAAATTATACAAGACGAATAATATGGAAAAGAAATTTGAGATTGTCGAAGACGTATACTCTTTTATTTTTAAGAAAGAAAATATAATAAAATGAAAAAAGAATTATATTCACTTTTATCTCCTTTTTGTAAATTTAAAGCTAATAAACATAAAATGGTTCTTCCTGAAATAGACAGTATCGCTATTGCAATGGTTTATAAAGGAAAAATGTATGGCGGTTTTGTTAAAGTTGATTTTAATGATGAGGTAAAGATTAATAGGGTATTTGAATTTTTAGTTAAAACTGGGAAAAACAAGGTAAATGAATTAAAGGAGTCAAAATGACAAAAGAAAAACTCGTTTTGGTGAACGATTTATCGCCAGGAGATATTTTAATCATGTCTGTAGCAATCAGGAGTTTACATAAAGCGTACCCTGATAGATTTATTACCGATGTCCGCAGCCCTTGCAATGAGATTTTTATGAATAACCCTTATGTACAACATATTGACGTGCCGGATCCGCGCAGGGCGAATGAATGTATTGAAACTTTGAAGAAAAACCCTACTATGCCGCCGATTTTGGTAGGAGATACAAAATATATCATCAGTCATTACCCGGAAATCCATAAGTCAGGTATGTCAGGTTTGCCGTTTGCTGATGGCCACAGGATGTGGTTAGAACAGCAGTTAGATCTGCCTATTGCCAGGTCAGGAATGAAACCCGACATATTTTTTAGTGAAGTTGAATTAGATATGCCGCATCAAGTTAATGGCAGGTACTGGTTGATTAACGCCGGCATTAAAAACGATTACACGTTAAAATACTATCCTTACTACCAGGAAGTTGTAAATTTGTTAAAAGATAAGATTCAGTTTGTGCAAATAGGAGTTCTTTCTCACAACCATCCCCTCCTTGATGGTGTTATAGACTTGCGGGGCAAAACGACACTCAGACAATTATTCATATTATCTAAATATGCAGAGGGTGCGGTTTGTCCTGTTAGTTTACAAATGGTAATTATGGCAGCGCTAAGTAAGCCTTGCGTTGTGGTTTCAGGCGCGCGCGAAGGCGTTAGATGGCAGTTAAACCCGGATCATAGGTTCCTTTATACTAACGGTGCGATGAAATGCGCGCGTTATGACGGCTGCTGGAAATCAAAGAAAGAAGAATGCACGTTTAAATCTCCGGCAGGGAACCCTATGTGTATGGAACTCATAAGGCCGGAAGATATCGTAAGGGCAATAGATTTGTATTATTTAGGCGGGGCGTTAGAACCATTAAAAACAGAACCGGTTATCCTAAATTTAGGAGAAAAAATGGAAGTGAAAGAAGATATAAGATTATTCGCGGAAGATGGGACTGCTGAATTAAATGAATTAGCTGAAAATAGTAATAAAGATGAAAATAATTTTAAATTTAATCCTATAGAAGACAATAATTTACCGCAAGAGATTAAGGATAAGATTTTTTTTGATTCAATGCACACCCCGCAAATCACGGCTTCAATATTCAATACGTTAAGGATTTTAAAGAAACTTAATCCTACGGATACTTACCTTGAGGCATATCAGTGGCATTACAATAAACGTAAAGAAACTTTTATGGATACCTACCATTTTATGTGGTATCTAGGCAGTATTGTAAAACCGAAACGTATTTTGGAGATAGGATCTCGCACTGGTTTATCAATCTGCCAGTTGTTATCCGCGTATATTAACTATGACAGTATTGAGCGTATTGTTTTATGTGATATATTTAATGATGGCCTGGCTAAACCGCAGGTGATTCTGGATTCGTTGAGATACCTTAACATCCCTACAGACAAGGTACAGTTTATTGTAGGGGATTCGTTGGCAGAAATACCGAAGTTAACGGATAAGTTTTCAAGTATACTCGTAGATGGCTGCCACGATAAAGATTATGCCAGGCAGGATTTACGTAACGCGGTAAAAATATTAGATACAGGAGGCTACATTGTTTTTGATGATATCACCAGTGACGGATGTTCACTTCAGGATATTTGGGATCAATTTAAAGAAGAGTTTAAAGATTCATTCACATTCCATGAAAACTCTTGTGGAAAAGGAATAGGTATCGCTTATGCCAATAAAATTCCCAAGAGTTAATTTATACCAAGCTATGCAACTACCTAACTTTTGTGCTTTAGAAGAAGTAAAAAAGAAGTACAGGGAGTTAACATTAATACTACATCCTGATAGAGGCGGCAATACTAAGGCAATGCAGAATTTAAACAGTATGTATGAAATATTGACCGGGCACAAGAAAGAGTATGATGAGTTTTTGCGGCAGTTATTAAATCCACGGCCTGTATTTACACAAATTATAATTACTTCTGGCTGGGGGAATAGTACAGGTACTGCTACAAATACTGGTTGGTATTCTTTCTAGGAGGGCTTAGAATGGATGATGTGTATGATTATGTTTTTAAAGAAGTTCAGGAACGCGCTTATGATTTCTGGGAGGCACGTATGCAATGGGATATTCCAGGCGATCATCTATCAGATTGGCTGCAAGCACAAAAAGAAATACTTTGGGAATATAACCCTAAAAACAGGTATAATAAACTTTAATGGAAGAACCAGTAATAAAGAAATTAGTTGGATACTTTAATAAGTATACTGAACACCCGAAAGACGTGGAATACTTCACTGAATTCCCTGCGCCATTAATGTCATTAATGCACAGTGCACATTTTACAAATATAAATTCAACCATCGCATTTTTCGGCCCTATGCTTTACTTTCTTACCCGCGCATTCCGCTGTGAAAAAGTTCTTGAGATAGGATTCGCGCAAGGATATAGCTCCTGGTACTTAGCAAATGCTGTTAATGATAACGCCACAAGGTTTCAATACAAAAATTCCATGTACTACGGCATTGATATCAAAGATAACGAACCTTTTAGAGAGGTGATGAAATTAAATAAATTGCCGCATAACTTGACTTTGATGGATAGTATTAATTTAACTCCAGATACGTTTAAAGATATTCAATTTGATTTAATATTTCAAGATGGATGCCATGATACTGAACATGTTATGCACGAATTAGCAACTTTATGGCCGCAGTTAAAAGGCGCTGGGAAAGGGTATTGGATATTCCACGATTGTTTTGGGCCAAGTGAAGAGGCGTTTAATAAATTAATTCCTTTATTAAAGGAAGAAAACGTGGAATGGATACGGTTAGATGATGATGTTTACGGTATGGCGATATTAAGGAAAATGGAAGGCTATGATTATAACAATAAACATTGGCAAGGAGGATAGATGCCTGATTTTTGCACACCTGAAGACCAGTTTAAAGATTATAATGTTAATACATTAAATAATTTATTGGGTATGGTTAATGGAAAACTTTTTTGTGAGATAGGCGCATGGACAGGTCATTCTACATCTTTAATCGCTAGGCGCGCTAAAGAAAATGGCGGTATGGTTTATGTGATTGATACGTTCCAAGGAGAAGGCGGATATTTACCTGATTGGATACAGAAGACAGGGTATAATGTAGAGAAAGTGTTTTTATCTAATATGTTAGAACTTGGGTTAACGGAATACCTGCATATTTTAAAAGGTAGTTCTGATATATTTCATCCGCAGATCAATGATGAGAGCCTCGACTTTTTATTTATTGATGGCGACCATAGGTATAACCAAATAAGTAAAGATATAAATAATTATTACCCTAAAGTAAAAAAAGGTGGAATTATTTGTGGACATGATTGCGAAGGGCCTGAATATAACGAGTTATACATAAATGAAGATTGGGTTGGTGATAAGCATCACGGCGTTTGTAAAGCTGTGTTTGAAAAGTTTACTCCTAAATTAGAACGGGGGATATGGATGGTGATTAAATGAGTGATAGATTGAAAAATTATCTGCAAATGATACATAAAGATTATTCAATAATATTGCCTAGCCGCGGAAGGGTTAAATTACTGCGTAATTTATTTAAATCTATTAAAGACAATACAGACAATTTAAGCAGGATAGAAGTTATTGTTGCATTTGATAGTGATGATACTATAGATAGCGCTTTAATGGTATTTAACGAGTTCCCTGAAATAGATACAAAAGTTATTATCAGAAAACGTGATGATGATATATCTAATATGTATTATAATTTAATGGCGCGTGCTGCTTGTGGAGATTTCATTTGGGGAATTAATGATGATTGTGAAATTAGAAATAAAGGCTGGGATACGATTTTAGATAAAAAGATAAGTGGAATACCTAATAAAATTTTTTGTTTAAAAACTTATGGGCCAGGGATTTCGTTTAAAGACATTTTATGTGGGTTCCCAATAGTACCTAAAATAGTGGCAGAAGGTTTTGGGTATTTTATTTTTCCAGGGATGTTTGGGCATAAAGCAGACTATTATTTTTCTAATCTTTGGAGTAGTATGGGTAGTGATAGATGGGTAGATACTCCTGAAATATGGTTATTCCATTATAATGATTCTCCAGGAGGATTTGTTGATGATACCCATCTATCAATGGAAAAAACCTGTAATAAAACTATAGTAGATGGGCACAGTTTTCCATTCTATCCGTTAGAACAAGAAAAAATAAGACAGCTTATTAAAAAGTATGAAGGAGACAAATGACGCATTATCAAGTGTTAGATAAATTGTTAAGGGAACATTTTGGCAATAAAGAAGTTGTTGGAATTGAGATAGGTACAGGCACAGGTATTGCGACAAGGACGATTATTGACGCGTTGCCTAACTGTAAATTATATGGAATTGATCCTTATGAACACAGAGATGGCGCTGAGTTTGAGGCAGGCAATCCGCAAGAGGCGCATGATAGGACAAAAGAAGAAGCACAAAAGCGCTTACAGCACTATATTGATGCAGGTAAGTTGGTATGGCTACCTATGCGCAGTAGTTTAGCCATAGAACTTGTCCCTAAAGAAGTTGATTTCGTGTGGATTGATGGCGATCATTCCGCGGAAGGTATTACTACAGATTTGAATTTATACGAGCCGTTAGTAAAAGTTGGCGGGATACTTGGGGGACACGATTTTTTACAAGTACATCCATTAACAGAAATAATAATGAAACGGTTTGACGATGATTTGAATTCTGGGAATAACTATACATGGTGGATATTTAAATGAAAGAATGGCAGGATCCATTTAACAGTTTCAACAGTTGGAAAGGTTTATTATATTCTGATTGGTATGAATCTATACGGGATTGGAAGAATAAAGAAATCTTTCATCCTATGCCTCCTATTGAATTAAGTTTAGACCCTATACATCAATGCAACCTTAATTGTAAACACTGTAATGCGCATAGGTATCTTAACACGCAATATAGGATGACAAATGATCATTTAATTAAATTAGTTTGCTTTTTATCTTCTTGGGGGGTTAAATCGGTATGTTTTGGCGGCGGCGGTGAGCCTACATTACATCCAAATTTAACTGATGCAATTTGGAAATCGCGGATTAATCATTTAGAATCAAGTGTGGCTTCTAATGGAACATTGTTTACTGAAGAATTAATACAAGCAATGGCTGAATGCTGCCGCTGGGTAGGAGTTTCAGTTGACGCGGCAACTCCAAAAACTTACGCGTTAGGTAGGAATAAGGATTTGTTTAAAACTGTAATAAAAAATATTGATAAATTACAAAAGAAAGTTGCTGAATGCAATAGTTTCCATACTTTTTGTGATGTAGCGTTTAAATTCCTAATTTTTGATTATAACCAGCACGAAATTTTCGACGCGTGTAAAATAGCAAAAGATTTAGGTGTTAAAGATTTCCACGCTCGTCCGGCTGATTTCAGGCATCAGGGGTTAGGAGAATGGAAAAAGAAAAATAGCGGGTATAATATAGAATTAATTAATGAACAGTTTGAGAAATGCCATAGTATCGAAGATTCTGGGTTTAGGGTTTTCACGGTTACGCATAAATTCGATAAAGATTTCATCCCGAAAAAGAATTTCAGCCAATGTTACGCCTCTCCAATAGGGATACAGCTTTGCGCTGACGGCAAGATTTATTTATGCCCGGACACAAGGCATTGTAAAGATTTTGTTATAGGAACACATTATCCCGATGTCAACGGGATTTTAAAAGTGTGGGGAAGCAAGAAACATTATGATTTAGTTTTTAATACAGGCAAAAAATTATGTACCAGCAGGTGCACATTCAGCCCGTATAACGAGATGTGTGAAAGATTATTTATTAATAGTTATGACCCTATGTGCAGGAATTTTGTATAATGGAAAGAGATCCCGCTGATATTTTAGACAGGTATATTATATCTGTGCTTAAAGCTGTAAGGATAGGCAATGAATGTGTTGATGAATTTAATTTGTTTCATGAAGGATTCAAAGAATTATTGATAAAGTATCCTATAGTAGATTGGTTTTTTTGCGCTAAACAGATGTATGAAATTCATGATAAAATTTGGCGGCTTGAATGGGAAATAAGAGATTGTAAATTAGATAATGACATTATGGAAGTTGGCAGACGTGCTATCGAAATTAGGGATTGGAATAAACAAAGAGTGAAATTAAAAAATGAAATCAATGGGTTATGTGGTATAAAAATCAAAGATATTAAAAACAATCATCTTTCAGAATGACGGATATAACGCTTTTACGTTATAATAATAGGAATATAAATTACCAGAATTTAGCTTCTGATTTAGCCGCTATTGAGCCTCCATTATGGATGGCGTTAAGAGCAACGGAATTTTCTTGTAAATATGAAGTTCCTGTAATTATTGATTTAGAAGTTAATGATATTAATATTAATAAATCATGTTCAAGAATAGAGATTTTTCCTTCAGGAAACCATCCTTCAGCATATATCCAGCAGAGGCAAGGAATCGAAGAATTAACAAAAAAACTGCAAAAACAAGGTAAAACAGTCAAAATTTGGTGGGAATTACCGCGATTCCAACGTAATTGCCGCCCTATGTGGGGGTTGTTTGATCTTAATAAATACAGGGCGCATAACTGGCATTGCTGGGGCGGGTATCCCAGAACCCCTTATGGTATTGTGTATTCATCGTTTAGTTGCCCTTACCAATGCAAATTTTGCGCTATACATGATTTTTACGGCAAGTATGAAGAGATACCGCTTGGTTTAGTTTGGGATAATATTTTATGGCTTGTGAAAAAAGGAGTTAAGAACTTAAAGTTTATTGACGAATTATTTTTTTACAATCCAAAGCGGGTGGAATATATCTGTGATAAAATTATTGCGGAAGGATTTAATGATTTAAACATCTGGGCTTACGCAAGGATTGATTTAATAAACAAAAAATTATTGATAAAATTAAAACGTGCGGGTTTCCGTTGGTTGGGTATTGGCATTGAATCTGGTAATGAGGAAATAAGAAAAAAGAATTTAAAAGGCTGTATCAATAACCGAAAAATAAAAGAAACTGTGTATTCAATACAAGATTCAGGCATAGCGATAGGCGCGAATTATATATTCGGATTTCCTGAAGACAACCTTAACACAATATATGAAACATTTAATTTTGCCGAAGAATTAAACTGCGAATACTCTAATTTTTACACAATGATGGCGTATCCTGGCAGCCAGTTATATAAAACTGCTAAAAAGAATAAATGGGAACTGCCTAAAAACTGGTCTGGGTATTCCCAGTATTCTTATGACTGCCTGCCCGTGAGGACAAAATATCTCAGGAGCGAGGTTGTATTAGGATTCAGGGATAACGCTTTTACGGCTTATTACACAAATCCGTTTTATTTAAAATCAATAAAAGAAAAATTCGGAGATAGCGCGGTAGAAGATATAAAAAAAATGGTTTCTATTAAACTTAAAAGGAAAATTTTAGAATGAAACTTTCTTATTTATCTGATAGGCTTACTGGCCAGCCGATGTTCGCGTTTAAAAAACAAATTAATGAATTAGAAAGGCAAGGCAAAGATATCGCGCATTTAGATATCGGAGACAGCCATTTTGATACTGATAGGAAAATTAAGGATGCTATAATAAAATCAATTAATGACAATGAAACTCATTACACGAATTCTTCTGGTCTGGATGAATTAAAAACAGCTATCAGTAACTATTTAGAAGATGAATATGGAGTTATGATTTACAATAAAGAAATAACTATTATGCCGGCTAATGCAACCATAGATTTTGTAATTAGATGTTTATGCGATAAAGACGAAGAAGTTCTTATAACTGACCCTTGCTTTTCAACTTATGAATCGGTTATACATTATTTAAACCAACTTTATAAATCAATACCATTATTAGAATCGAATAAGTTTAAACTTACTGCAGAAGATGTAGAAAGGAATTTATCAACTTTTACTAAATTATTGATTATTAACTCTCCGGCTAATCCCACTGGATCGGTAATTGATACTGCAGAATTGATTAAGATATATGAATTAGCAAGGAAACACAATTTCTATATTCTCTCTGATGAAGTTTATGCGGGATTAATTTATAAAGGAGTAAGTGCATCCTTACTTGAATATGATATTTGTAAACGGGTAATAGTGTTGCGTAGTTTTAGTAAAGAATTTGCTATGTCAGGATTTAGGCTTGGTTATGTAATTGCTAAAGAAGAATTGAGCCAGAAATTAGGGTTAATGATGGAAACTGTGTTTTCATGTATGCCTAAATTTATCCAAAAAGCTGGTATTGAAGCATTAAGAAATAATAAAAGAATTATTCAAGAACATAGAATTTATTATAAAAAATGCCGGGATTTTATGTATAAAGAACTGAATTTAATTAAGAATTTGTCTTGTATAAAACCAGAAGGCGCGTTTTATATATTCCTTAATATAAAGAATACGGGAATTAGTGATTTAGATTTTCAGCAGTTAATGTTGAATAGCGGAGTAGCGTTGTTAGCGGGATCGTATTTCGGCAAGAACAGCGGTAATTATGTCCGTATTTGTTACGCCAATAAAATGGAAGAGTTAGAAAAAGCCGTGGAAAGGATAAAAAAAGCGTTATGTTAGATTCTATATTCAAAAAAATGTGTGAAATCAGGTATTTTGAATTAGGAATTATCAAAAATATAGACAAAATTCATTGTCCAGTATATTTGTCTATGGGGCAAGAGGCGATAGCGGCGACTATTTCTGAATATTACCCTGATTTCAGAGTTTTCCCGCAACATAGGGGGCATGCGTGGTATTTGGCGTATGGCGGAGCGACGGAAGCGTTAAGAGATGAGCTTTTAGGATTAGGAACAGGCTGCTGCCGCGGGATGGGCGGGTCAAGTGATATACAATGCGCTAGAGTTGAGGCACATCATGGATTATTAGGTGAAAACATACCTTTAGCTGTAGGATATGCTTTAGCAAGCCATCAAGGGACTATTGCGGCGTTTGGGGATGGTGCTATTGAGGAAGACTACGCTGGTGTGGCGTTAGGATTTGCTTCTACACATAAATTACCTATACTTTTTGTTTGTGAAGACAATAACTTGGCTATTTTGACTGAAGTCAAAGAACGCCGGAATTGGAAAGCGATTGGCCTAGCAAAAGGGTATAAACTAGATTTCGCGGATATTGATGATAACCCTGAAGAAATCCTGCGTGCTCTAAAAAACCTTAAATTACCGGCATTGATAAATATACACACTCTCCGCCATAAATGGCATGTTGGGATAGGCGAAGATGGGAAACCTAGTTTTGATAGATTAAAGATGTTTAAATCCAAGATTTTAAGCAGTAAAACTATAGAAGAAGACGCAAAGTTAAAAATGGAGTTGTTATGGAAACTTTAAGAGATACAATAAGGAATATCACTAAAAAACATTTAGAAGAGAATAATGGATTAATTTTAGGACAATGTTTAAGCGCTGTAGGATGGGTAGATAATACTGTACCCAATACAAAAGGTGTTATAGAACTGCCGATGACCGATGTTGCGGGAGCCGATATCGCGGTTGGATGCGCTATAGCAGGCATACGCCCTATTTTAGTGATTAGGTTTCAAGATTTTTTAATGTTGAACGGTAACGCATTAGTATACTTCGCGGCTAAACGCAAAGAAATTTTCGGTAAATCCGTACCTATATTTGTTAGGGCTTTAGCTAAAGAAGGAAACGGGACAGGAAACTCTCATTCAGGTAAAATTCATTCCACGTTTACACACTTTCCAGGGTTACGGTTATATGCGCCTATAACTTCAGGGGAATATCAGTCTTGCTGGAACGATTTTATGGCTAATGACGATCCTGCGATATGTTTTGAGCATAGGGACACTTTTAATAACACTTCTGAATACCCGGATATAATAAGGAACGATGCTGAAATAACGATTATCGGCATATCTCTGGCAAGAATGAATATATTATCAGCTTTGTCATTACATCCAATTAAAACCGATATGTTTAAAATCATATTTTTAGATTCAGATGTTTTAAATCAGGATATTATTGATTCATTAAAGAAAACAAGGAGAGGTTTGATTGTAGATACCGGATATGAAAAATGTTCAATATCCAGGGATTTTGCGTATAGGTATATGATAGAAACAGGGGCAAAAATAGATGTATTAGGTATTAAACAAAAATCTGTTGGATGTAAAATTGGCAGCGAGAATTTAACCCCTTCAGTGGAAGAAATTTTAGATAGAATAAATAGGATACTAGAATGAAAAACGCTTTTGTGGTAACAATAACTAACGGGTATATGTTTTCGTTGAACGCGTCAATTAACGCGATGAAACATTTCGGCACAAACGCCGATTTTCATATTCTTTACCAATGGGAAACTCCTTCTGCATATATAGAGGCATATAAAAAAGCGTTTCCTAACACATTCTGGGTTCCTTTATCTAATTGGGGCAGTTCCAGAAAATATACTGATACTTATCATATATATTTTGCTGATAAATACGATTACGCGTTAAAGATAAAAGATGAATATGATTCAATATGTATAATTGATGGGGACTTGTTTTTATGCGACAACATGAATGAATACTTCAGGCTTGCTGGTGAAGAAGGAAAATTCATTACGGCCACGCACGAACACTGCGGGATGCCTATTGGCAGTTTTTATCAACAATCATTAGAGTTAGTTGTGGATAGGTGCAGGTGTGCTTTCGCTGATTTTCCTGTTTTTGTAAATACAAAACTGCATGAAAAATTCCTTTTTGATTGGTTAGAACAGACTTTTCATGTGCAAGCCGGCACAGAAATAAATCATCCTTTAATTGCGATGAACCGGTCAATCTTGAAAAATATACCTAAAGAAACATTTATTGTTTTAGACGGCAACAGATGGGTATGTGATAAGAATTATTGGATTACAGATATTGTTAGGCAAGGTGACAGGTTAGTAAACCAATTAGGCAATATTTCTGCAATTCATAATCGCTGGTGGAAAGAAGGCCGCGCTAATGGAGATTTTAACGCTAGTATAGGAATTGAAGAAAGTAAAAAAAATCATGTTGCCTCATTAGATAGAGTGCAAAACAATATGAATAATATAGTTGATTATATGGAATGGTTTAACGATATGACTCCTGAAACCAGAGTTGTTCATTATTGTCCTACTCCGCTTGATTGGCGCAAACATTTAGGAAAGGACGCTAACTTTGGAAAATAAGAATTTTCTTATAGTAGTAGGCGCGCGCCCTAACTTTATGAAAGTAGCTCCTTTATGCGAAGAGTTTGATAAACAAGGTATCACTTATCAAATCTGGAACTCAGGGCAGCATTACGATCCTGAATTAAATGCTATATTCAGGGAACAGTTTGGTTTAAAGAATGTTTATACAGAAAATATTAAATGCGAAAATAAAATAGAAAGTATACAGCAAATAATGAATAGGTTCAGTAATTATATCATTACACAAACACGGGATTTACGGAATAAATTCAATGCCATAATTGTAGTAGGCGATGTAGACACAACATTCGCCTGCGCGTTAGTGGCAAAAAAAACTTATACACCGCTTATCCATATTGAGGCGGGGCTTCGCAGTTTTGACCATACGATGCCTGAAGAAAGGAATAGGATAACTGTAGACCATCTTTCAGATATACTTTTTTCTTCCTGCCAGGAAGGAAACCAGAATTTAATAAAAGAAGATGTCACAGGCAAAGTTTATATGGTAGGCAATATTATGATTGATTGTTTAGCAAAGTTTGTGAAAGTAATTAAACCTAAACAATACGATAAACCACATGTGGTGGTTACTTTCCATCGCCCTGAAAATGTAGATACGCAGAAGATATATGAGATAATGAGTGAGATAAGAAGTTTATCCTGGAATTATAAGGTAATATTTCCAATACATCCGCGCACTTTAAAAAGAATAACTGATATGAAATTAGAATCTTATCTGGTAAATTGCCAGGTAACAAAGCCGTTAGGCTACTTAGATTTTATGGCGGAAGTAATGAATGCGCATGCTATAGTAACTGATTCCGGCGGTATACAGGAAGAAACCACTTATTTAGGTATCCCTTGTTTTACTGTAAGAAACAATACAGAACGTAATATCACAATCACACATGGCACAAATAAACTTATTAAAACAATGGATATTTTAAACAATGTATTAGCTGCGAAGAAAAAACCTATGTTACTACCTAAATTCTGGGATGGCAAGACAGCTGGAAGAATAGTTAAAATTTTACAGGAGGATTTATGAAAATACTCGTCACGGGAAGTCGCGGTACAATAGGTATACCCCTGGTTAAAGAATTGCGGAACCGCGGGCATTTTGTGTTTGGTTGTGACATTAAACATGAAAATGATCCATTGTATATGCGTTGTGATATTGCTGAATACAGGCAGTTAGAACGTGTGTTTAAACATGAAAATTTTGATTTAGTTTTCCACCTCGGTGCCGAATTTGGAAGAAATAACGGCGAAGAATATTTTGAGCAAGTTTGGAAAAGTAATGCTATCGGTACCCGTAATATTTTAGAAATACAAAAAGATTTACGGTTTAAACTCGTCCACGCTTCCAGTTCAGAGATTTATGGCGATGTGAAAGCGGAATATATTAGTGAAGAAACTGTGCCTGCGCCGCAACAAAACGATTATGCAATTTCAAAATGGGTAAACGAATTGCAATGCCGTAACTTTATGGCAAGGTATGGCAACCAGATAATGATACCCAGGTTTTTTAATTCTTACGGCCCTGGTGAATATTATAACAATTACCGGTCAGTAGTATGTTTATTCTGTTACCGCGCTATGTTTGACATTCCTTACGAAGTTTATGAAGGATACCACAGGGTTTTTATGTATATGGATGATTTCATTCCTACATTAGCTAACTGCGCGGATAGGTTTAAGAACGGGGAAGTAGTTAATATTGGAGGTAAAGAATACCGTTCAGTAAAAGATTTAAGTAATGTTGTCTTAAAAATATTAGGCAGAGATGATTCTATAGTCACATATATGCCAGAGGATAAACACAACACGGTTAATAAACGCCCAAACATTGATAAAGCGATAAAGTTATTAGGGCATAATCCAAAAACAAAACTTGAAGAAGGAGTTAAGAAAACTATTGACTGGATGAAGGAGGTATATCAGAAATGAAACCAATAAAATTTAAAGAATCCAATATTGTTTTTGCTGAAAATCAACCTGAATATCTACCTTTACCAGCTTATAAGAATGATAAAGGAGATGTTATTAGTTGTTGGCAATTATCTTTTAA
>Ga0180732_1001351_pt1 | contig 15454 bp, 17 predicted proteins | sample KR11_01MetaG_FD_148674 | JGI IMG/M metagenome (GOLD analysis project Ga0180732, IMG submission 148674) | Groundwater microbial communities from the Olkiluoto Island deep subsurface site, Finland - KR11_0.1 MetaG | ecosystem: Environmental > Aquatic > Deep subsurface > Groundwater | place...
ACCCTCGGAAACAGATTGTTTTACAGAATCATAAAAAAGGATACCATGTTGCTGTTTTTTAGATGACTTTGCATGCTCTCCTAGTTCTAACCCTGCCTCAAATTCACGATTTTTAATTTGAGTCGAATAAAAGGTGTCTACATCAAAATCATCACCTATCAAAACAGCTAGAGAAACATATGGTTGATCTACTTCTAAAGTATCATTTGTAATATATCCTGGGGATGTACCACCTACAATGTCTATCTCATTGAAAGCATCTGAAATTATTTTGACAATTTTTTGAGCATCATGATGCACAGAATAAAATAAAATCGCTAACTTTGGATTTTTTTCATGAATCTTTGGGAGGGTTTCTTGGACAATAAACTGTGCTGCCTTATATGAGTCAAGCTCTTTAGTATGTGACACTATTACAAATTGATTATTAGACATTAGACCTCATAGAATTAACATTATGAGTATTTTATCATAATGTTACTCAAACCCCTTCCATGATATATCATTAGTCTGCATTCTGATTCACCTTTAATATAACCTCTTCGAGCCAAGTTTTCTTTAGAAATAACTCGATATTCTGTGAAACTTATCTCTTCGTAAACTGCGAGCCAAGTCTGCGTTTCACTTAACAGAACAAAGAGCTATGTTAACCACGAGACAGCTCTTTATTGATGAGAGCTCGTAGTACTCAGTCAAGCGGTATCACTTCGTGATTTTAGTTTAGAGAGGAGGAGAAAGTGGTCTTGGTCATTTCTTTTTCTTTATAGGGTTAGACCAAATTTGGTAAAGCCAACTATTCAGCTTTCGTCTATCTCTATCTCTTTAAGGGAATATGGGATAAAATTTGTGTACCTAAATAAACCCTATAAATGCCTATCACAACGAAGTTTAGTGTGAAAAAAGAAGATATATTTGTGTACTTAAATATTGATCAGTGTATAATTTTTGGGTAGGTACACACGTAAGGTACACAAAGGTTGTGAAATATAGAAAATAATTTCATATAGTTAAAACGATATAGAGTGAATGTATTTGTGAAGTGAGTATTTATTAAAAGAAGAGAATGACTAGAAGAAGCCCCCGAAACGGGGACTGGGAAAACTATTTTAAGTTCTCGAATGGTGCAGATACAACTGTTTTACGAGTTACTGTGTAAGGAACTAATGCCGCAGCACGAGCTCTTTTAATAACGATTGTAATCATGTCTTGGTGACGTTTACAGTTACCTGTTAAACGACGTGGCATAATTTTATATCTTTCTGAAAGAGAGAAACGTAAAGCTCCTACATCTTTATAATCCATGAATTCTACTTTTGATTCACAGTACTTACAAAATCTTTTTTTGTATTTTCTTTTTTCTGACATGTTATTTCCTTTTGTTATCTATTTCTAAAATGGAATTTCATCTTCATCAATGTCGATAGTAGGAATATCATTACTACTTGGCATTTGACGACTCTGTTCTCTAGCTTTGTTGTTGTAACTTGGCTGTGGTTGTTGATAACTTTGCGCTTTTCCCTGTTGAGGAGCATAAGAATCTTGGCTATAATCCTGAGAAGGTGCAGGCATACTGTTATTGTAGCCACCTTGGCCTGAGCCTTGGTTGTCACCCTTAGAATCTAGCATCTGCATTGTTTCAACTACAACTGAGTGCTTTGAACGCTTTTGTCCATTTTGGTCAACCCATTGGTCAAAACTAAGTCTTCCCTCGACAAGAATTTTACTTCCTTTACGAAGGTATTGATTGGCAACTTCTGCACTTCTTGCAAAAAATGTAATATCAACGAAACAGATTTCCTCTTTTTTTTCACCATTACTAGTGAATTTACGGCTTGTAGCGATAGCAGTACTTGCTATGCCCATTCCGCCTTGAGAATATCTGAGTTCGATGTCGCGCGTTAAGTTTCCAACTAATATGACTTTGTTAAACATAGGTTATCCTTAAGTGTTCAGCGTTTTTTTGCAATTACTCTGCTACTGCTTCTGCAGCTGCTTCTTCAACAACTGTTTCAGCTTCTACTTCTGCTTTAGCAGGTGTAGTGCCTTTTTTAGCTTTTTCAACTAATTTGTTCCATGCAGCTACTTCACGTTTTGTATCGTATTTGATAGTAACAAAACGAAGTAATTCTTCGTTGATACGGAAACGTCTTTCGATTTCAGAAATTGCTGCTGGAGCAATTGTGTAATAAATAACATGGAAATATCCACGCTCGTTTTTGTTGATTGGGTATGCTAATTTTCTCATTCCCATTGCGTCTGTAGTTGCGATTTCACCACCGTTTGAAGTGATTACTTCTTCGATAGCATTAATGTTGCTTTGAATTTCTTCTGCTGTTAACGTAGGTTTTACGATTACAAGGTTTTCGTAGTGTCTCATATAGTATGATCTCCTTTTGGTATTTGCCACAAATGGCACTTGTTTCCCTTTCGGATTTAAATATATCTCTTAATTTAAAAAGATACAAAGAGAAAGGAACATGGAATTATATAGAATTAAGCTTAAAATAAGCAAATAAAATTGTATTTCTGGGAGAGTAAAGTGTATAAAAAGATGACAAAATGCAAAGAAAAAGTTCAGTTTTTGCATTAGTAGGGTATAGTTATTTAAAAATTTAGGGTACCTCTAAGAGATGGCAAAAAGAAGAAAAAGCAAGGCGCACACAGAATCCAAACTGCTAACTATAACTGCATGGACTTTGGCTGTGATTGCGTTAATACTGAGTTCACTTGTAGCAGGATATTATTTTGGATATGAAAATGCCAAGGAAGATTTTGCGAAAAAAGAGAAGACAGAGAACGCAAAAAAAGTGGCATATTTGAAAAAAATGCAAGAGGCCAGCAAGAAAGAAGATGAAAAGAGCATTAACGAAAAACTCAAAGATGTTTTAAAAAAAGAAGAGAAGCAGGATAATACAACTGCTCTGTTACAGAGTAAGGAAGAAATACCTGTAAAAAAAGAAGAAAGTGTTAAAAAAGGGCTTAATTATACTTCAGCTTCTCATGAGATTGATGATGAAAATCTTGATGTCATCTCGGCCATAGAGATTAGAGAGATTAAACAAACATCTGCCAAACCAAGAGTTGCAATCATTATTGATGATGTGGGCACTCGTTCTCAGGTGAGAGCCATTAAAGCTCTTTCTATGCCGATCACTATGGCGTTTTTACCACCAAGTGCTGCTCGTCCAAATTCGGCAAAGCTCGCTGCTCAAGAGAGTTTATATATGGTTCACCTTCCAATGGAGGCACAAAGTTTTAGTGCTGAAGAACCCTCAACATTGAGAATAAATGATTCACAAGAAAAAATTTCTTCAAGAATAAAAGAGATAAAAACACTTTTTCCAAAAGTACATTACATTAATAACCACACAGGCAGCAAGTTCACTTCAAATGAAGTTGCGATGCAAAAGTTGATGAATGCTTTGCAAGCTAACGATATTAATTTTATTGACAGTAGAACAACCGCTACAACACAAGCACCAAAGATAATGAAAAGTCTTGGTCTGCCTTATGTTTCAAGAGATGTATTTTTAGATCATCAGATGGACAAAGCTTTTGTAAATAAGCAGATAAAACAAGTGATTGAGATTGCAAAAAAACATGGAAGCGCTATTGCTATTGGACATCCGCATGCCAATACAATCCTTGCATTGGCCGAATCAAAAAAACTTTTTGAAGATGTTGAATTGGTTTACATCAATAAAATGTATTGACATAAATGCAAAAAATCATCCGTAATATACCCGAGCTTAGTTCTATGAAGAATTATCCAAAAGAGATATATTATAGTGGCAACGAAAAACTTTTAGAACGAAAAAAAATCTCTATTGTCGGAACTAGAAAACCCACAAAGTATTCTCGCCAATTGACACAAGAACTCTCTTCTAAACTCTCTCGAGCTGGAGTTTGCATTGTCAGTGGCGGAGCTATGGGTATTGATGCCATGGCACACAGCGGAGCAGGGAACACGAACACTATTTCTGTTTTGCCGTGCGGAATAAATCTCAAATATCCAAAAGTAAATACAAATTTATTAAGCGAAATAGAAAAACATGGACTTTTACTCAGTCAGTTTGCTCCGGATTTTCAAGCTGCACCTTGGAGTTTTGTTGCACGCAATGAGTTGGTTGTAGCTCTTGGCGATGTGCTGATTGTAAGTGAAGCTGAACTTGGAAGCGGGAGTATGCGAAGCGTTGAATTTGCTTTGGCGATGGGTAAAGAGATTTATGTTCTGCCTCAGAGACTAGGCGAGAGCAGTGCAACACAAGAACTGCTTAGAAATGGACAGGCTAAAGCTATATATGATGTTGATGCCTTTGTAAAACAGTTTGGCACTCTAGATATTGCAAACGCAGCAAGTGATGATTTTACAGAGTTTTGCAAAACAAACCCAAGCTATGAAGAGCTTTTAAAGAAGCATCCGCAAAGAACTTTTGAAGCGGAACTTAGCGGAGAAATAAAAGTAGTAAACGCAAGAGTAAACCTCTTATAAAATCAACATCGCATCGCCGTAAGAATAAAATCTATACTCATTTTCAATGGCACTTTTATAAAGTTCCTGCGCTTTTTCGAGTCCTACAAATGAGGCAACGAGCATCAGTAACGTAGACTTTGGAAGATGAAAATTTGTCAGCAGGTGATTGACCCGAAGCGGTTTGTTGTTTGGGTGTAAAAAAAGATTTGCCTCACCATGCGTTTGCTCTTTGTGTCTTACATAAAACTCTACGGTTCTTGTAGAAGTTGTCCCTACACTTAAAATTTTAGCATCAGAATCAAGCAGTTCTTTGGCTTCTTTAGAGATGTCATAGTACTCAGAATGCATTGGATGGTCTGTAATAATCTCTGCTTCAACAGGCTTAAACGTTCCGCTTCCGACATGCAGAGTGACGTAGGCGTGTTTATAGTTTTGCGTTACTCTTTTATGCTGTTCCTCTGTAAAATGAAGGGAAGCTGTGGGTGCGGCTACGGCACCTTCTTCTTTGGCAAAAACGCTTTGGTATTCATTCTCATCTTCTTTGTTGTCTTCTCTTTGTATATAAGGAGGAAGCGGAACGTGACCTATCTGTTCTATAATTGGAAGCAGCTCTTCAAAACGCAGCAGTTTGTTTTCAACAAAAAATTCAACGACACGACTGCCGTCTTCATGCAGCTCTTTTACGCGTGCTTCAAGATCTGCATCAAAGAAAATGGGAGTTCCTTCTTTTACTTTTCCTCGTATATAAACATTGACTTCATTTGCATTTACGGCTCTATTTATAAGAAGCTCTATTTTTCCGCCACTTGCTTTATGCCCAAAAAGTCTTGCTTTTATAACTTTTGTATTGTTAAAAATGAGTGCGACATTTTTTGGCAGAAATTTTTCAAAATCATAAAAATGAGCATGTGTAATCTCTTGCGTTTGTCTGTTGTAAACTAATAGTTTTGCATGGTCTCTTGGGTGGGCTGGATGTGTTGCTATGAGCTTTGAGGGAAGCTCAAAGTCATAACTTGCAGTGAGAAGCTCTTGTTGGTTCAAACTATTTCTCTAAACGAGTCGCACCGTCTGAACTCTCTTCTTCGTCTTCATCTTCAGTTTCATCTTCTTCTTCCAATGGAGGAGCCGGGTTTACAGCTCTAACAATGAGTATGGAAATACCATAAAGTATAACAAGAGGAATTGCCATAAGTAGCTGCGTTAAAACATCCGGAGGCGTGAGAAGTGCTGCTATGATAAAAATAAGAACGACAGCATACTTGAAAAAATCACGCATTTGTCTGTCATCTACTAGACCTAAAAGTGCTAAAAAGTATGCAAAAATCGGAAGTTCAAAAGCTAAGCCGAAACCAAACATAATCTTTGTGAAAAAGCCTACATAATCTTCTATGTTGATGAGTGGTGTGAATTTGAAACTACCAAAAGTAATGAGGAAGTCAAATCCAAATGGTGTGACGATATAGTAAGCAAATGCAACGCCGACAAAAAACATTCCGCTTCCGCCGACAATAAACGGAATAAGCATTTTTTTCTCATTTGCGTAAAGACCAGGCGCTACAAACATCCAAAGTTGAGCGAGTATGATTGGCAGTGATCCGAGAATTGCCGCGAAAAATGCTACTTTGAGAGCTACGAAAAATGCTCCTCCAACCTGGCTGGTGGTTATCATACCATCTGCTGCGTGCAGGGATTTTTTCCCAACTTCTATGAGCGCAGTATCAAGCGGGGCAACTATCCAGTTTAAAAGTGGCTCATGGAAGTAAAACATAACAAAAAATGTGACAACAAGAGTCCCAACAGAGATGCCCAGACGTTTTCTTAATTCAACTAAATGTGGTTTTAAATCATCAAACATCAGCTTTCTCTTCTTTTTCTATTGGTTTTTGCTTTTTTTCAAAGGTAATTTTTTCTTGAACCGGAGGGGCTTTAGGCGTAGCCGGTTTTTCTATATCATTGATAATGTCATCACCGAGTTTAGACATCTCTTCTCCGACTTTTGTCATATCTGTTACACGTGAGAGATTTTCACTTGCACTCAGAAGCTCTTTTTTATAAGAAAGCGCCTCTTTTTTGATTTCAGACACATTCATCTCTTCTTCGAGAGTATCTTTGAGTGTCCCGATTGTTTTTTTCATATTTCTAAAAAATTTTGCAATGTCAACCATTGCCGTGGGGAGCTTGTCCGGCCCTAAAAAAAGAATAGCTACGACGAGAATAATAAGTATTTCAGTAAAACCCATGCCAAACATGTAAAACCTTCAGAATTTGTAAGATAAGGGTGTGATTCTAGCTAAAGAATAATTAAACTTCCTTCAAGAAGATAAAAAAAGCGCTATTTCGTCAGATAATAAAAAATCTTTGTTATAAAAAGTATTCTCAAAAAAATCCAACTTTTTTTCAGTAAAAAGCAGTTGTGCACGCTTGAGTTCTTCCTGACTCATTATCTCTTCTTTAATTCCGACGCATGAGCGCAGTCCTAAGAAAAATTGTTCGAGTTTTTTATCCTCAATGCTTAAACTTTCACTTTGAATGTTAAGAGGGTTTTTGATGTACTCCTCGAGATTTGCAGTCGGATAAAATCTTTGGGTTCCAAGTTTGCCCACAGCTCCGCTTCCAGCCCCAATGTAATCTTCATAGAGCCAATAGCCTAAGTTGTGTCTGCTTCTGTAAGAGCCAAAATTACTTATCTCATACTGTGAGAACCCGCGTTTTTCAATCTCTTTAAAAAGCCAAGTCGTCAGAGAAAGCTTCTCTTTTGCCATATGCGGTTTTCGCTCAAATGGAGTCCCCTCCTCAATGGTCAGCGCGTAGGCACTTAAATGATTTATTGGAAGTTTAAACGCAGTGTTTAAGTCTTGCAACAGGAGCTCTTTTGTATCTCCGAGTGTGGCATAAATTAAATCAAGTGAGAGGTTTTTAAAGCCTATTTTACTTGCGTTTATGATGGCTTCTTTAGCCTGTTTTGGAGAGTGGGCACGGTTAAGGAGTTTGAGCTTTTCTTCATTGAAACTTTGTACGCCGAAGCTGATGCGGTTAATGCCAAGTTTGTACATTCCAAGAAGCCATGCATAGCTTGCAGAATTTGGGTTGGCCTCGCTTGTCATTTCTATATTTGGGGCGAAGTAAGGTTTAAGGAGTTTAAAAATCGGCTCATAAAGTTCAGGTGAAACCGTCGAAGGTGTTCCCCCTCCAATGAAAAGTGTCTGAATACTTTTTTCTTTTGCGTCAAATCTTTTAAGTTCATACATAAGCTGCGTTTGCAGCGCAAGCATGTAGTGCTCTTTGAGGTGAAACTTATCAACGTAAGAGTTGAATGCACAGTAAGAGCATTTGGAATCGCAAAAAGGGATGTGAATATATAGTAGCATTCGACCTACGAGTTACTATTTACATATGTGTCAAGAAGAGAAAGATTATAATGAGTTACCCATTTGTGAACTAAAAATGCATCAACAAACCACCAAATCCACAGGGGTATGAAAAGTATAACACCGATACCAATAAAAAGTGTCAAAAAACTTGCAATTCCCAGCAGAAGCATAAAAATTGCTTTTGGTCTGTCCATATAGAATCTATGGGCTCCAAATAATCCCAAAAACCACCACAAAAGATAAGCCACAACTATATTTTTCTTTTGAACTTCATATCTTGCAATTTCAATATCTGTCATTTTAGTGCCTTGCTCAATTATTATGGTGAAGTATATCTAAAATAAAACTTTCGAACAAATTGCGAATAAAGCTTTGTTTAGAACTGAAATTATTTTATTTTAATAGCGAATCTTGTATAATCGCGATACTAAAATATAGGTGCTTTTATGAACAAAGAAGATATATATCGTCCTAATGTTGCGATGATTATCGTCTCGGATGCGTATCCGGACAAAAAAGAGTTATTTATAGCACAAAGAAATGATTTGACTGATATCTGGCAGTTTCCACAGGGTGGTATTGATGAGGGCGAAGACGTAGTAGCGGCACTTTTTCGTGAACTCGAAGAAGAAATAGGAACTATGGAGGCTGAGATTATTGCTGAATATCCTGAGTGGATTTCGTATGATTTTCCTCCAAGCATAGCAAAAACGATGAAGCCGTACAAAGGTCAAACGCAGCGCTATTTTTTACTGCGTTTGAAGAAAAACGCAGTAATAAATCTTGAGACAGAACATCCGGAGTTTTTGTCTCATAAGTTTGTGAGTGTTGAAGATGTTTTAGATTTAACGGCACATTTCAAAAAAAGTGTTTATGAAGTAGTAATAAATCATTTTAAAAAAGAGGGACTTTTATAGATGTTGATAGTTCAAAAATTTGGCGGGACAAGCGTTGGCGACTTGGAACGCATACAAAATGTTGCGAATCGCGTAAGTGAAACAAAAAAAGCTGGGCATGATGTGGTTGTCGTAGTTTCTGCTATGAGCGGCGAGACAAACAAACTTGTAGCGTATGCGGAACATTTTTCTGCTGACCCTGAGCGTTCTGAAATGGATATGCTTTTAAGTTCAGGAGAGAGAGTAACTGCTTCACTTTTGGCAATTGCTCTAAACGCAATGGGGCACTCTGCTGTTTCAATGAGTGGTAGAAAAGCCGGAATTGTGACTGATAATCTTCATACTAAAGCACGTATTGAAGAGATAGACCCTACAGCAATGCATAAGGCCATAAAAGAGGGAAAAATTATTGTGGTTGCAGGTTTTCAAGGTGTTTCACTTGATGGAAACGTAACGACTCTTGGACGCGGAGGAAGCGACTTGTCTGCCGTTGCCATTGCCGGGGCAATTAAAGCTGATTTGTGTGAAATCTATACTGATGTAAGCGGGATTTACACAACCGATCCTCGTATAGAGCCAAAAGCGAAAAAGCTGGACAAAATCTCTTATGACGAAATGTTGGAACTTGCATCTTTGGGTGCAAAAGTACTTCAAAACCGCTCAGTAGAGTTGGCAAAAAAATTAAACGTAAATCTGGTAACAAGAACAAGCTTCTCAAATGAAGAGGGGACATTAATAACTAAGGAAGAAAATATCATGGAAAAACCATTAGTAAGCGGAATAGCATTAGACAAAAATCAGGCAAGAGTATCTCTTTTTGGTGTTAAAGACAGAACGGGAATCGCTTCTGATATTTTTAACAAGCTTGCGCAAAATAATGTAAACATAGATATGATTATTCAAAACGTCGCTCATGATGGTTCTGCAAACATTGACTTTACTGTTCCTGTAGGTGATTTAAGCGATGCTAAAAAAGTTGTCGCAGAGTTTATAGAAAGCGGCGATATTACAGAACAGTCATACGATGAAAAAATATGTAAAGTTTCTATAGTAGGCGTTGGTATGAAGTCCCACACGGGTGTTGCTGCTAAAGCTTTTACCACTATGGCAAATGAAAATATTAACATCACAATGATTTCAACTTCAGAGATAAAAGTCTCTATGGTTATTGCTGAAAAGTATGCGGAGCTTGCTGTAAGAAGCCTTCACGACGCATACGAATTAGATAAGTAGAGCGTTGATGTCGTATTCTAGCAACCAAGATTTCGCACAATGGACTTTAGATGCCATCAGAGAAGAGGGCGGAAGTCTTAGTTGGCTAGAAGAGCAGCGCTTTGAATGGACTCCTACTACCGCACAGGCGCTTGAGCAGATACTTAACGGTAAAACAATTATATTGGTAACTGATGAAAAAAGAAAATGGCTTGAGAATTACATTTTAAATTCAATTAACAGTTTAAATATGCAAGAGAGACCACTGCTTCCGATTTTAAGTATAGACAGTATTTACAGTCACTTCAACAGCGTAAGTAATGGCGAGATGATAGACATAGTAGATGATATGATTTCTCTCTCATATAAAGAGGACTATTTCTTTTGGTACATAGGCAAAGGCGACGATAAGCGTTCAGATATTGCTAAAAGAAGAGACAATAGTTACTTTTGGATTTTTGATGAGAGTTTCAATAACTCATTTATGTTGAAATCTTTTGACACCCATTTAGATATAAAACTTTTACAACTTTTTAGACTCTTTAATCTTTCACTAAACGCGGCTCTCTTTGGGGAAGTTGATGTTACTTCATAATTCTCACGCCTCGCATATACTTATCAGTTCAGAGATAGAGCATGAAGTAGAGCGCTTAAAGAGTGAGTTACATGGTTCAAGAGTTGTTGCGTTTGTGGAAGATGAGTTTAAAATAGAAAATGCCAAAGCTGTTGTTGCCGAAGCCTACATCAGCGAGTCCCAAACGAAGTACATTATTTTGGCTTCCAAAAACTTCAATATTGTTTCGCAGAATTCTCTTCTGAAAGTTTTGGAAGAACCCCCTAGAAATATAGAATTTATCATTATTTCCCCGACAAAATCAAACCTTTTGCCAACAGTCCGTTCGCGTTTACCGATTCTTCAAGGGAAAAAAACGCAAAGAGAAATCTCCATAAATATCAACTTGGCAAAAACGGACTATAAAGAAATTTTTGAATTTTTGAAAGAAAACGCAAGAGTAAGTAAAAGCAGAGCGCAAGAACTAGTTGAAGAGCTTTACTATAGAGCTACGGTTATTGACACTTTGGCACTGACATCTCTTCAGCTTGAAAATTTTGACAGAGCGTACAGACTCCTAGAACTTAACTCACGTCCAATCAGTGTTTTAGCCATGATACTTATGAGTTTCACAAGAGAGAAATGATGTTGACAGAAAAACTTTCCCTCACATCTGATGCAAAAAAACTCCTCAAGGAGCTAGGCGTTGATGGCGGAGGCGTAAATATTTTAGCTTCAAAGATGCATTCACACATTATTTCCATTAAAGATTTACATGTGGGTGCTGCAAATATTTTGAAGCAGGATGCGCTTTCAATAGGAGCAGATTTAGCTGTTCCAAGAGGAACTGTTATTGCAAAAACGCAGTTTGTGGATGTCATTTTAATTGCCACACAAAAACAGCTTGAGATACTTGCAAAAAAAGAGTTGGCACAGCCTTTTGGGCTTAAAGAGCTGGCTAAAAATTTAAAAGAGATAGCACAGGCGAAAAAACCTCAAAAAACGCAGGTGATGGGAATCATAAACGCAAACGATGACAGCTTTTATGCCCAGAGCAGATTTAGCTCCAAAGAGGCAGTAAACGCAATAGTGAAGATGATTGAAGAGGGCGCAGAAATTATAGACATCGGTGGCGTTTCTTCTCGTCCAAACGCAGCTCTTGTAAGTGCAGCAGAAGAGATGCAAAGAGTGCAGCCCATACTAGATGCGATTAAAAATGAAAAACTTTATGAGAGGGCTGCGTTTAGCATAGACAGTTATACGCCAGAGGTCATAGAGTATGCACTCAATAGCGGGTTTCATATTGTAAACGACATCACAGGCTTAGCAAACGATGCAGTTTGCAAACTTTGTGCTTCTTATAATGCAAAGGCTGTCATTATGCATATGCAGGGCACTCCGCAAACGATGCAAAAAGAGCCCAAATATGAGAGTATTTTGAGCGACATTAGCATTTTTTTTGAGGAGAGAATTCAAAAAGCGGAAAGTTTTGGCGTTAAAGATATTATCTTAGACGTGGGCATTGGTTTTGGAAAAACGCTTGAGGATAATCTGAGACTGATTAAAAATTTAGAGCATTTTTTAACGCTAAATAAGCCCTTACTTGTAGGTGCTTCGAGAAAATCTCTCATAAACGCAGTCACTCCCGCAGATGTTTTCCAACGGCTTGCCGGAACCTTGGCGCTGCACTTGGCTGCATATGAGAACGGTGCATCAATTCTAAGAGTGCACGACGTCAAAGAGCATGTTCAAGCCTTACAAGTAAAAACAGCTTTAGATAAGATTTAAAAAGGATTGTTATGAGATTTCCAATGATTAGGGATATAGCAACTACTGCCGTAATCTCCATAGATGTGAATAAAACTGTTGCAGATGCATTGGATGTAATGCTTCATCAAGAACACAGAAGTATCGTTATTACAGATAAAAAAATGTTTAAGCTTTTTACGGTTATAGATATTCTTGAGATTAAAGATAAAAAAATTAGCTTAGATACGCCGTTGTATAAATTAAATTTACAAAGTATGCCAACAATAAAAAAGTATCAAAATGTTTTAGAAACACTTGAATATTTAGCTGGCAGCGTGGAATTCATAGCAGTTTTAAATGAAGATGATTCACTTTTTGGAATTGTAACGCATACAGATATAACGCATAATATTGATCCCGAAACTCTTATGGAAAACTACCGTCTTGCTGATTTTATTAAACTTGGCAGAAGAATGAAATGGGTGAAGAAAGAGGAAAAGACATCTAAAATTTTGAGTGAAATGGTAAGAGAATCTTTTGACAACGTTATTATTATTGATGATTTGGTGCCGCTGGGAATTCTGACAACTAAAGACATTATGCGATTAATTGTTGAAAATCAAAATTTAGATTTCCCCGTTTGTGAGTATATGTCCTCACCCGTTGACACTGTGAATAAAAATGTTTCTATTAAAACTGCTTTGGAATTTTTAAAAAGTAAAAAATACAAAAGAATTGTAGCCGTAGACGATGAAGGTGTCATCTCTGGAATTGTCTCACAAAAGGAGCTTATTTCTTTAACATATTCACGATGGGCGATGTTGATGAAAGAACATGAAGCAGAGCTGAATGAGATAAATATATTGCTTCAAAGCCAAAACAAAGAGTTTGAGACAATGGCATCGACAGATGCTTTGACAGGACTTTTTAACCGATATAAATTTTCAGAACTTTTTGTATCGACATATAAGACAATGATGTTAAGAGACTCTAAAATGTCACTTATTCTTTTGGACATAGATTTCTTTAAAAAAGTCAATGACACGTATGGGCATAACAATGGCGACAGAGTGCTTGTTAAAGTGGCGCACGCACTGCATCATATTATACGAAACATAGATATTGTGTGCAGATGGGGTGGCGAGGAGTTTGTTGTATTGCTTCCCACGGCATCCATTGAGAACGCAATTGCCATAGCAGAAAAAATACGAATGTATGTTGAAAATATGGAAATTCCAGAAGTTGGAAAAATAACTATAAGCTGCGGTGTTTCCGAAGTTGAATGTGAAGAGAATATGAAAAGAGTGATTGAACGAGCTGACAAAGCTCTCTATTTAGCAAAAAACTCTGGAAGAAATTGTGTAAAAAGTGAGCTGGATATTTAAATATCCAGCTTAAAATTGAATCATCTTAGATCATAATACCTTTAATCATAAAAAAGAGTACAGCAGATAACATTGCTGCTGCTGGAACAGTAATAAGCCATGCAGCAATGATTTTCTTGACAGCATCTCTTTTTACATACTCAACTTTTTTAGTCTTTTTCATATGTTTTTTAGTAGATTTTATTAATTCTTCTTCTTCGTCTATAAGTTTGTAAAGCTCTACAATTCTCTCATAGTCTTCTTTAGTTTTTTCTTCTTTTGCTTCGGCAGATTTAAGTGCTGCCGTATAAGCATTCAAATTTTTCTTTTCATCAACAATAGCAAGTTTGTCATCTGCAACCGTGTTCTCGATATCACGCAAGTCAAGCCACTCACGTAAAAATCCAACCCCAAAAACACCACCGATTGCGATGTGTGTGGAACTGACAGGAAGTCCTAACTGTGAGGCGACAATTACTGTAATAGAAGCTGCCATAGCGATTGAGAAAGCGCGTATTTGGTCAAGTTTCGTGATTTCACTTCCAACTGTTTTAATAAGTTTTGGTCCATAAAGAGCGAGTCCTACAGCAATACCGAATCCACCTACAGCCATAATCCAAAAAGGAATGGAAGCTTTGCCGGACACACCACCGTGTACAATCGCATCGTTGATTGCAGCGAGTGGCCCAATAGCATTTGCAACGTCATTCGCACCATGAGCAAAACTCAGAAGCGCTGCAGCAAAGATAAGAGGAATTGTAAAAAGTCTGTTCACAGATTTTTTGTTGTTTTCTAAAGTTGAATTTGTAACATTGAGTCTGTTCTTTACAAGAACGTACACTACAATAGCAACGACAAAGCCCATAAGTGAAGCAGTTTCAAAAGATGGTTTTTTCTGGATTTCTAAAGAGACAAGAGGAAGCATATTTGCAAGTTCCAAAATTTGCGGCCAGATTTTTTTCAGACCTTTAAGCGTAATGTAGGTTACGAATGCCCAGGCCATAATAGCAACAAAAATAGGAACATATTTTTTTGCGGCTTTGATTTTGTCTTCTTGAAAAACAATACTTTTTTTGATTGCATATAAAAACGCAGCAGCGATAACACCGCCAAGAACAGGAGAGATTACCCATGAAGCGGCGATAGTTCCCATAGTTCCCCAGGATACAACGCTAAAACCTGCCGCAGCAATACCTGCGCCCATAACACCACCGACAATGGAGTGCGTTGTAGAAACCGGAGCGCGCATCATTGTTGCAAAGTTAAGCCATAGAGCAGCAGCCAAAAGTGCCGCCATCATTGCCCATATAAAGTGGTCTGCATTTTCAAATGCACTGATGTCAACAATGCCGCCTTTTATAGTCTGAACAACTTCCCCGCCTGCTATAATTGCTCCACCTGCTTCAAAAACTGCGGCTATTATAATAGCGGTTGTCATTGTAAGTGCTTTAGAACCAACCGCCGGACCAACATTGTTTGCAACATCGTTTGCACCAATATTCATAGCCATGTAAGCCCCAATAAGTGCCGCTACAGCTAAAAACATATTGTTTGGAATGCCGCCATTATTTAAAAAACTGAAAGTTAAAACCGCAATCATAAAAAAGAGTGCAAAACCGAGTCTGCTTAAATCCGTACTGCTCTTTTTAATAGCCGTTTTTTCAAGTTTTTTCATAGTCTGTATCTCCACAAAAACCCCTCTAAAAAAATTTATAAATTATATCTTTTTAAATGTTAGGTGATTGTTAAAATGTAGACTAGGCTTTGTTGAGTTCGTATTTTGTATAAACATCCATAGCTTCTTCGGAGTTAGAAAACGCAAGTACTTCACGAAT
>Ga0180732_1001352_pt1 | contig 15452 bp, 15 predicted proteins | sample KR11_01MetaG_FD_148674 | JGI IMG/M metagenome (GOLD analysis project Ga0180732, IMG submission 148674) | Groundwater microbial communities from the Olkiluoto Island deep subsurface site, Finland - KR11_0.1 MetaG | ecosystem: Environmental > Aquatic > Deep subsurface > Groundwater | place...
TGCAGCAGCACGCGAGCGGAGAATATTATCACGCTTGAAAACAAAGTCGATATTCTTAAATATCTCCTTAGCTCAGTGTAAAAAACAGTGGTATCATGAAAAGATCAAACAAATTCAGAAAAGACGAGCGTGCGATTGAATTACCGATCAACATAGTTGTAATGCTGGTGGTGGGCATGGTGGCGCTGGCTGCGCTGCTTTCAATAATACCGAAATCCAAGGAGAACATGAGCGTTGATATAATAGATGTTAAAGTGAGCGATGATAATCCCTACAAAGGAAGTAGCGCTAAAGTTGTAGGAGCGAAAGATCATACGGTTACGGTCAATATTAAAGTTTACGATAAGAACAATAATCCAGTTGAAAAGGCAAGCGCAACATTAAGCGGAGGTGGAGGATTCGGTACAGATCAAACAAACAAGAGTGGTCTTGCTAAAATATATCTAGGAGGTACTAGCGGATCTATGGTAACTATCCGGCCAAACCAGCAGACAGTTGAGTTAAAAATCGTAGTTAAGGCTAATGGATTCTACGATTATCAGGATGAACAAGCTGTCCTATTGATTCAGGCAAGGGATTAACCGGGACAATGGCTCTTGGTCTTCCGATAAATATGGTCGTGCTTACCATCGTAGGAATGGTAGGTCTTGCCGCAATGATGTCTTTTATAAGTGACAGCGAAGCTGCCATGCCAAAGCCCATGCACGCAAATATAAACGGCAGCAACCGGATCATACTTTCTGGACCGCCTGACAATATTAATCTGTCAGTTGAGGTCATCAACTCAAAAGACGGGACGCCGGTTGTAAGAGCAAGCGTTGCGCTCACCGGGATGTCAGCGGCAGCGATAAATGTCACTGACAGCAGGGGAAGTACAGTGCTGAGATTCAATAAGAGCGACATCGATTTAAAGGCGCAGGAAGGATATCTGAAGCTCACTGTCAGGGCTGCGGGCTTTCAGGAGTATGAGAATGAGTTCGCTGTAAAAATAGTAAGATAGACGGACTCGCCGCGATTCGAACGCGGGTCTGCGGGTTCGAAGCCCGCCAGGATATCCAGGCTACCCCACGAGTCCATTGTGGCAGCGGGTTTGATGGTGTGGCAGGGTATTAAATGTTTCTTGAGCGAAAGAGGCGAGTTATTTACCAGCGGAAGACCTGGACGCATGATAGGGTGGGGTCGGGGTTGATATCGGGGACTTGGATGCAGTACATACTCATGGATGCCTTGCGGGGTTGAAATGAATTATGGTTCAGGTGGTTGAATATAGGTAAGAACCTAATCTATGATACTTATTCTATGTCCACTTTGCGTGCTTTGCGGTGTTTGATTTTATTCACCGCATAGGGCGCAAAGAACGCAAAGATAAGTTCAAAACATTCAGTTTTCAACTATAATCTGTTAAACGGGTTTCCCTTATTTTGATCTCTTCGGGTAAGAGTTCATCGGATTTTGTGATCTTTCTCACGATATCAGCTACTATCTCTCTTTCCTCTATCTGTAAATCATAATATTTTTGAATATCTTTTGTTTCTATGATTTCTAAGGCTTTGATTATTGGTTTGATGCGTTCCTCATATTTATTTCCGAATATTTTTATGATATCATCAACCGCTGCCTTGACAACTTGGCAATCTCCAGAATCAGCGGCGCTTTTCAGGAAATATATATAATTGAAAGTCTCCCTGGCATCATCATATTTGTTTTCCTCGAAATCTCCCTCACCGAATTGAGGTGCAGTTTCCTTTATGACCTGTCCTTTATATGAAACACCTTCCAATCGATTCTGTTCTTGCGGCGTGTACCAGTGCTGCAAGAACTCTAAAAGAACCGACACTCTCTTTCTTCCCAAAGGTTGCCTCATCTCCCTCCACAGCCTGAAAAGCCTCTCCCTCACTTCATATTTAGTATATCTCCCCATAGGTCTTGAAATAACATATCCATCAGTTTCCAGTCTCCGAAGCTGTGTTGTGACCGTAGGAAGGTCTAATCTCGTTTCTTTTGAAAGCTGCTTGGGTGTAATTGGCGCCTCGGAAGAAATAACAGCATCAAAGATCCTTCTTTTCTGCCCCGTCAAAAGTTGGAATATCTCCTGGTAATATGGCGTGTGTTCATCGATTATCTTTAGAAAAGCTTTCTCGATATTTTCAAGTTCTCCTCTTGCGATCATCTCATAAAATAGTATTACAAGCCGTGGACTCCCGCCGGTGAGGTGCGCCAAACCGCGAATTTTCGGCTCATATTTTCCAAATTCATCAAGGAATTTCGTGTTATTCTCTGTCCTGGCAATTTTCTGGATCAGGTCTTTTATCTCCTCAAGTGAAAACTCCCTGAGAAATTGAACTTGAAAGAAATTATAGAACGGTTCATCATGTTCAGATATGCCAGGAAATATCATAGGCGCGGAAGCCACAACTGAAAAAAAATCGTTTTTTTGAAATATTGACCTTAATTTTTGAAGTTCTTTTAAATCTAACTGTTTGAACAATTCATGCAGGTTTTCAATGAAGATAATGAATCTTTTACCATCCCTTTTTGATATGAGCTTAAGTTTTTCAATAGCAGCATGAAGTATTTCATCTTCATTCGCAAGTGAAAGGATTTCTTTGGTGTCTTCTTTTTTTTCCTCTAAGATTCTCAAAAATAAGTCAGATGCTCGGTAAACAGAATATTCTTCCTCCCTCAATTTTATTGGAACAAGCATTGAACCAAGCTTATTCCTGATCTCATGATATAATAAGACTAAAAAATGAGATTTTCCAATTCCCCTTGGACCAACTATTAAAAAAAATCTTGGGGTTTTTTTCCGTGCTGACTCCTCTATTTCTTTGAAAACACTTTTGAGAAGCTTCTCCCTGCCTACAAACAGCTTCCTCAGGATGGCTTCATCCATATTTTCTGGCGAATACCTGTAAAGCATAATATTACTCGCCGTCGCCATAGTACACCCTCCACCAGTCCCTAAGCATCTTAGAATAGAACTTGAGGCCATTTTCATGGTCGTGTTCTATATAAAAATCATTACTGAGATCTGCTATTAAATCTATGAATTTTTCATGATCATCAATTCCGGTTTCATTTTTGAAAATGTTAAAAGCCAGATTAACAGGATAATATTCCACGCTGCATACTTTTCTCAAAATAGCTCTTGCGGCTTTTTCCTCCATTCCTCCCATACCTTTATAAAAAACACGAAGCCTTTGAGAGTAAGGTTCAAAATAATGTTTCCCTTCACTGCTGAGTATACGATGATAATAAACTTTTTCGATTAACTCCTCGTTAACTTCTCCGCCCCTCAAATCTTTTTCATCTTTTATGGAACTAAGTATTATTATAATAAAATATGGTATGAACGATTCTCCAGTACATGCTAGTATTTTTTCTCCAAGTGATTCCTCATAAATCCATTTTTCTTCCTCAAAAATCGTCTTTATGACGCTTAATGCTGTATTTCTCTGAAAACCACCTATTCTTACCCTTTTGAAATCGTTAATAGTGCTGACTCCCCCGATATCTCTGACCACACGGTCTATGCTTACCGACCCACCGACAACGAATTTCAGATTTTTGGTTACCTGCCTCAACTTCCGGAACCAATGTAAAAATTTTTCAGCCTCTCTTGGTTCCATATTTTTGATTGCGATGGGGAACTCATCAATTATGAAATAAATATTAGCATCCGTTCCCCTGATTATATCAAATATCTGCCCGGTTTTCTCCAGCCAGTCTTCTTTCAGGTCAGCCTCGATACTGCTCCTGAGTTTAGCCTTGAAAACAGGTATTTCGAGTTCTTCTATGTTTTCTTTGAACCATTGAAAGCCTTTTTTAAGAGAGGATATTAACACTGTTTTCTTATTGATTTTTTCGTTCTCGACCAGTCCCATCACAATTTCAGATACGAAACGCTGTGGAGTATAAACATCTTCCACTTCAAGAAAAACGCTGATAATATCCTGTTCTATGAATTCTTTTTCCATCCTCCGCATGATCGAAGTCTTTCCAAACCTGCGCGGCGCGATCAGAAGAACACTGTCCTTTTTCAATGCATCGAGTATCTGTGCGATCTCCTTTTCGCGGTCAATGAAATCACCACCTATTGCCGGATTGCCTACTGGTAACATTATCTCACCTTTGATACATAACAATATTGTTATATAACAATTTTGTTATATAAGGATTTCGTTAATTTCAAAAGAATACCGTTTTGCATCTTCCGGTTATTGTCCTGCTTCCACCATTTCCCAGTAATCAGTATGCTTAATAACTTTACATGGTACAATCTGTTCAAAGCGCTCTTTTAGTTTAGCGAAGGTGCCATCATCTAATAATGTGATGCCTGAATCAATTATATTAAGTATCAATGGGTTGAGATTCTCCAAAGCCATATCCAATTCTTCGACTGATGCTACTTTTGGAGAGACCTGACCTATGGTCCGATAAAGCTTTTTTCTGAGTTCTATTTCAAGGTCTCGTCGTTCTGTCCAGTGAGTGAATTTCCGCTTCAGGATTAAAAGGATGTCTATATCGGAATAGGTTTGAGCAGTGCCTTTTGCGTATGAGCCGAATAGGATCACACTATGGAAATCATCAAGAAATATATCTTTTAGTTCCAATATTATTCTTTCATGAATCTCGTGAGTGAGCATTTTATTGCCTCTATATGAAAACCTGATATTATTGAATTTAATTAACAAATTTGTTATATAACGATTTTGTTATATCTTTCTTAACAGATAAATACTATCCTGCCTTCTTCAATATCCCTCTTGCCGCAATCACCCCTGTCGCCGCAGCATTCACGATATCCCTCGAAAGCCCGGCGCCATCTCCCGCAGCAAACAGGTTCTTCACAGAACTCTCCATATTCCTGTCCACCAGCACCTGCATTGAATAGAACTTCACCTCAGGCGCGTACAGGAGCGTGGAATCAGATGCTACACCCGGTATTATCTCATTCAGTACCTCAAGACCTTCCCTGATATCAGTAACAATGCGGTGGGGCAGCGCCATCGAAATATCCCCTGGCGTCACATCCTTCAGGGTATTGACCACAGTATTTTTCATGAGCCTTGATTCAGTAGTGCGCCTTCCTCTTCGCAGGTCGCCCATCCTCTGGAGCACCGGCTTCCCTCCGCCGATGGTCGTTGCAAGTTTTGCGATGCTGCGCCCGTAACGGACTGTGTTCTCTATCGGTTCTGTAAGTGTCACCCTCACCAGGAATGCGAAATTAGTGTTCTCAGATTCCTGATTCCTCATGGAGTGCCCGTTCGTTGCTATAAATCCCTCGTACTCTTCCTTGACAACAAATCCGTGCTCGTTCGTGCAGAAAGTCCTCACGAAATCATCGTAGGTCTTTGTCTGTATGTGGAACTTAGGATCGCGGTTGATCTTCGTTATCGGATCCATGACTATCGCAGGAACCTCAACCCTAACGCCGACGTCAATGGGTGCATATTTCGCCTCTATCTTATGCTTTTTTACGACCTCATCTATCCACGTCGCTCCTACCCTCCCCGGAGCGATTATCGTAAAACGCGAGCGTATTTCTGAACCATCTTTCAATACCACGCCAACACAGGCATTATCCTCAATTATCAGATCCTCCACTTTCGTGCTGAGGAGGAATTCAACCCCCCTGTCCTTCAGGTCTTTCTCAAAGTTCCCTATGACCTTCGGGGCATTATCAGACCCCATGTGTCTCTGGGTTATTTCTATGAACCGTGCGCCGACTGCCGCAGCCCGGCGCTTTAATAATTCAACATCTTCCCCTTTTGGGATATACATCTGATCAGGCGCCCCATATCGAACGAACACCTTATCAACATGATCGACAAGTTCCCATGCGTACTCAGGGTCTCCGGTCTGCTCTGCAAGGTCGCCGCCAACGTCGGGACGCAGGTTCAGCGTTCCGTCTGAATAAGTTCCCGCACCGCCCACGCCGCACATGATATCGCACGGGTCGCAGTGCGTGCAGATGCCGCGCCGCTTCATCTTGCATTCGCGTTTGTCAATATCTCGTCCCTGGTCGATGATGAGCGTATCCAGCCTTCCGGCAAGTTCATCTGCCGCGAACATGCCTGCGGGTCCGGCCCCCACAATTATTACATCATATACTGATTTCAAGAAAGCACCTCAGGAAGCCTGTCCATATCCCGCGCCGACTTTATCTCGCGCGCGATGCGGCGTCCCATGGAGAGTTTTTCATCCATAAGATCGGAGTACGGAGAGCCGGAAATGAAAAGGTTAGTCCCTGCGACAATGCGCGCTGATATCTCGAATACTTTTAACTCAAGTGTGTCAGTCACCACTGCTTCGAGACAGAACGGACCGATCATTCCCCCGAACAGTTCAAGCGATTTCTCAACTACCCGTTCACCCATATCAAATATTCTCGGAAGGAGCGATTCTCTCACGATAAGCGGAATATTGCCCGTCACAACAAATGTTGGATATATCTCAGCCTCTGCCAGTTCGGTCGGTGAGCCGATCCTGAATATCTCATCTGCATTGGACTCAACGCGCCTGTCGATGCCAAGTAATTCTAGCGTCCCTTTGCTCAGCGCATATCCGTCCTGCTTTATCGGTGAATAGAAATAATGCATGTAATAACGTGTTCCAAGCACGAATTCCTGTATCGTGTATTTTTCAGCAGGATTTATTCTCTTCTTGAAGTCTGAATAATTCTTCACCACAAAAAAACCCATGCCGCCTTTGGCGCCGTAGTATTTTACCATCATTGGCGAATGGATATCCTCAGGGTTCTTTATCTGCCTGGGCATTTTTATACCCGCAGACTCAAGCCACGTCCTGCTCATGTCCCTGTCGGATTCCCATTCGAGCACGCGGCGGTTCCCATACGTGGGGAGGCGCAGCGTCTGGAAATTCCCTGCTCCGAGGTACTCCACGAAAGAACCGTGCGGGATAATTATGGCGTTCTTTGCTGCCAGTTCTTTTGTCTTTGAAAGGATATCCTTATAATTTTTAACTACAAAAAATTCGTCAGGTTTTGCCTTCGGGAACGCATCATAAAATTTGGGTGGCGCGCCAATGCAGATGCCTATTGTCCTGAATCCCTCTTTCCTTGCCCCGTCAAAAAGCTGGAGGCTGCTGTGCGAGCAGACCGTGGCTATCGCTAACTTGTCTTTATCGTAACCCTCTAAAATTTCAAGAATTTCTTTTTTCTCTACCATTATGCACCTACTCAGTGCAATAGTTATATATTTTACTGTGGTAATTAATCTTGCGGAAAAGGGTCGAGAATATTGATTTGTATGTAGATTCTTTTCAAATCAGACAGATACCTCATCCTTGACTGCCCTTCCTGCATAATACCTGCAGTCAGCATAAGAACACTGCTTGTTCCTGTGGCTGTGCTCACATTTGAGCCTTGATACAGGGATATTTTCAAGTTCCACACCCAGAACTTCCCTGAAATACTGTGTCGCAGCTTCGATCGCAGCGAACGTGCTTCGCTTGCAGCATCTTACTCCACTGTTTGCTGCTATGGCGGCAAGCGCTCTTGATGTCATCATATTTGCTGTGCGCCTCTCGTAATCCGTGAGCGGGGTAGCTTTCAGGATAACGCTCAGGGCTATGCCAGCGGCAATGGCAGCTGCATCAGAACCATACAGACCGCAGTAACCTCCAGGAACGGTTGCGCCGCGCCTTATTGCTTCTTTGATGTCTTCGTCAGTAGCTTTACCTGTAAGGTTCTTATAAGCAGTGACAAGCACAGCAGCGATCATTGCATGATGTTCAGGTCCATGCATGGGCATGGTTGGGTGCTTCATAATGGTCTTTGCCATCTCCATGGGGTTTTTCGAGGTCGAAGAAAGGCAGAACTGAGTGATCACCTTTATTGAATCGCTAGCATGGCACTCGTTGCAGACATAATGACCTGAAGGGCAGTTGATGTTGGCAGATTCTTTTTTCCCGCAGTAGGTGCAGGTTACAGGGATAGCTGAGGTCAGGTACGCAAGCTCTTCGCCGCATATCATACAGTTCTCGGTTCTTTTAGTTTCCATGTCCGTTTATTGGGTATCCTGATATTTTAAGTTTCTCAACGGAATTATAAATCTCCAGGTGTCATCCCGGCATTTTCCCAATTAAAGTTCGCTACTCTTCCATAAATACATGATTCGACTCTATAATCTTATTTCTCTAAGTATCTCATAAACCGGACCGCGGGGTGTGAGCGTGCTCTTCTTCAGGCTTATGGAGGACACGCTGAAAGTTCCGAGGTCAATATCCCCGATATTTTTTATTCTTTCCATAAGTTCGATACTGTTTACAGGCTGTTTTACGCGCGCAAGTGTAGCATGCGGGGTAAAATCGCCTTCCTTCTTGAATCGGAACGGGGCGAGCACCCGTTCGACCTCGCTGTGCAAAGTATCAAATTCGCCCTGCGCTCCGAGCCAGATGACGCGGACATAAGAGGGCTTCGGGAACACACCTATTCCTCTTATACCCGCTTCGAAGGGTTTGCACCTGATCTCTGATAGAGCAGAGGCAATAGCTTCAACTTTGTCTTCATGGATATCCCCGAGAAATTTGAGAGTGATGTGCACCAATCCGGATTCCACGAGCTTTACCCCAGGCATTTTGAGTAAGGAACCTGTGTGTTCTATTTCAGGCAGGAAACTCTTCGGAAGTTCAACTGCGATAAATGTTCGGATCATGCTATATCTTTTTATTTGATGTACCTGTATAAATGCACTGCTGTTTCTCCTTTTTATTCAACATATCTGCGCCCATCATTGCCTGCCCCAGGCTTATCCCGCCATCTCCGCAGGGTATTTTGCTGTGGACAACAAACTCAAATCCCTCTTCTCTTGCCATATCCCCGACCCTGTTGACGATTGCATCGTTATACGCCACGCCGCCAGAGAAACCGATCACCCCGATATTCATGTCCTTCGCCGTCTTCATAGCCATCCCGCAAAACCCGGCTGCAATTGCATTCTGTGCCGAGGCGGCGATATCAGGAAAAGGATATTCTCCTTTCGCAAGATGGACCGCTTCAAGGATCCGTGTTGTATCGAGCACGTATCTTCCCTCTTTTCTCTCGATCACGACCGGCATCTCCACATAATCCCTGCCTCCTGCTGCAAAAGCCTCAAGCTTCATGGCAGGTTCGCCCTCATATGTCCTCTCGCTGCATACATCAAGCATAGAAGATACCGCATCCAGTATCCTTCCCGTACTCGTGGTGAGGGGCGAATTGAAACCTGTCTCAACCTGTCTCAAGACGACGCCCAGTTCATCTTTCTTGAAATATTTCCTGAACATCTCTGAAAGCTCATCTTTATCATAGCTTCTGGACAGTACTCCCATCGCCATGCGTGCAGGATAGCGCGCTGCCAGATCCCCGCCAGGCATTGACTGGGGCATGAGGTGCCCGGCTCTCTCAAAACCATCATCAATAGCGATAATCTCGCCTCCCCATATAGTGCCGTCATTGCCGTATCCCACACCGTCTGCCGTGATGCACACCATTTTTTCTGCCCCGCTCTCAGCCTGGAGAGATGCGGCGTGGGCGAAATGATGCTGGCATTTGATCAAAGGCACGCCAAGTTTCATGCTCAGTTCCTGACCAAGGGTTGAGGTATTGAAAGAAGGATGCAGGTCAACAGCGATTGCATCGACCTTATCAATCATGGTAAGTTTCATCAAATTATTGATCGCAGATTCAAGATAATCCAGTGTCTGAAGCTTCGTTGTATTTCCTATATACTGCGTCAGGAAAGCCTTATTTTTTTTCAGGATGCAGGCGGTTACGTCAAGCTCCGCTCCCAGCGAGAGAACGGCGCGTTCCGTGTCCCTGACCTCGATCGGAGCAGGCACAAAACCCCGCGAACGCCTGATGAATACGGGTTCATTCCTGATAATTTTTATGACTGAGTCATCGCACCTGTTCTTTATTTTCCTGTTATGGACAAGCGAGACATCGGCATTCAGAGAGAGGATGTCCTCGTTATCTATAGCCATCGGTTCCCCGGGCGCATTGGCTGATGTCATCACCAGAGCAGGCTGCTTTGAGTAGTGGAACAACAGATGATGCGCCCCTGAGTAAGGCAGCATTATGCCTATATTGTTCAACCCCGGCGCTATGTGCACAGAGATATCTTTTTTTTTTCGCAGCAGCACAATGGGGCGCTGGGGAGATGAGATGATACTCTCCTCTTTTTCTGTCATTTCAGCGATCCTGCGCGCAATGATCACATCCCTTGCCATGATGGCAAAGGGCTTATTCGGTCTATTCAGGATTTTACGCATTCTTAATATCGCATCGTCGTCCGTGGTGCGCGCGCAAAGATGTGTGCCGCCTATCCCTTTTATGGCGACTATTTCCCCCCTGTCCAGAGCAGCGGCAGCATCCCTGATAGGGTCGTTTGAACATGTTTTCTCCTCTCCCCTGTATAACTCGTACGAAGGGCCGCAGTCAGGGCAGCACACTGGTTCAGCCCTGAACCGCCTGTTGCCCGGATCCAGGTACTCGTGCCCACACTTTTTGCACATATTGAACCCTGACATCGTGGTATTTTCCCTGTCATACGGCAGGGACTCTATGATTGTGAAGCGGGGACCGCAGTCCGTGCATACTGAAAAAGGATACATGTACCGCTTGTCCGCTTTATTGAAGATGTCGTCAAGGCATGGATCGCATATAGCGATATCGGGCGGCATTACAGAGTCATGACCTCCGTTCTTTTCACTTTTCAGGATATAGAAATCATCAAAACCGTTCTCGTTGCATGGGACTGTATATATATTCGTTATTTTCGAGAGGGGAGGAGGATTTAGCCTGACAGTGTCCAGGAATTCTTCGATATCCTGTTCATGCCCATCTACCAGAAGCTCAACGCTATTGCCTGCGTTCTTTATATAACCTGTGATGCGGTTCTTCTTTGCGACTCGATAAACAAAAGGACGGAAACCCACGCCCTGAACAACTCCGGTAATTGTCACCCTGAACTGATGCATCAGTATATTATCGCGCGCAAGGATAAAAAGCGTTTTTGTTACCCTCATGTTGTCTGGGGGTCGGAAGGGAATATGCAGTTCGTAAGAAAATACGGATATATGAGCCAGGCAGTGCGCGGCGCAGGTTCATAAGGAAAGCATCCGCTAAACTGCGCTTATTAATTGTTTTTCCCTCTTAATGTTTCATAATCACAGTACTCGTACTGACTGCTCCAACAAGCCCAACAAGAGCTGCAATCGTTCCGTTGTCAGCAAGACTCATAGTGAACACTGAAACCAGGAAAAATGCAAATATCGCCGGTATTATAGATAAACACAGGCGGCTGGTTTTGGCATGCATATGATACACCAGATTTTTGATAGAGAGTGATTGTATTTAAATCTTGCGAAATAATTTCGGGATTCTACAAAATATTCATGAATAATGAATAATCACTAATATTAATCATCGTTACCTTTTTCATTGAAAAAGACATGTAGAATGAATATGCAAATTCTATTATCCCACGGCGCGGGTGGGGAAATGATGAACCGGCTCATTTCAGATTCCATACTGAAGAATCTCACATTAAAGAACCTGGGGGAAGCAGGACTTGCTGACCTGGACGACGGCGCCTCTATCTCGCTTGGCGACAGGGAGATCGTAATAAGCACGGACAGCTACATAGTTTCACCCATCTTCTTCCCTGGAGGGGACATCGGGAAGCTGGCAGCCTGCGGAACAATCAACGACATTTCAATGATGGGCGCAAGACCCATTGCCCTTACCCTGGCGATCATAATCGAAGAAGGTTTTGATTCTCTTGAGCTTGAACAGATAATCCGCTCACTTGATGAGGTCTGCTGCAGCACAGGGGTATCAGTGATCACAGGCGATACCAAGGTGATGCAAAAGGGAAAACTTGACCGGATAGTCATGAACACAACTGGAATAGGGGTCGCCGAGAAAGGGAAGGTTATCAGGGACAGGAACCTCTCTCCCGGAGATGTCATTATCCTGAGCGGGACGGTTGGAGACCATGGCGTCTCGCTTCTGTCCTTCAGGGAGGGGTTTGGGTTCGAGACCACGCTGAGCTCAGACGTGGCGCCCCTCTGGAGCATGGTCGAGAAGGCGCTTTCTGTTGGCGGGATAAAGGCTATGAGAGACCCAACAAGGGGCGGGCTTTCGGCAACTCTTAACGACTGGGCGCAAAAAAGCAATACCTGCATCACAGTCCGCGAGGAGAGGATACCTGTAAGACCTGAGGTGGCGGCTGCATCGCGCATGCTCGGCATCGATCCCTACACTGTCGCAAACGAAGGGAAAGCCGTGATAGGCGTGCGAAAAGATAAAGCGGAAGAGGTGCTGGAAGCGATCCGCAGCACTGAAACCGGGAAAAACGCCTGCATCATAGGCGAGGTCACGGACAGTCATCCCGGCAGGGTGATACTTGAAACCATCGTGGGCGGGAAGCGAATAATGGAACCGCCTGTGGGAGACCCGGTGCCAAGGGTGTGTTAGATGCTATTGAAGCAGAAACCCTTGCCGGAAAAAACGGAGCGCCAATATAAGATTCATGAATACTTTCGCGGCGCTTACCACGGTCTTAAATAGGCAGATGAAAAACCTGATGCAATATGTGGTAATATGAACAGGAAAGAGCTGCGACACGACAGGCATACGGTGTCGCTGATGACGGATCATATAGTGTTTGCCCCGAAATACGGGGGCAAGATGCTGGTTGATGATGTGGCAATGATATGCGAGGGGATCATTTGTAAGACATGTGTGGAGATGGATATCCAGGTCATTGAGATCGCTGTGAATCCGGATCATGTCAATATATTCTTCAAAAGCAGGATTTTGAGGAAAGAATTTCCCCACCTTCAGGAATGGTGTGGAGATCATCTCTGGGCGCCGAGTTGTTTCCATGGGTCGGTTGGGAATGGATGGGATGTTGTGGAAAAATATATTCGTGAGCAAGATGTATATGAATATAATAGAGAGAAATAAAGAAAACGATAGCTACAGGCCTCGTACATAAGTACGGGGTTTGTGACTGAAGACGATAGGATTTTCATGCTCTCAAAAGGCGATAAGAATTCAGAAGAATTATTTTCAAGTGCTGAAAATAGGCGCTCATCAAGAAAATACAGCACAAAAACGATTAAGAACTACATTCACTATAATGAGGAACTTTTATACATTATGTGAGTAATAAAGATTTAAGCATAATAAAAAGTCCTTTGGATAACATAATGCCAGGTGTAATTAAGGGAATCGGCGTTCAGGCAAAAGGAAGTATATACGAATCGAGTTCGGATATATCGCCAAATTGGGAGGATATACGAACCAAGTTCGGATATACGATGTTAAGTGAAATTGCTCGCCTGTAAAAATACGAACAGTGAAAGTTTATACACTCAAAAGGATAAATGGATAGATATATGAATGATGAATGAATGTAAATCCAAAGGTGAAATATTGAAGGTCAAACCACCGACTGATTATCCTCCTGAAAAGGGATGTTACCTGCGGGGTAACGACTTTTCGCCAGTGGCTGTTGTAGTTTTGCTAAATGCACCTTATGGAACTATGCCACCTGAAGTTCAGAGCATTCCTAAAAATATTGAGAATTTGGTAAAGGTAGCGATTGAGACTGGGGCAGCCCTGTCAGGAACACTGCAGACAGAAAATATAGGGATTGAGAAGATCGTCTGTAATATTGTGGCTAATCCTAATATACGTTATCTGATTGTGTGTGGTAAGGATGTAGAAGGTCACAATACAGGTACTGCTATAAAAGCATTGATGGAAAATGGCATCGATGAAAGAAGAACTATCATCGGCTCTCAAGCCAAGACCCCTTACCTTTTCAATATCCCCCTTGAGGCTATTTCAAGGTTTAGAGAACAGCTGAGCCTGATAGACCTTACAGGCGAGGCAGACCCTGAAGTTATAATGAAAGGGGTCTGGTCCTGTTATCAGGAAACCCCTACTCCATTTAAAGGATATAGGGTCTACGACCAAGGCGCCTATTCTGATTCTCCTATATCCTGTAGTCTTACATGGAAAGTAAAACATCCAGAGGAGGTTGAGGATTGGGAGATCGGTGAGATTCTTAAAGATATCGAGAAGCCAGATGAGCCAGCAGAAAAACTTAAAAAGATAGGAGCAGAACATATGAAGGGAAGGAGAGGAATTTTGGAAATAACCAAGCGGCTATTAAAGATAACTGAAGAACTTTCCGAGATAGCCAGGTTATGTATCGAGGAGTTAGAGGGTCTTGAAGCACCGCCAGAGGTTGAGGCGAAAAAAGAGGAAGCCGTTATATCAGAAAAGGCGCCAAGCGTTAAACCTGCTACTGTAGTCAAAGAGGAGCCTGAAACAGAAGAGGAGCTATACTTTGCAAATCAGCTAATAGGATTTAATGGCGTATTGGCTGCATTTGAGGCACTTGATAAGGATATATGTCATAATGGTTGTAGCCTGCCTGTTGCGGTGATTAGTGCCCAGAAAAAGCTGAATAGATTGCAGAAAGGCATTGGCAAATCATCCCTTTCTGATGGGAAGAAGAAAGAATTAGAAAAAAGGGTGAATACGTTTATGGAGAGGGTGGAATCCCTGCCTCAGGATACAAGCAAACCCTGTCAAAAAGGGGTTGGAACCTGTACCATTGGTTCAGGTTGCCTTGCCAGCAGAACGCTGAAGCTGCTGGATCTCGTTACAGAGCCAGCTCCACCAAAAAATCTTTAAAAAGGAGAAAGAAATGTCTACTAATTATTTTAAAAACCAACTCAGAGGCTATGATGTGGTTCTGGCAACCCTTCATGCCTTCTCTAAAGATATCTGCAGAAGATGTATCGGCCTATCAGGCGCCCAGACAAAGGTAATCAAGGGACTAAAAAAGTTAAGGATGGATATGGATAAGACACCCATTCCAGAAGATGATAAGAAGGGGATAATGTCCCATATTGACTCTTGTGAGAAGGCTGCCGATGCAATTGAGGTTGAAGAAGAATGTGAGTGTCAAAAGACCGCAGGTAACTGTAAGATTGGTCCTGGTTGTTTTGCACTGGGTGCATTAGAATTAATGAAAGAAATAACAGAACCAGCCCTTGAGGCTGAAGAAAAGGAGGTGATTAAAGTGGCAAAACTAATTTGTGAGAAGTGTAAAGCTGAAGAACCTGTTCCCGTGGTGCATTGCGGCCCTGGTATTGTCTCAGGTTCTGAGACTGATAAACTCTACTGCCCATGCATGCCAGAAGGTCATACTGAATACATAGAGATGCCAAAACACTGCGGAATCCCCATGAAGTATGTTAAATAAGCCCTCTTTCGTATTTAAGGGGTCTGAATGTGGTTAGGTCTTGAATCTTGAGTTTAAATGATGCCTGCAACGGACGGCTAACATGGTGCAAAAGACTTACGTCCAAACCTTACAGGCTTCTTTTGCACCAAGAACGTTATCCAAAATTGGCAAACGCCA
>Ga0180732_1001353_pt1 | contig 15425 bp, 9 predicted proteins | sample KR11_01MetaG_FD_148674 | JGI IMG/M metagenome (GOLD analysis project Ga0180732, IMG submission 148674) | Groundwater microbial communities from the Olkiluoto Island deep subsurface site, Finland - KR11_0.1 MetaG | ecosystem: Environmental > Aquatic > Deep subsurface > Groundwater | place...
TCTAAAAAAAGATATGTTTTTTCTTTCGGATCAAAAAATTCCAAATAAGCGTCAAAAATCTTGCTCAAAGATTTTGCATTCAGATCGTCAGAAAAATTCGGCTCTTCAAAATTAACATACAGAGTACTTTGAGGTTTCACTCCTTTGGCTATCAGTTCTTCAATTAACTGCAAAATTAATGTCGACTTTCCAGAACGCCTCACTCCGGTAAGAGCAACCACCTCTGACATATCCAGAAGCTTGTTCAATTTTTTTAAATAAGACTCGCGCTTAAAGCCCGTGTCAATTTTTTGATTCCAAAAATTCCACTTGTCCAATGTTGTTATTATTTCCGATGTAGTCATACTGTTTATATATATTAGCTATAATATCTAAATGGTATTTATATACTATATTGATTCTTGCCAAATGTCAAGCGCGATTTGCCTTAATTAAAACTTGTTTTAAAATAATTTTCTTGCTTTACTCACTTTTGAAAATTAAATTCCAAACATATCATAATATTTCCAAAATCAAACCGCTACTTTTTTCTAAATCCCAAATTACCATTTATCAATTACAATCCTAGCAAATCATTTCATACCACTCGCCATCTATTGGATCGATATATCCTGTCGTGGTGAGGATGCTGTCGATTATCATCCATGAGATAAGGATTATTATAAATCCTATAATGGCATATTTTATGATTGATTTTGCTTTTTCTAAAGTTTCTTGGCTTCCTGCGGCGAAGATGTATAAGAATCCTCCGAACGCTATAGAAAGTATGGCAAGAACCACGGATATTTTGACGAGAAATTCAATGATTAGATGGCCCATATAAACCATGGCGCAGAGACTGCAGGGTTTTGATTCATTGATTTCTGTGGTTGTCGGATCGTCTACCATTCTTCCGCAAGGGAGAAGTCCTCCGCAAGCGTCAGGACCTGCGACGCAAGAGCTGGTGAGTCCTCCATCTTTGGAAAGGCATCTGTCCACTGTGCAAACTTCACCGTCTAGGTCGCAATATTGAGGATCGTCTGGATAAGCGCAGACATAAGTTGTGGAACTTGTACTCTCGCATTTCCCCGGTCCCACTTGGCAAGATCCCGGAGCGCTGCAAACTATTCCATCGCAGGGAGATGGAGGCGGCGGAGGAGCTATGCAGGCAGCGCAGTCAGAGTTGCATATAGAAGGAGAGAAACAACCTTGGTTAGTATCCTTCTCGCAGACTTCATTGAGGCTGGTATCCCAAAGACCGTTCCCGCAGGTGGTGGCAGAAGGAGCGGTGCAGGTGGGAGGGAGATTGCCGGAGGAAGGACCCGGAGGAGAGCCGTATTCATAAGCTCCGATGTCAAAAGCTCCGCCGGCTGGCCATGGCCTTGGGCCGTTGGCGAAATCAAAGGCGGGGGCGCCAGTTGGTGAGCCGGCGTTGATGGCGGGGGAGGTGGGTTGGAGATGGAAATCAAAAGCGGCGGGATTGACAAATTGGGGGTCGGCAATTATAGGGTTGGCGCCAATGGTAGATCCTGGTCCATAAGTCAAATTGTAATCAATGACGGCATCGGAATTGCGTATATCAAGTTGTGATTGACCATTATTAGCAGAAATGTTATTTCGGATAATTATACCCGTGGCTAATGGTATATTTCGAGACACCATAATACCGCGTTCACCATTATTATAGATGGTGTTATTGATTATCTTGGTGTTTTTAACATATCCCGTCGATACATCGTCTCCGCCATGCGCAAGAAAGATGCCCCACCGAGAATTATTATATACCAGATTGTTTCGAACTGTCGTGCTTTCGTTAGTTCCTTGCTCTTCGGAATTTACAACAATGCCAAATCCGGTAATATCATGCACGCGGTTATTGTAAATATCAATATTTGTTACGCCAAGCGTGAAACCGTCTGAATATATTCCGGTAGTTTGGCCCGTAGCCTTCCCATTTATATCAGCGGTTCTTTTCATATGATGAATATGATTGCCAAAAACTTTTCCGTTGCTCACGCCTTCCTTGAAAGTCGGACCTTCCCCGCCTCGCCAATTATCCGTATAATTTTGTCCATTGTGATGCACTTCATTATTACTGAAAACAAACCCATTTATTTTCCCTTGTAAACTAACTTGTTCCGACATCCACCGTGTGCCTGGTGATGAGCAGGCTCTCTCAATATCGTTTTTATTCATAATAAAATTACTACCCGGTCCATATCCAATTATCCCGCCACCTTCCGTGTTATATGTGTGATTGTTTTCAATGGTAACATTGCTCCACGGTACAGCCGAACCCCTGCCCGACACTGTAATGCCTCCGCCTGTGCTGTTTTGAACTTTAAATCCTGAGAATTTTATATAGCTTTTATGTAAAATGTGGACAAGGCCATCATTGATCCCGCGACCTATACCGGTACCGTCTACGATTGGTTGTGTTCCCGGATATGCCATAAATGTAATCCAGTTTCCCGCATTGCCGGAGTTTTTGGGAATCACGCTCTCGTTGTATGTCCCCGCCTTAACGCACACCGTATCACCGGCAACAGCCACATCCGCAGCTTTTTGCATGGTAAGCCAAGGTGAAGCTTCTGTCCCGGAATTCGCGTCATTCCCCGTTTTTGCCACAAATTTAGTGCAGGTAACGGAAGGAGGCGGAGGCGTCGTCGAATCATAAGTCACCGTAATCGAGGTTTCTTTCGTATTTCCCGAAGTATCCGTAACTTTCGCGTAAACCGTGTTCAATCCCGCGGCAAGAGTTACGCCTGATATGCTCCAGCTTGTTGTGCCTGTTACGGTTTGATATGTTCCGGCGGGACCTACTTTAACTTCCACTTTGCTTACTCCGACATTGTCAGAAGCGGTGCCTGAAACGGAAATAGTATTTGAGCTATATGTCGGAGGAGTCGCTGGAGGAGTAGCAGAGTTTACAGGACAAGTGATTTCGATGGCGGGATCGATGGTGTCAATGGTAGGAGTGGGAGGGGTAGGGGTAGGAATAGGAACAGGTGCAGGAACAGGAGCAATAGCTCCATTCAAAGCAATACTATGCGTGCCGGAAGGAATATTTATATTCATCCAGCCTGTGCCGGAACTTAGGACTATGGCATCTGCTCCGTCTATTTTTACTAAATTAATTTCAGGATAATATATTTTAACGCCTCCTGAAGAAACAGCAGTAACCATACCTATTTTATCTTTCATTTGTATTGATATATTGTGGTCTGTTTCAAATCCCTGCCTTGAAGCTTTGCCATCATCAAATGATCTTCCTGCTCTTGTAAAATAGCTTGTGATGTTGCCTGAAGTTGCGCGATACCACGTGGCAAGTCCTTGAAATTTAACGCTGTTATGGGTAATTACGCTACCGCCGGAAGATTCAAGAGCATAGTCGATAATAGCTCCTTGAGTAATGCTGGCGCCAGTGTAGCCGGAACCGGTAATGCGGGACATAGTTGCTTTGGCGTGAGTTGCATCAGAAGGGAAAATGACAGTGACGATGTTTTTCTTGCCTCCAGGCCCTATGTTATATTTAGAATCAAGAGCTTCAGCGATATAAGTATGTCCGCTAGAAGTCAACCCTGCCGAGATACTGTCAAAAATTGTCGCTGATGCAGGCGGCGTGCCTAAAAATACGGAGACTTTTGTATTATTTGCCGAATGAGTAACGGGGGCAATTTGCCAGCTATATTCTTGATTTGCGGAAATGGTTGTGGAGGAATTTGAATTTGGATGAAGAAAAACATTTACCGGACTTGATCCGCTTGTCACTTCATCAAAAAGAATCCAGTATCCGTTTTTCCCGTCTTGCGGATGAACAAAAACTAAATTGCGCTGATGCTTACCGTTTGGTAATGCGTTTCCAGAATAACCGCTGGCATAATCAAACAATCCTGCGATTAATCCTTCTGTGATACCACCTCCGTTTTTTATCGTATGGTCTATATTATTTATAGTAACAGTATTTCCTGATTTGGCAGTGTTGTGAATATAATCCCATGTATAACCCAGACATTCTGCAGGCGTATTCATCCATCCGGGCGGAACACAATACCCCGAGTTTCTCAAAACACGTTCCCCGTAAGCGCTAAGATCCAATGCATTCACATCGTCATGATGATGTTGCCGACCGGTATTTACATTGCTTACATTCCACATTACTCCCGCCAGAGCATTGTCTGATAAGCTATTTTCCAAAAACCATGCGCCACCATCTGAAAATATCTTGCTTGTCGGTTTTTTAACAGGTGGCAAAGTTTGAGCCAATACATAAACATACATACTTGGCTTAGATACTAATCCTCCATTTGCCCAGGCGCCTAATTCCGCCGCCAGAGAAGAAAATTTGTGAGCTTTATAAACCGCATCAAGGGCGCCCGGGGTAGAATCTGGCAAAGTGTCCCCGAAACTATAATAAAGCTTCTTGGGATTAATTGCATAACCATAAAGCCACTCAAAAGCTTTTTTCAATATAGGATCTGAATAATAATTATTCTTGCCGTTAAATTCAAGCACATCCATAAAAAAAGCAATATGATGCCTCTCGGGCACCGCGTCAAACTTATCCATGGCATATCGAGGACCATCTATATAAATGCCATCGGAAGAAAATAGCCCGGAAACTAAAATATTTTTATATACCGTATTGGCAGTATTTGCTGTGGCTGCATCGCCATTGTAAAGCGCCCATATTCCGCGAATACTGGCTGAATATTCGGAAGTAATTGCTCCTCCAAGATAAGTTGTTATAATCCAGTCTTCCATTCTGTCCAGCTGAAACTCCACATTGGTTCTTTCTGTAACCGTTAAATCATTATACACGATATCAAGCGCCACTACCGAATCAAAAAAAGATGAACCGATTGGAACATACCATGTCCAAGATTCCTTGCCGGGAACAAAATAATAAGGGTTGGTGATATTATTACGATGGTCCCATAGATCCGTCCATCCTGTAATTATTGTATTATAAACCTTGTTTTTATATGCATTTTTATTGGCAGGATCAACAACATAAGCGATAGCCCCTCCATTTAAAATCTCCCTCATCGTATTCATTTTGGTCCTTATCGGCGTATTGGCATTATAGTTTTTACTATTAACATCGCTAATTGCCGTTGCTTTCCAACTGCTCCACGGAAGACCCGAAGCCTTGGCTTGAAGCCCCGCAAAATCCGCTTGCTTGGTAATCAAAAAAGGATGCGCGGCTTGAGCGGAAGCGCCAAACCCAAAAAAAAGAAACATGGCAAAAAAGAACAGCGCTGTTCTGATAAATAAACTTGTCTTGTGTTTTAAAAACAATTCAAAAATATTCTGTTTTAAAAAAACAATAAATACTATCTCTCGCATTTTTTGAAACTTTTTTATTTTTTGCATAGAAATTAAATTAAAAATATTTATATTTTAATAAGTAACTTAATTTTCTTTGAATATCTTTTACTCAAAATAGGGTTCATAATCATTTATGTAATCATCCTTTTCGATTTCCTGGACATTAGCTTCCTCCGAAGTATACCGATAAACACAAAGACCGCTCTTATCGGCGCAACGGCTATCATTGGGATTCTCTAATATTGATGTTAGTTCAAATCGCGTGCCATCGGAAGTGTAACCGTAATAATTTTTATCGGAAACTGGATCCTGATAAAGCTTGTCTAAGTATCCCCCGTCTTTCAATATTTTAAATGTCGGGCTGTTTTCATCGCTAATCTTTTCTGTTCCGCTGGTCTTAGGATATTGATATTTTCTGTCTTGAAAATAACCGATCAAGGCTATGCCTATAGCCCTTAGATCTTCCGTCCTTTGAATATCGCGATCGATTATCCTAAGGCGGGCGTCTTCTTCATTGGCGACGGAATTAATTACCTCAGTGGTAGGATTGCTTATCGGAGAAAAATAATTCTTCCATATAAAATAACCGCCGATTATTAAAATTAAAATAATCAAAATTATTATCGCTGTTTTTTTGGTGTCCATATTGTTAAAATTATTTTATTGTTTTAATGAGATTAAACTCCCCTTATCAGAGGAGAAACTATCTGGTAAATTATTATGGAACGGATTAATTAAATTTGGCATTGGACAGCCTTAAAAACCAAATTACTACTTTTTTCCAAATCCCAAATTACTATTTGCCAATTACAATTCTCAACAATCCATCGCGTACCACTCTCCTCCTATTGGATCGATGTATCCTCCCATAACAAGAATACTGTCAACTACTGCCCAAGCGATGAGGATTACTATAAACCCCAAGAGAACATATTTTATAGTTGATTTTGCTTTTTCCAAAATTCCTTGATTTCCAGCAGCGAAGATGTATAAGAACCCTCCCAGAACAATAGAAAGGACAGCAAAGACGGTGGCAATTTTAACAAAAAACTCAATGATTAATTGGCCTGAAAGAATTCCTTTACAAAGATCACATGGCGCACATTCATCCCATTTGGTAGTAGCAGGATCGTCATAATCTCTTCCGCAGGGAATTAGTCCGGCAGAGCCTTGCAGCTTTGGGCATTTTCCGGGAACTCCTAAATCTACGCAATCAGGATCCCCGGGGGGGACGGGTAAACATCCATCTCCACCCGCAGAAGTCGGCGCGCCAGCCGCTTGAGCGTCATAGGAAAAACTAAACAAGGGAAAAACCACAAAAAAGATCGCGATTAATGCCACGAATATTTTGATTGCTTTTTTTGCCGTTCTCATAGTTTGAAATTTAAATATTATTTTATATATTTTACTAAAAACCTTAATTTTGATTCAGAATTATAACTACTATTTCCAAAATTCCATAAGCCGCAAGGGCAATAGCCAAGCCGGTTGCGGAAGAAGAAAATGTTTCTTTGGCCGATCTCATTTTATCTTCTTCGCCAAAAGATGTTGTATATTTAATCCCGGCAATGACGATATAAAACATCGCAACAAGCCCGATTATAAAAAGCAGGTATCTTATTATAATAACAATAGCTTCAGGAATGGAAGATATTGTCCCTTCAACAGGATTGCATGCGATGCCAAGAGCAGGACCGCAAACTGCTTGCGCATAAATAGTGTCAGCGCCTAAAAATAGAATTTGAACGGAAAATAAAAACAGGAATGGCGCTTGCAATAATTTTTTATTAAATAACTTTTTATTGTTTGTCATAAATATAAAATAAATTAGGTTTGATAACACATACGCAAAGCGCGATTTGGAGTCCTGACGAAAGTCAGGATGAAGACTCATAAAATTAGCGGATTTCAAAAGAATTGCTTATGTTTCTTCCTGACTTTCGTCAGGACTCCGCAATATTCAAGTTCCCTAGCGATAAAGCGCTACGAGTTGCAATAAATCATGAACTCAAAATTTTGATTATAGCTTCTAAAATCACGAACGCCATAAGAACCAAAACAAGCCCAAAAACGGCGGAAGAAAGACCTTCTTTTGCCGATCGCATTTTTTCTTCATTGCCGAAAGAAGTCAGATATTTAATTCCGGAAATAACTATAAAAAGAAGCGTTATCAGGGCGATAAGAGAAAGAAGGTATCTGATGGCTATCACGATTACATCGTAAAAATCAGAAGCATTGTCAACGGGATTGCACAAAACGCCGATCTCCGGACCGCAAGGAGCTATAGCGGAAGATAATACCGTTATAACAACGCCCGCGGAAGCGCTATCAGTTTCTCCGAGTTTCGTAGCTTTCGCGGCATTCACGCCATAAAGACCGGCGATTGGAGGAGCGGTATATGTGACTGCGCAAGTTCCAACGCCTGCCGTCACGCAAGAAGTTGCGCTAACAAAACCTCCCGTAACAGTAATATTTTCAACTGTCGCGCCATTAACAAGGACTGCGTTTTTTGTAACCGTAAATGTAATTGTTGATGTCCCGTTTACTATTATAGTTAAAGGATTAGCTGACACGGTAAGAACTAAAGCGTCTGATGCCGTTGCGCACAGTCCGGTAGCGCTGCAAATCTCGCCCGCAACACAAGTATCGCTTCTTGATTCGCATGCAAAACCCGTTACACATAATTGATTTTCTTTTTTTGTATCGCAAGCCGTATCCGCTCCGCAAATTCTAAGAAAATATTCATCTGCCGGAAGAACATCAAGAAAGTTTAGATCAACACTGCTGCCAATTATTTTATCTATTTTATGGCTAATAGAATCGCATTGTACGCAATTAAATCCAGTAGCATCCCAGACGCCATTTTCTTTGTAATTACCAGAACAACCGCCCAAAACCCCTCCCACGCCTTTTATAACCGTGCAAGGCGCGCCATTTTCGCTTGCAACAGCAGAACAGAAATCCTGTCTGCAATAACGGCCATTTGTTGTGTCTGTGCAAGAATTAAAAACAGGGAACGAATTACTTGGCGCAATAAAAGGATTAATCATACACCACTCGGTACTTTCGCAAAATAGGGTGCTATTATCAGTATCTTCCCAACCGCAGTGATCCGCGGTATCGTCCGGGTTAGTGTCATCTTTCACGCATCCGAAATATACCCATGCCTCCGCGCTTGGCGCCTTAATCGCCCAAATCCCCAAAACCAAAACCGCCACTCCAAAAATAATCAAAAATAAACTTTTTTTCTCAAACATAATTTTAGTTTTTTAGCTTGTGGCTTTTTAGAAATAAAGACTAGTAAAATTTCCAAATTGAATATTGGTCATTGAATATTGATTATTGAATATTGATTATTGAAATTTGTTTGGTTATTGTATCTTGTTTCTTGTGTCTTTAATGCGTATATTAATTCTTCATCAATTCTTCAAACCCTTCTTTCTCAATAGTTTCAACTTCAATCAATTTTTCAGCGACTTTATTCAGCTTATCTCTATTTTTATTTATTGTATCTGTCGCTGTCTTCAAAGCGTCGTTTATGAACTTTTCGACTTCACCATCAATTTCAGCGGCGATTCTTTCACTGTAATTTCTTTGCTCGTGAATTTCTTTTCCGAGAAAAACTGTATCGCTGTGCTGGCCAAAAACAATCGGCCCGAGTTTCTCGCTCATTCCATATTTTGTAACCAATTCCCTGGCAAGCAAGCTCGCTCTCATTAAATCGTTGCTGGCCCCAGTCGTAATATCGTTGAAAATTATTTTTTCAGCGGCATATCCTCCGAGAAACATTGCCAGATTATCAATAAATTCCAATCTAGAGTGGAGATGCTTGTCTTCCGTGGGAAGATTTAAAGTATATCCCGCGGCTCGCCCTCTGGAAATAATGGAAATTTTGTGGATAGGGTCAGTCTTTGGCAGAATATGTCCGACTAAAGCGTGACCGGCTTCGTGATAGGCGGCGATTCTTTTTTCGTCTTTAAGAAGAATTCCGCTTTTTCTTTCCGGGCCAAGCATAACTTTTTCAATAGATTCAAGAACTTCGCTTTTTCCTATAATTTTTTTGTTTCTTCTCGCTGTTAAAATCGCGGCTTCATTAAGCAGATTGAAAAGCTCCGCGCCGGAAAACCCCGGCGTTCTTTGGGCTATTTTACGCAAATCTATGTCTTTATCAATCGGCTTTCCTATGGTATGAACTTTTAATATTTCTTCCCTGTCTTTTACATCAGGAAGATCAAGCACGATTCTCCTGTCAAATCTTCCAGGCCGCAAAAGCGCCGGGTCCAGAACATCAGGCCTGTTTGTCGCCGCCATCACGATTACATTTGTTTCCGTATCAAAGCCGTCCATTTCAACAAGTATTTGATTCAAAGTTTGCTCTCTTTCATCATGCCCTCCGCCGAGCCCCGCTCCCCTATGCCTGCCGACCGCGTCTATTTCATCTATAAATAAAATACTTGGCGCGTTTTTTTTCGCGGTCTTAAATAAATCTCTTACTCTGGAAGCTCCGACTCCGACAAACATTTCCACGAATTCCGAACCGGAAATATTGAAAAACGGGACATCAGCCTCGCCGGAAACCGCTTTTGCCAGCAATGTTTTTCCCGTTCCAGGAGGTCCTAGAAGCAAAACTCCTCTGGGGATTCTCGCCCCAAGATCTAGAAATTTTTTAGGATTTTTCAAAAAATCAACAATTTCAAAAAGCTCTTCTTTAGCTTCTCTCACTCCCGCCACATCTTTGAATGTTGTCCTTTTTTTCTTCTCGCCCGGCTTCAAAAACCTCGCCGTTGATTTCCCGAACGACATCGCCTGCCCATTCTGCCTTTGCGCCTGTCCCAGCATCATCCAAAGAAGAAAGCCAAAAAACACAATCATTAGGAGCACGGATCCGTAATTTTCAAGAAACGACTCCGTTCCTGTCTTTCCCTTGGTAGTTATTTTAGTTTCTGAAATCTTTTCTTGGCTCACTCCGTAATCTTCACGCAATATTTTCTCCAAAGTCGCGCTTGGATCTTTGAGTGTTTTTTCTTTTTTTCCGTCAATAAGAGTAATTTCAACAACGCTTTCTTTTATTGTTATTTCTTGAACCTTATCTTCTTTTATTTGTGCCGCTAATTCATTCATTGATATATCTAATTTTTCATTTGAAACGTCAAAAAAAGTGAAAACAGACGCCAACAAGACGAATATTAAGATGACTGTAAGCAGATTTTTTATTAGATCATTTTTCAATGGACTTTTAGAAGCACTGTTATTATTTTTCTTTTTCATTTATTATCTTGTTTTTAGTTGATTAAAATAGCCCTTTAAGATTTACCCTAAATAAAGCCGTTTATCGTTTTCTCATTTCATTACTTTTAAGTATACCAAAATTTTCTAATAAATCAAATAATTTACAGAAACATTTAAACATTTTAACAATCCCGCCCCGCCACAGTCTCCGCCTCGGGACTGCGGCGAAAAGAAAGGACATCGCGTTTTCTCGCCGCAGTCCTCTGTGGAGAGACTGCGGCGGGGCGGAAAAATTTGTCATTTCGAACGCCTCGTGAGAAATCTAAATATTGTAGAAATATCTAAAATTTATAGATTTCTCTTCGCCAATTAGCGAATCGAAATGACACTTTCTTAAAGTATGATATAATAGTAAAGATATTCAAGCTAAACAAAAAAATGAAAATAAAAAATGAGAAAACAAAAGATTTTTTCAATATACTGGCGATTGTTTTTGCCGGGGCTGTCTTTTTGCTTTTTTTCAAGATCAAACATTCAATGACTTTCCCGAATCTTGACGAATTTTTGTGGATGTATCGCTCAAGGTTTTTTATGGACAGAGTTTTGGATTTTGATTTTGCCAATTTAATCCAGTCATATCACCCCGGCATAATGGTGATGTGGGCAACGGGACCTTTTATGGAAATTATTAATTATGATTTTAATTTTATCATTCGTTTTATAGAAAATCTTAACGATTCCGGCATCGGCTATAATGTCATCAACGATCGAAATCAGGAATTGTATGACAGCTTTAGAGGCGTGAGTTTCTTGTTCAACATTCCGATATTCACGGTAATTTTTCTGTTTATTTTTTCTTTATATTATTTGTTGCGAAAATTGGCATTTAGCAGATGGGCAATAACTTTTTCTTTGCTTTTGATCGTGACTACTCCGTATTATATTTATTTCACAACCCCAACGGATAAATTTGTCGGCATTTTTTCAACGCTTGGCATTTTAAGCTTGCTTGTCTATTCAAGCGGCAAGGGCGCGAAAAAATTTCTTATCTTTTCGGCGATTTTCAGCGCTTGGGCGGCGCTTACTAAAATGTCCGCGTTATTTTTAATTCCTTTCAGTTTTTTTGTTTTGGCGGTTTATGGGCTAAGCTTCGCGTATTTCTGGAGTCCAACTCCGAAGCTTCGGAGTTGGACTCCGGAAATACTTGTATTCAAATCCCCGCTCAAAAACACAATCAAAAATTTTCTCTTGTGGCTTGTCGTTTTTTTCTTAACCAGCGTTATTTTTTTCCCGACAATCCTTGCCAATCCGCGCGCCGTTATGAATTTAATAACCAAAGAAAGTTCAGAAAGAATTATAACCGAAAATCATAGCCTTTTTTTCGCGCCGAATGTCGCGCTCGCCTATCTGTCCGATTCGTTCGCGCTGTCTTTTAATCTTTTCGTGATTATAATTTTCTTTGTATTTTTATTTTTGCTTGCCAAAAAAATATTAAAAAAAATAAGCGTGAATAATGAAATCCCGCTTTTATATTTTTATTTCTTTTCTTTTTTCGCGTTTATAGTTTTATTCAGCAAAACCTATTCTTTCAGATACCTCGTTCCCGTTCTGATTATTTTCCAAATTCTCGCCGGCATCGGAATTTATGAATTCGCCAATATTTTCATAAAGAAAAACAAAATAACGGACAAAAAACCGGTTTATCTCTGGGCGATTATTTTTATTCTAGTTTCCCAAGGGCTTCTAATCTATTATTCCGAAATTGCCAGAATAGAGAATCTGCCGTATTTCGGATAGAGAGAAGGTTTGTTTTAGTTATATTTTATTTACTAAAATTAATTTATCTTGGAATTTGAATATCGATTGTTATCGCTCCCCCTGATAAGAGCCTGCCCTGAGCGATAGCCGAACGGGGGGTCGGGGGAGCCGATAGGCATCTCCCCCTTTGTAAAAGGGGGCTGGGGGGATTTAGCGAAAAGTCACGAAGTAGCAAATTAAAGCTAAAAAGTTGAAGCGTCTTCTTGGTTTCTCTTATAATTGCAGTCTGCCTGTTTTCAAACCCCCTAGCCCCCTTATCAGGGGGAACTAATCATATCGCGCTTTGCATCCGCGCCGTTAAGCTTAATTTATTTGAATTACAGAATCTAAGAACTGTCAAACTAATCTTCCCTTGACTAATCCGATAAGATAGTTAATAATGAAATTAATAATAGTTGAGGAGGTAAAAAATGAATTAAAAAATTGAAATGTTTTTAGGAGTAGCGTATTCTATTGTCTCTGTAATTTTTATGGCAATATTGCCATGGCAGGCAAATAGAGTCGAATTCTGCTCCGTTTTTCCTGAAAAGCGCAAAAATTTTCATAGCTAGAAAACAAGTCTAGCTTTCTTTTTTTGTAAATTTCAAAACATCTAAAGTCTCTCTTGCGCACTTGTGCCAGGAGAATTTTTTTATTTGTTCAAATCCTTTTTTGACCAAAAAATCGCTCAGCTTTTTATCACTTAAAACCAGCTCCATCGCTTTGGCAAGTTCGTTTGGATTGTAGGGGTTGATCATAATTGCCGCATCGCCTACCGCTTCGGGGAGAGATGAGAAGTTAGATGTAATGACCGGAGTTCCGTAGCTCATGGCTTCCAGAGGCGGAAAGCCGAAGCCTTCGTAAAAAGAAGGATAGACAAACAAATCGGCCATGCTGTATAAAACGGCTTTGTCTTCGTCGTCTATAAATCCCGTGAAAATTATATTATTTTTTGCCGGTGAATTTTTGGCGGATTTAAAAATATCTTCATACAGCCACCCCTTGGAGCCGGCAATAACTAATTTGAATTTTGAATTTTGAATTTTGAATTTTGAATTTAAAGTTTCAAACGCCTTGATTAATCCTATGATATTCTTCCTTGGTTCAATCGTGCCCAGATATAAGATATACTTTTCAGGAAGGTTGTATTTTTTTCTAATTTCCGAAATACTTGATACTTGATACTTGATACTTGATACTGAATTCATTCCCGAATAAATGACTTTTATTTTGCCGGGGTTTATTTTATAAATATCAACCAGATCATCTCTGGTTGATTTTGAAACGGCTATTATTTTATCCGCCTTTTGCGCTTGCTTTTTCGGATTCATTGAAAAGTGCCAATAATTTTTGCCGGCGGAATAAAACTCGGGATGGCTCGCGAAGCTCAAATCGTGAAAAGTGACGACCGTTTTGCATTTTTTTGATGTCGCCGAAGAAAATATATGCGGAGAGAAAAAAACATCAACTCCGCCGAGAAGTTCGTCTATTTTGGGAAAATTAAAAAATTGGAATGATAAGTCCAAAATCCTGTTTGGAATTTCAAGCTCTTTCAATTCAACATTGGGCAGCTTTAGAAAATCATATTTCAACTCGGCTTTCTTGCGCCCATTATAAAAAAGCTTGAATTTGATATTTTTATCCAAGCCAAGCATATTTGAAAGGAGATTGATTGTGTATTCTTCAATACCCGTCCTCGCCCCCCGAGCAAGCATTCTAATATCAATGCCGATGATCATTTTAATGTTTTGATCTTATTAAGAAATTTCAATGCTTGATACGACGGTTCCATAGTCCCTTTATGGCTGTGGAACCGCATATGCAAGTCTTGCATTTTGGGTTCCACAGGGCTAATCGCCACTACGGAACCCTCAGTGCATTTAAACATATAAACATTTTAATTTTATTAAGGAATTTTAAAACTTGCTTAAATGTTTATATGCTTATATGTTTATATGAATCATTAAAATATTCCTTCCCAAAAACAATAAATATCCCCAGAATCAATCCTGAGATGAAACCAATAAATAAATTTAGTAGCGTGTCCGGCCTTTTTTCCACAATTATAGGGCTTTCTCCGCTAACTGAAAAAGAGATTTCTTCCTCGCTATTTTCTTCCAAGGTTTTGATTTTATCGTTTATTATTTTGACAACAGCCGATGAAATTTTTTCCGCGCTTTCTTTCGTGTCGGAATTAAATTTTATCTCAATGTGCTGCGAAGACATTTTTTTTGCCGTAAATTTTTTCGCGTAGCTTTTGATGCTTCCGAAATTTCCGGAAACTTCGGCTTCCTGATAAATCGCGTTCACCATCGCCGGGCTTTTTGTCCACTCTACAATTGTATCGGCAAGCATTTCGCCGGCCTGCAAAGCGTAATAGCCGTCATATTTGAAATCGTCAGTATTTTGTGTTTTATTTTTGCTTATCAAAACAGACAATGATGTTTCATATTTTACAGGCTGTAAGCTTGAAAATAAAAAAGCTGACAATCCCGCAATGGCGCCGACAGCCAAGATTAATTTTAAATTTCTTTTAATTATTTTTATATATTCTTTCAGTTCCATATAATAATATTAAAATTGAATTAAACTATTTTATCACTAAGGAATTTCAATATAGCACTTCAGGAGCCCAGCCCCGAGGCTTCGGAGCTGGGCTCCTGAAATGCGTGAAGCTTAATTTATTTCTCCCGCGCATCCAATTCCCTATTCACTAATCTATCGGCTAACTTATTTTTTTCTCGCGGAATATGAATAAATTTCACGGAATCAAAATTGGAAATCAAATCGCGCGCTTGCGCGAAAAGAGGCTTCAATCCCTCGTTCTTTATTTTATATTCCCTGTTCAATTGCTTCACGACAAGCTCGCTATCAAGATAGCATTCAATATGTTTTTTACTATAATTTTCTTTCATAAAAATATTCCGGGCTTCCTCAAGCGCCAAAATCAGCGCTTCATATTCCGCTTGATTATTTGTGGCATTCCCAATATATTTTGAAGCCTCTAAAATTATTTCTTCTTTCTTGTTTTTTATCACAACTCCGCACGCCGCCGGTCCCGGATTCCCCCGCGCCCCGCCGTCGGTATA
>Ga0180732_1001354_pt1 | contig 15408 bp, 23 predicted proteins | sample KR11_01MetaG_FD_148674 | JGI IMG/M metagenome (GOLD analysis project Ga0180732, IMG submission 148674) | Groundwater microbial communities from the Olkiluoto Island deep subsurface site, Finland - KR11_0.1 MetaG | ecosystem: Environmental > Aquatic > Deep subsurface > Groundwater | place...
CATACGCTTCCCCGCTCTCCATCCCGTTGCTTCCCGCGACCACCACCACCCGGCCACGATGCCCAGCTGCCATCGCCGCTGACACGCTATCGAACACGAACACCCGCGCCAACTGGTTGTCCGGCACCACAATAAACACCACTTCCCTGTACCCGCCCATCATCCCCGCACGCTGGCCACTCACTCTGTGCCCACCTTCAACTGCGTCATGCACCATCCAGCCGTCCCACGACTCTTCAATAGTCATGCACACCGCTTCCTGTTCACCTCCTCTAAGACACATTTGGCGCACCAGAGTTATTGCCTCATCCGCTTTGTCGGCTCCTACTACTCCCCAAGCTTGTCGCTCCCTGTTCCGCGCTTCCATCCTATCCGGGTCGATCACCACCACCGACTCCGCTTCCCTGAACCACTTCTCCGTGCACAGCAGACTCAGCCCGTGGAACGCTATTCCCCCCGCTCCCACGATCACCACTCGTCTATTCACGCTTCTCATGTTTTCTTCCCCCTCCTGCTTGTTATCGACACACCTATTGAGTGATCGTGCCCCTCCACCCTCTTCGCCGTGCGTGCTCTTTTGCCCACAAACTTCACCCCAAACAGCTCCTCCCCCACTTTCGTCAGGAGATAAGGCGTGACGAAAAACTCCGGCTTTCCGCACGCGGGACACTTCCTTCTATATTTATTCATTTCACTCTCCTTCTCGGTTGACTGTCTGCCGCCCGCTTATCCTAACAGCCCAAGCTTCGCTGCGGCTTCCAACGTGATCTTCCCGACTTCCACCATCGCTTTCGCGCCCGCCGCCTTCCAGTGCGCATCCTGCTGCCGAACCAACTCTCTAGCCCGCTCCGCGATTCCCTTCCCCGAGTCCCCGACCGGCAGCGCTTCCAGTTCCCTCAACAGCTGCCCCATCCCCAGCACTTCCTGTTTGTTCGCCAGGAACTTCACCTCGCTCTCCTCCAGCGCGATCTCCGCGACTCTGATCGTCTGCTTCATCCAGTACACATCCGCCGCTCTTTTCGCCAGCGCCTCACTGGGCGCACCGCCTCCCGTATGGAAAGCCACCACCTTTACTGTCACAACATCTCCCGATTCCAGCGGACACCCCGGCTCCACCACGGACACATCCTCCCCTCGCCGAAGCACTATTTCCATCGCTTCCCTCACCCCGAACTTGCACAATATGGCCCGCACCGTGCTTCCCCTCGGCAACTGAACGGGCTGCAAGTCTGGCGAGTCGCATGTCCCACACATGGCCACTGTCACCGTTATATTCGGTTGTTCATTCATCTGCACCATGACTGTCTCCTTCACTTCCAGTAAACAAACGAGAGAGGATAGCTTCGCGCTACCCTCTCTCGCGCACCACTGTCCAGGACTCGCCACGAGCGACTCCTAGTTGCCGAGCTTGCTGGGCTTCGGCGTGACGATGATCGAGTCACCGTCCTGCAACTCGGTGCCGTTGCTGATGATCCGAGCGCGCCCGTCCTCGGACTCCAGGGCCGCTCGTCCCTCCTTGTGCCCGACGCGCTCCATGACCGACTGAATCGTGCACCCGTCATCGAGCTGGAGCTCCACCTGCTCCCCGCCGTCCACGCTCACGTTCACTGTAATCACTGTCCACCTTCGTGCTCTAGCGCGCTGCTGAATACCACTCGCTTGACTAATCGCAGGAGCATCGTCACATGCCGCGCGCTTGTCGCAGTGATCTGCTTCCTCACGACTTCCACCACCGTGGAACCATCGGGCTGCCCCTGTCGCTTTGCGATAGGCTCGCCCATGCTCCACAGCAGCTTGCCGTCGGTCCAGACACTCCTGGACCTCGCTTCACGGCCACACACGAACGCCTTCATCACTTCCACCACTGTCACCACATGCGCCTTCTCCTTCGCTGCGGCAAGACTTGTCCGCACGACTGGCGCTGCCACTCCGCCAGCTCGCTCGCGCCGATCTGCGCCGTCCTGGAGGGTTATCGCCACGTTAGTATTCTAGGATGGAGCTCCAGGGAAGGCCACAACAAAGTGCACATTCTTTATCGGAAAGCGCCGATTCTAGTGCTCGGCCAGTGCCGCTTTTCCCCCACCGTCCCTTATTAGTAGTATTCGTGCAAACGGAGTGCCCAGGCCGACCTCCGCCAGTCCATTTCCAGTGTCCGGGCGGTCCTCCGGCCAGTGCTCCCGCCGCGCCTGTGGAGCTACGAGCGCATTGGGAGCGGCGTGCCAGCCGAAGTGGAAGCGCGATTTCCCGGTATCCCTGATTTCGTAAATCCCCATTAGCTTTCCAGTTCCGGCCCCCAGTCCGGGTGGTCGTATCCAGCACCTCGTGATTTCGTAAATCCCCATTAGTTCGGTCGCGTCCAGCGCCCCGCAGTTTCAGGAATCCCAGCTAGCAGCGCAAAAAATAAGTGAAGATTTCTTGGAATCCCCTTGACACCGCCCCGTTTCGCGCGTATAATCCCTTTGTACGATGAAGATCGGCCCTCAATGACGGAGGTCGGAAAACAGAAGGAGAACTCGAATGGCTTTCTTCTACGGCACTCTCCGAGGCAGGGCTGCAAACCGCGTCTCCCGCATCGCCCACCCCCGTGACGAGCTGACCGCCACCCTAGCGGCCCGCGACGTGGGGGCTGTTGATGTCTGTATGTACAAACACCAGCGGTCGGGCCGCGTGATCGTCGAGGTCCGCGAAATCCCCTGGGACGGCCGTGGCCGCTCGGCCCCCATCTGGACCGGCACCATCGGAGACCTCCCATGAAGATTCTCATACACTACATACTGTTACCTGTTTTCCTGGTTGTCTGGACAATTACCATGCTAGGCATCGTTCTGGCTCTCACCCAAAAAAGCCGACCGGCGGCGTACCCGGCTTCCGGCCCCGCAGAGTCCAACACGCGTGACGCGCAAGCGGCTTCGGGCGGAGGTCTTCCTCCTACCTACCGTCCCGCAAGCCCTCCGGCTCACACTCCGCCGGACCCGTTGGACTTGTTCGAGGCCCCTTCTCCGGGTCAGACTCCCGTGCCGGTCGGCCTTCTTCTTCGGGCGGCAGACTCGAATCGTCCGCGTCCCTACATCCGAGTGGAGGACTTACCGAATGACCCTAACTGGCGGTCTTCTTCTATTCGCGGTCGAGGCCCTGATCGTGTTCCTTACTTGGTGGCTCACGCGCAAGATACGCTCTGGAAAGTGACGGCCTACACCGCTGGCCCCGAATCCACCGGCAAGCGCCCCGGCGACCCCGGTTACGGCATCACGGCCAGCGGTCGTCCGGCTGTCTTCGGCATGTGCGCCGCCGACCGCTCGATCCCCTTCGGCACGGTGCTGTTCATTCCCGGCTACGGCTACGCGGTGGTGGCCGACCGGGGGGGCGCAATCAAGGGCCGCCACCTCGACGTATTCATCCCGAACCTGTCCAGCGCGAACGCATGGGGCGTCCGCCGCCTTCCAATAGGAGTCCTCCCGTGATCGTCAACCAATCTGCCGCCCGACCGAAGCTGCCACACGTCCGCCGTCCCTACTCGAAGTGCGGCAAGCCCGGCACGCCCATCCCGAACTCGTCCATGTTCCGGGGCTACTGCCGGGAGTGCGGCGACCCCATCCGCGTCACCCGCTCGAACCTCTGTCACTCGGAGTGCTGCTTCAACTGCGATCTCCACATTCGCCCCCAGGCGAAGGCCATACCCGACACCGAGCCCGACCAGCGCATCGGAAGGAGCCAGCCATGAGTGAATCTCAATCCAAAGTGATTGCTCGCCTCCGCCGCCAGTTGGAGCAGGAGCGGGAACAGCGCGCAGCCACAGAGAGGCTACTGGCCGCACACGACCGCGCGGCGGCGGCGATGGAGGCAGGGATGAAAGAGCGGGCGGAGCAGGCCCAGGCGACGATCAACCGCATGACCGAGGCCCAGGTCGAGAGCTACGAGCGTGCAGAGAAGGCGGAGGCGGCGCTCCAGGATGCTTCCGTCAAGTTCACGCACCTGCAATGCGAGCGGGACGAGGCGCAGGCCGCATGTGCGGCAATGCCGGAACTGGCGGGAAACCTGTACGCCCAGGCACAGCGGGATGGTTGCGATTCCAACGCAGCCTTCGATGTGATGAGCGAAGGTCTGCGCAATGCCCCCAACCCCGGCCAGCCCCTCCTCGACGAACTCGCCCGGCTACGGGCGGTGGTGGAGCGGCTGCCCAAGACGGCGGATGGGGTGCCGATTCTCACCGGGATGACGCTCTACTCTGCCAAAGAGACAATCATCATTGGGGAACTTCGTGCGCATGAATTGAACTCGTGTTCCCTTTACGACACAACTCAGTGGTACTCTACCCGCGCCGCAGCCGATGCCGCGAAGGAGAAGCCATGATCCGCGTAATGAATAAGCGCACGTACACCGGCCCCGGCCACTACATAGGTCGCCCCTCGCCGCTCGGCAACCCCTACCACGTGGGCCGAGACCGCGCCGCCTGCATCGCCAAGTACGAAGCGTGGCTGAAAGACACTCCTCCACAAGCCACCCTCGATGCGCTGTTCGACCTCATCCGTGAACATCGAAAAATAGGTGGCCTAACACTCATCTGCTGGTGCGCCCCACTCGCCTGCCACGGCGACGTTCTCGCTCGGCTTATCGAGAAGTACAACAAGGAACTCCCATGACCGACCTGCCGCTATTCGAGCTGAAGCGGGGCGATGCCGCCACCCTGCTGCCTCTCGTCCCCGACGAGTCGGTAGACTTGATCCTCACGGACCCCCCCTATGCGCGGGAGTTCGAGCACGTCTGGTCGATACTCGCCGCCCACGCTCGCCGCGTCCTGAAACCCACGGGTTATCTGGCTACCCTCTGTGGTCACTATCAGATGCCGTTCGTCATTCGAGAACTCCTCGCGTCCGGCCTCCACTGGCTCTGGCCCTGCATCGTCCCAAACAACAACCAGCCCATCATGCAGGGCTATCGGGTCAAGGTTTCCTACAAGCCGTTCCTCGTGTTCCGCAAAGACCCCCGCTCCCGCCCTTCACGCATTATGACTGACAACTTCGGACTCCGCATCCTCACGAAGGCATGGAAGGAAGCCAAAGATGCCCACCGCTGGGGCCAAGCCGAGTCCATCTTCTATGAGCCCATTCAATGTCTAACTCCACCCGGCGGCGTCGTCCTCGACCCCTTTCTCGGTGGCGGTTCAATCGGCGTAGCTGCCGTCCGCCTGGGCAGACGATTTTACGGAATCGAACTGGACCCCGTTCCCTTCGACAAGGCCCTGTTCAGAATCAACGCGGCCCTACTGGAGACCCAAACATGTCCGACGACATCCGAGCCGATCCCGCCACCTACGACACCGGCTACCAGTGCCCTGCCGCCCGAAAGCCAAGCATCTGGGCCATCGACCGGGTGCTCACCGCCAGCGGCCAGTGGCTCGACCTCCGACATCCCGACCGATACGCCTTCACCGTAGCCGAGATCGCGCACGCGCTGTCTCTCGTCTGCCGATTCAACGGCCAGTGCACGCGCTTCTACTCGGTCGGCCAGCACTCTCTCCACGTCCACTCGCTACTTCGGGCGGCAGGGTGCGGCTCGCTTACCAAGTTGCACGGACTACTGCACGATGCGGCGGAAGCGTATATCGGCGACATGACTCGCGGCGTCAAGCCCAACATCCACGGCTACCAGGAGCTCGAAGACCGCCTTCACAGCGCCATTCTGTTCTGCTTCCACATCCCGCCACCTAACAGCTCCGCACGGAGTACCATCAAGTCCGCTGATAACCAAGCCCTATTGGACGAGTGGGCGACCATCATCCCGCTCCCCATGCGCGACGCCGTTCGGTGGGCCGAAGGAATGGCCATGTACTCGCCAAACGGCCTGACCCCGTTCCGTGATACTCCCCAACCGTGGCATCCGCGAGAGACTGTGCCGCCCGAAGTCGCCGAGGCCGCGTTCACGGCCACCGCCAACTCCCTCCTTCGTTGTCTCACTGGAGAATAACATGACTGACCGAACCATCAAGGCCACCCTAGCCGCTGCCCTCATCCGGCGCTTCCCTGGCGCGCCCACAGCGGCCCTGGCCCGTATGCTATGCGCGGAGTATCCGCTGGAGTTCCCGAAGGTTGAAGGGGCGCGCTGGCACCTCCGTTACGCTCGCGGCGCGTGTGGAGACGCCCACCGTCAGTGGCGCTCCGGCCCCCGTGCATCCGCCCCTCCCATCATCCGCTCGCGGGCCGACATTGAGGCCGCCATCTGCCATCGCTTAGGTCTCCCTGTTCCCGAACCCGCTGACTTCACCCCAATCAGTCTGCCGCCCGAAGTCAAGCGGTGGCTCATTCTCGCGGACATCCAAGTTCCCTTCCATGACCCTCCGGCCTTAGATGCCGTACTCACGTGGGCCAAGAAGGACGCCCGAAAGAACGGGCGCTTCGACGGCCTGCTCCTAAATGGCGACATCCAGGACTGTTACCAGCTCTCGTCCTTCATCCGTGACCCGAAGTACCGCGACTTCGACGCGGAGACCACCGACTGTATGCGTCTCATCTCCGTCTTTCGCCGCGAGCTCAAGCCCAAACGCATCATCTGGAAGGCGGGCAACCACGAGAACCGCCTGAACAATTATCTGTGTTCCCATGCCCCCGAACTCAAGAACGTGGCGAATCTCACCTTCCCCGGCCTGCTGGAGCTCGAAAAGCACGGCATCACGTGGATCGACTGGGGCCGCCCTATCCGCCACCACAACCTGTTCATCCTGCACGGCGACGAGTACCCGCAGGCCCCCGTCTCTCCCGTGAACCCCGCGAGGGGGGTGCTGCTGAAAACCTTCGGCTGCGTCCTGGTCGCCCACTCCCACCGTACATCCGAGCACTCCGAGCAGACCATCGACGGCACCACCCTCACGTGCTGGTCGATGGGCTGTTTGTGTTCACTCACTCCCGTCTATCGCCCGATCCAGCGCTGGAACCACGGCTTTACGGTCCTCAACACTCGCGGCGACTGGTCCCTTTCCAACCACCGCATCATCAAAGGAGCGGTCAAGTGACCATCAAGACCACCTTCCCGCCGAAGGATACCCGCTCGGCCCTATACTCATTCATCGGACGGGCGGCAGAGTGGTGCGTGTCCGTCCTCGGCCTAATTCGGTGGAACATCCACATCCACGTGTCCGACCGCCTTCCGAAAATCCTAACTAAGACTTACCCGCGCAAGATCAAGTCAAATCAGCACCGCTGCGGGGGCTTCGAGGCATTTCCAAGGGTCCGGCGCGCCCGCATCTGGTTGTCCCCCAACGCGAGCACCCGGTGCGGCGAGCCCATCGTCCGCACTCTCTTCCACGAACTCTCGCACATCTACTGCCGCGAGTGCGGCTTGGGTCCGAAGGCCGACACTCGCCCCGAAGAACTCCTGTGCGATGCGTTGGCCAACCTCCTATACTCGAACTGGACCACGAAGGACGCCCGCCATGAAGATCGCCCGCACTCGTCTACGGAACTTTCGCCATCCGAACGGCCATCGCCTGAAGTGGACGACCAACCGAAGCGGCCAGAGCATGTGGACGTGCTCCGCATGTCACCGCGTCGCCCACGCCACCCGCAACTTCCTCGCGTCCCCCTGCCGCCCGACTACATCTATGAAGGAGACGCCCCATGACCATGCCTAGCGAATCCCAGCGTTCCCTCGGCTACGCCCGCGAGTTCCTGTACGAACTGCTCGACCCGAAGAAGACCCCGCGAGTTGCCCGGTCGATCCGCCAACAGGCCGCTCGCGTTCTTCGCCACTACCCTTGGTCCGGTGCCGTGACCGAACTGTACGAACTGTACAGGATGGCCCACCCGGACGACCCCTTCTAGGAGCCGCACATGAAAGAGATGGGTTTCACCCACGAGTCCACCTTCAATGAATCGAAGGAGTGGTACACCCCGCCCGCCATCTTCAACGCACTCGGCCTTCGCTTCGACATGGACGTGGCCTCCCCAGGAGCAGCAGCCGTCCCGTGGATTCCTGCCACCCGCCACTTGACTGTCGTTGAGAATGGCCTCATCACACCGTGGGAGGGTCGTATCTGGCTGAACCCCCCTTATGGCTCCGACACCCCCGTGTGGATGTCCCGCTTCGCCGCTTACGACAACGGAATCATGCTCGTGTTCGCCCGCACCGACACCGCATGGTTCCACGAACACGCGGCCCGTTGCCGCGCTCTCTGTTTTATCCGTGGTCGGGTCTCATTCATTCGTGCTGACGGCAAGACCGGCGGGGGTGCGGGGGCCGGTTCTCTGCTCATCGCCCAAGGCCAAGAATGTGCCGATGCTCTACGGCGCTGCGGTCTTGGCCTATTCATCGACCTCGGCGCTTGCAGGAGCGTTTCTTGAACTTCCCCGTCCATCCTGAGTGTCGCGCCTGCCAGTTGTGGGAGCTGTCGGCCAGTCCCGGCATAGCCACCCGCCCCCCCGACTTCCAGGAGCACACGCAAACTGCGCACGATAGTACGCAAAATGCGCACGCAAAGGCGCTGTTCATCATCGGCCAGAATCCGGGCCGGAACGAGGACGCCGCCAACCGCTCATGGGTCGGTCAAGCGGGCGGCTTCCTCCACGGCATCCTGCGCGACATGCTTGAAGTCGAGCACTGCTGCGACGTATTCCTAGCGAACGCCTGCCGCTGCCGCACCCCCCGCGACAAGCCGCCAAACGTCACCGCTCGGAAGGCTTGCTGGCCGTGGCTGGAGGCCGACCTTCGCGCCGTCATCGAGCGCTACGGGGCCGAGAACGTCACCGTGCTCGCCCTCGGAGCGCCCGCCGCCTGGGTTGTCAGCGGCACGACCATCAAGCAATCCCTACTAGCCCAAGGAGCCCGCCGCAAACTCTTCCTGTGGCCGAACGGCCCCCCGCTGGCCTGCTTCTTCACCTACCACCCGGCCTCCGTGCTTCCCGGACGCGATCCATCCCTGCTCGCCCCTATGCAAGACCACCTCCGCCTGCTCCGCGACTACCTCTCCGGCACCCTCACGCTCCCCGCGCTGCCGGAGCCCCCCCTACTCGCCCCTTCTGTGCTTCCTTGGTCGGGCGGCAGGCTGTCGCTTGACATCGAGACCTACGGCGTCCTCGAAGGCGTCGAGCAGACTGTCTTCCACCCCCAGCGCATGACCGTCGTTGACCACGTGGACCGCTCGGACATTATCGTTCGCGTCGGCCTCGCGTGGGAGAACGGCGAACATATCGACTCCGCTACATATGACTTCTCCAGGGCAGGGGAACGTTTTGCCTTCCTATCCGTCATGCGCTCCCTGCCGCCCGATACCACGCTGCTCGGACAGAACCTCTGCTTCGACCTCTCGGTGCTGTTGTACGTCATGCCACAACTCCGCTCGGTTATCAAGCTAGACAAGATACTACTCGATGATCTCATGCTCGTGAATCACCTGGACATGGACGTTCGACCGGAGCGCTCGCTGAAGTCCCTCTCAACCGTCTTCCGCACAATGGACTACGAATCCCTGTCCATCAACTTGAAGCGGGGCATGAAGGCGAAGGGCTACAACGACCCGAACTTGATCCTCTACAACGTGGCCGACTGCATAGCGGCCTTGAAGAACCACTCCCAGTGCTTGGCGAACATCGAGGCCCAGCACGGCTCAGGGCACCCGGCGCTCACCGAGTTCGGGCGGCAGTTTAGGAGTGACCTCCTATTCACCGTCCTCCATATGACCGAGGCTGGCCACTGTTTCGATACCTCGAAGCTCTCTGCACTCCACACTCACTCGGTTCGCAAGGCCCGCAGGCTGGACGAGCGCCTCCTGTTTCGCCACAACACAGTCGTCTGCGGCAAGGGCTCCGAACGGTCCACTCGGCTGGTCGTCATCGCTTCGATGGAGGAAGCCGGGTTGCTCCGCGCCAATGGCGAACTGACAGATGGCCGCACCAGCACTCCCACCTTCGACATTGACCCCCGCGTGAAGATGACGGATGAGAAGCAGGACATCAGCATCGGCAAGGACAACATCCACCTGCTGCTCGCCACTCTGCCGCCCGATGCGAAGAGCAGGCCCGTGATGAAGATGATTGAGGCCCAGCGCTCGGCGGCCAAGCTCGTCTCCTCATACACCACCAAGCTCCTGACCGACCCGGTGCAGGGCGGTATCCTCCGAGGCCCGCGCGTGGAGGCTTGGTCCATCTGGTATCCGGCCCCCTCCCACGTGAAGGACTCGTCCGGCGGCGAAGGCGGCACTCGGCAAGCCCGCTTCTCCGCTCGCAACCCCGCCGCTCAGACCTACCCCGACTCCGTGCTCGCCTGCCTGACATCCGTGTATGGCGACGATGGGGTGTTGGCCAGCTACGATATGTCGCAGGAGGAGCTCCGAGTGGCGGCGCTCCTGTCCGGCGACCCGGAGATGATGTATGCCTACGAACACAAGATCGACATCCACTTACAGACAGCCCTGGTCATCTGGCCGACACTCCGCAAGACAGATTTAGACTACAAAGACAAGCGGGAGGTTGCCAAGCACACAAACTTCTTGGCTTTGTACTTGGGTCAAGCTAATGCCTTGGTCGCCAAGGTCCGAAGCATGATAGGTGTTGAGCTCTCACTCGATCAAGGACGAGCCATCCTCCGGGCCTTCGACGGCAAGTACAAGGTCTTCCGCACGTGGCAGCACGGGATGCTGAACTCCGTGGCCGAGGTCGGCTTCTTGCTCCTGCCCACCGGCTGGAAGCGGACCTTCCTAGGAGGGCCGGATGGGGCGCTCGTTTCCTACGCGAACGAGATCGCCAACATGCCGATCCAGACTCTCGCGGCCCAGTGCGTCCAGTCCTCGCAGGCCGTCATCCTTCGGGAGCGCGACCGCCGCTCCCTGACCTTCCAGCTCGGCATCCAGGCTCACGACTCGGTTCTCATCGACTCTCATTTTTCCAGTTGGCAGGAGGTTGACCGCGTGGTACAATACGCTCTTGAGCACTCGCCCCTGTGGGCTCGGCTCGAAGAAATGCACGAGCGTCACGTGCCGCTGGTTGCCGCCCGAAGCCTGCTGTTCGTAGGACGAAACGCACATGCCGCAATTAGGCGCTGACTTCAGTTCCGACTACGGGTTCTTTGACGCGGCCATCGCCGAGTTCGTCAAGATGTTCGGAACTGGCCCGATGGCCCCCGATCCCGTTCTCCGGGAGTTGTCTCGAATCAGCGGGATGCCTCCCGGCACCATACGTGTAGCGCCCAACGTTCCCCTGCCGCTGAGCTCCACCTACACATCTCCGACTGAACTCTGGAGTAAGATGAGCGGATACGTTGATCCGCGCCTGGGGGCCATCATTGATGCTCGAGCACTCAACCCGGAAACTGCGTGGCCACGATCAGCCCCCGCCATGAACGCCGTCGAGCAGTTCGTCAAGCGCGCTCCGCGCGTCGGCTTGGTGATTGGGGGTGGGAAGTTCGCCATCCCTGGACCAGTGGCCGATCAGCTCGGCATCCCCCTTCGTGATGTTGTAAGTGGCCCTTCAATCGGCTCTTTGCCGACAAGCATCATCACCCCCAACACCACCGAATCTCAACTCATGGGCTCCATAATGGCGACTCGCGGCCCCCGTGGTGGTTACGAAGGGGAGACGTTGGATGCCGTGGTGAATCGCGCTATCACCCGTCTCTATCAAGCCAAGGGTGCTCCGCCTCCCCCGTTCAGGACGGGCACTCCCAGCTCATTACGCAAGGGAGTCCTTATCGGTGCTTCTTCAGCCCTCGGAAAAGGCGTAAGCCCGGCCACGTGGCTTCGTGCTGGCAACCTGTTACCCATTCTGCTTCTCGCGGCCTCCGTCATCCCGCTCGTCTCGCAGATGTTCGGCGGGGGCCGGAAAGAGGAGGCTCCCGCTTGAGCCGCGAGCTCACCGTCATCGTCGATACGCGCGAGCAGACCCCTTTACTTTTCCCCCACATGCTCGTGACGGGCGGCAGAGGGGTGATCGTCCACGTCCGTCGAGAGGCGCTCGCTACCGGAGACTACGCACTCGACGACTGCGAGTTAGGGTGCGTGATCGAACGGAAGGCCAGCATCTCCGAAATCTCGAAGAACATGCTGGACCCCGACGATCGCCATCGGGCGGCAGCGGCGTTCGGGCGGCTGGCCGAGTGCGCTTACCCGATCCTGCTCATCGAGCAGACCATCGGCGACTTGGCGCGTCCGACCAAGTACGCGGACGATCCCGCGCTCGCTATGGATTCCCTACTTCGCCTAGTGATCCCTCTCGGAATACACGTGTGGTTCGTCGGAGACTGTGGGCTCCCGTCGAAACGAAGGATCGTCGGCGAGCTGTGCCTTCGAGCCATGCTTGCCTACAAGGAGAACGCGCATGCGCCTCGTGACCGCCCGAATGGAGTCCCCGCTGGTCGTCCCGGACATCGAGGAGGAAGAAAAGGCCCTCACCGCTCGCCTAGCCCTGGAGCTGGCCGAGCGGGAGCGCCGCATACCGCTGTACGCGGAGCTGGGCAGGAAGCGGAAGCCCCTGTTTATGAAGGAGTCGCGCGAGGGTGTCCCGCCGTCGTTGACCCCGACGTTCTCCCGCCACCTCCACACGCCTGACGCTTTCAGGAAGCACCTGGACTCGCTCGGCGTTCGGGCGGCAGGCTGATTTTCTTGCGCAAGAAATAGGCTTGACACCAGCCGCCCGAAGCCGTAGAATGTAAGCGTGACATGGCTCCGGCCTTGGTCAGAACCCAAGTGCCGTCCCTGTTTTGACTTTGGAGTCCGCCTATGTCCAGCACCGGCACCGCCGCAACCCGACTCAAGTCCCAAACTGCCATCACGGTTGATACGACCGAAACCGCCCTGTCGTGGGGCCTGCCCGCGCAGTCCACCCTGAACTGCTGGAACAAGCGGCTTCAGACCGTGGCGCTCGCCATCTCGAACGTCGGCTCGGTGGACCTGAACTCGCTGATCGTGTACGGGCGGGTCCACGGCGACGACGACTGGCTCGTACTCGCTTCGGGAGCGACGGACTACTCGACTCCGCTCAGCCACTACGTCAAGCAGGCTCAGGTCTTCACCACGGCGACCGGGGCCTACGTGGATAGCGTCTTGACCACCATCGCGGCGGCTCAGACCGGCCTTCTCATCCTGGCCGTCCCCGGCCTGTACGAGATCAAGGTCACGACCACCACCGCCGCCACCTCCACGACCGTCAACGTCTTCCTGACCGGCTACGACGCGGACATCTATCTGCCGTCCCCTATCTCCATCGAGGTCGGCGACATCGAGCTGGGCGCGGTCGAACTCAAAGACGGCACGAATGACTACCGCGCTGCCATCAGTTCCGCTGGCGTCCTCACGGTCGGCGGTGCAGGTACAGCCGGAGCGCCCGGCACGGCCGCTTTGACTGTTCAAGGCATCGGCAGCGGCACAGCCGTCCCCGTCAGCGGCACCGTCACCGCGAACGCGGGCACCAACCTGAATACGTCCGCGCTCGCCACTCTCGCCAAGCAACCCGCTCTCGGCACGGCTGGCACAGCTTCCGCCGACGTGATTTCAGTTCAGGGGATCGCGTCCGGTACGACTCTACCCGTCACCGAAGCATCGGGGGCCGGAATCGCCACGGCCGTCAAGAATCGAGACTACAAGCTCCGCTGCTCAACTCGCATCACCCTTGGAGCGAGTGCCACGGTTACTGCTCTACTGGCAGCCGGTGCGCCCGCCGTCACTCTGGCGTCCACCGACATCCTGCTGTTGATCTGGCCGGAGTCCTCAAGCGACGACATTCGGTACACGGACGACGGATCGACTGCCGCTTCCGCTGCCACCCCACGGTGGCCGTCGTCGGGGGCCTACCTGCCGTGCACGAGCGCGGTCGCCGCTGCTATGCGGTTCTACTTCGCCGGGACCGCCTACATGACCGTCCAGGTCTTCACCGCGAGGAACTAGCATGGCTACGCCAGCGCAACGCCTCCGTATATTCATGGACCTCGTTCGGGAGCCGCCGGACTCCAAGCTTATCCCGGTCGAGATCGTACCTATCGTCACCGCGATGCGAGCCACGTGGACAGCCCTCTCTGCCGCCCGACAGAAGGCCATTCTCGCATCCGTCTACTTGACCGGCAAGACGCCGAAGGAGATAGAGGCGATCACGGCGGCGTGGCAGAGACCCGGCGGTTTGACGGAAGGGATGGTGAAGTGACATGCCCGGAACGGCTTACGCTTGGATCGGTGAAGTGGAGGGTGGCGATCCGACCACTAGCGGAAACTGGAATCCGCCTGGCGTGCCCGGCGACGATGCGGCGGATACGATCACCATAGATATCACCGGCGAGTTCGTCAATGCCCTTGCCGGGGCGGGATGGACAACCACGATTGCCGGAGCGACCGTCAACAACAACAACTCCTCGCCCACGGACCTTAGCGGCGTCACCATCACCGGGCCGGTTACATTGACTGCTGAGTGGGCTACCACGCTCGGATCGTGCTCCGGCCTCGTCACCGTAAGGGATACAGGGAACATGGCGGCGGGAACCCTGACCGGCGGCTTGGTGATGGGTCCGGGCATCAGCACCATAGACAACGGCACGATCTCCGGCGGCGTGGTCTTGGGCGGCACCTGGTACATTCATGGCGGCACGTTCTCTGGCACAATGCAATTTCGTTCCGCTGGAACCATCGACTCATCCGCCGCCGCGCTGAACATCTCCGCCGCCACCCCTATTGCCTACGCAGCGGTCGCGGTCGAGAAGGGTGCTTCCGCCTACACCGCACCCACAGGCGGCTTTCACCTTGGCAATCGGGCGGCAACCTACACCTTCGACGCGACCCTGTTGGCTGACTCAATCGTAGACGCCCTGTATGTCCCGGAGGGTGTCCCCCTTTCACCACCGTAGGAGATTCACATGCCGAACGTCCGAGTCATAATCTCGCAGGAAGTGACGAACGAGGCCGAAGGGCAGGCCCTCAACGATGCGGTGCAGGCCATGTACCCAACCGCGCAGGTGATGAGCACCTATACGAACCAGCTCGATCTGCCTGCCAAGCGCGCCGCCGCCCAGGAAGCCGCTCGCGTGGCCGCCGCGAAAGCCGCCGCGCAGATCACGGCCATCGACAGGTTCAAGACATGGGTGGCTGGCTCTGCGTTGGCCCTCGCGCAGAAACAGGCCATCGTGAACGCGATCAACACGGCGGCGGGTATCGTTGAACCGTAAGGTTGAACAATGGGCGATATCATCCTAGCCGGCGATTCGAACTGGTCCACCTGCAATGGCGGCGGTGCGCCCGCCGCTGGAGATACCATTTCGCTCAACGGTTTTCATCTGCATTTGGACGGCGCGAATAGCTCTACCTATACTTGCGTCAGTATCGCGGCGCGTGCGAGTCTCGGTGGCGCGGCCACTGCGGGGTACATCGTCCTGGACAACGCCACGTCCACGCTGATCGCCGATCTGACTGCGGGAACTGGCGGCCTGCTGAACGCTCACGGAAAG
>Ga0180732_1001355_pt1 | contig 15396 bp, 14 predicted proteins | sample KR11_01MetaG_FD_148674 | JGI IMG/M metagenome (GOLD analysis project Ga0180732, IMG submission 148674) | Groundwater microbial communities from the Olkiluoto Island deep subsurface site, Finland - KR11_0.1 MetaG | ecosystem: Environmental > Aquatic > Deep subsurface > Groundwater | place...
AGCTAAGCTGTTTCAGCAATGTAGCACCAGACCCATGTGTTTATGTAAGCTGTCATAGCAACTGTAATTATCGCGGTAGAGACGAAGCTTGTGGAGATTTACCTTTATGTTGGGAACTATGAAGAAGATAATCAATCTTTTTAAAAATTACTGGATTTTTATTCTCCTAGCTGCTATTGTAGCTGGTCTTTTGTTTCTTCGATTCAGCCGCCGAGCAGCACCTGAATTACCAACAAGACCTAGCCCCTCTCCTGCTTTTGGTACTCTACCACAACCTCAATCACGGCTCAATCCCACAATAGGTAGAGGTCCAACCTACAAGATTCTTTTTGACAAAGCCAGTTTTGATAAGGTACCCAATACTCTTCCAGTTTACAAAACAAGAGATTTTTCCAAAGAAGAGGTTCTCTCTTATCTAGCTAAAGCAATTACTGATCTGGGATTTTATGGCCAGCCAATAGAAGAAAAAATTAATGAAAACTTATATCTCACTTGGCGCGAAGAAGAAAACTACCTTAATGTCAATGTTTCCTCCGGACAGTTCTCATTTGTTGGCAAAACACCATTAAGCCAAAATCAAGCTATCGGTGCTTCTCAAGTAAACACTTTAGTTACAGATAAACTTATTTCTTGGGAGTTGATCTCGGATAAGCCCCTAGTTAAAGAACTAGCGGGTTTCACTGAAGTAGATATGGAACTATATCCTGTTTCCGATATAAATAAAGCCAACTTTTTCAAAATCGCTCTCGAGCCCACTTTTAACAATTACCCTTTAGTCGGGATTGGTCTTGAGAAAAATTTAATTGAAGCTACGATCGACAACAAAGGAACTTTAGTAACCCTTTCTTTTCTTCTCCACCAAATTAGCCAAGACATTGTCGGCCACTATCCTATCAAGGCTTATGAAGTAATAATTCAGGAGATCGAAGTAGGTTTAGCCCAAATAATTGAAACAACAACTAAAGATAATAAATATAAACCGATTCCTCAAAGAGATCAAATTCAAGAAGTCAAAATCACATCTATTTCCGTTGCCTATTATGAAACTACCGAAGCGCAAGAATTTTACCAACCAATTTTTCTTCTAAAAGGAAACATTACTTTAAAAGAAGGAGAAATTCTCCAAGCGTCCTTCATCTTACCAGCCATTTCTTCAGAGTACTTAAAACCTCTTCAAGAACACTTCAGGCCTTAACCCTCAACTTATGCTTGAACTCTTACCGGCATGATGATATGAAGAAAGGACTTGTCGCCAGTCAAAGTAAACACACCAGGATTCAAAGAGCCCGTCATCTCTAAATTCATCTGGTCACCCTCGACTACTCCAAGTAAGTCAAGGAGATAGCGAGAGTTAAAAGCAATTTTACTACCAGGTCCAGTTACTTTAGCTTCTAAGCGAGCTATGTTTCGACCTACCTGGGCTGTATTAGCAGTAATTTCCAATCCTTTTTTATCAATTTGAAAACGAACAACATTAGCTGCTTCTCGAGCAAAAATGGACGCCACTCTAACAGCCCGAGTTAATTCAGCTATATCTATTGTTAAACTCGTTTTCCCTTTACCTGGAATAATCCTCTCATAATCTGGATATTTGCCTTCAATTAAACGGGAAATTATCTCTGTTTCCGGAGTGGAAAAGATGACCTGATTAGCTCTCTTAGTAATCGTCAAGCCAATATTTTTTTCTTGCTCTGTTTCACCCATGGTTCGAGCTAGTTCCATTAAGGTTCGCGAGGGAATAATCAAACCTTTTTTCAGTTCTTTTGACTCCGTCACTCCCTTAGTCGTCGGTATTTTCTTTAAACTTAAACGATAGCCATCAGTGGCAGCAAGAATTAAATCTTTTCCTTTTACAACTATCAAAACTCCGGTCAAAACAGGGCGGCCTTCATCTTGAGCGGCAGCAAAAGCAACTTGGTTAATCGCCTGAGTTAAGCTGGCGGAAGCAAAACTAAGATCAGGCTTGCCTTTAACTGAGGGAATTTTCGGAAATTCAGTTGCAGCTAAGCTATTAAATTCTGCTTGATATGAGCCACAGTTAACTAACAAATTGTTTTCTCTTACTTCTAGCTCAACTTTCTCTGCAGGCAAAGAAGCAATAAATTCAGCCAATACTTTAGCGGGAACAGAAATTGCTCCTTCCTTTCCGACCTTAGCGCCTAACCAGTAGTTAATGCCTGTTTCTAAATTAGTGGCAGAAAGTTTTAGCCTCCCCTGGTCAGTGGCTAAGAGAATGTTGCTTAAAACCGGTAGTTGAGCCCGACTGGCAACCGAACGACTAGCAGTCGCTAATCCTCGGGCAAGATTTTCTTGAAGAACAGAAAGCTTCATTTTGAGTTTACGAAAAACAAGGTTCTCCCGAAATTTCGGGAGGTTCTTATTAACTTCTCCCCAATTTTACCTCTTTTTGTTTTAAGACTCAATAACGTCTTTATTATTTATAAATTTGTTGTAGTTGTTGTTCTGTTGATAAGTGAATAAGCCTTTAGGGCTTCACCTCGGAGGTGGAGCTAGATCTAAGATGCTTCACAACACCTCCGAGGTGTTATGAAATTGCTGTTTAAATCTTGGTCAATAATTTTCACTTTTTGGTGGACAAGTTGATAACTAAAATTTTTTATCCATAAAGCTTTTGTTTTATCCCCGCAATATCCACCCGCAATTCTTCGGATTCAGGTAGGAGCTTAGTGATTTTTTCCACTCCGTACATAATGGTGGTATGGTCACGATTTCCCAGAAATTGACCGATTTCCATTAAAGGCATTTTTAATTCTGTCCGAAGAAGATACATTAAAACTTGTCGGGCAAGCGCTAATTTCTTTGGTCGCCTTGGGCCAAGTAAATCTTTATTCTTAAAATTGTAAAAATTAACTACAGCTGTCAGGACTTCCTTTGGTTTGACTAATCTTTTCGGCATTAACTCGGCGTTTGTCGTCCCTAAAAGAGCAGAAGTTAATTCAGGGGTCAAAGGCTCTTTTTTAGTGTCGGCTTCAGTGACGAGACGAATGAGAAATCCTTCCAACCTTCGAGTTGAGGTGATGTTGCCGGCAATTAGTTGGGCAATATCCATTGGCAATTTTATTCCCCGCTGTTGGGCTTTGATTAAAACAATAGCTGTTCTCAACTCAAAATCTGGGTCTTGGATGTCAATGGTTAAGCCACCTTCAAACCGAGAACGGAGACGGTCTTCGAGACTACTAATTTCATCAGGACGCCGGTCAGAAGTTAAAACAATTTGACCCCCAGCGCGCCAAATAGCATTAAAAGTATGGAAAAATTCTTCTTGAACCGTGGTTTTACCAGCAATAAACTGAATATCATCAATCAAAAGCACTCGGGCGGAGCGATATTTGTCTTTAAATTGCTTGGTTGTTTTTTTGCGAATGGCATCAACAATTTCTGTGGTAAATTCTTCACTCATGCAGTAGATAATGTTAAGTCGAGGACGACGTTCTAAAACGGTAGACCCAATCGCTTGCATGAGATGGGTTTTGCCTACGCCGACACCACCATAAAGAAAAAGAGGATTGTAAGCTTTACCAGGTGATTCGGAAACTGCTCTGGCAGCCGCGTGAGCCATTTGGTTAGTGGTATTGACAGCAAAAGCTTCAAAATTAAAATCAGGTCGTAAACCAGCTCGAACGATAGCTTCTTGAGCAGTTGATTTTTCTGGTTTGGCTTTTTCAAAAAGAGGACCCTTTTTACTCTCCTGCTCTTTTATTCTTTTACTCTTCTTTACTTGCTTAACCACAAAAGCCAAATCATTTTTCTTTTTGGTGGTTTTATCTAGGGCCTCTTTAATTAAGCCATAATAGCGATTTTCAATCGTGTCTTTGATAAAAGTTGAAGGGGAGGCAACCTCAATTATTTGGTGATTCTTGTCAACTTCTTTGATTTTGTTGATAAATGTTTGAGGGAACCAGGTGGCAAAATTAGCAGAAGAAAGAGATAGTTTCAAATTTTCTAAAACAATTTGCCAGAGTTTATCTTTATCCATGTTTAGGGCTGATAATAGTGGGGCAGGAGTAGAAATTATTAAAACAACTTATCCACAGAATGTCAAGTACCGCTTTAATAATAAAAATAGCACGCGACCCCGCATACATGCTCTTGCGACGCAAACACGGAGTATTTGGGAACAAGTAAGTGTTGTGCGGGGTCAAGTACTAAACTAGCCTTGTTTTTCCCTTAATTTCTTAGTATCCTAATATCATGCCAAAGCGCACCTATCAACCAAAAAAGAAAAAAAGAAAAAAAACTCATGGCTTCCGTGAGCGGATGCATACTTCTGATGGAAGAAAAACTATTAAGAGACGGCGAACCAGAGGACGTAGTCGCCTTAGCGTTTAAATGCTACCCAAAAAACACCGACTTCCCTTAAGAACAGAATTGAATCGAGTTAAAAAAGAAGGCACTCTTATTCAAGGAAGACTGTTTAGTTTATTAGTCAACCAAGCTGTTGAAAATCAACCTTCTCGCTTTGGTTTTATCATTTCTTCTAAAATCCATAAAAAAGCAGTTAAAAGAAATCGGGCGAAGAGACTGTTGAGTGAGGTGATTATTGATTTATCTCCTAAAATCAAATCCGGTTTTGATGTTGTTTTTTTAGCAAAGAAAAAAATTATTGAAGCTGAGATTGAAGAAATTAAAAAAGAGATTAAAAGGCTTTTTGCTAAGGCAGGGATGGTGAGTTAAGTGAAGAAATTGGCACTTTCATTAATTAGAGCTTACCAAAAATCTTGGTTTTTCCGCTCCCCAATTCTAAAATTTTTGTTTTTATCTGATGCCGCCTGTCGTTTTCAACCGACTTGCTCCGAATATACCTATCAAGCAATCGAGCGCTATGGTATAATTCGAGGCAGCCTTTTAGGTTTAAAACGAATTACAAAATGCCACCCTTGGAGCAAAGGGGGCTTTGACCCAATCAGATGAAAGAACTTTGGCACTTAATTTTATACCAGCCTTTAGTTAATGCCCTGATTTTTCTTTATAAAGTACTTTTCCAAAATTTTGGTTTAGCCTTAATTGTTTTAACGGTAGCGATTCGCTTCGCTCTTTTTCCCTTGACTCGTTCTTCAATGAGGGCAGCAAGTAAAATGAGAGAGCTTGCTCCCGAGCTGGAGAAGTTAAAGAAAAAATATGGTAAGGATAAACAGGCTTATGCCAAAGCCCAAATGGATCTTTACAAACAACATGGGGCTAATCCGGCTGCCGGTTGTTTACCCCAAATTATTCAGCTGATTGTCTTAATTGCTCTTTATCAGGCTTTTATTCAAGTCTTGCGAGTTGATGGTGATGTTATTCAGAAACTAAATGAAGTTCTTTACCCTCAACTACAGTTGCCCGCCGAAACAGTGATTAACACTAGGTTTTTATATCTAGATTTGGGTAAACCAGATATTTCCCATTTGCCTGGAATTCCCATTCCTTTACCCGGTTTCTTTTTATTAGCCGCGGCATTAGCTCAATTAATTTATTCAAAAATGATGATGCCAGCAATTGCGGCTGCTAAAAAAGAAGCCACCAAAACTCCAGGGATGGCTGATGACATGGCGACCACAATGCAATCGCAAATGACATATATGTTCCCTTTATTAACCATCCTTATTGGTTACTCTTTTCCTTCTGGCTTGGTTTTATATTGGTTGACTTTTTCTCTTTTAATGGCGATTCAACAATATTTTATTGGTGGTTGGGGTGGACTTGAACCATGGCTAAGAAAACTGAAACTCAAAAGATAACTAAACTCAAGAAGGTTGTTAAAGAGCTTCTTGATCATCTCGAAGTTAAGACAGAGATTAAGATTACTTCTGATGAGGATGTCTATCAAGTTCAACTAGAAACAGAAGACCCGGGTATTTTGATTGGCTATCACGGTGAGACCTTAAGGGCTTTTCAAAGAATCGTGGCGATGATTATTTATCGCCAGACTAGTGAATGGTTAAGGATTGTTGTTAATGTGGGTGATTATCGTCAGCGCCGCCAAGAGACACTGGAAAAAATGGCTTTGGCGGCTGCTCAAAAAGCCCGATTTTCCAAAGAAGCTCAATCTTTACCGCCGATGCCCTCTGCAGAAAGAAGGATTATCCATATAGCTTTAGCTGAGGAAAGTGATGTTGAGACAACTTCTGAGGGAGAGGGTAGAAATCGGTATGTGGTTGTTCATCCTAAAGCATGAAGAAGCTTCATCGCCAATTTTTTTGGCTGCTCATTTTTCTACTCCCTGTTCAACTTGGTCGTCATTTTTGGTTTGAATGGACACAAGTCTTGGGCTTGGCCGTTGATTATTTATCCCCCACTCTTTATTTAACTGACCTTTTAGTTATTGCCATTTTATTAACTTGGTGGTGGCAAGAGAAGATAAGAGATAAGAGATATGAGATAAGAGATAAGATCCAAAAGAATTGGGTAGTTGGGGCAATTTTTATTTTTCTTTTGGTTAACTCTTTTTTAGCGGTCAACAGGGGTGCTGCCTTTTACAAATTGATTAAAGTTTTAGAATTTACTTTTTTAGGATTTTATATTGCCAAGAGCAACTATACGCTATACGCTATACGCTATCCACTATCTTTGGCAGTGGTCTATTCGTCCTTGATCGCCATTTTCCAGTTCGTTAAACAAGCCTCTCTTGGTGGAATCTTCTGGTGGTTAGGAGAAAGAAATTTTAATATCATCACTCCTGGGATTGCTAAAGCAATTATTAATGGTCGGTTGGTCCTCCGACCCTACGCCACTTTTTCCCACCCTAATGTTTTGGCAGGATTTTTCCTCGTCGCAATTATTTTGCTCCTCGGAAATTTCAAATTAACAAATCAACTAATTAACAAACTCAAAAAAAATTGGTCAATTGGAATTTATTGGATATTGGTATTTATTCTAGCCCTAATAGGACTAGTCCTTTCTTTTTCGCGGGCAACTTGGTTAATTGGTTTGCTAGTTGGTTTTGGATTAGTCACCCGAAGTTGGTGGGGAAAGAAAAGAAGGGTGGCTGGCTTAATCTTTCTTTTAGTTTTAATTGGTGTTTTTTATTATCGTTTTGCTTTACCACTTTCTGGACAAGAAACCCTAACCCAGCGCTTCTCTCTTGCCCAAATTGCTATTGAGATGATAAAAGCTAGTCCTTTAGCTGGAGTGGGACTTAATAATTTTATTCCCCGGTTGCCTGATTACTGGCAACAATTTGGGATGACTTATTGGCTTCAGCCAGTTCATAACGTCTTTCTCCTAATAGCGGCGGAAACGGGTTTAGTAGGACTCCTAATTTTCTTATGGCTTTTGGTTCTAATCTACAAAAGATTATTGGTCACTGGTCACTGGTCACTGATCGTAGCCGTTAGCATCATCTTTGCTCTTGGTCTTTTTGACCATTACTGGCTCACCCTTCAACAATCCCAGCTTTTATTAACAATTGTTTTTGGTTTATCATGGAGACGATGAACCTCTCACAAAAAGTTGCTTTTAATACCGTTGTTCAAATTGCTACCAAAGCAATAACCGTCATTTTTGGCTTACTAGTGACTGTTCTCCTTATTAATTATCTAGGTCCTGAAGGCTTTGGTAATTACATGTATGTCATTGCCCTGGCGGTTATCTTTGGCGCTTTTGCTGACTGGGGGACAGCTACAATTGGCGTGCGAGAAGCAGCTAAAGAAAGAAAAAAAGTAGATAGGGCTCTAGCAAACATTTTTTTAATTAGATTAGCGCTTTCTTTGATGGCGGCTTTAATGATGGCCTTGGCAGCAATGGTGATTCCCCTCCAGACAACTAATCCTTTATTGGTGCGGAGAGCAATCATGCTTGGTTCTTTAATTTTAATTCTCAATACCCTTAAAGCTTCTTTGCTAGTTATTTTCCAGACTAAGTTGCAACTCCAAAAACAAAGTGTCGTTGATATGACTATTAGCATTCTCATTCTTTTAATTTCTTTGTTTTTTGTCTGGCAGCGATTGGGACTTATTCCTCTAATTAGCGCTGTTGTTTTGGCTAATTTAGCGGGGATTACCATTGGTTTCTTTTTAGCTTCCAGAACCATTAAGTTTGATTGGCGATTTGATAGGCAGTTTATTAGACGGTTGTTGGTGGAATCTTTTCCTATGGGGGCGATTTTATTAATTTTTACTATTGACAACAAAATTGACACAGTGATGTTGGGCTCTATTAAAGGAAGTGGAGCAGTGGGTATTTATGCGGTTGCCTATCGGATTTATGATGTTTTAATTTTGGGCGCTGCTTATTTTATGATTGCTCTTTTGCCAATTCTTTCTCGCTATTCTGATTTAACTAAATGGAGGACTAAACTGAAGCGAATTTACCAAAAGTCATTTGATTTTATGTTCTTAATGGGAATAACGGCGGTGATTGGTGTCTGGTTATTTGCTCCCTTGGCAGTAAAACTAATCACTCAGAAAAGGCTATTAGAGTTTAGTGACTCGATTGCTGTTTTACGATTACTAGGGCTGGCTCTTTTTTTGGCTTATCTTAATCACTTAACCGGTTACACCATTGTCGCTTTAGGAAAACAGCGCCGCTATTTTTTTATTGCTTTGGGAGCTTTAGTTTTTAATGTGATTGCCAATGCTTTAGTAATTCCTCAATATTCTTATTATGGGGCAGCGGTAGTCACTATTTTTACTGAGAGTTTGGTTTTAATCATTACCTCCATTTTTATTTTCCGACTACTGGAATTTATTCCCTCTCCTTTTCGATTTCCCAAGACCGTAATTGAGTTTATTAAGAATCGAGGTAAGGTTTTCTAACATGGCGAGACGGTTGACTGTTTTTGCTGATGGTGGCGCCCGGGGAAACCCGGGTCCGGCGGCGACTGGCTTTGTGGTTAAAGATTCGTCAGGGAAAATTATTCATCAACAAGGAAAATTTATCGGCAAGGCGACCAATAATGTGGCTGAATATCAAGCAGTGATTGAAGCTCTGAAATGGATTAAATCCAGTATCCAGTATCCAGTATCCAGTATCCAGTTCTTTCTTGACTCCAAATTGATTGTTAATCAACTTAATGGATTATTTAAAGTCAAAGAAATCAAAATGAGAAATTTGATTATCAAAGTTCGCCAACTGGAAAGAGAAGTAGGAGGCAATGTTTCTTATCAAACAATTCCCCGAGAAAAAAACTCATTGGCTGATGGTTTGGTTAATCAAGCAATTGATAAGAGACTATTTCATCGCGCTAAATGCGATTTAATTAATTGAACTACTACTAAACTATCTCAAACCTTTTCATGTGAGCGACTATAACTTTTCCTATGGGCTTTTTTGTTGAATGAAGAACAATTTTTGATTATGATGATATTAGTAATTGCGACATGACCGAAAAATTTTTTCACAAGTCAAGAGACAATCAAAGTAAACCGCTAATCTTAGTTGCTGGAGGTGCTGGTTTTATTGGTTCTTTTCTTTGTGAGCTCCTTCTTCAACAAAACTGTCGGGTTATTTGTTTAGACAACTTAACTACTGGGACTAAAAAAAATTTAAAAAATTGTTTAACCAGTCCCGATTTCTTGTTAGTCAAACAAGACCTTGGTCAACCCCTTAATGCCGAAGTCGGTGAGCCGGATTATATTTTTCATTTGGCGGGACTGGAGGCCTATATTTCTGGTGATGACGTTTCTTTGGAAACTCTTTTAGTTAATGTTTCCGGAACAATCAATCTTTTGAAGTTAGCGAAAAAAACCGGCGCCAAATTTTTACTTGGTTCTAGCCCTCAAGTTTTTCAAGCGAGAGTGTCCACCCAGAAATTAAAGGAATATTTTGGCAAAGGAGCGGTGGCAGAGATGGCGAGCTTCGCTGAAGCGAAGCGATCGGCTGAGGCTTTGACAACTGAATTTATGGAGAGAGAGAGAATTGACGCGCGGATTGTTCGACTTAATTGGATTTATGGTCCCAGAATGGATTTAAGAACCGAGGGAATTTTGGCGCGAATGATTAAACAGGCAACTGATGGGGGATCGCTCACTATTCCCGGAGATGGTTCTCAAAAAATTCAGCCGACTTTTGTTAGCGATGTTGTCTATGGTTTAACTAAAGCCATGTTTAGTTCTGGGACCGCAGGGAAAATTTATAGCTTAATTAATCCACAGGAAGAAACGCTTTTATTAGTTGCTCATCGTTTACAAGGTTTAGTGGGACAAGGCTTGAAAGTTGAGCACGTGGCTAAGGAAGAGCTGCCGGTTTTTGAATCAGGACGAGAATTAATCAGCCAGGAACATCTTGATTGGCAACCCAAGGTTGGTCTTGATGAGGGTCTAAAACAGACGCTAATGTATTTCCAAAAGAGAATTAAAAGATCTATTAAAGGCAAACCAGAGATTAGCAAGGAAGAAACAAGGGAAAAAACAAAGGTCGAAAAAAGAAAAGAACCGTCGTTTATCGGTCAGAAAAAACTAATTATTGGTTTAACCCTCGTGCTTTTATTGGCTCTTCTTTATCTTCCTGGCGCCCTAGCTTTAAACAGCTTCTTAGGTATCAGAAATCTCCATTCGGCTTACCGAAGCGCGGTGGCCGGTAATTTTTCTAAAACGGTTAAATCGGCTAAGCTCTCGGAGGGCGATTTTACTCGCGCTCAGGGAAATCTCCAATCGTTAAGCTCAGTTTTTAATCTTTTTGGACAAGACCAACTTCAGAGTAAAACCGAGACCTACTTGACAATTGGTTTACAAGCAAGTAGGGGAATGGAAAAGCTAGGAGGAGTCGCTGAAAAAGCTAGCCAGATTAGCCAGGCTATTTTCCAAGACCAACTTGCTGATATCGAGCAATTAACTTCAGAGATGAGCACTGACCTTGATTTAGTTTATCAGCAGTTTTCTTATCTTGAGGGTCAGCTGAAGTCTAAGCCTGATGCCCGCCAATTTTTAACCAGATTTGACAGCCTATTGGTAGAAAATTTAACCACAGTTAGAGAGATGCTTCTAGAAGCAAAAGCGGGAGTTCTCCTTTTACCAGACTTAGCAGGAGTCCATGGAAAAAGAACCTATCTTATTCTCTTTCAGAATAATATGGAGTTGCGGCCAACCGGGGGCTTTATTGGCTCCTTTGCCTTAGCCACTTTTGATGGAGGAAAGCTGATTGATTTCCAATTACTGGATGTTTACTCTGCTGATGGGCAACTTAAAGGTCATGTTGACCCTCCAGAGCCGATTCGTCGTTATCTTGGTGAGGCGGGCTGGTATCTCCGCGACTCTAATTTTAATCCTGATTTCCTTGTTTCCGCCTTGCAAGCAAGTTGGTTTTTAGAGAAGGAACTTGGGAGAAAGGTAGATGGAGTAGTAGGGGTAGACTTGTTTTTGGCCCAAAGGATTTTACAGGCGGTAGGTCCAGTTGAACTGTTTGATTACCAAGAGAAGATTGACGCTGATAGTTTGTTTGAAAGGGCCGAGTATTATGCTGAAGTTAACTTCTTTCCTGGTTCAACCCAAAAAAAAGATTTTCTTGGGGCAATCGCCAACGCCCTTCTTGTTGAAGTCCGTCAGGTTGATGAGGAAAAGTGGCTAGCTCTTGGCCAAGCTCTTTATCAATCATTGAAGTCCAAAGATTTGCTCATTGCCCTTAATAACCCAGAAGCAGCCAGGATTTTAGCTGCCTTGGGTTGGGATGGAAGCTTGAGAAGAGTGAAGTGTTTGCCCGCTGTTGCAGGCAACCAGGGTGAAGCAGAAAAAGGAGAGTGCCTGGTTGATTATTTAATGATTGTTGAGTCTAACTTCGGGGTTAATAAAGCTAATTATTTTGTTAAGAGAAATCTAACCCATCAGGTTAATTTTGATTCAGAGGGAGGAGTAAAAGAGACCCTGAGGATTGATTATCACAACCAGAGCCAATCAGAAATTTTTCCTGCGGGAAAGTATAAAAACTATTTGCGGATTTTGACTCCGAAGGGGACAAGGCTAGAAAAAGTGATGATTAATGGCAAGGAAATAGAGAAAGAGAAGATTGATGAAACAGAAATTAGCGAAAGAACTGCTTTTGGTTTCTTGGTTGAAGTGCCGATTCAGGCTAAGAAGACAGTAGAGATTAGTTATCGACTAGCTGATAGGCTGGCTATCGGACCTGGAAATCGTTATTTGCTTTATTTACAAAAGCAGCCGGGGATTGAGGATGAAATGTTTAATTTATGGCTAGTGCCGCCAGCTAAAGCGCAGGTTGTTTCTACTCAGCCAGAATCTAGTTTCACTTCTGGTTTAATTGTTTTTGCTCCCCAGTTTGACCAGGATTTGGTTTTTGAGGTCTCTTTTTGAGATCTTGTCTTTGAGAAAGAGGAGTGATAAGATAGTAGCTCGAATTAACTTGTCCTGAGCCCCTCGATAAAGGCTTCGACTGAGCTCAGCCGAAGTCCTCGGGGTAAACTAAAAAGGAGTCGAAGGATGGCGAAAAAAGACGAACTAAAATTAACTGCCGAAAAGCGAACTATTCTTGGGCGGAAGGCTAAGACCTTGCGTCGGGAAGGCGTCTTGCCGGCGAATATCTATGGTAAAAAAGTCAAGTCTTTGGCAGTGCAAACAGATTTGAAATCGTTTCTTGCTGCTTTCAAAAAAACGGGGGAGACAAGCGTCGTTAAGCTCAAGGTTAAAGGAGAAAAAACCCCCCGTCCTGTACTTATTCATAATATCCAATTTGACCCTGTTTCTGATCAGCCCCTTCATGCTGATTTTTATCAGGTTGACCTGAAAGTGAAGGTTACGACTGAGGTGCCGATTGAATTAGTGGGTGAGTCACCCGCCACTAAGGAAAAGATTGGCATTTTGATTCAGCCATTAACTGATGTTGAGGTTGAGGCTTTACCGACTGAGCTGCCGGACAAACTTGAGTTAGATATTTCAAGCTTGAAAGAAGTTGGTAATGCTGTCGCTGTGGTCGACCTTAAGATACCAAAAGAGGTCAAAGTATTAACCCCAGAAAAAGAAATTTTGGCGAAAATTGAACCTCTGGCTAAGGAAGAAGTGGCGCTCCCGCCTGAAGAAGAAGTTCCTGAGGAAGAAAAGCCGTCTGAGGAAGAAGCCAAGGCGCCTCCTGAAGAAGCTAAAACTCCGCTAAAAGAAGAGAAGCCAGGCGAAAGAGAATTAGGTAAAGAAAAAACAGAAAAGAAGTAAGGTTTTTACTGACTTGGTTTGTAGCTAATTCTTCTTTGAATCAACAATCCCGCCAAGAATAACGACCCGCCTAAGATAAAAAGAAGAAATGTAGGCGTGGTAACACCGGCAGTGGGTGTAGCAGTAGTAGTTGGCGTAGCCGCATCAGTTGCTTGTGCTAGTGCTGGTGAGGGAAAGAGAAGAAAGAGAACCAAAGATAAAAAAATAAACAGTCTTTGTTTCATGATTTTATTTTATGGAGACAATCGCTAGCTGTCAAGCGGGAGATTGAAATTTTAAAGGAAAAGATTTAAACTTTAGTCATGTCTCAGAAAAACAAAATTTTAGTTGGGGTAGTTGTAATTTTAGCTCTTGCAGGAATAGCTTTTGGAGTTAATAAATATAGACAAAAGCAAATTCAACCTCTTCCTCCTTTAGGGCAAGAAGAAGATTGTGTTAAGGTTGGGACTAAAGAAGAAATGAGCCTTTTGGAAGCAAAAGAAATTGCTTTGGAAAGCGAGTGTGTTGAAGAAGGTAATCTCACTGACGAATATTTCTGTAATGACTATACCGGCACTTGGTGGATTGATTTGGATATTCAGAAACCCGGCTGCGCTCCAGCTTGTGTGATTAATGTCTCCACTGGGGAAGCAGAAATTAATTGGCGGTGTACGGGACTGATTCCTCCAGGAGAAAGAACTCTTTGTGAAGAACCGAGACCCCAGGTTTGTACAATGGAGTGTATTGTTAATCCACCCTACATTTGTGGCTCGGATGGAAAGTCTTATTGTTCTGAGTGCCAGGCATGTGCCGATCCAAATATTGAGTGGTATGTGATGCAAGATACACCTTGTGAAGCGGAGTAATTTCTTAATCTTCTAAAATCTTCTTTAATTCTCTTGCCAGTTCATAATTGGGGTCAAGCTCAATCGCTTTTTCAAGACATTCTTGAGCTTTTTCATTCTCATAAAGTTTGTAATGAAGATAGGCGAGCTGAAGATAGCCATCGCGATAATTTGGTTTTTCGGAAACAATTTTTTCCCAGGCAGTAATTAATTTTTTAATATCTTCGGGGTCGGAATAATATTTTTTTTGCCAAAGCTCTTCGAGCTGAGGATTAGTCTGTTCACCCAAAACCTGGTTATCTGAGAGGTTGATTTGGTTTTGGGCAAGGAGAAGCATTTTTTCCGCTTCTTCGAACTGATTGTTAGCCAATAATTCTTCCGCTAAAACAAGCTGAGCTTGGAAGTCACCAGAGTTTTTGAGCAAACTGTGTTTGGCTTGCTGAAAGCTATTTTTAGGAAGAAAAAAAGAGCCAATGAGAAGGAAAACAACTAAAGCCACGCCAGCTGGCGCTCCCCAGCGTCGCGCTGCTCGAGCCGCCCTGTGTTCACCAAGTTTTCTTGCCTCAGCAATTTTGTTACCTACCCAGGGTTTGACTTGACCTATTTTCTTAATAGCTTGATATCTCGGTAGCTTGATATCTTTTTTTACCTTGGCCATTTTTCTATCATCAAAGCCTCGCCATGTTTAGGTAGGCGCTGATAGATTTCCTCAGTAATGAACGGCATAAAGGGGTGAAGAAGTTTAAGGCTAGTTTCTAAAATATATAGTAGAGTAGGTTGAGCTTCATCTCGTCGCTTTTTGCTCATTTCAATGTATTTATCACAAAATGTGTGCCAGAAGAATTGATAAATTTCCTCAGCCGCTAAGTCAAAGCGATAACGATTGATTAAATTGGTCACCCTTTTTTTGGTTTTATTCAGCTCCTTTAAAATCCATTGATCATCTTTGTGTTTTTTTCTTTTTTTGCCTTTGCCCTTATAAGACAAGACGTACCGACTCGCATTCCAGATTTTATTGGCAAAATTGCGATAGGCGATAACTTTGTTTTCTTCGATTTTTAGATCGTTTCCCGGAGGATTGCCGATCACTAAAGCCATTCTAAAGGCATCAGTCCCGTGGTTTTCAATAATTTCCACTGGGTCAAAACCAATCCCCTTGGTTTTACTAAATTTCCTTCCTTTTTCGTCTCGGACCAAGCCGTGAAGGTAAACGATTTCAAAAGGAATCTTGCCAGTCATCTCCAGGCACATCATAATTTCTCTAGCCACCCAGAAAAACAAAATATCATAAGCTGTTTCCCGAACCGTAGTCGGATAAAAATAATCTAAGTCTTTAGTTTTTTTGGGCCAACCTAAAGTGGAAATCGGCCAAAGTCCAGAAGAAAACCAGGTATCTAAGATGTCTTCTTCACCCTTGAGAGGGATTTTGTGCCCCCACCAAAGTTGACGGGAAATACACCAGTCGCGAATATTTT